>OFGE01001053.1_pt1 | contig 26742 bp, 17 predicted proteins | sample 1521681 | NCBI WGS metagenome assembly OFGE01 (sample SAMEA3504093, study PRJEB24116) | mouse gut metagenome | biome: mouse gut; feature: mouse-associated habitat; material: faeces | place: Denmark | collected 2011
GGACGGAAAATGTAACTGCGCTGCCGGGACCGGCAACGGGACAGATGGCGGAATCCGAAGATGGATTGGAAGATGTCGGCGGGACGGCAAAAGCTACATCAGAGCGGGAATCCGCTGTGGCCGCCGCTGAGGATAAGGCGAAAAAACATATAAAAACAGACGGCAAAAAGAACAACTGGCAAAAAGTAATGGCAGATAAGGTGCCGGAGAAAGACCAGGGGGTCTACATGATGCCCTATTCCATGGAAGCTGCGGACGCGCTGAATGGCTATGCCAGCGGCATGCCGTTTACCGGGTTTTATCAGAAAGCCTGGGAACGGCTGCAGGAGTCGGATGCTACCGATAAGGGAAACGCCGCTGGTAAGGGAGATGCCGCCGATAAGGGAAACGCCGCCCATAAGGAAACTGCTCCTTATGAAAGCGTGGTCTTGGACATGATAGTGGCTTCCGGCAAGGAGACCAGGCGCAAGGAGGGCTATCTGTCCACCTATGACGAAATCTGCGCCTGTGCCATGGCCAGAGGGCTGGCAGAGCTTCGGGGCAAGCGGGAGCCGGGGGCTTATGAGCTGCTGGACGCTGTGCTTTCCTCTTTTGTAAAAGGGGAATACAACCTGGCTTCCGATGCGCCGGTGCGGATTCTGCGAAAGCACATGACCGGTGACAGGGTGGGGAGCCTATGCAAGTCCGCCAATGTGCCGCCTATCATCCATGACTTCGAGACGGCATGTAAAAGGTTCGGGCTGAAGACGGGCTCCACTTTGGAAGCGGAGGCCACGCTGTCTATTTTTTCCAATCCGAAGCATCGGGAGCAGAGCATGTTCTTCAACCGGATGGTTTATCTGGGCACCGCTTTTGCCAGAAAGGTGAAGGGGCCGAACCTACAGCTGAAGAAGGACAGGAACCTGATGCGGGAAATCTGGAAATATAAATGGAACACACAGGTGACATCGTCCCTGATTGAGGTGTCCGTCTACGGGGCCACCATTGAGGAAGCGGCGGTGAGCCTGGTGAAGGAGGAGCTGAAGAAGGAGCTGGGGGCCAAGGAGAGCGCCATTCTGCTGACGAAAGTGTTTGAGATGGGGCTGAGGGACCAGATGCAGCCGGTTTTCCAGCGGGTGCATGAACTGATGCTCCAGGACACGGATTTCTATTCCATCGCGGAGGCGGTGAAATCACTGCTGATGATGGAGGAGCTTTCCGGGCTGTATGAGTCAAAGCTGGAATTCGGTACGCTGATCCATGTGGGGTGCCGGAAGCTGATTGCCTTGCTGCCGTCCATGACGAGGATCAAGGACGAGGATTTGGCGGCCTGCATGAACGCGCTGAAGCTTCTGTACCAGGTCACCGGGCGGGACGGGGAGTTCGGCCAGGAGAGGGAATCGTATTACGAGATTTTGAAAAAGATGACCGGGGACGGTGAAATCCATGCGGGCCTGAACGGGTGCATCCACGGCATCCTCTATGGAAGCGGAAAGGAAGCGGCAACAGAGATTGAGATGGTCTGCAGGGGGTACCTGGGCGGAACCAGGGATCAGCTGTTTTCCACGGCGCAGTTCTTCCGGGGGCTGTTTTTTACGGCCAGGGATTTGGTTTTTATCGGGGAACAGTTTATCAGGATGTTGGATGAGTTCTATGGGGCAGTGTCGGAGGAGGAATTCATGGAGCTGCTGCCGGAGCTGCGGATGGCATTCACCTATTTCACGCCCCGGGAGATCGACCGGATTGCGGCCATGGCCGCGGGAATCCACGGAAAGGGCCAGAGAGACATCCTGGAACGGCAGGAGGTCTACCCGGACTGGTATGCTTATGGGAAAGAACTGGATGCTTTTGTGAAGGGGAAGATGAAATGGCAGACGAACAGGAGATTTTGAACCGCTGGAGGCTGGTGCTGGGGAAATATGCGTCAGGGCAGATTCCTTTTTCCTCCGGGGCCGTGAACCTAAAATTTATGGACATGGAAAATGTGCTGGACTATCTGTATTCCAGAGAGTACGGGGACGAGCAGGAGATACGGAAAGACCGCGGGGGCGGCAGCGACGGCTCACAGCTCACCGTGCCGGACTGGCTGCACCAGGTGAAGAAGCTGTTCCCCAGGCGGACGGTGGAGATTCTGGAGCGCCACGCCCTGGAAAAGTACGGCATGACAGAGCTGCTCACAGACCCGGAGGTGCTGCGCAGGCTGGAGCCCAACAAGGAGCTTTTGAAGACCATCCTGGAGCTGAAGCACATGATGAAGGGGGAGGTGCTCTCCCTGGCCCGGGAAATCGTGCGCAAAGTGGCGGAGGAGATTGCCAGGAAGCTGGAGCAGGAGGTGCGGGTCTCCTTTTTCGGGCAGATCAACCGTAACGCCAGCTCTCCGGTAAAGTCCGCCCGGAACCTGGACATGAAGAAGACCATCCAGCGGAACCTGAAGAACTATGACAGGGAGCGGCAGCAGCTTGTGCTGAAAAACGTATATTTCAATTCGCGGATGAAGAAATACAACCAGTGGCGGGTGATTGTCTGCGTGGACGAAAGCGGCTCCATGCTGGATTCCGTCATCCACAGCGCCATCATGGCGGGGATATTCGCCAGGCTCCCCATGCTGGACACGAAGCTGGTGATATTCGACACCAATGTGGTGGATTTGAGCGGTTATGTGGAGGATCCGGTAGAAACCCTCATGAGTGTACAGCTGGGAGGCGGAACCAATATTGCAGGTGCCCTGTCTTACTGTGAGGGACTGATTGATTTTCCGTTTCGTACCATGGTGGTGCTTGTGACGGATCTCTACGAAGGGGCAGGGTACCAGAGGCTGTATGCCACTGCCAAAGGAATCATCGAAAGCGGTGCGAAGCTGGTGGTGCTGACGGCGCTGGATATGGATGCCAATCCCAATTATGACAGGAATGCGGCTGAGGTGCTTGCGGACATGGGGGCATATGTGGGAGCCATGACGCCGGAGGAACTGGCGGGCTGGGTAGGAAAAATGATAGCATAATGACGGTATTTCGGGCTTGCAGCGGCAGGGCCGGCGGCTGACCTGTCCTGGGAACACAGGACTGTATTGCAGGGAGAAGGTATGGACATTTGGATAGACAGGCTGGCAGATGTGGACGACGAATATCTGGTCGGCTTAAGCAATAAAGGGATTGTAAAAAGAGCTTATAAGGATAAAGAGGAAACTTGTGTGGAGGTGGATACTCCGGGGGAAGAGGCAGGTGTCAGGGTGGGAGATGAGACAGTGACGATACGTTTCCCACTGGGGGAAAGTAAGTGCAGCTGTCCCTCCAGAAGTATCTGCCGCCATGTGGTGCTGGCCATTCTGGCGTTACGGGAAAAGTGCCTGCAGAAGGGAGCCGGGGCAGGAGAAGAACCGGAGGAAGGAAAGCAGAGACCGACCGGGGAGCCGGAGGAGGATAGCGGAAGCCAGGGAGGAGCCGAAAGTGAGGAGCCCGGGCAGGGTGCAGGAAGCCCGGGAGGAGCCGAAGGTGAGGAGCCCGGGGAGAGTGCAGGAAGCCGGGACGGAGCCTTGCGGGAGGCATCCGGGCAGGATACCGGAAGGGAAGGCGCCAAAGGGGAGGAAAGGGCAGACCGGGATGCCGGCCCGAAGCGACAGACGGCGGTATGGAAAGAAATAAACGAATATCCGTTTGAAAAGCTAAAAAAAACAATGGGCTCCCGGCAGTTTCAGGCTTTTGTGAACCAGGTACTGTCCGGAATCCGGCCGGGAATCCGCTCTTCCACGGTGGTTACGGTACAGCTTCCGGAGGCCGGTTTTGTGGTGAAGCTGCTGGCCCCGCTGGAGTATTCTTCCTGTACTTGTCATAAAAAAGAATTGTGTGTACATAAGGCGGCGGCCATTCTCTGGTGCCAGCTGGAGGCGGGAATCCTGACCCGGGAGACCTTGTCGGGAGAGATCACGGTAACACAGGAATTCCGCATGGACAGCATAAGGGAAGCCGCGGCACAGATGAAGGCTTTTCTGGAAGAACTCTTTGACACGGGGCTTTCCCGGACATCCCCGGATGTGCTGGACTACCTGGAAAGACTGGCGATTATCAGCCACAATGAGGGACTTGCCAGGTTTGAAGGGTATTTCCGGGCACTTTCCGATTCCTATGACCGGTATCTGGCCAGAAAGGCGGCTTTCAGGACGGAAGACCTGATGGCGCAGATGGCAAGGCTTTACCGGAGGGCAGATATGCTGCTGAAGGCCCGGGACAGCGCCGGGACGGCAAAGCTTGCGGGGGAATTTAAAGCGGACTATCTTCCGGTGGGGAATCTGGACCTGATCGGGATATCCATGGAACATTTTCAGAGTCAGAACGGTTATGAGGGAGAAACCATTTATTTTCTGGAAGAGAATACAAAAAAGTGGTATACCTACACCAATGCCAGGCCGGTATTTTATGATGCTCCCAAAAGAAGGGGGTACGCGGAAAAAAGCGGGGCGCCCTGGGGGCTGAATATTTCCTTTGAGAATCTCCTGAAAGTCAGGATTCACCTGACCGGGGCAAAATGCGATGACAGGAACCGGTTGTCCTCCAGTCAGGACACAAAGGGGGAGATTACAGGGGAAAAGGGGCTGTCCCTGGCAGATGTGGAAACCTGGTACTATCGGGATTTCGGAGATCTTTTTACGGAGCAGATAGGGAAACTGCAGAGAGAATGGCTTGGAGAGCAAAAAGAATCGGCGGCGGAGCTGGTTTTTGTCAGGCCTGCCGCCTGCGGGGAGGCAGTGTTTTCCCAGACCGGGCAGCAGCTGACCCTGCCGCTGTATGATGACAACAACAGGGAAATTGTGGTGGAAGTCACTTATTCCAAGCAGGAGGCCGGAACCATTCGCTATCTGGAGAGAATCCGGAAAAAGAAAATTCCTTGTTTCCTGGGAAAAATATATTTAAAAGAAGGTCGGGTGCGGATGTATCCGGTGGATCTGCCGGACATCGCGGAGCAGGAAGACGCGGACGACATTGCAGAGGAAACGGAGAGCCCGCAGGATGCGGATAACCTGGACAGGGATTATCTGCAAAGCGGCATGGAGGGGATGGAAATTTCCGCCGGCCATAAGTCAAAATACCAGGTTATGGAGGATCTGGCCGGTGAAATCCTTTCCCAGATGGAAGATTTGTACCAGAGCGGCTTTGGCACAGTCCATGACAGCACCTGGAAGGACATTCAGAAGACGGCGGGACTCACCGCCCAGTATGGTATGGCTTATCTGTCGGAATTGCTTTCTTCTCTGGCCGGGGAGATTGCCGCGGGCCGTCACCAAATGCGAAAGAGGACGGCGGCCATGACGGAAATTTATGTGAAAATCATGGAGTACTTATATCTGCTGGGACAGAAAGCCGCCTATGACAAGGGTGCGCATTTTTACTCCCGGGGCAATGAGGCAGACAGCCATGCTTACAGAGGATAGAGCAGCAGTTTTCATATAACAGGCCAGTTGCCATAAAGACGATACAGATTCAGAACCATGTATGTCCGCTGCAGGGAGCAGGGCTGTCATGGAGCGTCATAAATGTATGGAGAAAAATTGCCGCGGACGGCAAAGAAACAGGAGGCATAACATGATCAATCCACAAAATCAAAGAGTCACAAAAATGGTAGAAGTTCTGGAGCAGACGAATCTGTTTTCGGCAGATGAAATGACCCTGATAGAAGACTATCTGTCCGGAAACGAACAGGAGGAAGCGCTGGAAAAGCTCACTTTCCATGATCTGACCACGGTGCCGGACAGTGTGTCGTCAAAGATGAGATCCCTGGCTTATGACCTGGTGAACAAGGGAAGGGAGGAAGAGGCCGGTAGACTGGGCAGGCTTCTTTTCGCCGTGGGGCAGTCCACCTGCCATGAAATGATGCCATCACAGAGTTATTATTCGTTTGACAAAGACAGTATTCTGGTGCCGGAGCCGGAAAAAAAGGCGGCGGTTTATGCCGCGAAAATCGGTATGAATGAATACCAGATCAACCGTTTTGCCCTGCCGAACCTGGTGAAACTGGCAGACAATGACCCTGAGATTCTCAAAAAAGCCATGAATTACCAGAAGAACAACTATGAGAACGGCAGGCTTATGCTTTACACCGTATATTTTAAAATGAAATACAAAAATGTGAGGCTGGTGGAGAAAGGAACCGATGGCAAAACCGGCGGATTTTTGGCGGGGATGGGAAAGATGCTGGGAATAGGGGAAAGCAATGAGGAACCCGTGATGGAGCTGGACGCCAGGGATGCAGTCCTGCTGAAGCAGTATGGGGACATTCTGGTAAACAGCCTTCCCAGTCTCTTAAAGCGGGCTCCCCGGCTGGAGCTGGATGAAATTTCCAATGCCGTGGGCCGGGATAAGGTGGATGACAGGATTCTGAAGATGGTGCGTTCTTACTCCGGAGCGGACCGCTTTATGCTGCGCATTCTGGGGGGATGTGCTTTTGTCAATTTCCGTCAGTCCGTCTGCCTGGGAAATATTCTGAAGATATGCCTTGCGGCGGACACGGAAATGATGCTGGACATTATGGAAAATATGGATCTGCGCGGAGAATTGGACGAAATAGGCGGGGAATTTGACATCCTGTTTGGCATAGACTGCAGAAAGCTCATCAAATGGGCCGCCGCAAAGGGAAAGAACAGAATTCTGAAGAGTCAGTTCGGACGGAACCGGGAAGTCTATCTGCAGTATATGAACACTGCCGATTTTGATACGTTTAACCGGATGAACGTAATCGTGGGCAAGCTGGATCCGGCTTTGTACCGGGAACGAAAGGAGAAGGAAATTTTCCGGCAGCAGACCAAGGTGGTGGAGGCATTTCTGCAGACTGCGGATGCAAAAGTGCAGCAGGAAGTGCGGGATTACCTGAAGGGAGAGAAAGGAATCGAGACACTTTATGCCATTTCGGATACTTTGCGGGGAAACAATAACTACCGCTGGGGAGGGAAACACTGGGGCATTCTGCAGAGTTACCAGCAGGGCTATGGCCATGATGCGCTGAGTAATCGCTGCGAGGCTTTTCTGATGCTTTGCGGGGCATTCTGCAATACCAACAGTCTGCGGGAGGCCGGTGAAGTCAGGGAAGACAGGGTCAGGCGGCTGTTTTCCGCGGTGGATTCGGAGAAACTAAGCCTGAAATACCAGCTGGACGGTTATGCGGATGCTTTTGACTCCCTGTACATGGACAAATGGAAGGAAGCGCTGAAAAATGCGGCAAAAGAAGTTTTCCGCGGTTATCTGGAACAGCGCCGGGACGAGACGGTTACCGCTTTCCGGGAGGCCGGCAGCACAGGCAGATGCTTCGGCATTCAGATGCTGGCTGCTTCACCGGAAGAAAATAAGGCGGTGATTCTCGGATTTTCCCAGGACACTTCCAAGGCGGTGAAAGAAGAACTGCTGCAGGTGCTCTACGGGCAGAAAAACTGGGAAGAGGATGTTCTGAAGCTGCTGGCATCCAAAAAGGCCGGGGAACGGGAGATCGCCATCCGTGTGCTGACAAGATGGGACAGCGAAAAGTATACAGCGGTACTGACGGAGAGTCTGGAAAAGGAGAAGAACGGAAAAGTCAGGTCGCTGCTGGAAACGGCGCTTCAGGTAAACAGCCACAGCGGAAACGGGGGAGGAAAGGCCATCACACAGGAAGACCTGGTGAAGGAACTGCACAAGGGGAATAAAAAACGTTCCCTGGCATGGGCATATGAGACGCCTTTTTCCAAGGTACATAAAAAAGATGGCCAGGAGGCAGAGGAGGAGTATCTGCAGGCGATTTTCCTCAGTTATGCTGCCATGTCGCCCTGCGGGGTAAGCCCCAGTGCGGCGGTTCTGGCAGAGGCGCTGGATGAGAAAGAATTTGCGGTATATGCAAACGAACTGTTCGACAAGTGGATGGAGGCGGGAGCGGAGTCCAAAAAGAGATGGGTGCTTTATGCGGCGTCCATTCACGGGGGAGACGACATTGTGAAAAAACTCCATCATCAGATTCAGGAATGGCCCCTGGCCGCCAGAGGCGCCATAGCCTCCGAGGCCGTACAGGCGCTGGCCCTGAATCCGCAGCCGCAGGCACTTCTGATTGTGGACGGTATTTCGAGAAAATTTAAATTCAAACAAGTGAAGGCGGCCGCCGGGAAAGCCCTGGAATTTGCCGCTTCCCAGCTGGGCATTACCAGGGAAGAGCTGGCGGACCGGATTGTGCCTGACCTTGGCTTTGACGAAAATATGGAAAGAAGCTTTGACTATGGGGAGAGAAGCTTTAAGGTAGCTATCACCCCTTCCCTGGAAATTGAGGTTTATGACCAGAATGGCAAAAAGCTGAAAAATATGCCATCTCCGGGCAAGAGGGACGATGAAAAAAAGGCGGCGTTGGCTTATGAAGAATTTAAACAGATGAAAAAGCAGATGAAAATCACCGTAAGCAGCCAGAAAATGAGGCTGGAGCTGGCTCTTTCCACAGGAAGGGAATGGAGCGTGGAAGCCTGGAAAGCCCTTTTTGTGAAAAATCCCGTCATGCATCAGTTTGCCATAGGGCTGATATGGGGTGTCTATGAAGACAGGAAACTGATTTCCAGCTTCCGCTATATGGAGGATGGTACCTTTAACACCAAGGACGAGGAGGAGTTCACCCTTCCTAAGGAAGGGAAGATTGGCCTTGCCCATCCCATAGAGCTGGCAGCGGAAGCAGCAGAAGCCTGGAAACAGCAGCTGGAGGACTACGAGATCAGCCAGCCCATTGAGCAGCTCCAGAGGACGGTTTACCGTATGACAGAAGAAGAGGCAGCCAGCCAGAGGCTGGAACGCTTTGGGGGATGCATTGTCAATGATTTATCCCTTGGGGGGAAGCTTACAGGGCTTGGCTGGTACCGGGGCTCCGTGCAGGACGCCGGTGGGTTTTATACCTATTACAGGGAGGACGTGGAGCTTTCCCTTGGGGTGGAACTGCACTTTTCAGGAAGCTTTGTAGGGGGTGAAAACGGCGATGTTACCGTCTATGATGCCAGATTTTACAAAGCAGGCACCATAGAGCGGGGCAGCTATATGTATGATGAGGCGGGGAAAGAAAAAGCCTGTTTCTTAAGGGATATTCCGGAAAGATATTTCAGCGAGGTGGTGTGGCAGCTTGCCAAAGCCACATCCTCCAGCCAGGAACGGAATGAAAACTGGAAAAACGAACAGAACGAAAAATGGTAAAGGCGGGAGGGGCTTAAGCGGCAGAAATGAAATTCAATTTAAACAGGCAGCCGTTGAAATGGGCGGCTGGCATTTGTACCGTATTTTGTTTTTTGGCTCTTTTTCGCCTGTTAGGGCGGGAAAATACACCTACAGGGGATGAGCCTGCCTACGGGGCTGGGCAGTTCGGCCTTTTTGTGGAGGAATTGTTCAGGGAAGAGGTAAAGGCCAACACAGTTAACCTCCATTTCACCCTGGCATATCCGGAAAAGTATGGGATTGGGGATTATGAGGCTACTTTGGGAAGTTATTCGCTGGAAGACTTTGAAAAAGCCCACAGCCAGATGGATGAGCTGGTGGAGGAACTGCAGAAATTTGATCTTTCAGAATTTTCCAGGGAACAGAAGCTGACTTATGATATTCTGCTGGATTATGCAAATCTGCAGCTTTCGGCAAAAGACTATACCCTGTTGGAGGAGGTCCTTGGCCCTGTGACAGGGTATCAGATACAGCTTCCTATGCTATTGGCAGAGTATACCTTCCGCACCAGGCAGGATATAGAGGACTATCTGGTACTGGTTTCCCAGGTGGATGATGTGGTGGAAGAAATTGCCGCCTTTGAAAAGGAGAAGTCCCAGGCTGGATTTTTTATGCCCGATTATGCGGTGGATGCAGTTATTAGCCAATGCAATGAATTTATTGCAAATCCGGAAGAAAACTACATGATAGAGATATTTAATGACAGGATTGATTCTTTTGGGGGACTTACCTGGGAAGAAAGGGAGGGCTATAAGGAGGAAAATTTTTCCATTGTCACTACCCAGGTAGCCTCAGGGTATCAGAGCCTGGTGGAGGAACTAAAGCAGCTTAAAGGCAGCGGGGACAACCAGCAGGGGCTGTGCTATTATGAAGGAGGGAAGGAATACTATGAGTATCTGGTAAGGGCAGCCACGGGCAGTGATGGTTCTGTTACAGAATTGCAGGAACGCACGGAGGAATTTATAGAAAATTATTATGACGTCCTTGAGAAAGCATTATTTCAGGATACCAGCCTTTACAGCAGAATGCTGGGCTGCCAGCCTTCTGCCACAGAGCCGGAGGAAATCCTGGAGGAAGCCGCAAAGAAAGCAGAAGAGGATTTTCCCACGCCTCCTGCGGCTGGCTGTACGGTTAAATATGTACATCCTTCCCTGGAAGAAAATGGCATCCTGGCCTATTACCTGACAACTCCTGTGGATGATGTGGAGAATAACGTTATTTATATTAATAAAAAGAATTTAAACATGGAGGAAAAGACACAGGCAGATTTTTATGCCACACTGGTCCATGAGGGATATCCGGGACATTTGTACCAGAATGTCTATACGGCCTCCTGTGGGCTTCCCCTGATCCGGAACCTGCTTTCTTATCCTGGGTATACAGAGGGCTGGGCAACCTATGTGGAATGTGAGTATGGATTTGGTTTCGCTGTGGAGGATGAGGCGGTTGCAGAGCTGCTTTCACAGAGCCAGTTGTTTTCCTTGGCGGTCAGCTCTTATATGGATATGGGGATCCATTATGATGGGTGGAGCCGGCCAGAGGCAAAAGAATACCTGGCACGCCTGGGCATTGCCGATGAAGAAATGGTGGATGAATTTTATGAATTTATGGTGGAAGAGCCGGCCTGCTATCTTAGTTATTTTATTGGGTGCCTGGAATTTATGGATCTTAGGGAAAAGGCCCAGGGCCGCCTGGGGGAGGCTTTTGATGCCAGGGGATTCCACCAGTTTCTGCTGGAAATGGGGCCTGCGCCTTTTTATGTGATAGAAGAGTACATGGAGGAATGGCTGGGGGAGCAGATTCAGGAAGAGGAGCCTTAAGTATGGGAGAAATTGATATCAATATTAAAAATTTTATAAAAATAGACTCTGTATTTTCCCAGTTGTTTAGCCAGGGGGTATTTGGGGGGAAAATACAGATAGATCCTGATAAATTACAGGAGTTTGACACAGCCAGCCAGGAAACGGTAAAGAACAGGGAGGGGGAAATGGAAAGCCTGGAGCGCCTGCGGGATGCCCGGAAGGTAGCCATGCTTTTTGACAAGAAGGTAGCCTTTCAGGTAATTATGGGAGTAGAAGGGCAGACGGGAGTGCATTACTATATGCCTGTGCGGTGTATGGAACTGGATGCATTATCATACATGCACCAATGTAAAAAGATATCGGAAAAAGCCAAAGAGGGTAACCGCCTGGAAAAATTTTCAGATGGGATCCCAAGAGGAACCAAAATAATACCTGTGGTAACGCTTGTGTTTTATGTAGGCAGCAGGCCATGGGACGGCCCGGTGAGCATATATGATATGCTGGATATTCCTGATAATATGAAAGAGTGGATGAAAAGCACAGCTTCTGATTATCGGATGAACCTGATAGATGCAAGACATATGAGTGATGAAGAAATCGACAGGTTTGAGGGAGACTTAAAAGTTTTTCTGCTTATGCTGTGTGGGCGCTATAACAGGGAGAAGCTGAAGTCAGTGATTGCCATGCACCGTGAAACATGGTATGCTATTAGTGCAATAAAAAAAGACAGAAGATATATAGAATATATAGACAGTGTTTCCGATGAAGAGGTAATGGGAGGTGTGAATATGGACGCGGCCCTGGACTATATTGAGGCAAAAGGAAAAGCAGAAGGCATTGATAAGGTCAATCAATTGGCACTGCTTCTTTTCCGGGACGGGCGGATAGATGATTTTGTGGAGTCAGCCGGGAATGTGGAGTATCAGAAGCAGTTATTTGTAGAATATGGTTTGGAAGAACCGTAAAACCCCATAAACCAGGCAGCGGGAGCATATTCTTATGCTCCCGTTTCCTGGTTGTTACTATAAGCTGCCCCGTGAAGCATGGCAGCGTTTGCTTCTTTGCCCCTCATAATCTTTCAAAGAATCTATTGCCTGGCGGGACAGGGGAATCAGTGCCGCCATGTTAAAAATTGTCATCAGCCCAATCCCCACATCCCCCAGGTCCCACACAAAGGTATAGGCGGCCAGGCCTCCTACAAAGAGCATCACCAGTGCCAGCAGTTTGTATAAGGTCTGGGAGAGCCAGTTGTCCCCGAACAGATAAGCTATGTTAGGCCTTGCATAAAATAAAATACCAATAAAGGTGGAAAAACTAAACAGCCACAGGATCAGGGCAATAAAAACCACCCCAAAGGTACCCAGGTGATAATCCATGGCAGCCTGTAAAAGCTCCATGCCCAAAAGCCCTTCCGTAAGCCCTGGGGGAGTCAGCAGTATAATCATGGCAGAACAGGTGCAAATGACGATGGTATCAATAAATACGCCGAAAGCCTGCAAAAGCCCTTCTTTAGCCGGATGGCTGATGTCAGCGGCAGCAGCGGCACAGGGAGCGGAGCCGGATCCGGCTTCATTGGAAAAAAGCCCTCTTTTTGCCCCGTTCATAATCACCGCCCCAAAGCCCCCGGCCACCGCCTGGCGGATCCCAAAAGCTTCCTGGAATATCCTGCTGAAAACCTCAGGGAGCTGCCCTGTATTTTTCAGGATGATATAAATGGTGGCCAGGAAATAAAAGGCAGCCATAACAGGGACAGTCACATCCAGTACCTTAACTGTGGCATTTTTGCGCAGCACGATTACCGCGCACACAACCACCAGGGCAATGGTAGTATAAAGGGGAGGGATGTGGAAGGCGTTGGTGAAGGCGGAGGAAACGGAATTTCCGATTACCTGGCTGATGCCGCACCAGCAGATTAAGCCGGAGATGGCAAAGAGCATGGCGGTAACAGAGCGTTTGCGCCTGGGGTTATTTTTCAGAAAAAGGTGATGGATGTAATAGGCAGGGCCGCCCCGGAAGCCCCCATATAGGGGATCCTTTTCCTTGTAAATCTGGGCAAGGACAGCTTCTGCAAAGGCAGTGGAAGAGCCTAAGAGGGCAGTTGCCCACATCCAGAAGACAGCCCCCGCCCCGCCGGCAGAGATAGCGGCTACTACGCCTACCAGGTTTCCCATTCCCACCCGTGTGGCAGTGGAGATGACCAGCGCCTGGATCCCGGAGATGGCACCGCTTTGTGGGTGGCTCTTTTTTTCAGCGGTGATTTTCAGCATTTCGGGGAAAAGCCGGAAAGGCAGAAATCTGGTCCGCAGGGTAAAATAAATTCCAGAAGGGACCAAGACCAGGACCAGCAGGGACAGTCCCAGGGAGCTTCCGCCGGGCAGGGGGATTGAGATCAAATCTCCCCAGAGAAGGTTGTATACAAATTGAAAGATTGTCATGATGGTTTTCCTCTGTTTCTTTTTAGAAATCTGGTTGTATTTTCCTGTATGGAAATAAGTATACAGTAACCAGCGGAATTTGTAAAATAGATAAATCGTAACAGCCCAGATTGGCTCTTGTACTTTTCTGCAAAGATACGATAACCGTTATATTTGCATTGACAAACATGCAGGTTATTTATTAGAATAAAGATGAATGTTCCAAAATTGTTTTATATACTGAAAGGAAGTCAAAAGATGGTGAATAAGGCAAGAAAATTTTTGTGGGGCAGTTTTGTAGGCGTAATTTCAGTGTGTATTATCGTATTTTGCTGGCTGGCTATTTTTATGTCGGTGAAGACAGAAGAGTCGATCTATGAAGTCAGTGAAATTTATATGAAAGAGATGAATACGCAGCTTCAACAGAAATTTGCTTCCATTATCAGCCTCCGCCATGAACAGGTGGAGGGGATCATCAGGGGAATGCCCACAGATACTGCCCAATATGGGGAGAAAATGCTCCAGGAGCTGACGCAGAACGCTAAGTATAGGAACTTTTCTTATATGGGATTTTACACAGAGGATGGAAGGCTGGAGAAAATTTGCGGCAGCAATGTGGAAATCGCCGGCAGCGATGATGTGATAGGGTCTTTAGAGGCCAATGGCAGCATTGTTGAGCAGGGGATTGATGAGAACGGGCAGAAGGTGCTGCTGCTGGGAAAAGAAGCGGCGTACCCTATGGCGGACGGGAAAAGGAGCCGTGCACTGATAGTGGGAGTTGGGATGGAGTATCTAAACTCAGCGCTGTTTTTGGATGAAAATGAGGAGGGGCAGGTTTATTCCCATGTGGTAGATAAGGATGGAAACTTTGTAATCAGGAATGCGGACGCTTACAGAAGCAGTTACTTTGAACGGGTAAGGGAAGTATATAAGACTATTGACGGCAAATCGCCGGATGATTTCTGCCAGGAGCTCCAAACGGCCATGGAAGAGGGAAAAAGCTATTCCGCCCTGGTATTAATAGAAGGGGAGGAAAGACAGATATATTGTTCACCTATTTCCGAAAATTCTACCTGGTACCTGATTACGGTTATGAGCAACAATATGTTAAAGGGTGCTATTACCAAGCTGGATAAGGTGCGCACATTGATCATGATGGGGTCTTCCATGATCATTCTCGTGATGATGTCTATGGTGTTCTTTTTCTATTTCAGGCTGGTGGGGCAGCAGATGCGGGAGCTGAAAAAGGCGAAAGAGGAAGCGGAGCATGCCAACAAAGCAAAAAGCGAATTCCTCTCCAGCATGAGCCATGATATCCGCACGCCTATGAACGCGATTATTGGTATGTCTGAAATTGCCTTAAGGAATATGAAAGAACCCGAGAGAGTGGAGGACTGCCTGAAAAAGGTGCTGCTTTCCAGCAAGCATTTGCTGGGCCTTATTAATGATGTGCTGGATATGTCCAAAATTGAAAGCGGGAAGATGACCCTGAACATGAACCAACTTTCCCTCCGGGAGACCATGGATGACGTAGTCAATATTATGCAGCCCCAGGTAAAGGCAAGGGAACAGTACTTTGATATTTTCATCCAGAATATCATGTCAGAGGAGGTTTACTGCGACAGCGTCCGGCTGAACCAGGTTCTTTTAAACCTTCTTTCCAATGCAGTGAAATTTACCCCGGAGCATGGCAGGATAGACGTGCATGTTTACCAGGAGCCTTCACCCAAAGGGGAGGAATACATCCGCAACCACTTTATTGTGGAGGATAATGGTATGGGAATGACGGAGGAATTCCAGAAGAAAATCTGGGATACCTTTACCAGGGAGGATTCCGAGCGTGTGAAAGGCATTGTGGGGACCGGCCTTGGGACATCCATTACCAAAAGGATTGTGGATCTGATGGGCGGGACCATTGAATTAAAAAGCCAGTTACATAAGGGAAGCACATTCCGTGTGACCCTTGACTTAAAGAAAGCGGTAGCTGTAAAAGAAATGAAGCTGCCTGGATGGCATATCCTGGTGGTGGACGATAATGAGTTGCTTTGCCAGAGCGCAGTGGCCAGCTTAGAGGAGCTGGGCGTGTGTGCAGAGTGGACCTTGGACGGGCAGAAAGCGGTGGAACTGATCGAGGAACGCCACAGGCATAACGATGATTACCATTTTGTGCTTATTGACTGGAAAATGCCCAATATGGACGGGCTGGAAACCCTTAAGGAAATCCGGAAAAGGGTGGGGGCGAAAATACCAGTATTCCTGATTTCCGCCTATGACTGGAGCGATATTGAGGATGAGATCGCAGATACGGAGATAGAAGGTTTTATCCCCAAGCCGTTGTTCAAATCTACCCTGTACAGCCGCCTGGTCAAGTATGCGGAAGGGACTGTGGAGACGCAGGAGAAGGAAAGCAGCAGCATTGACTTTTCAGGAAAGAAAATACTTCTGGCGGAGGATATTGACCTGAATTGGGAGATTGCAAATGAGGTGCTTTCCGGATTTGGGTTTGAACTTGACCATGCGGAAAACGGAAAAGTGTGCGTGGAGATGTTTGAAAAATCCCAGATCGGCCACTACGATGCAATATTGATGGATATCCGTATGCCGCTTATGAACGGTTATGAGGCTACCAAAACTATCAGGGCGCTTACACGGAAGGATAAGGATCTGCCGATTATTGCCATGACGGCAGACGCCTTTGCCGATGATGTGCAGTATTGCCTTTCCTGCGGCATGAATGCCCATGTGGCGAAGCCGCTTGATATCAAGGAATTGCTGCGGGTATTGCAGAAATTCCTGTATGGCAGGGAGTAAGGCGCTGCCCGGAAAAGAAGCAGCCAGTGCCAAAATCGTTATGGGGGTTAGGATGACAAAAGAAAAACTTGCGCTTCTAATTATTGAGAGGCTGAAAAAGGAGTACCCGGAGGCAGGATGTACCCTTGATTATAACCAGGCATGGAAGCTGCTGGTAAGTGTGCGGCTGGCGGCACAGTGTACGGATGCCAGGGTAAACATAGTGGTGGAGGATTTATACGCCAGGTTCCCTGATGTGGAAGCCCTGGCTGCCGCCCCGGTGGAGGAGATTGAAAAGATTGTGAAGCCCTGTGGCTTAGGGCACAGCAAAGCCAGGGATATCAGTGCCTGCATGAAAATCCTGCAAGACCAATACCAGGGCAGCGTACCGGATGATTTTGACAAACTGCTTAAGCTTCCCGGCGTGGGACGCAAAAGCGCCAATCTGATCATGGGGGATGTGTTTGGTAAGCCTGCGATTGTGACTGATACCCACTGTATCCGCCTGGTGAACCGTTTTGGCCTTGTGGATGGTGTTAAAGATCCCAAGAAGGTGGAAATGGCGCTGTGGAAGCTGATACCGCCCCAGGAAGGGAGCGATTTCTGCCACAGGCTGGTGTATCATGGCAGGGAGGTGTGTACCGCAAGGACCAAGCCCTGCTGTGGGAAGTGCTGTCTGGAAGATATCTGTGGAAAGTGCGGAGTTGACACAGCCCCGCTTTGCTAGTACAGTATTGTATATTACAAAAAATAAAAAGCGGGCATTGCCCGCTTTTTATTCGTCTTCCCCTTCATTTTCATCTTCATCCTCCCAGGAGGGATACTGGCTTGGCGCATCTCCTTTTTGTTTCAGGACGAAAGGCGCTGCCGTACCCTGTTCAATTTCCCGGAGTACCTTGCACTGGAAGAGCCATTCGTCAGCAAAATCAAAGAGGTATTTAAACTGCTTCCCTTTGCATAACCCTATCTGATTCAGCTTATATTTACCGGTTGTGCGCAGGCCCTCTTCCACCCCTTCTGCGTAGTAGGAGTCCCAATCACTCCATCTGGTATTGTCCATAAAAAACACATGGGCATGGTCGTCATCAAATCCAAAGGCATCAAGAATAATCCCATGAAGCTTAAACAAGGTATCGCTGCCGGAAATCTGGATATGCCGGTAGCAGCCGGTCCCTAAAGAAACGCTGATCACATAGGAGCCTTTAAATACTGGCTTTGTGGCCTGGTGATTTGATTTCACTAATCTGGGGAAGCCTGTCTCCTCAAAGTGGAAAACCTCGTTGAGCTTGTTTTTGATGTTTTCCGGCAGGACGTTATCTTTTACGATAGCTTCCAACTGCCCGACCATGTCGCCAGGCAGGTTCCGGAGCTGCGTGCTGTCCAGTTCCAGCATTTGGTCTAGCATATCAATAATATCGTCTATTTTTTCGTCGTTATTTTTTTGCATCCGTTCAAAAAAAGTAATTTCCGCATCCTCCAGGGCAGGTAAATTTTCATTAATGCTAAGGGGGATCTTCATCCTTTCGCAAAAGGATTTGGCAAAGGCATAGGTACGTTTATCACGGGCGATGATTTCAGCAGGGCAGACCTTAACCATAATCAATGCATCCATGAACAGGTTCAACAATTCCTCCGGGTTCTCCTCATACTGTATTGCTGGGGAGAGGGGCAGGATATAATCGGAAGAATTGTCCACAGCCAGCACAAAAATCGGGAAAATGGGGATTTCATTGCTGCCGTCCATAACAGGCTCAGGGCATCGGATAATTTCGCATTCCCATATGCCTGAACGGGGGAGTTTTTTCAGCCTGGCTATGCTGATATCGTTACTGGCAGCGGGTTCCGGCGGCGGGCTTTCCTGGTATTTGGGAAGCTTTGCCCTATCCAGGGTGAATGTCCCGTCATTCCCACGTACCAGCATGGGGATTTCTTCCGTCTGGCAGTTGACCTCCACAATGCCAAGAGCCTTTGGGGGAGTTTCCGTTAAAAATCCGGCAAGGGCAATGGCACCGGAGAGCGCTTCACAAAGATCCTCCTGCTCCAGGGCACTTTGCAGGCCCCAGGGACAGTGGTATGCCAGGTATTTGGTGAACTGTGGGTAAGGAGCCTTGCCTGCAAGCTTTATGCCCCTGCTGCGGGCAAATTCTTTTACCTCCTGGCGTTCCTCCCCGCTTAAACTGTCTTTGCCTGTAAAGGAGCATTGAAGGCAGTTTTGCTGCAGGATACGCTCCTGGAATTCCGTGGAATGCATTGAAAAACTGTCTGTGCTTTTTATGGTGCGGTAACTACAATAGCCCTTTTCGCCAATATATAATTCAAGGCCACAGGGTGCGTCCATTGTCCCTGTGCAGATATAACCGGTCCTGTCCCCGGAAAGCCTTATTGCCACAAGTTCTGTATCCCAAAGGCTGTGCCAGAGTTTTGTTTTTTTATATGCAAAAGCCAATTCATATAGTTTGTCGGAAATCATTTGCAGTTTCTCCTTAAACGTATTTTATCCATCATACCATATGCGGGATTATTTATCTATTAAATATCAGAAAATTAAGTTGACATTTTCCGGCGGCGGTTATAATATAAACATATGAATAATTGTTCATATGAATGACTTTATAAGAAAGACAGGTGATGGATTGATAGTCAATGAGGTAGAGTGCTGCGAGACATTTCAGACACATGGGGATTTGCTTGAAATTGTCAATGCCCAAATGCCGGAAGAAGAAGAACTTTATGACCTGGCAGAGCTTTTTAAAGTATTTGGGGATTCCACCAGGATCAGGATCCTTTTTGTCCTATTTGAATCGGAGGTCTGTGTGTGCGACCTGGCGGAGGCACTGCATATGACCCAGTCTGCCATTTCCCATCAGCTTAGGATCCTGAAGCAATCCAGGCTGGTAAAGAGCAGGAGGGAAGGGAAATCTGTATTTTATTCCCTGGCGGACGGACATGTGAGGACAATTATTGCCCAGGGAAGGGAACATATTTTAGAATGAAAGGAAAAGGAAGATTATGAAAAGGAAATTTAAGCTGGAAGACCTGGACTGTGCCAATTGCGCTGCAAAAATGGAAGAAGCAATTAAAAAGATAGAGGGTGTCAATGATGCCAGCGTCAGCTTTCTGGCACAGAAGATGACCATCGACGCCCAGGATGACAAATTTGACGGGATTATGGAAGAGGTAGTGAAGGCCTGCGCAAAGGTGGAGCCGGACTGTAAGATTCTAATGTAAAGGGGCAGCATAAATTGGAGTGATATGTGGAAAGGGTATGGAGGGAGGTTTCCCGTAAGCCCTTTCCACATAAAATTTATATGGCAACCTTCCGCGGGAAGGGGATGCTGTAAAAATTTCCACAGGCAACAGGGAGGGTTATTATGACAAAAAAACAGCGAAAAATGCTTATCCGCATTATCATTGCCTTTATATTATTTATGGTGTTATTTGTGTGTGGGCACACAGGAAGAACGGAAAGGATAGAAAATACCTGGATTTTGTTTATTATCTATTTTATCCCATATGTGGTCATCGGGTATGACATCATTTTAAAAGCGGCCAGGAATATCCGCCATGGCCAGGTATTTGATGAAAATTTTCTCATGATGATCGCCACCTTTGGTGCTTTTGGGGTAAGGGAGTATTCGGAAGCGGTTGCAGTAATGCTTTTTTACCAGGTAGGGGAGCTGTTCCAGAGCTATGCAGTAGGGAAATCGCGCCAGTCTATTGCTGATATGATGGACATCTGCCCGGAATATGCCAACATTGAGCGGGACGGGAAGTTGGTACAGACAGACCCGGATGAGGTGGAAGTGGGAAGTATTATTGTGATAAAGCCCGGGGAGAGGATTCCCCTGGACGGTGTGGTAATAGAAGGCGAATCCCTGGTGGACACGGCGGCCCTGACAGGAGAGTCCGTTCCCAGAAAGGCTGCTGTTGGGGATCAGGTAATCAGCGGCTGTGTAAACGGAAGCGGTGTCCTTAAAGTGCAGGTATTAAAGGAATTTGAAGATTCTACCGTAACGAAAATATTGGAGCTGGTGGAAAATGCCAGCAGCAAAAAAGCCAGGGCAGAGAATTTTATCACCAGGTTTGCCAAATATTATACCCCTGTTGTCACCATAGGCGCAGTGCTGCTTGCATTGGTCCCCCCTCTTATATTTGGCGGCGGATGGGGAGAATGGATACAAAGAGCCTGCATTTTCCTGGTAATCTCCTGCCCCTGCGCCCTTGTGATTTCTGTCCCTCTTGGATTTTTCGGCGGGATCGGTGCGGCGTCTAAAATAGGCGTCCTGGTAAAGGGGAGCAATTATCTGGAGGCAGTGGCGCAGATGCGTACCATTGTCTTTGACAAAACAGGCACCCTCACCAAAGGTGAATTTAAGGTCCAGGAAATATTGCCCCAGGGCATTGGCGGAGAGGAGCTTTTGGAACTGGCAGCCCTTGGGGAACTCTATTCCACCCACCCCATTGCAGGGTCTGTTAAGGAAGCCTATGGCAGGGAGCCGGATGGAAAACGGGTAGGCCAGGCGGAAGAAATTCCGGGACAGGGGATATGTGTCCCTGTGGATGGCGTGGAGGCACTGATTGGAAACGGGAAGCTGATGGAAGCCAGAAATATTGCTTACATTCCCTGCAAAAGCCCGGGAACCATTGTCTATGTAGCCCGGGAAGGGAAATATCTGGGTGCCCTTGTGATCTCTGACAGCGTAAAGGAGGGAGCGGCACAAGCCATCCAGTGCATGAAACAGGTAGGCGTAAAAAAATGTGTCATGCTTACAGGGGACAGGACGGCGGGAGCAGAAGCAGTGGCAGCCCAGACTGGCGTTGACGAGTTCCATGGGGAGCTTCTTCCGGGAGACAAGGTGGCAAAAGTGGAGGAGCTTTTGGCAGCCCAGGGGGATAAGGGAAAGCTTGCCTTTGCAGGGGATGGCATTAATGATGCACCGGTGCTAACCAGGGCGGACATCGGCATTGCCATGGGCAGTATGGGTTCAGATGCTGCCATTGAAGCGGCGGATGTGGTGTTGATGGACGACGATGTGGGAAAGATAGCGTCTTTGGTAAAAATATCCCGGAAAACTTTGCGCATAGTGAAACAGAATATCGTCTTTGCCCTTGGGGTGAAGGGACTGGTGCTTGCCCTTGGCGCTTTTGGGATGGCAAATATGTGGGAGGCTGTCTTTGCGGATGTGGGGGTCTCTGTAATTGCCATATTAAATGCCATGAGGGCTTTGAAGACAAAGGGTTGAACCCGTTGGAAATGGCCAGGGAGGCGTACTATGTTTTTTTGGGAGAAAATCATAGATAAGAGAATTGCGTCCTATCAAAATGAACTGCTTGCAACCCACTATGCCGAAGTAGAAAATATGTACCATCAGATACGTGGCTGGCGGCATGACTACCGGAACCATATCCAGGTGCTGAAAAGTTATGCGGATATGGGGGAATTAGAGGATATTAAGCGTTATCTGGAAGAACTGGATGTGGACCTGAACACTGTTGATATGGCATTGCGCACAGGGAATAAAATGACAGATGTAATTTTAAACAGTAAAATATCCCTGGCAAAGTCCAAGGAAATTCATGTGACAGCAGATGCCCATGTGCCTGTGGCATTGGCTATTGGGGAGATAGACCTGTGCATCATCATAGGGAACCTTTTTGACAATGCCATTGAGGCCAGCATGGCCCTTCCCAAGGAGGAAAGAATGATCCGTGTATATATGGACATGAAAAATACCCAGTTATACATGTCCTTTACCAACCGCACCGCCCTGAAAAAGCAAAAGAAAGAAAACGGGCGTTTTCCCTCTTCCAAAGGCCGCGGCCATGGCTATGGGCTGGTACGTATTGATACCATTATTGGACGCTATCAGGGATATATCAGCAGAAACAGTGAGGATGGGGCTTTTACTACGGAGATTTTGCTGCCCCAGGCCGGTAAGCTGTAGAAAATACAGAGAACTTTGGGGCATCTGGGCCTGGTATTATATGACAAAATGATGATATGAAAAAAATTATAAAAAAATTTCATTTAGGGCTTGCCAAATGCAAAAAAATTTGTTAGTATAAGTTATGCGGTTGAACAAAATGTTTTACCGCATGAAATTCCGGTAAAATTCCCCTTTTACACTGAGTGGAGTGGACACTTTGGTTCCACTCCACTCTTTTATTGCAATAAGCCGGCCCGCGGAGCGTGACGGCGTTTGTTTTGAAAAAGAATAAAGGAAGGAGCAGACAATGCATATGAAGCGGCATATCGAATCCATGGACGCCTATGAGGTGATGGAGAGAAGGACCATCAGCGATTTAAATTCCGAAGGGTATATACTCAGGCATAAGAAGACAGGGGCGTCCATTACGCTTTTATTAAACGACGATGAGAATAAGGTATTTTATATTGGCTTTAAGACACCTCCTAAGGACAGCACAGGCGTTGCCCATATCCTGGAGCATTCTGTATTGTGCGGTTCTAAGAATTTTCCGGTAAAGGACCCTTTCGTGGAATTGGTGAAAGGTTCCCTGAATACCTTTTTAAATGCAATGACCTATCCGGACAAGACCGTATACCCGGTGGCAAGCTGCAATGACAAAGATTTTAAAAATCTGGTCCATGTTTATCTGGATGCGGTGTTATACCCAAATATATATAAGGAAGAAAAAATTTTCAGGCAGGAGGGCTGGCACTATGAAATGGAAAGCCCCAAGGACGACCTTACCATTAACGGGGTGGTCTATAATGAAATGAAGGGTGCCTTTTCCTCCCCGGACGATGTGGTGGAGAGGGAGATCATGAATTCCCTTTACCCGGATATTACCTATGGGAAAGAGTCAGGAGGTGACCCGGAGGTGATTCCGGAGCTTACCTATGAAGAATTCTTAAGCTTCCATGAGAAATATTATCATCCCTCCAATAGTTTCATCTATTTTTATGGCAATCTGGATGCGGAGGAATATTTAAATTTCCTGGATGAAGCCTATTTGTCCCACTTTGATGAAATTCAGGTGGATTCCCAGGTGGGAGTGCAGGAGCCTTTCAGGGAACCCAGGGACCTTGCCAGGGAATACTCCGTGATGGAGGAGGACTCTCTGGAGGAAAATACCTATCTGGCTTACAATATTTCCATGGGAAACAGCCTTGACAGGAAGCTGTATATTGCCATAGATGTGCTGGACTATGTCCTTTGTTCCGCGCCGGGGGCACCCATAAAGCAGGCGCTGATTGACAAAGGGATTGGTAAGGATGTGTACAGCACAGTGGAAAATGATATTTACCAGCCCTATTTTTCTATTACCGCCAAGGAAGCAGAGGGAGCCCAAAAGGAAGAATTTGTCTCCACCATTGAGCAGGTCCTCAAAGATGCGGTGGCAAAAGGGCTGGACAGGAGGGCCATTGCGGCGGCCATCAACCATTTTGAGTTTAAGTACCGGGAAGCGGATTTTGGTTCCTTCCCCAAGGGGCTTATGCTGGGGCTCCAGGCCCTGGACAGTTGGCTATACGACAAGACGGCGCCTTTTCTTCATATCGAAGCCAACGGCACCTTCGGAGAACTGAAAGAGGCTATGGATACGGGTTATTATGAGGGGCTGATCCAGAAGTATATGCTGGATAACACCCATAAGACCGTTCTTTCAGTATCCCCTGTGCGGGGGCTTACCACCAGGAAGGACAATGCCCTCCATGAAAAGCTGCAAAGGTACAAGGAAACTCTCTCTGAAAAGGAAATACAGGAAATTGTGGATAGCACCCACGCCCTGAGGGCCTACCAGGAGGAGCCGGACAGGGAGGAGGACATAAAGAAGATTCCCCTGCTTTCCCGGGAGGATATCAGAAAAGAGGCGGAGGGCTATGTAAATGAGGTAAGGGGCGCCGGGGATACCACCATTCTTTTCCATGATATTTTTACCAACGGCATCGGTTATTTGACCCTGGTTTTCGACCTGGGCAAGGTTCCTGCAAGGCTGTTCCCTTATGTGGGAATATTAAAATCCATGCTGATGATGGTGGATACGGAGCATTACCGCTATGGGGAACTGTTTAATGAGATCAATATCCATACAGGGGGCGTGAAAGCGGTATTAAATACCTATGTCAGCGCCCAGGATATGAAGAGCTATAAAGTAACCATGGAAATCTGTACCAAGGCTCTTTACGGGGAGCGGGATAAAGCCCTGGAGCTGATGAAGGAGATTATCCTTACCTCCAGGTTTGACAATACCAAACGCTTGTACGAGGTGCTGGCGGAAACCAAATCCAGAATGCAGGCGGTAATGGCCAGTGCCGGGCATTCCCTGGCATCCATGCGTGCGCTGGCATACTTTTCACCTACGGCGGCAGTGTCGGAGCAGGTAAGCGGCATTCCCCAGTACCGGCTGCTGGAAGAGCTTTTAAAGGATTTTGGACACAGGAAAGAAGAACTGGCGGGAATCCTAAAGGAACTGTCCCAATGTATTTTCCGCCCGGAAAATCTCATGGTGGATTATACTGCTGCCCAGGAGGGGTACCCGGGGCTGGAGGAGGCGGTTTCCCAGCTTCGGGGGGAACTGTTTACGGGGGAAATCAAAGGGGAAGGGTTCCATCCCCAGCCGGTGAAGAAAAACGAAGGCTTTATGACTGCAGGGCAGGTACAGTATGTGTGCAGGGCGGGAAGCTACATGGAGAAGGGGCTGCCTTATACCGGTTCCCTGCGGGTGCTGAAGGTTATGATGGGCTACGACTATCTCTGGAACCAGCTTCGGGTAAAAGGCGGCGCTTACGGCTGTATGTGCGGGTTTTTCCGGAACGGGGACGGGTACTTTGTATCCTACAGGGATCCCCATCTGGCAAGGACGGTGGACGTCTACGAACAGGCGGCGGAATATATTCAGGGCGTATCCCTGGACGAACGTGCGGTAACCCAGTTTATTATCGGGGCGGTGAGCGACTTAGATACGCCGAAAACACCCGCCATGAAGGGAATCTTTTCCCTGGGAGGTTACCTTACCGGGCTTTCCGAAGATAGGCTGCAAAAGGAGCGGGATGAACTGCTTGCCACCACAGCGGACACCATAAGAGGGCTGGCAGGGCATATAAAGGCGCTGATGGAGGATGAATGCCTGTGCGTGGTAGGGAATGGGGAAAAAATTAAAGAAAACAGCCATATGTTCTTAGCTGTTGATAATTTGTTCCATTAGTTTTTTCTTTTTCCATAAAATGTGGCTGCCCCAAACGTATCCTGGATAGAGGAAATTGATTGCCAGTTTATTTCAGGGAGGGAATGCCATGAAGAAGAAAAAAACCAAAACAGGAGCTATGTTATTGTCCCTGGCTATGTTGCTGCCACTGTCCGTTTCCGGCTGTGGCGCGGGTAGTTACAGCAAATCTGCCGCTACAACGGAAGCTGTGGCAGAGGAGTGGGCCTACGATACTTCCGCAAGCGCCGGGGGCGGTATGTTCCTTAACGATGGGGAAGTGTCTAAAAGTGATGCCGGGGAAGCCGGGGCGCCGGAGGATAAGAGGGACGGGCAGATGCCGGAGGCGGCGGAGGCGCTGGATAAGCTCATCCGGAAGATTTGCCGGGGGGAGCTGTCCGACCCGAGGGAGAAAAAGCGGGTCAGCGACGCGCTGCTGCGCCGGGGCTTTGGCTGGAGCGAGGTGCGGGCCGCCATGGGGCGGTATACGGAGATGCTGGAGGACGCCTATGATTAGGGACGTTCGATTTTATGACGAGGCGGAGGACGCGCTGCTGAAGTTCGCGGTGATCGCGGCCCAGTCCGGGGGAAAATGGGTGTTTTGCAGGCATAAGGAGAGGACCACCCTGGAGATCCCCGGGGGACACCGGGAGCCGGGGGAGAGCGTGGACCAGACCGCCGCGCGGGAGCTGCGGGAGGAGACGGGGGCGGAGGTGTTCAGCCTCCGGCCCGTGTGCGTGTATTCCGTGGTGCGGGATGACGGTGAGAGCTTCGGCGGACTGTACTATGCGGAGGTTTCCTCTTTTGGGGAGCTACATAGCGAAATTGAGGAGATTTTTCTGCTGGAGGAGCCTCTGGAGGGGAATTGGACGTATCCGGAGATACAGCCGAAGCTTCTGGAGGAGGTCCGGAGGAGAGGAACAGTGTGAGAGCTGTTGTCTATATGTTGTCATATTGACAATAGGAGGTAGCTGGTATGCCAAATGCCCCACATAAAAAGCCGCAGTATGGCCTGCGAATTTCGTCGGAGATTATGGATAAGCTGAAATATATTGCGGACCGCTCGGGTCGTTCTGCCAACAAGGAGATTGAGCAGCTCATTATCCGGCATATCGAGACGTGGGAAAAGACGCATGGACCGATCCTGTTTGATGATGGGTTCGTTCCCCGCTCAAGATCATGATTATCTTTTCGTGCCGCGTGCCGCGCGGCAACCAGCACTATCGGTAGGACTGTGCGCAGAAGTAAGCACCGGCATCGGCCCAAGGCACGGACGATAGACCGGAAATCTAAAGGTCGTAGCGTAACTAATAACCCCCGTAATCAAGGGATTCTTAAACCGCCAGGTTTAAGTGACTTTTTGGGTACTTTTTGTTCACACAAAAAGTACCCGAGGGG
>OFGE01001054.1_pt1 | contig 26693 bp, 22 predicted proteins | sample 1521681 | NCBI WGS metagenome assembly OFGE01 (sample SAMEA3504093, study PRJEB24116) | mouse gut metagenome | biome: mouse gut; feature: mouse-associated habitat; material: faeces | place: Denmark | collected 2011
TGAATGGTTCAAATGGTTTTCCGCCGCCTTCATAGAATTTACCGAAGAACTCTACAAACTGCAGACGGTTCGTGTGCACATACGCACCAAGAAGGTTGATCGCCAGATTCAATGTGTGTCCCACAACGAACACGATCACGAATCCGATCACTCCCATTATTCCTTTGCCAAACATGCTTCCCATCTGGTTTACTACGGATGCAATAACTCCTGTAGCAAGACCGAGCGCCAACAGACGTGAATACGACAGCACATCGCTGAGCCATCCTGTAATATTGTAAATGTCATATGCACCAAGTGCGATCCGAAGTACCGGATTCTTACTGTCACGTCCGGACATCAGCAGAAGCCCTACCGCGCCGATGATCGCCAATGCCTTGGCAATTGTATTCAGGATCGGCGGGAATACGATCTGTGCCTGCGCGATGGATGCGAAGATATCTGTCGGCAGAAGCATCAAGATCAGACCGATCAGAAATGCGAACCAAAGCACAACATCACAGAAGAAGTCCATTACCTTGCCGTCCTTAAGCTCCATATATCCCTTGATTCCCAGTCCCACGAACAGGTGGACAACTCCGAATGCAAGAGAATATACAAGCAGACGCATCGGGTCGTTCAGCGGTATGAACCAGAGAGCCGGCACCGTGACCAGCTTGCCGAAGAATACTTCTGATACGATATCCACAACATTACCGAAATATCCTCCGAATAAGATTCCCCATACCATCGTAGACACGCCGCAGTACATGAACATCTTAATCGACTTACGCAAGCCCGCTTCCATGCGCGGGAACTTCTTCAATACCACGAAACAGGCGACCGCAATGATCGCGCCGTAAGCGGCATCGGACAACATCATACCGAAGAAGAATACATAGAAGAACGACATGATCGTCGTCGGGTCGAATTCTCCCTTATGAGGCAAGCCGTAAGAGCCGAGCACGCCTTCAACGCTGGCTGAGAATCCATTGTTCTCAAGGATTACCGGCGGCTCCTCATCTTCCTTTAATTCCTCCACATCGATCACACAGTCAAAAGCCTCGCCGATAGCCTTCTGTACTGCCGGCACAGCCTTAGCAGCCGCGTATCCGCTGACCACGAATGTCCGCTGCGACTGCGGAAGAGTTCCGAGAACTTCGTATTTATCTGCTCTCATCCGGAAATAATCTCCGATAATCTTCAGATCTTCCCTGGCAGTTGAATACCCTCTGATCTCTCCTTCGATCTTTTCTATCTCTTTATTCAATTCCTGGATCTTCGTCTCCAGGTTCGCCTTCTTAACAGCAGGCACCTTACCTGTCACCTGTGAAGGTCTCGCAAACCCTCCTGACCTTAAGGCGTCTTCCACCTTCGTCTCTTCTGTCCTTAGACAAAAAACGCTCAGATAGGCCGCATCCTTGTCGCTGTTGATGATCTTCACATCCACAGCTTCTACCTCAGGTTCACGCTTTGCAACCAGTTCATATACTGATTCCAATGTCGTCTCCCCAGGCATCGTCCCTATGAGCATTGATACTTTGTCCGTGCCCTTATAATTCATCGGCACATCCAACGCAAGCCATGGACGAAGCGACTCGATCTGATTCTCCAATTTTAGAATATTCGCCTTGTTCTCTGCTATCTCTTTGTTCATCGCAACCAAACGGTTCGCCTTCGAGATGATCTCGCCTTTGCTGTCGGCAACTTCACTGAACTTCTTCTTCTCGACCAGTTTCTTGCCTTCCAGGCCTGCCAGCATAGAACTCTTCTCTGGAGCATACGCATCCAGCACGGCTAATGCCTGTTCCGTAACCGACGCCTGCTTCTCAAAATTCTGTCTGGCTCCTTGCGTATCCATCCTCTCGAAGCCGTCTTCCTCTTCGGCGATCTGGTTCATCTCAATCAAACCCAACGACTGAATCTTCTCTAAGATAGCCTTACGGTCTTTCTTAAGCGCGCAGATACTAATTCTTTGCATCTGCAATACAGCCATAGCCACATCCCTCCTTTACTATCATTCTCTTGTGCGTCTGGCTGTGAAAACTATACCAGCTCTGCAATGACTGCTGATACCACTTCAGACTCTTTCGCCAGCGCATCTTTCCTAAGCGTCGCAATCTCTTTCTCCACGCTGTCCATTGCTTCCTGCTCTGACTTTCGCCCGGCTTCTTTCGCCGCTTCTAAGTCCGCCGCCGCCTTCGCTTTTGCTTCTGCCTCGGCGCGACCCACCATCTCGGCAGCTTCGGCTTTAGCCTTCTCAAGGATCTCGGTACATGCCGCATCTGCTTTTTTTATGATTCCTTCTGCCTCATTCTCCGTCTCCTTGATGGTCCTAATGGTTTCTTCTACCATCTGTTCACCACCTCTCCCTAATTGCTAACCAGGCATACTGTCCCTAGTTAAATATTATTATCATAAAAAATTATAATATAATATTTTCCAAAAGTCCACAATATTATGGCTTTTTCTGGTCATTTTTCCATATATAGACCATAAAAGAAAAATCTTTTATCTATTTTCTCACAATACTAGCCAAATTAACTGTCAGTTCCATGTCAGCTCATGAAGCTCTCCCGCAAGCTCCATGCCCGCAAATCCATTCTGCCTGAGCGCCTCGTACAGTATGACCGCCACAGAATTGCCAAGGTTCAGGGAACGAACGTCCCCTAACATGGGTATGCGGATACAGTCCTCTTTATGATTCACCAGAATTTCTTCCGGTATTCCTGCGCTTTCCTTACCGAACATGATATAGCAGTCCGGCTCATAACGGACTTCTGTATAAATTTTTGGCGCCTTCGTGGTAGCCATATAGATTTTCGCCCTGGGATTGCGTTCCAGAAAATCTTCATAATTAATGTAAGTCGTCACATCCAGTTTCTCCCAGTAGTCCATCCCGGCACGTTTCAGGTTCTTTTCGTTCAAACGAAATCCCAACGGTTCAATCAGGTGCAGCCGCACGTTCGCGGCTACACAAGTCCTTCCGATATTCCCTGTATTCGCCGGTATCTCCGGCTCATGCAACACGATATTCAGCATAATCCCTCCCGGATATTTCCCGGCAGATGTATTTTCAAATGCATCATCTGCCATATGCTTCTTACAACTTTCCTGTCTAGTGCGCTCTATCCCTGCGACCGTAACCGCTCAACGAACCTGCCGAGACGGGCGATCGCTTCCCGCAAGTCATCCAGAGAATACGCGTAAGACACCCGAAGAAATCCTTCCCCGCACGCCCCGAACGCCGTCCCCGGCACAGCGGCTACCTTCTCCTCATCCAAAAGCCTTGTGGCAAATTCTTCCGATGTCATACCAAATTCCTTAATGCATGGAAATACGTAGAAGGCTCCGAACGGCTCGAAGCAGTCCAGATTCATTTTCTTAAATTCATGGAGCAAGAACCGCCTTCTCTGGTTATACGCAGTCCGCATTTCCTGTACCTCATCCTCGCAGTTCCTAAGTCCTTCGATTGCCGCATACTGACTGTTCGTGGGCGCGCACATGATTGCGAACTGATGGATCTTGAGCATCTGCTCTGCGATCCGTTTCTGGGCGCAGATATACCCAAGCCGCCATCCTGTCATGGCAAATCCCTTGGAAAATCCATTGATCACCAAGGTCCGCTCCCGCATTCCCGGCAGAGAAGCGATGGACACATGGTCATATTTGTAAGTCAGCTCCGAATAAATCTCATCCGACAGTACGTACAGATCATGCTTCTTCACCACCTCCGCAATCGGCTCTAAATCCTCCTTCGTCATAATTGCCCCGGTAGGATTGTTGGGGTACGGCAGGACAAGAATCTTGGTCTTAGGCGTAATCGCCGCCTCAAGTTCCTCTGCCGTCAGTTTAAATTCATTTTCCTGTTTCAGCGAAACGACCACCGGGACTCCATTTGCCAGTGTCGTACAAGGCAGGTAGGAGACATAGCAGGGCTGGGGAATCAGCACTTCATCCCCCGGATCCAGCATGGCGCGAAGAGCGATGTCGATGCCCTCGCTCCCGCCTACCGTCACGATAATCTCGCTTGCCGGGTCATAGCTGACCTGTATCTTCCGCTGTAAATATTTGCTGATTTCTTCTTTTAATTCCTTCAGTCCCGCATTGGATGTATAGAACGTCCGCCCTCTCTCAAGGGAATAGATACCTTCCTCCCGTATCCTCCAAGGCGTATCGAAATCCGGCTCCCCGACCCCCAGAGAGATAGCGTCCGGCATCTCACTGACCATGTCGAAGAATTTGCGGATTCCTGACGGTTCGATTTCTACGATTTTTTTAGATAATGGCTCTCTCATTATGGTGTCACAGGCATCCTTTCTGACTTATTTTTGTGGAACATCAAAGTTCCATGGTCTTTGTATTTCTTCAATATAAAATGTGTGGTGGTACTGATTACATCCTCAATCGGGGACAGCTTGCCTGACACGAACCGAGACACTTCCATCAATGTCCGACCTTCTACCGTCACAATCAAGTCATATCCTCCAGATGTGAGATACACTGCCGCTACCTCTGGATAGTTGCAGATTCTCTCTGCGGTCTTGTCAAATCCTTTGTCCCGCTGGGGTTTTACGCTAACCTCAATCAATGCGTTAACCCGCTCCTCGCCTGCTTTATCCCAGTCGATTAAAGTATGATATCCGCAGATAATCTTTTCTTTCTCCATCTGCGCTATCTCATTGGCGATTGACACTTCATCCGAATCAAGGAGGACTGCCAGCTCCCCAAGGTCTGCCCTGCTGTTTTTTTCCAGATATTTTAATATCTGCTTTCTCATTTCTTCCATTTTGCTTACCTCCGTTTTCTACATCAATATTTTATATATCTCATCTGGCGCGGGGCGGTCAAGATACCGCACATCCTCGCCATTATGGATGATTTTGTCATTTCCCGCTGTGAGACGCCCGATGACTGACCCCTGAATCTGGTTCTCCCCCAATGCGTCTGTCAGCGCTTTTCCATCGGCAGTGACCATCAGGAAACTTCCGGCCGACGTCAGTTGATAGGGATTTATCCTGTACTGTTCACAGACTTCAATGGTTTCTTGTAGGACGGATATGCGTTTCATGTCCAAATCAAGCCCTAAGCCGGTGTCCTTCGCCAAGTCCCACAGCGCGGCAAGGATTCCGCCTTCGGTAATCTGGCGGACGGATGATACGCCGGCGCGCCTTGCAATCTCAATTTCCTTTCCGGCAAATAATTCCCTGTGCCTCGACTGAATCTGCCGAATAAAAACCGGGGCAAACCGCTGCCTTAGCTCGTCCCCCTTCTCATCAGCAATGCGCAGCATACCTTCTATGCCAATCCATTTCACAAGGACAATCATGTCGCCTGCATGTGCTGTCTCCATACAGGAATGTTGCATGCTCCCGCCATGCGCCGTCCCACAGGCCAAAACCGTAATGGCTGGCAACGCAGCCAATGGTTTGCTCTGGACCTGTGTCCTAATCATCTCAATTCCCCGCTCCAAACAGGTTTTGCGGAAGGATTTTTCCAGAGCATATACATTGGAATGGTCTGCGCGGGATGGAAACAATATCTGCGCTTCCACACCAGCACACTCTATCCCTTCCGCCGCCAGTGAATTGACCGCCGCCGCTAACGCGTATATACCTATGTCTTTTGACCAGCCCCATGACATGCCGCTGCCAGTTGCGAACCTGCACGTTTCTGTCCTTACTTCCATGCCCTTCTCCCCATTTTCAAGAATATCCCCCATCTCAGGGCCTATAGTGATTATCCCATTAAATACGGTATTATTGTAGTTGCAATCATGGCGACGATTACCACCATAATTACAATCGCTATGATTCTTTTTGTCTTCTTATCATTAAAATTCATATTCTTACCTTCTTTTTCTAATTTTTCGGCATTTTATATATTCTATACTCTTTATGGGACTTTTGCAAGATATTTCAAAGGGTTACGAAATGTATACCTTATAAAGAAAAGGCGTATAAAATTTCGCAAGTCCTGGCATCCTGGCTCAGCACATTCCGTTCTTTATAATCAAACAGCACACTTTTTCCCATTAACTCAAAATATTCCAAATGCGTCATCTTTCGCATCTGGTTCCTGTCATACGCCCCATATGCCGGAAGATATTTTCGTTCCGTCTCTTCCTTTTCATAAAATGCCCTTACGTCTTCCTTGGAAATCTTATACTCTCCCGCAAATTCTGGACGTGTCTTTGCATTTTCACGCAAATAGTAATCATATGTCAATAATTCCCGGAAATATTCCTGTTCTTGCGGATGCTCTTCTCCTATGTATTGCAGAAGAATCTCATACCTCGTACAGCGCTTATGCTTAATCCCGCCGTAACCGTATGCCTCATAAAACCGATTCAGCTTGTCATACATCGTGAAGGCGGACGGGTATTTCCATCCCAGCTCTTCCAACGTATGGACGAACTGCCTGCTGTTATAGTAGACTTCCACCATCTCTTCGATTCCTTTCAACCGTATCACATCCTCATAGGAAAGCCATCTGGTATACAATACCTCATAGGGCGGGCGGCTCTGGTATACCAGCCCGTATGCATCTTTCTGCCTCTCCATGCCGGAGCCTTTCAGTACCTTTAGAAATCCCAGCTGAAGCTGTTCCGGTTTCAGGCTGTATACATCGTCAAATGATTTTGCAAAGCTGTCGATGCCCTCAAAGGGAAGCCCTGCAATCAAATCCAAATGCTGGTGGATATTGCCGCCTATCCGGATTTTCTCCACGGCATTCCTTACTTTGGCAAAATCCATTGTTCTTTGGATTGCCCGGATTGTATCCGGGTTCGTAGACTGTATCCCGATTTCCAGTTGGACAAGCCCCGGGCGCATTGCGGCTAAGAGAGCCATTTCCTCATCATTGAAAATATCTGCGGCTACCTCGAAATGGAAATTCGTAATCCCATTGTCATGTTCCGCAATATAACGCCAGATTTCGATTGCATGGTCATGCTTACAGTTGAACGTCCTGTCCACAAATTTTACCTGCGATACGCCCTGGTCTAAAAAAAATTGTAATTCTTGTTTGACCAGGTTAATATCGCGGAATCTAAGGTGTTTATCTACCGAAGACAGGCAATAACTGCATGAAAATGGACATCCTCTGCTGCTCTCATAGTAAATGATTTTATTCTGGAATGTTTCCATGTTCTGGTAAACAAAGGGAACTGTGCCAAGCTCGATTGCCTGACGCCATGGGTTGTCTTGTATTCCACATTTCATATCCCTGTATGAAATGCCTTGAACTTCCCGAAGACAGCTGTCATCTATTACAGGTTGTCCTTGGAGGGCATATATTTGGCACAGTTTGGCAAATGTCTCCTCGCCCTCTCCCTTCATGATTCCTTTCACTTGCGGCAGACGTCCTAAAACTTCAACAGCATCATAGGATACCTCCGGCCCACCTAACCAGAGCGGCATATGGGGGCACAATTTTGCGATTTCTTTGACCAGGGCTTCGGTATGCTCCATGTTCCAGATATAGCAGGAAAAGCAGAGAATGTCCGGTTTCTTCCTGTAAATATCCATTAGGATATCTGGAATCGGCTGATTAATGGTATATTCTGTCAGTTTAATCTCCGCGTCCTGCCCGGAGGTTAGACCAGAATATGTTTCAAGCCACTTTTCTGCATAGGCTTTCAGACTATATATCGCCAGATTGGAATGTATATATTTGGCGTTTATCGCCACAAGCAAAATCTTCATACTTTTTCTTCTCATTGGACAGGTTTCTCCTCACTATCTTCTATTTCAATTATAATGAACAAAATGGAAAATCGCAACAAAAGGAATCGCATACCATGCACAACAGGCTATTGAAAAGGCATTACGTTTAGCAGAAAGTTGGCTAAAAAACATAGAAAAATAAAAACTACTCCTCACCCCGTTGACATTTTCCAGAAGATACAGTAAAATTAGTTACTGTGCAGCCGGGGTGCTAGCGGTACCTTGTACCTGCAATCCGCTATAGCAGGGGTGATATTGCGCAGAGGGCACAGGTTTGTAGAGCTGCCCTTGATAAGTGGCGATGAGGCTTGGGTCTTACGCGACGGGAATCTGTGAATCGTGTCAGGTCGGGAACGAAGCAGCACTAAGCAGAACCTTCCGGGTGCCGTAAGGGTGCCTGGGCTGAGTTAACTGTTAAGGTAACGTCTGGGAATCTGCGTTCGAAGCGCAATGCACAAAATAACTTGTATCAAGCAAGATCTTAATCTCTGTATCTTTTATCGGACTTTTTCCATTGCAAGCAAGTAGTCTCCTTATCCACCTGATTCCAATCGATAACTAACTTCAACTCTTTTTTCAAAATCAAATCCAGTCATATTCGTGTACTTCTTCCATTTCCTTCTGGTAATGGTATAATGGAAATATAAAGGCTACTCACAAATTATCCAATAGCCGTATCGTTTACCATCTTTACGCTCTATTATCCCCTTGTCTTTCAATACATCCAGACCTCTCTGAACTGTGCGCTTGTTAACAAACAATCATTTTGCCATTTCAGTAGTAGTGATAGAAGCATTTTCTTTAAGCAATGCTAATATTTTTACTTCTATTGTGACATCTTTTGTGACATTTGGGGGCTTTGGAATTCAATACTTCAGCATTTTGAAGAGCAGTTAACCACCTTTTATTTCCATATGCACTTTTCTCCATTATTGCTCGAATACTATATCTTCTTCTGCCTTCGCATATACATCCAACTGATTCTCCATATCCAATTGGTAAACCAGCCAGCCACGCGCCATACACATCTTGATAAAATCATTAATACGATTTACACCATTCATTTCCTTCAATGTTACAACTACTCCAAATTGAAGTGGTTCTTTTCTTCTCTGCAAGCGTTCTTTAGTATTAATCCTAAGTCCCCAAAGACCAGAATCATATGCTTTCCTTGGTATTCTTCTTTCTTTAATCTCTTCACTAATATGCTTGATATTATCCCATTTCCGATACATTTTTCTTGCATCTTCTTCATAAAGAGTAATAAATTTATCTTCAGATTGCTGGTTATTATCTATTGGTTTTATTTTAACTTTTCTGTTTTTGACAACAACTCTACCAAAGTGTATGTCCATTTCAGTGCTTGTATAATCGACACCCTGATTACGAGCACACTGTGGAAAATATACTAATGTTGCTCTTGCATAAAATGGATGTGCATTATCTACAATCGGTACTGGCAGGTTATATGTATATGTCTCATATTCCTCTGATGCACCAGTCAAAATAAAACGTATCTCATCATTCGATGATTTCATAATGTCATTAATATGTTTTGGAACAACTCCATAACCGATACTATGTGAAACATCATCTTTCCTATTCCATCCCGCAGCAGCATCAATCAATAATGCTTTCGCAACTTCTCTACTCAGTCCCATAATGTAAATTAAATATGCCAGTTTTCTTGAAATCCACGGCGCTGCAAACGATGTTCCGCTTACATATGCTGCCCCCATATCATCACGGCATACAACCATTTTATCCTTATAGTTGGAACCATCTCCGCCATAATAACTGATATCAGGCTTATGAAAAAAAGATAATACAGGACCAACTCTAGTATAAGATGCTGATTTTCCTCTAAAGTCTACAGCATTGACTACCAGAGAATTCAGTGAATCTGCTGGCGATCCAATTTTCATATCCTTTTTTGTTTCACCATCCGGAATATTTGTCCCTGCAACAACAAAAATAACGTCATACTCACTTTGTATGCGGTCAAGTTCTGCTGCCTCTGGAGAAATAAAATTAGGCTTGATTTCGAGTTTGGAACCCAATGATAAATTCCATACTTTAATATCCCTGTTTAAGGCAACAATGTTTCGTATCATTTTTAACATGGTAAATGAACTGAAACCTCTATGTGTTGCAACACCAAAATGACGTACTCGGAATCTGCCACACCCATCATCAAGTGCCGGATTACCTTGCGGACCATCTACAATGATATAACTTACTTCTGTCCCATGCTCATAATCTTTTACAGTCAATGGAATATCCGGATCAAGTAAATTTCTATATTCCACCCACTCATGAAAATACACCTTTTCATTAAATTGTGTATCAATAACACCTATTACAGGTTCGTTGGTCGGATGGGGTATCAGGCTTTCTTCATTACTGATCTCCGCCTTATCCTCCAACACCTCGTCTCTCGTAAGCTGAGAAAAATCAGTGACACTCATCGCAATCAGATACGAAGCACGATTATATAGCAGTTTCGCTTCATCCGGATTAAGTCTTAATGTAGTGCCATCAATAATACGTTCATCAACGATATGAATTCCAAACTTTGACAACAATTTCTTCGTTTCAATCCCGGTCTGATAAATTGTTATAATGGACTCCTCTGTTATATCTTCTGTAGCTCGATCAATATCAAAACTTTCAACGTAAAATCCATCCACTACAGCGTTTAAAAAATTGGATTTAGAAAATTCACTAAATCTATCCGCCGGTGTCTCTGCTATCTTTTCTGTTTCTTCGCTAGTAATAATACCATTGAAATATTTTTCAATAACAGATATTGTTTCACCCAAAACTTCAATTGCTTTTTCAATCGCTTTAAGCGAAACATAATGGGTAAATATATGTTTTTGTATCTCTTTACCGTCCTCGTCCGGTTCCCAGATAAACTTAGCTCCTCTAATAGATTCCGCAGGAGATTTACTATTTTCAGACAACAAAATCTTCAATCTATTACTCTTTGCAACAATATGTGTATAGTGTACGCTAACCAAGGCTCCACTAATATCTGTATTTGTTTTCCAGTATTGCAAAATTCTTTTCAATTGCTCAGATAATTCAATAAGATGTAACGAATACACACTTTTTCCCTTAGGAAGTTTCGGCGATCCCGGTTTGGAGCTATTAGGTCTTTGTTCAAATCTTCCTTTTAATTGTAAAATGTTATTCATTCAATACACCTTCTTTCAAATCTCTTGCAATACTACTTTTTGATCTCCCAACCAATATTTCTATTTCTCTGACTGTAAATTTCTGGCTCTGAAGTTTTTTTAAATCACCTGGTTTTTCATTGCAGACTGCATAGTAAAGCCTTCTAAAATAGTCCATACCATCACTTGGATTGCTAAATGCAACAGACGTTTTAATCAAATTTTTCAGTTCCCCTGGATACGGTATATGTGGTATTAGTTTCATTATTTTACGGAATAAGCGGATATCTCTATTTGCCAGTTTTAATTTATCAAGATATTGATCTAACATCTTCTCTGCAATCGAAAGAAGATCTTCTTGAGTATATCTATCAAAATCAATGACTGAATCAAATCTTCTAATTAATGCTTTATCAAAGTATTTATAAAGATTAGTTGTAGCAACTAAAACTACATTTTCATTCATCCGGTCAAATTCTTTCAACATGGCAGAGGTTGCCCGCCCCATTTCCCGCAGATCATTTTGATTCGTTCGATCTAAAGCCAAAGCATCGATTTCATCAAACATAACAATTACCTTATTCGGTTGAACGAAACTATTTATTTCCTTGAACAACATGGATAAATTCTTTTGTGTCTGTCCCAGCTTACTATCAATCACTGCTGAAAAGTCTACCATAAAAATTTCTCTATTCAATATTCGTGCAAGTTGCTTAACTGCCTCCGTCTTCCCTGTTCCTGGTGCCCCCTGAAACAAAAACTTATTAATTCCAATATGATGTTCAATTGCATTTACTACGCCTAATAAATCACTGGTAATTACATCCGGAAGTAACAGCATATCTTCCTTCCCACCAATTTTTTCAAAAAAGGGAGAAGCATTCTCCGATATCTGTGGTACAAACGTATTCACATTGGACAATAAGGACATAATATACTCTGAAAGCTGATAATCTCCAGAAGCATCAAATCCTTTAGCGATTTCATAAGCTTCATTTCGAAAGCCCGCATCATTCTTTTCCGTATAATATTTTATTAAGCTTATCACATTTTTTTTCTTCATGATACGTACTCTCCTTCTCATTTTTCTCTATGCTCTAATCATAACGCTTTGGGACACTTTTGTCAATACTGGGACAATAACTAACAAACCAAAAGAGCATTTACACACAATCTTGTAAATGCTCTTTTGGTTTTTCTCTAGCAAATTTTATGTACAGAGCAGTTTGCCGCTGTTACGCCGTTTTCTGCAAGTGTCTCTGTGTTACATTTCCATCTCTGAATGGGTGGGCGATATACATCCCCACATATTTTTCAACAATTTCATCAAAGGTCGATTGAGGCTCCACCGCTTTGGCTTTTCATTTTTAAGAGCCATAGTTATCTCCTTTTAGCCGCCCCCATTCTTTTTTGATTCTCTTAATTCCTTAAAAAATGTTTTCATCATCTGGCTGCATGCATCTCCCAATACCCCTGTCTCAAGCTCGGCCTGATGGTTAAACTCTTCCATCTGCAGCAGGTTCAGTATCGAACCGGCACACCCCGCCTTAGGATTCATGCATCCCACGACGACCCGCGACATTCTGGACTGAACGATAGCGCCGGAACACATCTGACAGGGTTCCAAAGTCACATACATCGTACAGCCCTCCAGCCGCCAGTCTCCCATCTTCTTACTCGCTTTTCGGATTGCAATCAGCTCTGCGTGAGCTAAAGTATTCTTATCTGTTGTCCGCCGGTTATATCCCCGGCCTATGATTTTGTCCTCATACACAATCACACAGCCAATCGGGACCTCCCCGATTGCGTACGCTTTCTTTGCCTGCCGGATTGCCTCTTTCATGTACTTCTCATCAATATTAACCTTCTGCATGCTGTTCTCCATCCATACCGGCGTCTCGCCGGAAATGCCGCTTATTGTGTTCTCAACATTCTCTTAATCGGCCTGCACCAGTACCCAAATTGCTCCTGGCTGCTCTTCTCATCATCCGTCAAATCCATATCCGTATCCTTGTGTGGGATAAACTCGGAAAAGCCAAACGAGCTTGCCGCCTTTGCCTCCTGCGGGTGATAGATTCCCGGCACGCCGAGCCTGTATCTTTCTCCGTCATCAATGATAGCAAGATGATGGTAATTATAGTATCCATGTAAGAGAAAACTATTGTTCGCCCACTTCCACTCGCATCTGGGCAGTCTTGCCATGTCATTTCGCTGAATCTTCGTACATCGGAAATGTTCTTGGGGCATGGGCTCCCTTGTATCCCCGCAAATGTTCTCGATAGGTTCTACCGTCATCTCCTGACCAAATTCAACATCTGCATCGGATTGCGGGAACATGCCTCCTCCTTGAGCAGCCCCTTCTACGCCTGATTCCCTTACACTTGGTTCGATTGGCTCCTCTCTGACAGGCGTCTTCTCCACAGGTACGCCCGCATGCATGGCATGTTCTGGCATGGCCGGAATATCCCGCATGCCCATGTCATCCTGCATCCTCCCCTGACCTTGCATTGCATTTCCGCCCATTGAATCTATATTCTGCACCGGACTGCTTCCTTGTATGGGGTTCATCTGACGCATAGGATTTCTTTCCGGTACAGGGCTCATTTGGCCCATAGAATTTTCTCCCCGTACGGGGTTCATTTGACGCGCCGGTCTTCTTCCAAACATCGGATTCATTTGCTGTTCCGACATCCCTTCCGGCTCTGGCTCTTCCTCTGCAGACGTCCCTCCCGGCTTTGATTCCTCCTGCGCTGACATCCCTTCCGGCTCTGGCTCTTCCTCTGCAGACGTCCCTCCCGGCTCTGATTCCTCCTGCGCTGACATCCCTCCCGAGACCGTCTCCTCCGGCATAACCTCATTTCCAAGTACAGCATTTTCCTGTCCCGCTGGTTCGCCGCTTTGCTCAGACTCATTAAGCCCCTGCATTCCTTCGCCCTGCGCAGGTTCTTCCTCTTGCATCTCCTCCTGCGGCAAAGCATGCTCCACCAAAATTCCCTCTTCCGGCACGGCATCCTCCACAGGCATCTCTTCCTTTTGTACGTTATCCGGCCTCAACACCCGCATACGTCCCACGTCAATCACCGTATCATTCCATACTGCCGCATACTTCCGCCCTGTCTCACTCTCCAGAATAATCCCGTTAATTTTCTGGAAATTCTCCGGCACAATCACGTCCTCTTTCGTATAAAACAACCGGTAATTAATGGCCGGGGCCACATTGTCCACCGTTCCCTGCCAAATCCCCGCACACCCGCCGTCCTCATCAAAGAACAGATACAAATCAAGTTTGCGCTCTCCCTTCATATGCAGCCCTTTGCCATGAATACTCAGAGTGCAGTCCTCATCCTTCTGTTCTACTTTAACAAATCCCACATTACGCAGTCTTTTTCCCTGTTCATATTCATACAGATAACGAATAAAACGCTTCAATCCATCACTTCCAATCCTGGTCTTTTTATCACAATCTATTCCCCAGGATAGGAAAAAATACCTTGTCCTTATAAAATTGCTTTCAATTCCTGATATAAGCGTTTCGCATAACTATCCGTCATTCCGCAAATGTAATCCGTCGCCAAAAGCAGCCTCAAATACAGCCTCTCCACCTCCGGCTTACCCTTGGCCTGATAATGGTACGCCCTCTTATAATTGCTCGAAATAAATGAAACCATACGCTCGCTGACAGAATCCATTTCCTGCATCTCATCGTCATATTTTACGACCGCATTCATGAACATATCCATCAAAAAGTCAATCATCGCTCCTTCCGCCACCTCCATCCGGTAAATGGCATCCGACGTAAATACCTCGCGAAACGCCAGATTTCCCAACAAATCCATAAGCGGCGCGGCGGATGTCTGGTAGAACAAATCCTGCCCGTAACGCCCCTCCATGATTGCCTGATAATTCTTGGTAAACCCGTAAGTTGCGCTGCCAATCAAAAATCCTTGAACTCTCACAATCCAGTTCTTGACCGCATATTCTTCCGGCTCATCCACCTGCTTCTCCTTTCCGGAAAGGTACAACGCCCGAAGCTTCTCTGCCGGCCTAAAATCTGCCATGACGTCGCCGGGATATGCCTCCTCAAGCCTTACCATCTCTTCTAAAAGCTTATGGTAACTTAAAAATCCCTTCACAAATGCATCCTCAATATCCGCCGTCTTGTATGCAATATCGTCCGCCGCTTCCAGAATAAAAGTCAACGGATGCCGTTTCCCGTTCGTTCCGGTCTCTCGCGATATTTCTTCAAAAATATCTTTGTCAGCATAATAGTATCCCATTTTCTTGTCTTTAATATTACCGGAAAATTCATCAATGCCAATAGACGCCACCGGGTACTTCATGATTGTTGAAAGCAATGCATAAGTAAGGTTCATTCCATTTTCGTCTACAAGAAAATGTAACTTGCTGACCAGCCGCAATGCCTGGGCATTTCCCTCAAAATGATAGAAATCCTCCCGCATCTGCGGCGTAAGCACATGGTCAATAGTTTTCCCATGATACTCCATGACAGGAAGATTCCTCCGGAACCAATCCCGGATAGCGTCCTCCCCAAAATGACCGAAAGGCGGATTACCGATATCATGAATCAATCCCGCACACTGCAGAATATTGCAGATATCCTCCTTCATCTGCGGGGTGAAACTATTATCTTTCTTATGCACCAAAATATTTTCCCCTATATTCTGCCCCAAGGATTTTGCAAAAGAAGACACTTCCATGGAGTGGGTAAGCCGCGTCCTTATAAAATCACTGCGGTCCAGCGGAAACACCTGCGTCTTATCCTGCAAACGCCGAAATGACGCACTGCCGATGATACGGTGGTAGTCCTTCTCAAATTCGCTTCGCAAATCTACGTTCTGCCCGTCCCGATGCCTACGGTTCTTACGTTTTCTCTTTGTTGACAATAATTGTTCCCAATTCACGGTATCTCTCCTAATCCAGATAGATTGGCGGGTCGTAATCCTTCCCTAAAAGCTGTTTCTTGCGCTCCTGATATCCCAAGAACGCCCACTCTGTCATGTCTGTCCACTGATGGTTCGCCCGGTCGTAAACCTGCACATAGCCAATCCGGGACGGATGCATCCGCACGCTGTTGGTTTCATATTCCTTTCCGGTATATGGATTCATGTCTCCTTTGTCTTCCTCGTCCTCCTGAAGCTCCTCTTCCTGAACCATTTCCTCCGGATAACCGACATTTAGATATTCTTCCTCATATCTATCGCCTGAATATTGGTTTTCTGAATATCCATTTTCCGAATACCCGCCAACATACGCTCTTGCAGAATATTCACTTTCCAGACCGTCTTCTCCATAGGATTCAACTGAAAATTCTCCTGAAAAATGGCTTCTCTCATATCCGCCTTCTATATATTCACCGCCGGAGTAGCTTTCTCCGTATATTCTGCCGCCTTCCATTTGGCCGCCTTCTGGATCATTTTCCTTCAGATACCCGTTCTTCAACGCTCCATCCTGTGACTCTCTTTGGCCTTGCCCGCCAACGCCTGGTTCTCTTCCGCTATCAGCAGTTTCCTTCTCTGTCCGGGACTGCTCTCTTCCAAGTTTCTTGAACCGCTGCTTTAGATACGCCCTCCAGCCATGGGGCTTTTCTTCCTGCACCGGCTCCTTTTTCTCTGTCTTTTCCAAAGATTCTATCTCTTGCAGCAATTCTTCTACATGCCCGCTTTCCGGCTCGCCTAGATATTCCGCTCTATTCCCTTCTCCATAATCTTCCGAATATCCCGTATACACCCGTTCGCCATGGCTTTCCGGAAAGATTGCCTGTGTCCTGCCTCCATATTCTTCCGATTGTTCCTGCACACCAGCATATAACTGCCCGTCTGATTCACCAGCCCCCTTTATCCTTACCTTCTCATCCGGATAGTCAGCTCCTCTTCCCTGAGGATTCCCTTCTGAAAGACCGGCTTGGCTTCCCTGTACATGTTCTCCTAAATGTCCTTCCTTGCTTTCCTGCCCGGTTTCTCCTAAATGTCCTTCCTTGCTTTCCTGCCCGGTTTCCTTTATGTATCCCGTCTTACTTTCCTGGGAACGCTCCCCTATATGGCTTGCAACACTTCCTTGCGGGCGTCCTTCCAAATGTCCCGCTTCATTGTCTTGTGGGTGCTCTCCTACATGGCTTGCAACACTTCCTTGTGAATATCCTTCCAAATGTCCCTCTCTGCTTTCCTGCGGATGCACCTCGTTATGCCCCGCCTCATTCCCTTGCGGATGCTCGTCCGGATCATGTGCCGAATTTCCATGTTCATCCCCTTCTTTCGGGATGTCCCTGATATCCCGCTCTACAGCCGGCGCTTTGCCATTCCCCGCAAACTCTTTCTCCGCTTTGGCTTCTCCTGCCGCCTTCTGCATCAACGCATCCAGTTCCTCATGGATATCCACCAATTCCCCAATAGTTATGTCCCTCTCATGTGTCTGGACGTGGGACTCTTTTGGTTTCACTTTTCCTTCCGGCTGCTCTTTTTCTCCGCCTTCGCCAGACGCCGCCTTGTCGGATACCTCCTTTTCTGCCGCCGCCTCTTTCGGTTCCGCCAAGTCTTTTCCCTCAGACTGCCCCGCCCCACTTGCCGCGAAAGCCTCTGTCCCTGCACTCTGCCCTGTCTGCGTCTCGCTCTCTGCTATCGTTCTTTCATCCAGAATATTCAACTGAAACGGACACCCCAGAATTTCTGCAATCATCCGCATATCCCGCTCCTGAAAATTATCCCGCCCAAGCCTCTGTGTCAGATTCTGGCGGGACATCTTCTTCCCGGTACGCGCCTCTACCTTCCTTGCGAGTTCCTTAATCGTCATATCCTTACGGCTCAAGATAATCTTGACCTGCTCTCCAAACGTTAAATCCTGCATTCCTCGTCCTCCTTAACGAACCAGACTTTTGCCAATCTATTGTAAACTCTTTTGTTGTCAGGTAAACCAAAACTTTTCCCTTTGCTTATTCTAACAAATACTTAAAATCCAGTCAATAAAACTTCCCAACACTCTTAAAGTTTCTTCCTGTTCTTCCGATATATTTGTATAAGGAGGATTTTCACATGCGATTAAATTTTTCACCAACATTACAGATTAACAATCTTTTTCAATCATATCAGATAAACCGAAGCGCAGCCAACAAGGTTGGCGGTAAGGCAGAATCCTCTGAGGAAGAACGGCGCGATACATTTACTCTGTCTTCAAGAGGAAAAGGCGCGAATATGATTAACAACCTTATGAAGCAGAAGATGGAGATTACCGACCGCAAAAATTCTCTGATTGCCTCTACAATCGAGAAAGGGGCTTCTATGGAGACTATCAAGACACAATTAGAAGCCTACGACGAGCAGCTTGAGAATATCGATGTACAGATTACACAGGCGATGGCCAGGGAGCTCGAAAAGAAAGAAGACAAGGAGAACGCCGACGATACCCCTAAGACAAAGGAAGAACTGGAGAACGAACGCATGACTGATATCGTGACTTTGTCCGGCGACGTACAGAATGTTGATATGCTGGATTCGGTCAAGACGAAGGTAGATCGCAGGATTACGATTCTGGAGTCCGAGATTTCCCTTGACACCGGGCGGTTAATCGATTCCGATTTCAAGAAGGAAGAACTGTCTGAACTGAAAAAGAAATCCGCCTTACTTGCATCCGATATCGGTTCTAGGATGGCAGAGATTGCGGAAGAGATTGAAGAAGATAAGGAAAAAACGCCGGAGGAAGAGAGCGGCACGGAGGATACGGCAGTACCCGAACAAGAGAGCTGACAAGCCCGGTCAAATAGCAAGCCGGAATCAAACATGAGCAATAACTTTCCGGCTTGCTATATAATAATTAGTCTATTTCCTATCCAATGGTAATAATTCAAAAAACGGATTGGTAACGGCATATCGTACCCCTTTTGCCGCACACTGCCGAAGAACTGTTTTGAATTCAATAATTTTATTGGACGCAATATGGTCATCCACATCAATAACAATCCAAAATTCATCCTCCAAATGCTTATCAAACTCATATATATGGTCGTTTTCTTTTTTGAATGTCTCCAGCCTTTCTAGAACATATTGAGGACTCGATTTATTTTGCTCATTCCATTGTGCCTGTGTCCGTTCTGACCGGGGAATTTTCAAAAAATCTTTTCTAGCAGATACAAGACATATTTGACTTGAAATGTCCGAAAATACTTTTTCTGATAAAATTTGAAAATATTCTTCCTCTGTTATAGAACCTTCACAAGAAAAAAATATGATTTTTGAGCTACGAGGACGTTTCTCCCGTTTTGGGCATGGTATCATCGGTGTTCTGGTCGATAACTTCATTTATCAAATCCCCCTTTAATTACAGGAACAGCCCCAAACCGTCCTGCTAAGTAACTTTTAACGTTTGAATATCCGTCCACCATATCAGAGGGTATCGTATAATCCGAAAATGGTTTCAAATAACTTTCTCCCAGTTTATTTTTTTCTAAAAACCATATTTCATCTTGAGCTAAATCTTCTAAACTAATCAGATTAATATCATGAGCAGTGAAGATTAACTGATTTTTATGTTCTTTTGCAATAAAATCATTAATAAATGTTCTTGTTAATTTTGTATGCAGACATCGGTCTATCTCGTCTATAAAATACACCGAAGCTTTTGCAGTAAGACCAAAAAGAATAGGCAGTAAATCCAGCAGTCTTTGAGTTCCGTCCGATTCTTCATCCTTATGAAACGGAAAAGTTTTTCCTGCTAAAGAATGCTCCAATATCATTTCGCACAGCATTGGTTCTCCGTTTTCTTCGTTAAAAATGAACAGACGACCATTAATATTAACCAATCCTTCTCGTTTTTCTGTAATCTCATCTATTATTTGCTGCGGGATATCCATATCTTTTAACAAATTCGTCAATTGTACTTTTTTTGTTTGAGCAAATATCCTATCAATGCCCGTATCATAATTCACTAATTTAGACGATAAAAATCTGGCAAAATTCTCGTTTTGCATTAATCTCATTTCAAGCATGTGTACCCGAGAGGACGGGAAAATAATCTGAATATTGTAAAACCATTCCATTATATTTTCCGCAATCGAAAAACCATTTTCTGATAATTTGTATAGGAATAACTGATTACGTTGATTCTTTTTTATAGTTTCTTTCAGTAATTCGGCAAGAAATCTTTTTTTGCTATTCTTTTTGCCCAAATATCGAGAGAGTTCTATGGATGTCACATCATTATCATCGGTCATTCTCTGGAAAATCGGCTCAAATGTAGATTTCCCCAATATCATCAGCCATTCCGCGTCTACCCGATATTCATCTACAGTCCGGGAACTTTTGAAGACTCCTAACACATTATTTGACGATTTAAGCAAAAAACTCTCAGAATATCCGGAATTAAAAGAAATGATATACCACATTTTATTCCATGGGAGAAAATTTGCCTATGAAGCGGAGAACCATCGCATCCAAATCGGAAAAATGTTTGGTTTCCTAAAAGAAGAGAAAGGAATTGTCAGCATTTCCAATAGAATTTTTGAAATGAAACTATACAATCTTCTAATCTCCGAAAATGAAACTGACAGCAAAATGTTCACAGCCGCAGAAATGAAAAAGAACCTGTTTATCAAAGGTGGAATCCTCCACATGGAGCTTGTGATGGAAAAATTCTGTGAATTTTTTGAAGAAATCTATGGCGGCGCAAACGACAGATTTATTGAAGAAAACGGAAGACGGATATTCCTGATGTTTTTACGTCCTATTATTAACGGAAGCGGGAACTACTATATAGAATCCCGAACGCGGAACTTAAAACGGACAGATATTATTATCGATTATCGAGGGCTTCAAAGCATTATCGAAGTAAAAATCTGGCATGGACAAGAATATAACCGACGGGGCGAACAACAACTGTTGGAATATCTGGAATACTATCATCTGAAAAAGGGATATATGCTTAGTTTTAATTTTAATAAGAGCAAACAGACGGGAATACGGCAAATTATATTAGAAGACAAGCTGTTGGTCGAGGCAGTTGTTTAGACATGACATCGACAGGGCTGCCGTCCCAAGGCAATTCATTTCACCTTAGCGCAGCAGCCCTGCCGGTTATCAGAAAGGCTGTCAGAGCCTCATCTTCTCATTCAATTCCCGTACCGTCTCCGCCTCTAATTTTAATACCTCCCGGTCATACGTCAGAATCCCGTTCGTCTCTTCCTCCACATCCGACAGCTGCGTATACACAGTAGCCGATAAGCCTCTTGGGATATTCGGAAGGACTTCCCGTTCTATCCACTCCCGGTATCCTGCGGTCAACTCAGATTTCTTCCGGTAAATCCGATACCCGTAGACCTTCCGGAACATATGATGCCCCGGGACACACAGAGAATACCCTCCAAACTCCGTAAGCGCCGTCGCTCGCCTCTCAGCCTTTACATACAATGGAAAGAAATAATCATGGATACTCCTGATATCCCCTCCCCCTTGGTCAAACCAGCCGCTCGCCTGGTCAATCAGCCTTGTTCCGTCCGATTCCCTCGCGATCTGCGTCACTGTTTCCCCATGGAACTGACCCCATCCTTCATTGAAAATCACCCATGTCACAATAGACGGATGGCCATACAAGACCCGAATCGTCTCGCGCATCTCCTCTACGAACTGCCGCCTCCCCTTCTCGTCCTTTCTCCCAAGAAGCCACAGTGCACAATCATGCATCCGCAGATGAAAATATTCCATAGCAGTAGCCAGATATGTCACATACCATGACTGGTAACTCCTGCCCCCGTTCACCATGTCCTGCCACACCAGCATCCCAATCCTGTCACAGTGATAATACCAACGCTGGGGTTCAATTTTCACATGCTTCCTCAGCATATTAAACCCAAGCTCCTTCATCCTGCGGATATCAGAAACCATCGCCTCGTCACAGGGCGGAGTATATAATCCCTCCGGCCAGTACCCCTGGTCCAGCACCCCGCGCTGGAAATAAGGGCTGTTATTCAAAAATATCCTCGGGATGCCCTTTGCATCCTTCTCCACACTGACCTTGCGCATAGCAGCATAACTTCTTACCAAATCTTCGCCGGCTTGAATCTCAATATCATAGAGAAATGGATCCTCCGGGCTCCAGCTATGCATATCCGGCACCGGAACCCGGACATCCTCCCCCGCATGCCCTTCTATCTGTATCGGCTGCATTTCTCCGGACGACAATGTAATTACAATTTGTCTTGACACCTCTGGTTTGATTCCGCTGCCATCCTGCTGCCTTGATGCCTTCCATGTCCCCGCAAGACCCACCCTGACGCAAAATGCCGACTCATCATACAACGGCGTCACTCTAAGCTCTCCAATATATACATCGGGCACCAGCTCCATCCAGACCGTCTGCCAAATACCGCTCTGCGCCGTATAGAACATGCCTCCTCTTTTTAATTTCTGTTTTCCCCGGCTGTAATAGAACGCATCGCTGTAGTCCCTGACCTGTACCGTCAGTTCATTCCCCGTTTCCTTCAAAAAATCCGTTACATCCACCGAAAACGGCAGATAACCGCCAAGATGTCGTTTGGCTGCTCTCCCGTTGACAGACACCACAGCATACTGATCCACTGCGCCAAAATGCAGAATCCACCGCATTTTGCCCACAGGACATACCTCGTCCGGCAACGCCCTGTGATACCATAATGTTTCCTGGGGCTTTAACTGTCTCCCCACCCCCGAAAGAGGAGCCTCCGGGGAAAAGGGCACCAAAATACGCCCGTCATACTTCCGTAGTTCTTCCCCCTCCCCCGTAATCCCATAATCCCAATAACCATTTAGGTTCACATAACTCTCTCTTTGAAGGAGCGGCCGCGGATATTCCATAAGAACATGTTCCCGGTCAATCCGCTTCCCCCACCTTGTTTCCAACTGCTTTCCTTTCATACGACGCCTCCTGCCGCTTTTCCAACACTGTATTTGCCTTTTATCTATAACCGCAGGACATGAAGCCGGCTGTCAATCTCCTGATCCGTCGTACAGACCGCAATCCTGGCGTTGACTGCCTCTTTTGCATACTCTTTATAAATATAATCCTCCGGGTACTCCTCGGGTCTTTGCAGCAGCACAGGCTCATCTCCCTGATCCCACCCAATCTCAAAGGAACGCATGTCCATCGCCATCCCCTGTCTGGTCGCCTTCATAAAGCTCTCCTTCAATACCCAGTACCGATAGAACATGCGTACCCGTTCTTCTCCCTCCTTCCTCATAATATGCTCATACTCACTCTGGCAGAAAAAACGTTTCGCCACAGGCTGCCGGAATTCTTTAATCTCTTCCAGGTCACACCCCACCTTAACCTCCGGCTGGTCGCTGAACGCACAGAGCGCATAACCTCCCGAGTGGGACAAATTGAACACAGCGTCTTCCCCAAGTGCGTACTGTGCCCTCACCCGTCTCCAGAGGCTCCATACCCCTGCGCTCTCCGCCCTGCCCTTCGCAAAGCAGTACTTGTCTGCTTTTTTCCTGCGCCAGCCCGGCAATTCCTGATAATACTGCCGATATACGCTCTCCTCCATTAAGGGCGTAATATCTGCGAGCCATACTCTTACCATATACATCCTTCCTCTCTATGTTTTTTATTATAGCATACCTTACTGGACAAAGTCCACCCGCCCCGCAAGGGGCATGTATTACGGAATGCCCTTTGGGTATATATTCTTAAAAAATGCGGAAAAAGTGTTGACAACCAGATTTTGATGCGGTAGTATAAAATTTAGTTTTAGTTTCACACTTTAAACAGCTAAAATTTTACAGTATAAATATTCTGACAATTATTTTACACATGGAGGATTACAGATTATGATTATTGTGCTAAAACCTCGTTCCACCCACCAAGACCTTGTCCGGGTGGAGCAGATGGTTAAAAGAAGGGGATTGGACACCCATATTGTAGAAGGTTCCGACATGACCATCATTGGGTGTATCGGGGATACCACAAGAATTGATTCCAAACTCTTTGAAGTGGACTCTGCCGTCGAAAAGGTCATGCACGTCCAGGAACCCTATAAACTGGTGAACCGGGCCTTCCACCCTGAGGATTCTTCCGTCGATGTCTCCGGCGTCAAGGTAGGCTGCGGAAACCTTGCAATGATTGCCGGTCCCTGCTCCGTCGAATCCTTTGAACAGGTGCTTGAAATTGCAAACGCAGTCAAGGCAAGCGGAGCTAACCTGCTGAGAGGCGGCGCATTCAAGCCAAGAACCAGCCCCTACTCCTTCCAAGGCTTAGGCTTGGAAGGCCTTGACATCTTATGCGCAGTAAAAAAAGAAACCGGGCTTCCCATCGTCACAGAATTAATGTCGCCGGACTATCTAGACATTTTTAATGAAAAAGTAGACTTAATCCAAATCGGTGCGCGTAACATGCAGAACTTTGACCTCCTGAAACAACTGGGACAGTTAGACCGCCCCATCCTCCTCAAGAGAGGGCTGAACGCGACCTACGAAGAATGGATTATGTCCGCAGAGTACATCATGGCTTCCGGCAATGAAAATGTCATCCTCTGTGAGCGGGGCGTCCGTACATTTGAATCCTACACAAGAAATACATTGGATCTCCAGAGCATTCCCGTTGTACGCAAGCTCACCCACCTGCCAATCATTATAGACCCGAGCCATGCAGGCGGCAAATGGTGGCTGGTAGAGCCAATGGCAAAGGCTTCCGTCGCAGCCGGGGCAGACGGACTTATGATTGAAGTACATAACAACCCTGAGTGCGCCTTATGTGACGGCGCCCAGTCGCTAAAACCAGATAAATACGGCACTTTAATCAAAGAAATCACTCAGATTGCCAAAGTAATCGGCAAGAACATTTAGGAGCAGCCTATGAAACTAACCGTAAATTTAGGAAAAGACAGCTATCCCATTTATATCGAAAATGACCTGCTGAAACGTGCAGCACCACTGATAGGCGAAACATTTTCCGGCAGGAAGATCATGATCATCTCGGACGACAATGTTTACCCCCGTTACGGGCAGCAGCTTACGGAACAACTATCCGCAGACTATGACGTAAGCCGCCTTGTACTTCCCCATGGGGAAGCGACCAAAAGTTTTCAGTCGCTTCCCAGCATCTATGCCGCATTGCTTTCGGCAAAGATTACAAGAAGCGACCTAATCGTTGCACTTGGCGGCGGCGTAATCGGTGATTTAGCTGGTTTTGCCGCATCCAGTTTTTTAAGGGGCGTAAAATTTGTCCAGATACCTACCTCGCTGCTCGCCCAAGTAGACTCATCCGTCGGCGGCAAGGTGGCGGTAGACCTGCCGGAAGGGAAGAATCTGGTAGGCGCATTTTACCAGCCGAAACTGGTGTTGATAGACCCTATGGTACTGGACACTCTGGACTTGCGTTTCATCAATGACGGCATGGGCGAAGTCATTAAATATGGCTGCATCAAGGATGCCGGGCTGTTCCAGGCACTGGAATCCCACAGTTCCTTCTCAGAGCTTAAAGAAGAACTGCCTGCCATCATCCAAAAATGCGTGGATATCAAGCGCGTGGTGGTCGAACATGACCAGTTCGACACAGGAGAGCGGATGCTACTGAATTTCGGGCATACCCTGGGACATACCATTGAGCAGTATTACCATTATGAGCGGGAAAGCCATGGAGAAGCAGTGGCAATCGGTATGTATCAGATTACAAGGCTTTCCGAAGACGCAGGGCTTACCGCAGACGGAACTGCCCAACGCATCCGCAGGCTGTTACAGACTTATGGACTGCCTTGTGAATGCGGGCTTCCTCTGGCAAAACTGACTCATGGGATTGCCGTAGATAAAAAGAATCTGAACAATAAACTGAACGTGATTCTGCTCCATGATATCGGAGACAGTTATATCCATCCTACAACACTGGAATTTTTCGGTCAAAACGGTAAAAATATATAATCTATCCGGAGGTATCTATCTTGAAATTAGAAGGAAAAATTGCAATTATAACCGGCGCCGGCAAGGGAATCGGACGGGAGGCTGCGCTTGCCGTCGCCGCAGAGGGCGCGGCAGTCGCAGCCGTTGCCAGAACCCAGGCAGACCTTAATGAGACGGTAAAAATGATTGAAGATAGGGGTGGTTCTGCCGCCGCCTTTTCCCATGACCTTACCATAGGTACGGAAGTACAGGCAATGGTCGATGAGGTAATAGAAAAGTATGGAAAAATAGATATTCTTGTGAACAATGCAGGCGGATATCCGTCTGAGGTCTACAAAAATATCGAACATCAGGCAATCAAGCTCTGGGAGTGGTCGGAAGAACAGTGGGATCAGATTATTAAGACCAATGTCCGTATCCCATTTTTATGCATGAAGCATGTGCTTCCGGTCATGATTTCCCAAAAAGGCGGGAAAGTCGTCAGCGTTTCCTCCCGCATGGGACGGATTGCCTCTCAGATGGGCGCATATGCCGTAGCCAAGGGCGCCATCATTACCATGACCAAGACCGCCGCCATCCAGACGCAGGAATACGGTATTCAGGTCAACGCCGTATCGCCCGGAATCGTAGATACGCCGGGCCAACGGGTGTATAACCATTCCGTCGGGCAGGACAATGTAAAGATGGGCAGCGCGGCTGATGTGGCAAAGGCAATCGTTTACCTGCTGTGCGATGCGCCTCCGGTCATGACAGGACAATCCATTGATTTGTTCACGACCGTTTGATACTTCAAATTTCGTTTTCGATTTGTTTACAATTAATTCTTATTTTTAACATACTTTTATCACAGTTTCCGATTATACTATAATTGTTCGATAACACGAACAACAAAATTCTTTTTCATAACTTTTTCCTCAGGACTGCACTCCTCCCAA
>OFGE01001058.1_pt1 | contig 26640 bp, 28 predicted proteins | sample 1521681 | NCBI WGS metagenome assembly OFGE01 (sample SAMEA3504093, study PRJEB24116) | mouse gut metagenome | biome: mouse gut; feature: mouse-associated habitat; material: faeces | place: Denmark | collected 2011
CTTGAAAATATGGGGTTTGTAATAAAAAACATAGAGGTAGATTTGACACTACCATTTTATGGAGGAGGGAAGAAAGCATGACTAATCTTTCAGATATTATTAACATTCTGCCAGCAATGAAATCAGGGGATGACTTACTGTCTGCGTTGGAAGTGCTGCCAGAGTACAGTGCTGACATTCGTAATGCGGATGTTCCTGTACGTCTTATGGAACTTTCTGCTCTCTACAGAATTTACGTCCCATCTCAAATGTCATTGGAAATCTATAGCAAACTGTATCTGGCACTGCTGCGGTCGTTACAAAAGAAAGGAACAAAACTAGCAGTACAACAGCAGAATCAGAATTACAAAGCTGTTATGCAGCAGGAGTACAGAGGTATTATAGGAGGTTCTGATAGCTTTACAATTATCGGCGCATCTGGTATTGGCAAAAGTTCAGCGATCAGCAGGGCAATTGCGCTGATTACCGAAAATCATGTGATTGAAGTGGAGAATCCGTATTCAAAGATCATTCCCTGCATCTGTGTCCAGTGTCCCTTTGATTCTTCTGTGAAAGGGCTGCTGCTGGAGATTCTCAGGAAAGTAGATGAAGTCATAGACGGAAAATATTATCAGAACGCATTACGGGTAAGGACTACAACGGATATGCTGATCGGGAATGTAAGTCAGGTGGCATTAAATCATATCGGACTGCTGATAGTAGATGAGATTCAGAATGTATGCAGCAGCAAAAATGGAAGAAGCCTTGTTGGAATGCTTACACAGCTTATCAATAACAGCGGCATATCAATCTGTATGGTGGGGACACCAGAGAGTGCAGTATTTTTTGAACAGGCGATGCAGCTTGCCCGCAGGTCATTGGGATTACGGTATGATGTTATGGAGTATGGGACAAATTTCAGGAAATTTTGTGAAACGGTATTTTCTTATCAGTATGTGAAGCAGAAAACAGAGATAACAGATGCAGTCATGGAATGGCTCTATGAACATACTTCTGGCAATATATCGGTCGTCGTTTCCCTTATTCATGATGCACAGGAAATAGCCATTCTCAACGGTAAAGAAGTTCTGAATCTGGAATCCTTAAACGAAGCATATCAGCAGCGGCTGTCTATGCTGCATGGATTTATACACCCGAAACAGAAAAAACAGACTACCAAGCCAAAAAGAAAAGCAGCTGTTAAGGATGTAAATCTTCCAGAAAAGGATGTGAATAAAGTAGAATTTACAATCGCTGATTTGGTAGTTACAGCTAAAAATGAAAATATGGATATTGTGCAGCTGTTGAAAGAGCATATGGCAGTCGTGGAGGTGGCAGTATGATTGTTTACCTTCCTGTCATATATCCTGATGAACTGGTGTACAGCTGGTTTTGCAGATACTATGTCCACTCTGGCTGCTTTTCTCACAAAATTGCGTTGCAGGAATTATATTGTAAAAGGTCAGATAATCCGAGTAAGGAATTTATCGGCAATCTGAATCCCGAAGCTAAGGGTCAGATTGAAAAAATATATTCCTTAGATGCATTGATTTTAAATCATACCATGTATCCGCAGTATGCACGTTTTATACCACTGGAACAAAAGAAAAAGGCGCTATACCATCTGAAACATGATTGTTGTGACATACATTATTTGTTTCCCGTTCTTCCCAGAAATGAAGGGGAGCGGTATTTGCGGTATTGCCCATTATGTGCCAGAGAGGACAGGGAAATATATGGTGAAGCGTACTGGCATAGAAAGCACCAGATTAGAAGTATATGTACGTGTGCAAAACATACGTGCAGACTTGTAGAGTCAGATGTTTCGGCAAAGAGTGAACAGAGCTTTACATTTTGTCCCGCAGAAAATCATATATGCCAGAACGAAGCTGTTTTTGAAGATAATGTATTGATGAATCAGTATACAGCATATTTCAATAGGGTATTTGATGCTCCAATAGATTTTGATAAGGATATTCCAGTCAGTTCTATTTTATATGATGGAATGAGCCGGACGAAGTATTTGAAGCCATCGGGACGAAGCAGGCATACAAAGCTGTTTGCCGGGGATATGAATGAATTTTACAGGGGAATATGCAATACAGCAACAAGTATATATCAGATTCAAAGAACGCTGCTGGGGAGCGGATTTGATTTTTCAGTTATCTGCCAGACTGCTTTTTTCTTGGGAATAAAGCCGGAGGATTTAACTTCACCCTGCCTGACAGCAGAGCGGATTCAACAGGAACAGGACAGTCATTATATGAAAGACAGTGCTCCTGTAGACTGGGATTTGCTGGATGCAGAGAATGCTCCTGTGTTGGAAAAGATAGCAGAGGGTATATATAATGGGAGTGCCAATGAAAATGGCAGACCAGAACGTGTGTCAGAAAGGCTTGTGTACCGTGAACTGGGGCTTCTGGGGCAGCAGTTAGAGAATATGCCGAAATGTAAGACCGTCTTTGAACAATACACAGAGCCATATCCTGAAAACTGGGCGAGAAAGATAATATGGGCGTATAAAAGATTGAAGGAAAGCGGAGAGGATTTCTGCTGGACTGATATCAGAAAGATTTCGGGGGTGAAAAAGAAGAATTTTGAATTGACAATTCCTTATCTGATAAAGCATACAGATGCAAGGATAGCGGATCAGATTATAGCTTTGATGAGGTTTTGATAATGGGCAAGTTGGAGATGATATTTTTATTTCTAATCTGATGAAGTATATTAAATAATGTTGTTGATTTGAAAACACATACCTAAATAATATTGTAAATCGAAGATAATATATTATGTTACTATAAAAAGCTAAGAATTGCAGTAGGCGCAAGATTCTTTTCCACAAATCCTTGAAATATCATGGTATACATATATAGAAAATAACCTATAAAATTTATAGTATCTGTGTTATGATATAACAAGTAGGTTAGTGTTTCGTTCATAAAACGCTTGCGTTTGCTGTGATTTATCGAGTCCAATAATTTACAAGATTATTGGGCATATGATATAATTTATTTACATAAGGATTGGTTATGAAACGGACAATAGTGCAGGATGTATTAGAATTGAATTTTTGATGCGCTTAGAATAAAACAAATGATAGAGAGGGCAGAAGAATGGCATTTGATGTTGTAGATCAGGATATTACTCAATTATTTAAAAATGATGATACTTTTAATATTCCAAGATATCAGAGGAATTATGTGTGGAAGGAAATAAACTGGTCACAATTGATCAATGATATTAGATATTGTGCAGAGGTAACTCCAGGATGGAGCCATTTCATTGGTAGCATGGTATTTGAAAGGAAACAGAAAAGTGGTGGATTGGTAGACATTATTGATGGACAGCAGAGAATCATCACTCTTCAAATAGTGATCTTTGCTCTGATATATTGTTTTAGGGATATTAGAAGAACTACTAATGATACGGATACTGCAAAACAGTGTGATGTAAATATTACCTATTTACAGGATTTAATAGTGAATAGGACATTAGGAAAATCGGAGACGATAAAAGTAGAGAACGGATACGAAGAATATATAGAACTTAACCAATGTTTTATGGATTTAAAGCAAGAAGAATTACAAAAATATTATGAGTTAATAAAGCAAAATAAGAAAAATAACAGTATCATTTTAGAAGCTTTTAGATATTTTATAAATGATTTTATTCAACTTGATTTTGAGGATTTAGTGTTACTTACAAGCCAGTTTTTAAAAACGCGGGTAGTAGCTATATCTTCGATGCAGGAGGAAGAAGTATATAATATATTTGAAATTTTAAATGCTCGTGGTGTTAAGTTGAAGCAAGTTGAACTATTAAAAAATTATCTATTTAAATATTTAAAACCTAAATCAAAATTAGACCTATTTAAAAGAAAATGGGCAGCGTTAGAGCGATTATTAGAAGGGATAGATTTAGATGACTTCTATTTGCATGTTTTTCGTTGCTGGTATTATACAAATAAATTGAAAAAGGAGCATTTGTTTGATATAACAAAAGAGCAGCTTAGAAAAGAAAACGCAATTACTTTAGAAGAGTTTTTTGATTTTTTCATTGAATGTGGACAGTATTACCGCGCAATTTATGATGCGGTAGGAAGTACCATAGAATCAGAAATGTATGAATATTTTAAACTTAAAAGAAATCATCAGGCTCGTTCTATTTTTCTAGCATTAAAACTCAAAAATCAAAAAGGTGTTCTTTCAGACATATTATATGAAAGATTACTAACGTTGATTAGAAATTTTTTTGTTGTGTTTAATCTGGATAATGGAGGAAGTAATAAAATAGATAATGATGTGTATATAATGTCAAATGAAATATATAAATCAACCGAAGAATGTAAAATAGAATATAAGATATATAAATTTTTAGAAAAATTCTCTACATATTTTACGAAAGAAAATGTATTAGAGAACGGATTAAAAAACATTATTTATTCTAACAAGTCAACGAGAAAAAATATATCATCAAAACTGATAGTGTATTTATACAGACCATTGCTATTAGAATGTGAGAAAAATAAATATGTTCAATATGATTTTAGTAAGTTTAATGTAGAGCATATACTGAACGACAGTTTCCAAGAAGATACAAATTATTCGTTGGGAAATTTACTGCTTTGTCCAGACGGAATTAACGAAATTATGAAAAATAAACCATATATTCAAAAACGTCAATATCTGTTATCAAGTGAAATACCATACTTGAAAGAATTTGGCGAAAAATATGAAACTTTTGATGAAGAAAGTATAGAAAGTAGAACGGAAGAGATCATTGAAAAACTAAAAAACTTATTTGTAATTTCAATTGAGCATGTAAATGAGCGTCTTTCGAAGCTTGATAGGTATTTCGATCTCAAAAGTCAGCTGGTCATTGCCTTTGGTAAAGACAGTGGATATGTTAAGGCATTGGAAGATAGGGGATTCGAAAAATTTATTAAATATATTTATATGAATGGGGCTTTACCAAGTGATGATATTGACAAAATTATGGGTTATGTCAAAATGAAAGTCGATAATGTGATTGAAATGCAGCTACAATAAAGACGGAATGACAAATTAATTCTATTCCAAATCTGCATTTATGTTTTCTGAAATTAAAAAATTTGTATTAAATAGATGGCAGAGAATGCATAAAATCTGTAATATAATTTGCTATGAGCGTATGAATAGAAATTGTAGATATATATTCTTATTATGACACTATAATGATCCCTGTGCCAATTACGGCATGGGGATTGCTATTTTAATCGTTGGGGGACTTAGGTGCTTATGCATCTCAGTTCCCCTTATTTTATGTAGGAGGAATTATACAATGAAAAAACCAATGACAACAGAGGAACTATTTGACAGGATTCAGGACATTCTCAAAGAGAAAAATAAACTTCCGGATATTCTCAACTACGGACTGGCAACAAGTAGTCCGGTGCTGATCAGAACATATGAATTTGATCTGGTTAATAAACTTGCCCACGGGAGAAATGAGGGGGATCTATCTGGATCTCTGGATTGAGTATTATGTCAACAATAAACGGGAAAAGAAAAAGCTTGGTACATTTAAGATGCTACATGAAGATAATGATGCAATGTATATCATGGCACGATTACTGGCAGATTTTATCATTGAGGAACAAAACTATGTCAATGAACACCTTGACGATTTTATTTGGGAAGGTGTAGATGTTTATGCATTTGATGAAAAAGGAGAACGCTGCGGATGGGGATATACCTGCTGTGATATGGAAACAGCACTGCATCGGAAAGATGAACTGTTGAAAAAATATCCGCAGATAGTCGTGAGGGATAATGCAACAAGGAAAGAAAAGATATTTAATTAAAATATGGGGGTTTTGAAGGATGAAAAGATTAGATTATAGGAAAGAACGATATGAAAAGGTTCGTGTATGTGGCATTGAATGTGAATTTAATGATATGCGTATAGACCGAAGCACTGTGCCAGCAGGGAAATACCAATATGAAGTTGCAGGAGATGATGACTGCGGAGATGAACCTGTAAGAGTCAGTTTGGGAGTTGGGGTTAATTTCTTTGATACACTAATCAGCAGCCAGCCGTTGCCAATTGGTAAAGATGGTACGTTATGGCTGGAAGATGGTAACTTTGTGTGGCTGTAAAAGTTTGTGGATGTGAAAAGATATCAGAAGAAAATTGATAAATGTTAAAATAGCAGGAAAGGGGAAGATGCTGCATTATGAGAATCAATTTTTATGATACCAGAATAGAAGATTACAAGACCGTCCTTATAAAAGAAAAAGCGGTAAACTATAAGACAGTTGATATCCGGGAAGCAGATATTGTAACAGAACTGCTCAATACGGTAGTATCTTTAAATACAATGGGTGAAGAGCACTGCTATATGTTAGCGATGAACACCAAGGGAAAACTCACTGGAATTTTTCTTATCTCAAAAGGTACTGTAAATATGACCTGCATGAATCCGAGAGAAGTGTTTATAAGAGCTTTGCTGATTGGAGCATCAGGTATTATTCTATGTCATAATCATCCCTCCGGTGATACAGAACCCAGCAGGCAGGACATAGAAGTGACAAAAGCGTTTAACAAATCGGGCAGACTTTTGGGTATTCCGCTCTTAGACCACATTATTGTTGGCGGCAGTGATTATTACAGCTTTATGCAAAAAGGAATTTTATAAGACAAAAGTGGCAGTGTACGGAGGACAAAGCGGTTCATGCTAGACTGGAAAGGGGGTTTTGATCAGGATTTGGAAAAGTAAATATAGTAAAAATAATTCCCGCGCCAGCTCTGCGTGGGAATTTTCGTTTTAAGGAGGTTCAAAATGAATATTAAAAATAAGGATAATAATAATGAAAGCCAAAACTTGAAAGAGAATTTTATGGTTCCACTCACAAATCCTATGTTATATGACAGGTTACATACACTGTCAGTCGAATATTCCATATCAGTTGAACAGCTTGTCAATGTGGCTGTAAAACATCTGTTAGATGATGTAGACTCTGTGAGAAATCTTCGCACTGGAAAAATAGAATTGGAATAATCTGTCATGTATTCTCGTTTTCAAAGTAAGAAAAGACTGCACGCAATACATTGATTGCCAGTTGTTTGCGTTCTAATGGCTGGCAGTCAATGATTTGTTTAAATTGTTCTATGATATTGGCATCAGAGTCCATAACAGAATCGGACAGCAAATAATCAATCGTAACGCCAAGCCTGTTAACGAGCCTTACAAGCGTATCTAATGTGAGGCTCCGTTCTCCCCTTTCAATTGCTCCCATATAAGTATCAGATATGTCGATTGCTTCTGCAAGCTGTGCCTGTGTCAGATTTAAGCGCAGACGTTCCTCACGTATTCTGGCGCCTAACCTCTTATAGTCCATATTATCACCCCAAGTTTATTATACAGATGGCAATATAAAGGAAGAAACATCTATATGTGGTATTTATATTGACAGAACGTGGTAAATGAGTTAATATCATATTATAATCTAAAATCCCGTCGTTTATTATTACAACGCCTTTAACACATTGTTTTTACTGGAGTTTGATCAAAATCTTGTTGTTATAATATTGTAAATAACAAAATTTTTCTATGCCATAAAATTATTGAATTTAAAGGGGTTTTCGTTGTTATAATTTTTGCTGGGAGTCTAGGTTATAAGTAAAGATATTGGAATATATCTTTATAGATTTATTCAAAATTTTTGAAAGGAGAAAATGAGTCATGAAAAACTATCAGTGCAGAAAATGCGGAACATTAATTAGCAATGAATCATACCCAAATGCAAATGGTTGCCCAAATGGTGGAAGCCATCAGTGGAATAATTTGGGAGAATGTGGGAACACCCGGTATCAGTGTAGGAAATGTGGAATATTAATTTACAGTAAATTATACCCAAATGCAAATGGTTGCTCAAATGGTGGAAACCATCAGTGGAATAAGCTTTAGTCATATAATATTGACAATGGTTCTGTACTCATCGTGGTTTTGCCATAGTTCGTGTTTGAACATAGATGTGTCCTTCTTTGTTTTATATGTAAAATGATAAGGCGTTTATAAAACAAAGGATTGTTTTCGCTGGAACTATCAGCGAAAACAGTCACACATTTATAGCTGTCTGCCAAGTTATTTATGAAAACAGTAAAGAAATTTCTGAGAATCAGAATTTGTGCAAAGGGAAAACATTACAAAATAAGAGTGAAAAATACAGATGAAACTGTGAGTTTAAAATCTTAAAAAATAAGTATTGAGAGTTTCCGAGATCACACAATTATTGCAGAAAGGATATATATAAAATGGCATGGAAAAAGAAACTGAAAAGAATTTCATATGATGTGGTATCATATATCCAGATTGAAACGGAAGCAATCAGAGATTTTAATGACAAGCAGATGCTTTCGTCATATTGCCTTCACAAATTGGAAGTGGTTGAATGGTATATTGCCTTGATTGATGCGGGTTCCGAAAAATACATTGTTCCGCAGACGAGGGAGCAGCTCGAAACAATCAGAAAGCAGCTTAATGAATGTCATAAGGAAATCATGCGTGTAAAGATAAAGAATCCCAATGATCGCCCGTACATTGATATTAAATATCCGAAAGGATATGAAGGATAGCTGTTTTGTAAATACTGTATTGTGATGAAAAGATACTTTTAAAAGTGGTTAAATCTATGCAGTCTAAAGTTGGCATAAAGATTATGTTATAGGAGAAAATATTATGGGGATAACCTATCCGAAAAAAGTTAGGACAAAAACCAAGAAATTAGGATTTTTCTTTAAAATTAGTATGATTTTTCTGATTCTTGGCGCAGTATTACATGAATTTAAATGGATATTCTGGGGAGAATTGAGCTATTTTACCTGTTGTACTGTAATGCTAGTGGGAATAGTATATATTATACTGCACCACATTACTTATCTTATTGATAAAAAGACGGAACGTGTGATTAGTTTATTCTTTTACACAGGCATTGCATGTTTTATTTTGAAACTGTTTTCATCGTTAATTTTTAAAGAGGATTATTATGTGGATATAAGCCCATTTATGGAAGTGCACAATATAGTTATTTTGGGGTTGGATATTGGTATAATTTTGTTACCCTTATCACTGGTAATTATGTTATTGAAATATCATAAGCTGTTTAAATTTATTAAGTACTTCTTTAGATAACTTCAAAATTCGTATTAAAGGTTAGAGCAAGTTGCTTAGCTTTTATGAAAAAGCTTTATTCTATGGTATAGAACGAAGTGTTAGTCTATAGCACAAGATGGTATATACAAAACTTTATATGAGTAAATATTTTAATAGATGATAAAAGGTGGTATATCAAGACGCTTCCCAGAACGGGAGGCGTTGTTTTATTTTTTCAGGGAGGAAGAAATGATGAACGATTTAAAAAAGAAACCCTGCCACAAATGTCCGTATACACTGGGATTGATACAGACTGTAAAAAATCCATGTCCGCAGTGCATGGTAAATGGCTATCAGTCGTACCAGTGGTTTCAAAAACAGTTGTCAGGAAAATGTCCAGATTCCAAAAAGAAAAAATGAGAGTTTCGTGAGATATCAGAGATCCCTTTTATTCAAATATATATTCTAATTATAGAATAAAAAGAAATGAGGTGATACTGATTGTCAAAGAAAACGATATTCAACGTGATACTTCTGGTGCTTTCTACAATGTATGTAGTGGTAAAGAGTATTAGTGACAATGCTTATCTGTTAAGCGATGCCGATGAAACTGAATAAAAGAACTGAAAACAGGGTAGTACCATAAAGGTGCCCCTGTTTTTTGTCGCGCTGTTTCCATTCAGGAAACAAGAAAAATTTATAATGAAAAGGAGATATGAAAAATGGCAGCAAATGTCGAAACAATGTTTTACACAAGAGTAGCACCGTGGCATGGACTTGGCATTCGTGTTGAATCCGCATTATCCTCACAGGAGGCACTGCAAGCATCAGGGCTTGACTGGAATGTGGTTCAAAGACCGATTATGACCAGTGCATATGAGCCAATCCCCGGCTACAAGGCAAATATCAGGGATATAGATAATAAAATCCTTGGCATAGTCAGCGACCGTTACAGGGTTGTGCAGAATGCGGAAGCCTTTGCATTTACAGATGCACTGCTGGGGGAAGGCGTGAAATACGAAACCGCAGGTTCTCTACAGGAGGGACGCAGGATATGGCTGCTTGCAAAACTTCCAGATAAATACATTATCGAGGGAGAACAGATAGAACCGTATCTGGTATTCAGCAGTTCTCATGATGGCAGCGGCGCTATTAAAGTTGCAATGACACCCGTGCGTGTGGTATGCCAGAATACGCTTAACATGGCACTTTCCACAGCAAAACGCATCTGGTCAACTGTCCATGTGGGCGATCTTGCAGCAAAGATGGACGAGGCACACAATACTTTACTACTGGCAGAGAAGTATATGGGGAAACTTGGTACGGAGATTTCTGCACTGTCAAAGATCAGACTCTCCGACAGTAAGGTGATGGAATACATAGATATGCTGCTTCCGATGGACGAGCAGCCGAGTGAGATTCATAAGAAAAATATCCGCCGTATCCGTGAGGATTTGAAAATACGCTATTTTGATGCCCCGGATTTAAAGCATGTTGGAAAGAACGGATATCGTTTTATCTGTGCCGTTTCAGACTTTGCCACCCATGCAAAACCAATCAGGGAAACAGCCAACTACAGGGAGAATATGTTTGCAAAGACGATTGAGGGGAATCCGCTGATTGACAAAGCATATGAAATGATATGTGCAGCTTGATCAAAAGGTAATGCGTGCAGAGTATTAAAAAAGTGCTGACAGGAAAGGAAGATGAAAAATGTATGAAAAGTATGCAACAACAGGAATGAGTAATGAAGAATGGCTTCGTCTTAGGAAAACAGGAATTGGGGGTTCTGACGCAGGAAGTATCTGCGGGGTAAATCCGTTTGGCAGCCCCATGAAGGTGTATTATGACAAGACCAGCAGCAGTGTTGAGGAACTGGATAACGAGGCAGTCCGTCAGGGGCATGACCTTGAAGATTATGTGGCACAGCGTTTCATGGAGGCGACAGGATTAAAAGTCCGGCGCTCCAACTTTATGTACCGAAGTACGGAGTATCCATTCATGATTGCAGATGTAGACAGGCTTGTAGTTGGTGAAGATGCAGGACTGGAATGCAAGACTGCAAGCGCATACAATACGGATAAGTGGAAGGATGGGAATATTCCGCTTCATTATATTATGCAGTGCTATCATTACATGGCTGTTACCGGAAAACGTACATGGTATATTGCCGCAGTGATTCTTGGACGGGAATTTACTTACCGTAAGCTGGTTTGGGATAATGACCTGATTGCGCAGATGATTGCTATGGAAAAGAATTTCTGGGAGAGTCATGTTGTGCCGCGGGTGCTTCCTTCTCCAGATGGTTCAGACATCTGCAACGAGGTGCTCAATGAGTATTTCCACGCTGCCAGAAAAGGAAGCAGTATCAGACTGGAGGGTTTTGAGGATAAATTAAGGCGCAGGGCTGAGATTATGGAACAGATTGAGCGGCTGAAACAGGAACAGGGCATGATTGAGCAGGAAGTAAAACTCTGTATGAAAGAGAATGAATATGCAACCAGCGGGAATTACAGGATATCGTGGAGCAGCGTACAGTCAACAAGGCTTGACACAAAGCGCATGAAAGAGGAACAGCCGGATATTTACAGGGACTATGCAGTACAGTCCGAATCGCGCAGGTTTCAGGTCAGGGCGGCATAAAAGGCAGTCACAAAAAAGGTATTTATAAAAGGGCAGTCTGTTACAGGGCTGTCCTTTTTACAGGAGGTATTATTTAGATATGAAGGAACATTTCTTAGACAGGCTGTATGGTGAATATCAGGCTTTCAGGGCTTCTGTCCTAGGCTGTCCGAGTGCAGAAATTTTTGACAGATGTTATGAGATTGATGCGGTGTCAAATTTTTATGAAATTCTTGTTGAAAAGGCAGAAGTGCTTTCAGAGGATATTCTGGGAACTCTTTTGCAGCACAAAGGGATCTTGTCAAATCTGTATGAAGTATGGCTCAAAAAATATGACAGCAGTTACAGTGAAATGCAGCAGCATGTTGAGGAGGAGATTCAGAAATTTGTAAAAGAATGAGAGGAAGATGATAAGAATGGAAAGCTGCATAAAAGAAATAAGGCTTTTGAGAGCTGACGAAATTGAATGCCGCATAGCAGTACTCAATGAAAAAGGTCTGAGCCTGTTATTATACAAAGACGCAAGAGTAGACCAGAAAATTCTTGATGAAACATTTGGTGTATTTGGGTGGAAACGAAGCCATCAGTGCATAGACGGTAATCTGTACTGCACTGTTGAAATTCGTGATAAGGAAACCGGAGAATGGATTGCAAAGCAGGATGTCGGCACTACGAATTATGCTGAAAAAGAAAAATCACAGGCATCGGACAGTTTTAAGCGTGCCTGTTTCAACTGGGGGATTGGACGCGAGTTATATTCTGCACCGTTTATCTGGATACCAGCATCAAAAGTACAGATTCAGAGAAAGAATGACAAGTATTACTGCAATGAGAATTTTCATGTTGCTTCGATTGAATACAGCGAATCGCGTGAGATCGCAGGATTTACCATAACAAATGACAAGGGAGATTGTATTTATGAATGGAAAACTGCTGCTAAGGGAGCTGCGGATACAAGAGCGGAGGGCAAAAAGAAGCCAGCTAAAAAGGAAACTGATAAGGAATCCATCAAGACAGATGGTGCAAAAAAGCAGTCCCTTACAAAGAAACAGATGGACGGATTTGCAGCAGAACTGAAACGGACAGGCGTTGCAATGGAGGCAGTGAAAGAACGGTATCATATAGAGGATCCACGGCAGATGTCGGAGGAACTGTATAACAAAGTGATGCTTGCCCTTGCAAGGACAAAATCAGCAGCATAATAAAAAGAAAAATTACAGAGGTGCAGTGGGATACTGTATTTCACTGCATTTACTGTATTTCAGGAGATAAAAGTGAGAATGAAAGATGCAGAAATAGAAACATTTGAGTCTGTCATGCTGTATGGGCGATTGGTATATATTGTTTGCGATGCTGTAAGCAGCATTTATAATGGTGGGCAGATGCAGCAGGAATGGAGGGGAAGTATGAAGATAGAAGATTTTCTGGAAATCATAAAAAACAGCATAATAGAAAAATTGGGAAATGGATATCAGGTCACAGTCTGTAAATCGGACAAAAATAACGGTGTGGTATATACTGGTTTGAGAATACAAAAAAATAATTCTCCTGTGGCGCCGATCATTTATCTCAACGAGCATTTCAGACAGTATAAAAATGGAAACATAACGCTTTCCTTTATTACAGAATATGTAGTGAAAGAAAGCAGAAAGAAAAGTCCATGCGTGGATATACAGCAGTATCTCACATATGAAAATATCAGGAAGAATGTAGTATACAGGCTTGTCAACACAGAAAGCAACCGCGACCTTCTGGAAGATATACCACACTTGGAATTTCTTGACCTGTCCATTATATTCCGGTGTCTGGTTACACAGGAGGACATTGGTTCGGCATCAATACTGATACACAACGTACATATGAAGCTGTGGGATATCACAATACAGGAGCTGTATCAAGATGCAGTAATGAACACGCCCAGACTTGAGGAATATGAGATCAAAGACATGACAGAGGTTATGCGTGAGATTATGACAGCGGAAAATTCGGACGGGTCTGATCAGGAGGAATATATGGAAGAATTTTCAGATAGTGTGCCGATGTATGTGCTGAGTAATAAAAACAGGATAGAAGGTGCAGTATGTATGTTATATCCTGATCTGATAAAAAACTTTTCAGAAAAAATCAGAAGCAGTTTCTATATCATTCCGTCATCTGTACATGAATGTCTGCTTCTGCCCACAAAAGAGAATGAGCAGAGCGGGGAGATCAGGAATATGATAAAGGAGATTAACGATACACAGGTAAGTGTAGAGGAGCGATTATCGTATTCTTTATATTATTATGATAAGGATAAGGGAAGGATTATTAAGCTCTGACATGCAAAATCATATAACAATAAATGGAAAGGCTGGTTTGTTTTCATTCCAGTTTTTCTGTTTATGTGTTTCAGTGGTAAAATTGACGACCGTTAGTAGTAGCACTATTTATTTTGCTGGTTAAGGCTTGAATTAGGAATGGTTTTACTACGTTTTCCAGCAATGTCAGATTTACCACATTTATATTTTAAAGGGGTGGTTAGATGATATGTGAAGATAATTTTATTCCAGAAAGTTCCATAATGAAAGCGGCAAAGAGAATCCATGAAGCAGGTGGATGTGACGCCACGGATGAATACAGCAGAGGATATGATGAGGCAGTTACGCTCGCATTAAATATTCTTTTGGAAGAAACAGGGTGTGTGATAGAAGGTATCCTTGATTATGGGGAAGATGAGTGAAAGAAAATATGCACTTTGAAGTGATAAAGTATCTTTCACATCTAGTTTGTGCATTTAACAAAGTGAAGGGAATGATGAAATTTATGAATGAGTATGATTCTAAGTATTGGAAACATGGCAGCAGTATCACAGTGGAACAGTTTTGCAGTTATGTGATGCATCAGATTCCTAAAGATGCAGTATTTTATGTATGTGGCAGCAGCAGTATCAGCCTGCATTTTTCACCTGACGGTAATATATTTTCTGTAGACTGTAATAGTTTATCTGATCTGCCGGAGTATGAAGAGTGCAGTATTGGAGAAATTACATCAGGGGCGGTATCATGAGCAGAGAATTTGGCTATTGCAGAATTTCGACAGGACGGCAGAACATTGAACGGCAGGAGCGGAATATAAAAGCTGCTTACCCAAACGCAGTGATAGTAAAGGAAGTCTACACTGGAACCAAATTTCAGGGAAGGAAAGAGCTGGAAAAGATTCTGGATAAAGTACAGGCAGGAGATACGATTATCTTTGATTCTGTAAGCCGCATGAGCAGAGATGCAGAGGAGGGATTTTGTCTGTATGAAGAGTTGTTTCACCGGGATATATCGCTTGTATTCCTGAAAGAGCCGCATATCAATACGGAAACTTACAAAAGAGCAGTAATGAATCAGATCAATATGACAGGAGATAAAATAGACCTGATTTTGGAGGGAGTCAATCAATATCTGATGGAACTTGCAAGAGAACAGATACGCATTGCATTTGAGCAGGCAGAAAAAGAAGTATCTGACCTTCATCAGAGAACAAAAGAGGGTATCGAAACAGCACGCCTGAATGGCAGACAGATTGGTCAGCGGAAAGGAACAACCTATGAAACCCGGAAAGCAAAAGCCGCGAAGGACATTATTCTTAGACATAATAAATCATTTGGCGGTTCTTTAACAGATGAAGAAACGATGAAACAGGCAGGAATCTCACGAAAGAGCTTTTATAAGTACAAAAGAGAACTCCGTAGTATATCTTAGGACAGCGGTTAAGATTATTGGATTGAAAATAAGGGGGAGTTGTGATAGTATGATTATAAGATAATTAATAGTTTCATAGAGATCTGACAGAAGAAAGAAGGTGGAATTGTTGGCACTGACAAAGCAGCAGAAGGATTTACAGCGTCTGGAACAGTTGAGACCAATAGATGACGATTTTATGCGCTGTCTTTTTAAGGATAATATTCCCTTAGCGGAACTTGTCTTGCGCATCATTACAGGGAAAAAGGATTTAATTATTACAGACTGTGAAACACAAAAGGACATGAAACGGCTGGGAGGAGCACGGTCTGTTTGTCTGGACGCATATGGAACGGATTCAGACATGAAAAAGTACGATTTGGAAATACAGAGGGCAGACAAAGGAGCTGATCCACACAGGGCAAGATACCATTCCAGTGTACTTGATATCGAAAACCTGCATTCAGGTCAGGAGTTTCAGGAATTACCAGACACGTACACGATTTTTATCACGGAAGAAGATTTTTTCGGCATGGGAAAACCGATATATCCGATTGAACGGATGAATCTTGCGGCAGGAAGTTTCTTTGAAGATGGGGAACACATTCTGTATGTGAATGGGGAATACAAAGGAGAATCTGATATTGGCAGACTGATGCATGACTTCAACTGTACAAGAGCAGATGATATGAAGTTTGAACTGATGGCAGAACGGACACGGTATCTGAAAGAAAATCCGAAAGGGGTGAGTGAGATGTGTAAGGTGATGGAGGATATGAGGAATGAAGCGTTAAAGGAAGGAATAAAAGAAGGAGCAATAATTTCAGCCCGGCGGATGATAACCATAGGGAAATATGACTTGGATGAGATTGCTAATATTTCTGGACTCTCTCTTGATGAAGTAAAGAAATTACAAGCAGATAAAAATGCATAGATATATTATTGTGGACTGGAAATTTTTTAACTTTACAAGTTTCCAGTCCATTATTATCTATGAAAATACTTCCTTTTCTTTTGGAGCCTGTTGAGCTTCTTTAGAAATCGTATATACTTTATGGTATTTATATTGTACTTCAAAACAAATAATGTTACGGCAGCCATACATAGAATAGAGTATCAAAAGAAGAGGAACATTTGTATGGATATTATGGATAAAAAGCTGGAATTAAAAGATTTGTATATTGGTATGGAAATAAGGGATAAAAAGCAGCTGAGCGGTATATATGATACATGGAGTATGCTTGTTAAAAATAAAGGATCAGATATTTATACAATAGGATTTATAGGCAGAGAGACAAATGAGGAGTCTGACAGATTATTTGAGCAAGGGAATGTAATTTGTCCGGTATACAATGACAGCATGGAACTGGAAGGGGATATTTATTATGAAGAATAAATATACTCTTCTTGGATTGAACTATAATAATGAGAGCCGGGCAGATGTTAATCTCACGATAAAAAGTTTGAATATTACATCAATTGAGGATGTAAATATTAAAATAGATACTGGTTGTCCGTATACGTCGATACCAATTTTAAAACTTGGAATATCGGCTGCAAAGGCGCAGCAGATGAAGCAGATTGATTGCAGAGATGATAAAATAAAGAAAGAAATATCGTTTGGAGTTAATGATACGAGAGAAAAAAGAGATGGTGATAAGGAAAAATTTAGAAATGGGCAATATATGGAAATAAAATCCATAACATTTCGTCATGGGACATTTGGTATTGATTTTGGTATGTATTGAAAACGACTTCGTAAATATAAGCTACGATAGAACCGGAAATATCCTTATAGGTATGGATATTTTATCAAAACTGGACATTCATATAGGAAAAAGTAAGATTCTTGAAAAAACGATCTTCCTTGCGTGTCCTAATAACAGTATCAATCAGGTATATTTGAATGCATTAAAACAGCATTTTGAATTGTAAAGTTTTTAATGATGAAATTGATAATATTTCAGTTCTTTCTCTTAATAAGGAAAAGAAACTATAATCCGGGACTCTTAAACAGGGTTCCGGTTTTATATGTGGTAATTAAAAAATATATAGTGACATAGTATACGTATACCAATAATATCATTTAAAAGAACTAATATATTATAAATTCATCTTTTGATAGAATGTATATTTTATTTTTTTAGAAGAGAGATGGTGTATTAGTGTAACAGGCATATATTTGTAAGATAATATCATAAGTTTTATCTATAAATATAAAATAGTGTTTTGGTATCTTTAGAATTTGAAATTCTATTATTTTGTTCAGTATGCCAATCTTAAAAAATCAGATCAATATTATATTCTCAAAAATAGGATATCTAATTAGTTATCATTGTAGAAAGATTTTTACTGCCATAGTATAAAATAATAATTATATTAAATGCTTTAAAAATATTAACATATTCTATATTTATAGAGTTATAACATTAAGAACTTAACAGTATCGAGTATATTAATCGCGATATTTATTCTTATAATAAAAATATAAGTTATGATGTACTGTATTGTTATAGAATATATTACAACTATTTAGTGTTATTTATTTTATTATATATTGTTCTATATTTGATATATAACATCTTATATAGGTGGATTATTTTTATCAACCCTATATTACAATAAAAAAGGAAGAGGTGTGCATATGTTAACGTCGTGTGGTTATCATACATTTACAGTGTCCAAAAATTTAACACAGGAAGAAGTGGAATTATTGGTTAGGGATTTCAAAAGATATAGAGATAAAACAGGCAAGATTTGTATTATAAAATGCCCTCACTATAGCAAGGACCCTAATGGAAGACATTATGAAGTAGTATATCCTGAACAGAATAAAGGGATTTCATGGAGAATAAGGTTTAGCAATAAAGGCTTTTGGGAGGATGGAAAATACAAACCTTGCAGTATTAAAGCAACAATAAATCCTAAAATACTGATTGGAGAAAAAAGTTATATTCAGGCGGCAAATGAGTCATATACAAGTGATATAGTATTTCATTTTGACCATGAGGCAGAAAAGATTTCTCCTATATTAAGAGGATTTTATAATTATTCCCTGAATAGAATAGATTACTGCATTAATTTTGACGTTTCTGAATTAAAGTTTCGTTGTTTGCCAGAATTAAAAGGAGAACTTCCAAACAGGATAATGCAGCTTATAAAGTATGCTGATGTTCCAGATAACTTCATAGAAGAATATGAAGAAGAAAATCAATTTTATTTAAAAGGAAAATCTGTTGTTATTAATTGTTATTGGAAATATGCTGAACTGAAAAAAGAATTTTCAGACTGTAAAGATTTAAAAGATTCTTATGATATTATTCGTTTTGAAGTTCAGTATAAATATCCAAAAGTTTATACGATGTCTAAATATCTTAAAAAAGAAATCGAGGAACGGAAGTCCAGCCTAATAAATAAATTAAATCAGAAGGAATGTTATGGTATGGATTTTTGTATGGATCATGATTTTGAATACAAACGGATGATAGAAGAAAATGACAAATTAAAAGAAGTGTCTAGGATTAATGATAACGATATTCAGATTAACAGGAGCGAGATTATGGACATGATATTATCTGATGAAAGATGCGACGAAGAAATAACGAAGTATTTTAATAAAGTTATAAAGACTGGTGATTATTATACATTTGCTGCTGCAAGAAAAATTATTATGGAAAAAACATCAAGATGGGAGAAAACGGACAGATTGATACAAACATTAGATCTGGTGCGTCATTATGGAGGAATCAGCAAAGTAAAAAGGACACTTCAAGGAAAAAAACTTGAGGATTTTAGGAGGTCACTCAGAGAACTTGCGGAACTGGGCATTAATCCGGTAACAATACCAGGCGAATGGGGAATTGAAAATATTCCCAATTTGCTTGCAAATTATAAAAAATTATGTCGGGAAGAAAATGCGAAAGAAATAATTGATGAAATACTTCAAGAATACAAAACATTTAAGGCATGGAAAAAATCATTTAAAAAGAAAAAGACGAAGTCCTGATTTATACAGGAACTTCAAATCAAATAATAAGTACATCACTAAAAATTATTGGGACTGACAATTTTTATCATATCGTGAACAAACCTCGAAATAAAGATGTATTGATAAAAACCTCAGTGTAAAAATTTTTTGTATATTGGAGGAATGAAGTATGTATATAAATCAAATATTTGAACTATCAATGACATTGGATAATAAAAGATTTCAGAAAATTTTCAAAAGGAAACACAAAAAATCAATTTATGCAAAAATGGATGAAGAAGAATATATAGATGAGTCTATGACCTCCAAAGGGATTACGGTGATATATCGTGACAGCCAGTATAAAAAGAAAATTAAATTAATCATTGATCCAGGACTTGTATCAGAGAGCAGATCATCAGACAAACTTATCCGAAAACTGGATAAATGTATTAATGAGTATTTTGACTTTCAATACAAGATAGATGATTTTATTTTATCAAGTGTAACATATACAGCAAATATTGATGTCAACAGCCGGGAAAATGTATCAGCATATTTGAAAGTATTAAAACGAATTGGCAGAGTGAAAGGTTTTTCAAAGTCAGAGTATGACTGTTTTGAGGACATTAACAGTTTTTGTCTGGAAGGAAACAGTAATGATATTGGGTTCTGGATTTATGATTTGGAAGAGTTTATTAGAAATCAGCTTGGAGAGAAGGATATAGACCGAAAAAAGCTAAAGTCAATGAGCAGGGAAGCAGAAGGTATACTTCGTACAGAAGTGCGTCTGATGAAACCTAAAGCAGTCAGATGCTATACTGAAACGGATGATGTGTCTGGTCAGATTGCAGAACTGGTTGAAAAAAGCAGTGAAATATTTTTAGATGTGTTTACGCATATCATACCATATGGGGATTACTATAAGAAGAATAAGGCAGTGGAGATAGTACGCGAAAAGGTAGGGGATAGCGTATTGAGAAGGAGGATGTTGCGATTGCTGGAATTGATTCCAGAGAAGAAATCATTGTATCTTGCGCAGAAAGCGATGAACTGTAGGAATGTAGAAACAGTGATGGAGGGATTCGCGAAGATAAATTTGTCACCAGTTACCATAAGTAAGCGGCATGATATAAAGTTTGTAAATTCGCTCTATTCTTATTTGAGATAGGGTGATCGTATTATATATATGGCGATTATTTTCTTAGATTTTTTCTGGCAATAATACATAAAATAATTTAGTTTTATTCCGGTTTGGATTGCATTGTTTTAGAAAGTAACAGTTTTATTGTAATGTATTATTAAGGTGATTTTTTGCTGCTGTTAGCAATTTGGTTAATAACAAGAAAAAACCGATCAATAGCAAATATAGCTTTTGTTCTTCTGCTCTGCTATTAACTTGTAATCTAAATATTTATATGATATTATATAATTGTCATAATAATAAACAGAAGAACAGAAGTATTTTTATATTAATAGTTATTTTGTTCTCAGATATAGAAGGGAAAAGTATGAGCAGGGCAGGAGATTTGATTGAATATAGTTACAACGATGATGATATTCAACGCTTACATAAATTAATCAAAAATACTATGGATGAGTATTTTGAAATATTAAATAAATTTGTAAATAATTTATCAAATGAAGAAATTAAAGAGCTGGCAGATTATTTTCTTTATTTTACGAGGAAATATGGAAAAGGTGTGGATTCACGTTATGTTAGTATAAATAAAATGAAAGCATTTTTTTTGTTATTTAATAAACTATCTGATGATGAAAATGCAGATAGAATTTTATCTTACTTAGAATCAATGGAAATGGGGTGGCATGGTGGAAAGTACTATTTAAGTAATGCTTGCCTTCGCAGGTGTCTTTACAGTTCCGAAGAGTATTGTAAAAGAGTTTCGAGAATTTCATATACAGAGTTGGCATCAAAGGAATTAGGTTCTGTAGCGGATATTTTTTTCTATGATGAGTTTTCTCCGATAACATTATTTGTTTTCAATTACTGTCTTGCTTCGTTATATAGTTCGTTATTGAATATAGGAGGGATTACTGTACCTTATTATCTCCAAATAGCAGTAGATAAAACATCTGTTGCATATCAGGTTTTGAAAGAAATTATGGAAATATGCGATGTAAATTCAGGATTGAATACAAAATGTAAACAAGAAGGTTTTCTGTATAATCAGTGTGGCTATGTTCATCAGATTTTTTATCCGACACAGTCGGTTGCAAAGGATGTTGATGATTTGATTTATAATTTTAAGGATATTCCTGTTCTTATTGTTGGTCATGAAAATGAAAGAAACTATGCAGTTTTGCTAAGAGAGATTGCTAACATTTCAAAAAAGAAAAAAGCTCTTGATTTAAGAGATAAATTTAATATACTTCCTATTTTTGTATGTTCTGCAATTAAGTCCAGTTTTGATAATGTGTTCGATATAGATTTGACAGATTTAGAGGTAAGCAATCAATATCTGAAATTGATTAGAGAAAAAAAACAAATACTTGCATCATGGGTCTTGGAACTTGTAACAAACAATGATAGAAATCGATTTCGACAGGAAGAGGAAAATTATAAACGCCGCAGTGTAAGAGCATGCAATGTATTATCAGGGATGATTAATTCTCAAATAAACCAATCTTGTCAAAAATATGACAATTTGACATTGAATAATGCAAAAAATGTAGGATTTCTTAATTACTTTTTTAAATTATACTTAGATACTATTCAAAGGCTGTGTACATTTCCCAGCGATGAAAAATTCACATGTTTTGAATATCAGGGTAAACCGCTAGAAATAAATATTAAAGAAACAGTAGACCTGATGATAAATTTTTCCGAACAATCTTTGGCTCAACTTCATCATCAGTATCTTCCTGCACCAATGGGAGCTGGTATTAATAATAAAGTTGCGATAAGTTTGGGCAAGCAAATAGAGAAGCATTACAAAGCATTGAATGTGTATGTTCGTGTGATTCCATCAGAAGTGAAAGAGGATAGATATATTTTTATATTAGATACATTGAACAGGACAAAAGATACAGATGTAAGTAAAAATGTAACTACAGTTCAGCGTCGTATGAAAAAATATGAGTATTTTAGACTGGATTTAAGAGATATGAAATCAATAAAGCTGATTGTCGCGGAACGACCTTTAACAGACAACAGCTTGATAGAAATATTAGAACATCAGGATTTTGCAAAGAGCAAATTAAAAATACCTTATGCTATTGGGTTTGATGATAATGGAAACATGTGTATTGAAGATATAGCAGAATTTCCACATTTACTTTTAGGCGGAGCATCTAATTCAGGAAAGAGCACCGCTATAATGAGTCTGCTAATGAGCATAGCATTCAAACATCGAACAGGTAATGTCAATGTGTTAATATTAGATCTTTTAGGAAAAGAAAGATCTGATTTTGATGTATTTAATGGGCAGCAATTTCTGTCTGCTCCTATTATTACAGAACCAGATATTGGTAGAAAAGCTATTTTATTACTGTATGAAGAAAAAATTCGTAGACTGAAAAATAGAAACTTGTCCTATATGCCGCATATTATTTGTGTTATTGATGAATTTCCAAGGTTGTATTCTGGGATTACAAATAAAGAAGATATGGATAAAGTCAAATCTGCAATGAATGAGTTGTTGAGTAGCGGTAGACACGCTAATATCCATTTAGTGTTGGCGGTTCAAAATCCAGTAAGAGAAGATGTGAAAGGAAGTATTGCTAATATCACTGCTAGGATAGCATTGAAATGTGCCCATTATCAAATTTCCAAAACAATACTTGGAAGGGCAGGAGCTGAGAAACTGGTTGGAAGAGGGCAGATGATTTTTGATTTTATTTCGGAAAGGGATAAGATATTACAAGGATCATATATTTCACATAAAGAAATCAAGGTGCTTTTGGCTGAAATAGAAAGAACATTTGATCAACAGAATAAATATCCTTTTAAATTAAATAACTTGGATACCACTTCAATTTCTATGGAATTAAATAATAAGGATTGTGTGAGTTTTCAGAGAAAGTATGTTAAAACAGATAAGACTATATTATTAGAGGCTATTATGTGGTCATTACCACAAGAGAAAATATCTAATTCAAGAATCCAGAGAGAATATCAAATAGGTAATAATAGGGCTGTTAGAGTATTAGATCAAATGAAGGGCATGGAATTGATATATGAGTTAAATGGTAATTTGGGGTGGAAAGTAATTCCGAAATGTTTTGAAGACATACCTGTCAAAGCTCTTAATTATTTAAAAGAGAATGGTGTGAGTGAATCTAAAATCAGAGCTGTTTTTGGTGAGAACATGTAAGAACTGGATGTTCAGACAGATGTTGAATAGTGATGTAGGTATATATACAGAATGGTTATGGACTTCGTCACTTTTATGTGAAATGCCAGTCATATTATTCCTTTGAAGGTTTAATCTTACGCAGATTGCAATGTAAATGTATACTCTGTTTTGTTATGTAGTGTATCATTTAATAAAAAATGGAATGAATATCTATTTGAGAATATTTCTTGCAGTTCATGTGTTTATTGTTTATAATATAGATGCAAAGTCAAGGATACTATGTCGTAGGGCACTGTAATTTATTCTGAAAAGGGCAAAATCACATAGCCCCCGACATAGAAAAAAACGACTTTGCAAAAAGAAATGCAAGGTCGTTTTTTTGTTCTGCGAACTATCCTTTCCTTGCATAAACACTGGATTCAGGGAATAATCCGCGCACAATCACCATGGAGTAGGGGGCACGCTTTAGCAGGATAAAGTGGATAAACAAGATTGCCCTTTATAGAATAAATTACAGTGCCCTACGACATGGTGATATTTCCTGATTGCGATTTTGGGAAAGTGATGATTGTCTTGAAACTCTTATAAACAGAGGATTGTAGATTATTCATTTCCCAAAAAGTGCAGGCTTCAATTCCCCAAAAGCGGATTCATTTTGTTTTTGGGAGTTGTTTTTGGGAAAGCGGCAGGATGTTCCCATATGGGAGGTTTTGCAAGGATGAGAAAAAAGAACTTTAAAGGGCGATGTGAAAAGCGGATGATTGAAAAGTGCGGGGAGGTGTGCAAAACGTATGATGCGATCCAGTACGCTTATGCCGATCTGCTACAGGCGAATAACGGGATTCAGGAGATCAGATGTAATGTTTTACTGGATGGGCTTGATGCAGGAGAATACACATCGGATTTTGTCTGTGTCAAGTCAGACGGAGATTTGATGGTAAGAGAGTGTGTATTTCGTAAATTTTTGATGAAGCCTATGACGGTGAAACTGCTGGATGCTTCAAGAGAATACTGGCTCAGGCATGGTGTTATGGATTGGGGTGTGGTCATTGATGAAGAAGTATGATTTACTCCGTTCTGGCAGCAGGATTGTTCGAGTGTTGGAGATTCAGGAAAAGTGGGTTCTGATTATAGACTGTAAGAAACAGACCATGCCTGTATGGGTGGAATTGGAGTTTTTAAAATCTTATACCGAATGTATTGAAGATGATTTGTCAGAGGTTATAGGAATTACTATAGCTGATGCCGATACTTTGGATGCAGAGCAGAGGAAGATTATGTATGAGCGGTATACGATGATTGCACCAATTCTGTCTTTCATTGCAGATGAAAGTGTGCGGTCACAGTTGATTGGCAGTATAGCAGCAGAAAATAAGATATCAAAGCAGACAGTTAGAAGTTATCTCTGCTGTTATCTGGTTCATATGGACATAACTGCTCTTGCTCCGAAGAAACGTCAGGATAACAGGGAGCTGACACAGGATGAGAAACATATGCGCTGGGCGTTAAACAGGTTTTTCTATACCACAAAAAAGCAGTCTCTTATGACTGCATATACAATGATGCTCAAAGAGAAGTATTGTGATGCAATGGGAATATTGGCAGAAGAATATCCGTCATTTTATCAGTTTCGATATTTCTACCGTAAGACAAGGAAGATGCAGAACTTCTATATTTCCAGAGATGGATTAAAGAACTATCAGAGGAATAACAGACCCCTTACAGGCGAAGGAGTACGGGAGTTTGCTTCATCTGTTGGTGTAGGGATGCTGGACGCTACTGTTTGTGACATTTATCTTGTCAATGATACAGGAAGTTTGGTTGGCAGACCGATTTTAACAGCCTGTATTGATGCCTTTAGCAGTCTGTGCTGTGGATATTCCCTTTCATGGGAAGGTGGGGTGTACAGTCTTAGAGGACTAATGCTGAATATCATATCTGATAAATGTGAGTGGTGCAGCCGCTTTGGTATTTCGGTTCAGAAAAAAGATTGGGACTGTGACATGCTGCCAGCCACGTTTGTTACCGATATGGGGAGTGAGTATAAGTCGGAGAACTTTGAGCAGATTGCAGAGCTTGGGGTTACTGTGGTCAATCTTCCATCGTACAGACCAGAACTGAAAGGACAGGTAGAGAAATTCTTTGATCTGATACAGGATTTATATAAGAAATATCTGAAAGGAAAAGGTGTAATTGAGCCGGATTATCAGGAACGTGGGGCACATGATTACCGCAAAGATGCCTGTCTGACCATGATGGACTTTGAGAAGATTATTCTTCATTGTATTATCTATTATAATTCCCGGCGGATTATAAAGAACTTTCCCTATACCGAAGTCATGATTGCCGATAAAGTAAAACCCTATGCATCCTGTATTTGGGAATGGGGGAAATCACAGATAGGGGCTAATCTGATAGCTGTACAAAATAAAGAGCTGGTATTAACGCTGCTGCCGAGAACAACAGGAAGATTCGACCGGACAGGTCTGAAAGTAAACAGGCTGCGGTATTATTGTGAGGGCTATACAGAACAGTATCTATCCGGCAGTATAGTGACAGTGGCTTATAATCCAGAAGATGTGACCTTTGTTTGGGTCTTGGAAAATGGAATATATACAGAATTTAATCTGATAGAATCACGTTTCGAGGGAAAAGACCTTGGAGCAGTAAAGGAACTTCAGGACAGTCAGAGGAATATTACAAAAGGTGAAATGAGAAATAATTTACAGGCACAGATTGACCTAGCACAGCATATTGAGACTGTTGCTGGTAATGCTTGTGTTCATACAGATGTGAATATAAAAGATATCCGCAGCACAAGGAAAAGGGAACAGAGAAGGTGTCATCAGGATTTTATGGGTAGTGTCAAATAATCTATGAAAAAACTGAGCTAAAAGAATAGGCTCGAATGAA
>OFGE01001059.1_pt1 | contig 26608 bp, 35 predicted proteins | sample 1521681 | NCBI WGS metagenome assembly OFGE01 (sample SAMEA3504093, study PRJEB24116) | mouse gut metagenome | biome: mouse gut; feature: mouse-associated habitat; material: faeces | place: Denmark | collected 2011
AATAAACTATGTTATTCATTTCATGTAATTTTTCATTAAGTTCGCGCTTATGGGGAGCCGCCCTTGCGGTCATTGACGCACAGGCAGAGATTGACGCACTTCCTGACCCGATGATTGGTTTATGGGAGATGGAGGAATACGGCTATTTGACGGAGGGAATGCTGCCGCTTACAAAGGAAACAGCATTAGAATTGTTTGACCGTGACCTGCCCGTGTACCAGCTCCACAAGGACGGTTCGGAAACCTTGATACAGGGCAGGGAGCAGGTTACAGAGTATGAGGGGATCTTCGGTATTGAAAAAGCGGATTGGGAGAATGAAAAGAGCCTGCGGGCGTTGCAGGAGGAACTTGCGGAAGGCAGGGCAAATAAAGAAGCGCAGCTTTTATATGGGGATTCTGATAAGTACGGCATTTATCAGTTAAAAGATATTCCCGAAATGCGGCAATTCCAGTTTGCCGGTACGGAATCTTTAAAACGCAGGGGAATTATAAAAGACAATCTCGATGCCATTAAGCCGGAGAATTACAACCTGGTTTATGTTGGCGAACTTTCCGAGCTGCAAGGGCGGACGCAGAGCGCAACACTGGAAGCGGTCTATGAGAAATTCAATATAAACCACCCAGCAGATTATAAGGGGCATTCCCTTTCTGTCAGCGATATTGTAGTGCTGCATGAGGACGGGAAGAACAGCGCACATTTTGTAGATTCATTCGGCTTTACCGGGATTCCTGATTTCATGCGGGAACTGGAAGGCGTGGAAGAACGGGAAAAGGGAGAAACAGAGCTGGAAGCGCCACAGGAGGAAGCACAGGACACTTCTGGACATGATGTCAATCATTCTATAAGGCAGAATGATTTGAAGTCAGAAGCTGAAAAGGCAGAACAGAAAAGCTATCCGGATTTCTACGGGCATACCCTGGTATATGCGATGGAACATGGGGAAGTAGACAAGTATATGGATTCCCGGAAACTTGACAGGGAGTGCAAAGAAGCGGTTGAGGGAACAATCCGGCAGAATTTTGACGGTATGCACTTAAAGCATGATATTGTAAAGCCGCTGGCGGAAAAGTACGGTGCGGAGCGCATGGCGTTTATCCTTGCCAACACGCTCCAGCAGGAATCATGGGATGGACGTTTTTCAAGGGATAACAAAGCGTGGGCATCAGAGTTTTATATTCCTGAAAATATCGTGCATGGAATAGATATGAACCGTGAACTGATCGTGAGCAGCCACCCGGCAGTTTTGGACGGCTTTATCGGTATGTTCCGCAGGGAAGTCCTGGAACTGGAAAAAGAAATGTCTGCCGGACAGGATGCGCAGAAGCCGGAAACAGGGCGGCCAGAGACGGAACAGACACAGAAGGAGCAGGCGGAAACAGAAAGGCTTAAACCACAGGCGGAGCAGACCGGGCCGGGAAGATTGGCTAAAACACCAGAATTAGAGGATTTGGACGAGGGTGACGAGATCATTGACCTTGGAGATGAAAAGGATAAGGTTCTTGCGGAAATGAAGCGGTCTTTAGGGGGCAGACAGGAAACTTCCGGACACGATGTCAATCAATCTGCAGAGCAGAATGATTTGAAGCCGGAACAGACAGAACCGGAAGAACCGGAAGAACCGGCGGAAACAGAGCTTGCCTTTCAGATAGCAGACCGTTACATCAGCATCCAGGAAACAGAGGGCGGCTATGACTATTCCATTATGGGCCTGGATTATAAGGAAATAGACGGCGGCGTATATGACAATCCCGGTATCGGTATCAAAGAAGCGATCAACGAAATCGTGGAGGATTTGAAAATAATTCCTTTTGATAATGGCGCAAGGGGAAATATCCGTGACAGTGATAAGCTGATACCGATTGATTATGATGGATTGATGGAGAAGGCGGAGGCGGCAAATGCTGTCATGCCGCAGAGAGATGTGGTGGCAGCTTTCAAGGCAAAGACAAATGAGCTGTTCCATGAGATCAGCGAAATGAACCCGGCAGAGATAGAGGAAACTGTAAAATGCCATGTGCAGGCGCAGTTAGATGAATCCGGCATAGACGCTGTGATTGTGGATGTGGCAGTAACCGGGAGTCGCTGCCGGGGTTTGGAGCAGGAAGGCTCTGACCTTGATGTGGTGGTGGAGCTTTCCACGAATGAACGGGAAGATGCGCTGTTTGATATGCTCAATGAAAGCGGGCTTCATATCGGCGGTGTAAAAGTGGATATTAACCCGATCACGGCGCAGAGGACGGGGAGCCTGGAAACGTATCTCCCGCAGGTGGAGGACTATCTGGAGGGAGTGCGTGAAGCGAGGGAGAGAGACCTGGCTGCCAGCATTTCCAGAGAGGAAAACCAAAAAGAAACGAAAGAAAGCCTGTTTCCGGAGCAGGCAGAAACGGAAGTGACGCTGACGGTTGCGGAGTGCGGCGAGTTCCACAATTTAGGCGAGTTTTATGAGAATATCCCTACTGTGGAGGAAGCTGTCGCAATCTGGAAACAGATACCGCCGGAGCGTATGCACGGTATCCCCGCAATCGGCGTCAATATCCATACACCGGGAACGGAGGCGTTTGAGGATGTGGGGATTGACATTTTAACCGGGAAACGGATTGACCTTGATATTTTAGAGTATATCCCGGATATAAAGGGCAACCCGCAGGCCATGGAAGTGATTGCGGAGCTTGCGGCAAAGCTGCCGGAAATGGAGATAGACGGACGTATGAGCGAGGAATTTGAAGCGAAGGTATGGGAAAAGCGTATGCCCGATCTGACACCTGCAGAACAGCTTGCGGTGGAGCTTGACCGCTTTACATATGATTATGATACCGCCCTTTACCGTGACAGCAGCCAGAGCATGACGGAGAACGTGTCGGAGATTGCGGAAGCCTTAGAGCAGAGAGATACCCGTGATATTGCAATGTGGCTTGCCGATGTGGTTACAGAGGGAACGGAACCGGAAGAAACAAAGAGGGCTATGGAGCTGCTTGAAAAACTGACAGAATACAAGCCCCTTGCAAAGATTGAGGAAATGGAAGAACAGAATTACAACATGGTCGATAATGTGCTGAACAACGGCGCAGGGGAAAAGGCGCAAAGGGAAGAAAGCAAAAAAGAGCAGGAGCGTCCTGCGGCAAGGACTTCCTTGAAAGCCCGCCTTGCAGAGAAGAAGGCACTTGTTTCCGGTCAGGGAAAAGACCATGAAGCACAGGAAAACATAAAAAATAATCAGAGGGAGATGTAAGAATATGAATCATAATTTTACCGTGGAAGAAGTAAATTTAATCTGCATATTTGCAGGAGAGAGCAGGAGCGAGGTCATAGAGGATATAGAAAGGGCTTTACCGTACCTTGATGATCCGGATATGGTGGAATTGTCCAATAGGATAATCGAAAAGCTGCGGAACATGACAGATGAAGAATTTGAACGGTTTGAACTGATTGAAGCAGATTAAAATGTAACGGAAACAGGCTTCCTTCCCACTTATAAGGTGGGAATGGGAAAGCCTGTTTTTTTGTGCTACGTCCAGCTCTGCTAATTTAGCGTATCTGTGTTTTGCTTGTTTATGTTATAATGGGATATAGTTAGAAACAGCAAAAAATGACGGATTTTTATTGGGAAAGAATAATCTATTATGAAAAAGGGAAAAGGCAAAGCGGCTAAGAAAGCTATGAAATTTGCAGAACGCAAAGCAAAAGCAGAAAAGTGGGTGTCAGAATATGACGGTACACCTTATGGTGGGGATATCATAAAGGCGTATAGGAAAAAATTTGCCGTAGATTGCATGAAAGCTGTTGCGGAATTGCAGATGTTAGGCGTATCTTTAACGAAAGAGCAGATTGATAGAGAAAAGGTGGCAGTAAAAGCCTATCAGGATATACAGAGGGCTAAAAAGGCAAAAAGGAAAAGGCTCCGTGAGCAGAAAAGAATGCAGAAGGATATTCCGGTATTTCATGAGGATCAGGATGAGACTTTTTATTATATAGCAGGATATACTTCTGGTGGTGCGCCTTATGGGGTCACATGGGAAGAAATGGGGATGTCGCCTTACACGGAGGATGAAAACTAAATATATATGAGTAATTTGTTGTGTATGAATAATTGGGAGAATTTGAAATGAATAGTGAAGATATGATTAATGAGCTGTTTCCATTTAAAAAACCACTGACATCTCGTTATAGAAAAAAGTATGTGGAGTTCCTTGCGTTAGGTATCTTACAATATTGCTATGGCGATACATATGTTAGATTTAATGTGTATGATGCGCCTGATATCAGAGACGAGAATAAAGTGATAGGAATAGAGGTTACAGAAGCTGTTACAAAAGAAGAGGCGCAGATAGAGGGCGAATTTGCAAAATATCGTATAGAAAGTAGTTTAGAAGAGAAAGAGCGTAGAAAACAGATTATTGAAAATAATGGCGCAAAAGTTAATGAACTGGGTTTAACATATCCAGTGAAAGACGGTGACAGTGAAAAATTGATTTTTCAGGATGCCGTAAGAAAGAAAATGAAAAAGTTAGCGTCGTATAGGCAGCAAGGTTTTGAGAAAGTAGGATTATTTGTTTTTTATGACGAACCACCAATACCTATACATCTTGAAGAATTAAAAAACTGCTTTGATGAGGTTTTAAACGAATATAGAGATAAGTATGATGTTATTTACTTTGGATATTCCTGTGGTTTAATAGAGTATGACATTTTGCTAAATAGTATTCAGGTACAACCTATTGAGAGCAATGCTTATAACAGACTGCAATATGAAGCAAGGTTAAAAGTAGAAGCGTGATTGGCAAAACAAATAAGACAGGGGGAGGTTTTTCAAGTGCCTTCCCCTGTCTTCTATCTGTCTTTCGGGGGAAAAATCTGTATATCAGAAAATTCTTTTTCTAAAAAAAGTAAATCATGTATAATGACTATAAAGAATGCCTGCAGTTAAGAATTGTTAAGATTCCTGTTAAAGACAGTTAAGATTATGAGTGATATGCTATAGCAAATAAAAAATTTGTATTTCGGCTGAAAGCAATACAGAAGGGATGGAATATATGGAAAGGAACACAAATGCTGTAATCAGCACAAACAAACTGTGTAAGAGCTACATGAATGGGGAAGTGCCCCAGCATGTGATCAAAAACATGGATATCCAGATATTTTATAAAGACTTTACTGTTTTTATGGGACCTTCCGGTTCAGGAAAGTCAACTTTACTCCATATCCTGTCAGGGATGGACAGTGCAAGCATGGGGGAGGTTTACTTTAAGGACACCAACTTTTCTAAATATTCAGAAAGGCAGTTAGCGCAATTTCGGAAGAAAAACTGCGGCTTTGTTTTCCAGCAGGTCTGCCTGATTGGCAGCATGAGCCTCATGGACAACGTGCTGGTGAGCGGGCTGCTTGCGAACAGGAACAAAAAGCAGGTGGCAGAAAAGGGAAGGAAGCTTTTTGCGGAAGTTGGCCTTGCTGAAAAAGAGTGGGGGAAGTATCCCTCGCAGATCTCAGGCGGACAGATGGGAAGGGCAGGCATTGTAAGGGCGCTGATCAACAATCCGGAGGTGGTATTTGCCGATGAACCTATCAATAACGGGGAGGATGATCTTAAAAGGAAAGTCGGTGTCTGGGCATTGGCGTTCCTTGCCATATTTCTGCTGAAAGACATCCTTGCTGTTTTCTATTTATGGAAGCACATATTTGATCCGGTAAAGAGGATGAATGATCTTGCCGGACAGATAGCCAGGGGCAACCTGGATATTCCGGTGGACTGCAGTGCATCCTTTGGGGCTTTTTCGGAGAGTTTTGACATTATGAGGGAAGAACTGCTCTATGCGAGAAAAGGGGAGCAGGAGGCGGATAAGAGGCGTCGTGAAGTGATCGCTTCCATCAGCCATGACATTAAAAACCCTGTGGCTTCCATTCAGGCGATTGCCGAGTACCAGTCCCTTACGACAGGTTCTGACGAACTCCGCCGGGAATTTGAGACGATTACGCAGAAAACGAACCAGATAAACGGGATGATCCATAACCTCCACACAAGTATGCTGGATGAGCTGGAAAGGCTGGAGGTAAGACCGAAGGAGCTGGGAAGCTCTGCCATAGGGGAAGCATTGCGGCAGGCAGATTTCAGGAAACGGATAAAGGATTTTGAGATACCGGAGTGCCTTGTCATGGCCGATCAGGTACGGTTTATGCAGGTAGCGGACAACATCATCTCCAACAGCTACAAATATGCGGATACGCAGATAGAAGTCTGTTCCTGGTTTGAGGATGAATGCCTTTGCATCAGCATTAAGGACTTTGGGAAAGGTGTAAAGAAGGATGAGGAAATCTTCCTGACACAGAAATATTTCAGGGGGCAGAATGCAAAAGAAAAAGAAGGCTCCGGAATGGGTATGTATATTGCGGAGTACCTTGTAAAAGGCATGGGCGGATGGCTGCTCTGCCGTTCTGAGGAAAACGCGTGGTTTGAAGTGAGGATATGGCTGGCTTTGGCTTCCTGAATTTGATTATGTGGGTTTCGCTAAAATTTGTGTGAGTGAATTAGTAAATGTATTTTGTAAAAAGGAGATAGTTATGAGAATAATCAAAAAACAGTTTCTTGCTTTGGCTATATTAGGTATGATTGCAATCAACTTGAGTGGTTGCACATATGCTAATAATAAAAATTGGGACGATTTGACAGCAGAAGAAAAGGAAGAACTGCAACAAGAATTTGAAAGTATGAAGGTAGAGCTGGAAGAAGATTTCCCAAGTGATAGTGTGGAAGGTAAATTCACATCATACATTCTTGATAAAGTCGAAGAAGGTATTTCAGATTAAATAATTCCAGCGTACCAGTGGGAAAAAGCAAGCAGTTACAAAAAGTCGATAAAGTAGAAAAGGATATGGGAGTAAAGCCTCTCCATGTCCTTTTTGTTAAGTAAAATTAGCGTATTTGGAGAGATTGTTAGAAACCCGATTTTCGCTATTTATCTTCTCCGTCAATCAAAAACGCATAACTGACGCCCAGCACCTCTGATAAAGCCCGCAGTTCAATATCGGTCACATACCGCTTGTTGGTCTCAATGCGCGTGATTACGTTCTTGTCCATATCATATCCGGCAAGCTGCAGCTTATGGGCAAGGTCACGCTGAGAAAGGTTCTGCTGTTTCCTTAGTTCAATAAGGCGGCTACTGATCAAGTTCTTTTCACCTGATGTAGTTCTTGGTTTTGGCATAGTATCCTCCATTTGTGTCGAAATGTGTCGAGAAGTTTGTCTCACTTTTTGCACCACTACTATTGATTTTAGTAGCATTCCATATTAAAATCGGTTGTAAAAGTGAGACAAAAGGAGGATGCGGTATGCAAAAAGAACTGATTTATGATAAGATGAACGGATTTCTGGCAGAGGGGATGGCTTCCATGCCAGAGGGAATTGAAATTGAAGATGAATTTGCCGAGGGGAAAGAGTGCTGCCTTTTGTATGAAGGTGTATATCAGGCAGGGCGGAACCTGTGTGAACGGCTGGGAGAGGACGAGGATAGTGATGTGGAGACCATCCTGAACGGCATGGAGAGGATTACCAGGCTGGTTTCTCTGAAAATGTATGAGTATGGCAGGCGTGAGGCAGGAGCTGTTGTTTGATATGTGTGGCTGTAAAGAACCGGGAAAGGTTTGTCAGGTATCCTTCCCCGGTCTTTTATCTGTCTTTCGGGGAAAAAATCTGTATATCGCAAATCACTTTTTTTAACAGGAGTAAATCATGTATAATATATAATAAAGTATCCCTAATTTTAACAGAAATGAGAAGTAGCTATCTATTAGTAAATGATGTACTTTAGAATGAAGCAAAATGTTCATTACCACATATTCAACCGAATAACAGATTGATGGAGATTATTATGAAAAAAATATTGTTAGTGGAAGATGACCGGACTTTAAGTGAAACGCTGACCCGGCATTTGGATCAAAATGGATATCATACCACATGGGCATACACAAAAGAAGATGCTGTCACGAAGATTAGAAATTTGAAGTTTGATCTTATTTTGCTGGATATTACATTGCCTGACGGTAATGGTTTTGCTGTCTGTGAAGAAATCCGACAGATTTCAATAGATACCAGAATCATTTTTCTTACAGCAAAGGATCTGGAAAACGATATAATAAAAGGTTACAACATGGGAGCTGATGACTATGTGACCAAGCCTTTTTCCCTCCCTGTTTTGCTGAAAAAGATAGCGGCTGTCACAAACCGGATGGAAAAGGAATTTTCCGGGGTAATTTATTCCGATTCCTATCTGCGGATAGATTTTGCCGCTTTAACTGCTTATGCGGCGGACGAACCGATAGAATTAACTCCTTTGGAATTTAAGTTTCTGGAACTGCTGGTAAAAAATCCAGGGCACATAGTTACAAGGGAAAAAATTCTGGACGTGGTATGGGACAGGCGAGGGAATTATGTGGAGGAAACATCTCTTAACAGCATGGTCAGCCGGATCAGGGGGAAAATTGATTCTGCTGCTCACCGATATATTAAGACGGTATATGGCACAGGTTATATGTGGATTGCAGACGAATAAGTAATGAGGAGAAATAAATTGAAGAATAAAAAGTATTTTACAGCTGTTAAATTTTTGTTTTATGGCATCCTGATTATAAACCTGATGCTTATTTTTATCTCGGTTAACAGAAGCAGTATGGTTGTCCTTATCTTCTCACAGATTACTTTCATTTTGTTTATCTGTATAGCCTGGCTTTTAATAAAAAGAACATTTTCGGATTTTTTTACAAACCTGTTTGTCATGATGGATAAGATGATGAACCAGGAAGCTGTCACAACTTATGATGATATTGATGATACCTATATTTCACAGATTTATCATCAGCTGAACCGCTTATATGATGTTCTGCAGATGCAGCAGAGTTCGATAGAAAAGGAAAAAAGTAAAGTACAATCCTTTGTTTCTGATATTTCACATCAGCTAAAGACACCTCTCACTAATCTGCATCTTTTACAGGAAGCATTAAAGCAGCCGGGCATTTTGCGAGAGGAATATCGAGATTGTCTGGAAAAGCAAGGGAAGCAGCTGGACAAAATAGACTTTTTAATACGGGCATTACTAAGATGGTATGCCGCATTTGCCTATATTTTAGCCCGCCTGATTTATTCATAGTCCTCTGAATCGTATTCTTCCGGGAAGAACTCGGCGAATGCCTCCCTGGATGCACTGTTTTCATCCAGCCCCTGCGCCATGAGTTCATTGAGCCGCTCCAGATAGCTTATCTTGCAGCCACCTACCTGCGGAACAACATCATCTACCGGAATGAATTTCTCGCACGGCTTGTTGTTCTGCTCTCCGTAGAACCAAATGTCATCATCCTTTGACACTTCAATGCCGAGCGCATCACACAAGCAGTCGCCATTGCACACGTCATTTGGCTTGCAGTGCTTACATTTTCCACACTTCATATTATCGTCCTTTCTGCCCTGCCTTGTCAGCACCGGTGGGGCGGTTCCGGTGGACGGGCTGCTGCCCGTTTCGGCTATTTATTTTATCCAACTGTGAACGGTACGCACGGGTAACTCGGAACGTCATCATATTTGAATTCGCAGCCGTTCAGCTTTTCCGGTTCTTCAACCTGGCTGAGAAGCCATTCTGCATCGTATGGATTTTCTGCTTTCGCATGGCTCTCTAAGAACCAGTCTTTGCAATCTTTGACGAGCTTCCGCAGGGTGATTACCTCATCCTTTGTTGTGGCATCTATCGCCGCTTCAAAGGGATGTTTTTTGCTTTCTTTTAGCCATCCGTTTACTGCTCCCCACGGGGTTTTGTATGTTTTGTTTACGAGCATTTCCAATCCGTTTGTAACTGTCACTGTATACATTTTATTTCCTCCTTGACTGTCGGGCTTCTATTTTTCCTCACATTCTTATTTTAACACTTTCAGTCGTTTTTGTCAAGATTTTTCGGAAAATTTTTCTGAAAAAAATTCTCACAGTAAAGAAACAGCGGCAGACCGTAAACCGGCTGCCTGTCACATCGCTTTTATGAGCTTATCAATGAGCGTGTCATACATCTTCTGGAGCATTTCACACTGAACTTCCGCGTCTGAACGCCCTGTGTCGGGAGCGGGGGGGGGAGCAGTGCTTGCAGCAAGTTTCAATCCAAGAGATATTCTCATAGCTGCGTCAATTCCCTCCATCTCTGCATCCGTAACGTGGCCGCAATAGTTCCCCAGCCGCTCTACAGAAACCGTGGTTATCTGCTCACACAGAGTAATGCTGGGGCTTCTCAATCCTGCGATTGCCGTATGCGTGGGCAGATTCGTCTTAGGCTGTGTCGTAAGATAAACGATTTCCACAGTCGTGCTGTGCTGGTTGTTCATGTCATTGGACACCACGACAGCAGGACGGCCAGCCCTCTGCTCGCACCCTACAGACTGATGGTTCTCAACATAATAGATGTCACCGCGCCTGATGTCTTTCTGCAACTGGCGTTTGATTTCATCACTGATTTGCATTCTTTCCACCTCCCTCAAATAACTGTATGATTACTTCCAGGGGATTTACTTCGCGGCCAAGAACATCGGACAGGATTTCCAAATAGTCTGCCTCCGTCGGCTCACATATTCCTTTCCACGAACAGCGGGAGCAGTCAGGGCAGAGCCGGTATCTGCCCCTTCTGTTGATGTCGTTGTATGTAACGAAGTCCGATTCCCGGTCAACCGTGTAGTGTATCAGCATACCGCAGGGAGCGGTTTCTTTCAGGTCCTCAATTCTGTCCACCTGCGCCCTCCTTTCTGCTGAACCGGCAGCAGTCGTTTTTGCTGTCGTAGTCACAATCTCTGCCATCTTCAAGGTGCATACACTCATCGCACAGCATCAGGCGCTTTCCACATACTGGGCAGAATGCCTCGAAGCCGCGCTGGTCTGTGTCCCACGTCATTTCGATTTCGTTCATGCAGTGCGGGCAGACCTCAATGACTTTGTAAGTGCGGTCATCCTTTACCAGCTCCGCAGTCATATCCGTAATTTCGGAATCATAGAAATTGATTTCTTTACCGGATGCGATTTCCTTTGCCTTTTCTTCGGATTCAGCCTCGACTTCAACCTCTCCGTATCGCATCTCGCTTATCCTTACTAAATATTTCATGGTTACGCTCCTTTCTGCCCGGTCAGATACGCAACGCCTATGCTGTGCTGCTCATCGAACCAGTGCCAGATGTCCATACGGTTCGTCCCGGCGGGGAAGTGCAGGAAATCTTCCTCGATGCACTCTGTTTCCGGGTTCATGGGAACGTCCCCGAACTGCCGCCACAGTTCCTCCAGCCGGACGTCCTTGTTGCTTTTCTCCGTCCTTGTGATGTCAATTAGCAGCATCGTATCTGGAGTCACTGTCTCCTGGACTGAAAGAGTTTCGATAATTGCCTTTTCTATTTCCTTTTTCCAGTTATCCCTCTCATTCCCATCATCCCAGAATAGCTGCGTCATCGAGGCACATCCCCCTCCGTAATAATCCGACACAAGAATCAGCTCGGTGCTTTCAAAACCGGGGTTCACAGCTTTTATCCCATACCATCCGCAAGCGTCCTTTTTGACGCGGTTCAAATCTGCAAGGTTCTCATCCTCGTCAATGATTGAGAAATCACAGTCAGTAAAGCGCCATTCTTTGCCGCTCTGATATGTGTTGTCAGCAAGATATTCCGCAAGCCTTGCTATGCGGCAAGCCATCAGGTTATCCTGCTGGACGAGCCTGTCCTTATCTTCTGCAAAGTATTCCTCGACGTAATTATGCGGCACTTTATCAGTATAATCCTCCGACTGGGCATTCCCCCACACGCGGGTTACGAGTTCCTTATCCTCGCCGCTGTATTCCACAAGGGCGAGAGCCATACCTACCTTGCTTTCCGGGCGGTACAGTTCAATCCACAGGCCGGGATTCTCTTTATCGGTACAGGGCTTCGCCACAATCGTTCCGAGCGGCGTTTCCGCAGATAATCCAGGGCTGATGCAGGGCAGCTTATCGCCGTCCTGCACATCAGATTTCTGCAAAATCACAAGCTGGTCTTTATCCGTGAAGAATTCCAGCGTCTGCCCATCTTTGATGTCCAGCTCATGTCTTACCTCTTTGGGGATTACAATACGCCCCAAATCATCCACGCGCCTTAATATTCCAGTTGCTTTCATACCGTATGCCTCCTATTCTGCGAAATTAAATTTTGGTGCGGAACACCGCTCCTTGCAATGGTCAAGCCAGCTTTGGACTTCCTTGCTCCAGTGCCGCTGTCCTGACGTAAACTTCCCATCCGTGAAGATGATTCCCCCGTGGAAATATGAAATCTGGTGAATCCAAAAGGTTTCTTCACCCCAAACTGGCCTGAATTCAATCGCCCACGGCCCCTCGCTGTGGATTCTGGCAGCTGCCTCCACAGTCGGGAAAGACATCGCCTTTGCGTAGCCCTGCTGCATCTGGCCAAAAATCCATTCTTCCAAATCCGCAAGGCTTGAAAAAGTCTTTTCTTCATGCTTGCGGATGTAGTCATTCCAATATCTCTCGTACTTAACCGTAATCATAGTTCCGTCCTCCTTTACCATGTTCTTCTCAATCCGGCAGCAGGTGTCGGCTCGATTCCTATTGAGCCGAACTCCGAACAGTCCGGCATACTGTGGTTCAAGACGTATACGAGCTGCTGCTTATCCTCGATGGCCTCACGGTCCATTTCCCACTCTTCCTCATAGTCGCTGACATACAGATAGTTCTCCAGCTCTCCGATGTTCGTGAAGCTGTGGATGATGTGGTAGACGAGCGCATTGTGCTCCCTCTCGAATTGCTCCACGCGCTTTTTCTGCTCTGCATCCAGCCAGAAACACGCGCCGACAGGAGGGCGGCTCTCTGACACCAAATCATCTTTCTCAAACTGCTTGATGGTCTCACCGAAGATGCCCCATTTTTTCATGCGGGCTACCGCCTCGATTTTCTTTTTCTCTCTGCTTACTTCCATTGTCCTCATTCTTTCTGCCGTCGTTCCTCCGTGGCGGGAAAATTTATTAAGGGCCTACACATCCGGGCCGTCCTCATACCTGTCAATGACATCATCCACATCTCCGTGTCCGTTGTCCCAGTTCCGCAGCAGGACTGTCGCCCTTTCCCTGTCCATGCAGAGCCGGGCAGCAGCGCGGTCGATTTCGTCCGCAGAAAACCGGGTCGTGTTGATGCGGCCGTTGTTGACGTAGCCGTAGATTATGTCCCATCCTGCACCAATCATGGCTTCCTCGAAACTGCTGCTCTCGCACAGCTTGCGGAGCTGCGCTACCCGTTCATCCGTGGGCCTTACATCGTTTTCCTCCAGGGCGTTTCTAAGGTCGTCCTCATTCCAGCGTACCATTCCAAAATATTCTTCTGCCATCAACTGGCCCTCCTTTTCTCTGCTTCGACATCATGCCATTGCAGCCCCCGTGCTTTGTACAGCGGAATCCAGTGTGCCTCGTAAAAATCGTAGCCGCATCCGTCGATGCCGGAGAAATATCCAAATTCCTCGGATTCATAAACCCTGAACCCACATTCGGACATAATCCTGATGCCGTCCATTTCTTCAAGCCAGTAATCATCTGCACTGTCACGGAAAGACCACATTGTTCCCCACATCGGGAGCCATTCGTCCCGCTCTACCTCGAAATCATCCGCTTTTACGAGGATGCTGTTCCCGTCGTCCATTTTCACACGGTACGTTTCGTTATCGTAGCAGTCTGTAATCTCGCCCGTGTTCGACGTTCCCTCATACGGCTTCCCATCAGGCGTTTCCTCTGGCAGCTCATAAACGTATACCCGGTCAGTGTCGTGGGGCTTCGTGAGCTCATGCCAGTCGTCGATGTCATGCTCCATCAGCTTTTTAATGATGCCCTGCTGGATTGCGTCCATTTCCCGGACCCATTCCTGTGCGGCATCTGCTATCGTCATTCCCTGTCTCATCCCTGCCATCTCCTTTCACTTCTCGGCTTTGCCGCGAACCGGCTTCTTGCACTTTACGACGTATATCCTGTTCTCAACACGGTACACGTCGAATACTTCCGCAAGCTCATTCTGCTTCTGATACCGCCTGATTGCACCGAACTTATTCTTGCAGTCTTTCAGGTCGTCGTATTCGATGCACATATTCTTCTTCTGGCCGTTCGCAAGGAACGCTATTACAGCCAGGACTTCCTCGCTCTGCTTGCCGCCCGAGCCTTTCTTTGCGGGCAAAAACTCAACATCGTATGTAATCTTCATATTCGCTTACCTCCGTATATGGTATAAAATCTAAATTCTTGGCAGTTATCGTATCGCCAAAAGTCATCCCGTCCGTACCTGGTATCGCTTCTTCAAGGCTCACCGTCTTTATCCTCCGGCCCTGCTTTATCCGCTCGTTATAGACTGCGGATGCCATGTTGCGCCAGGCGATAGTGGCGAACCGGTATTTGTACAGGTCTGGCCGCCGGAACCAAAGCTCGACGGCCCGCAGATACCTGAACACCACCACGTCGTACCACTCGTCCGGTGGCAGCTTTTTTGATGCGAGGAACCTTTCGACGATATAATGGTTTTCTGCTGCAACTGTCTGTTCAGCAGGGGTAAGGGGTTCCAATTTCATGGCTCCCCCCCCCGTAGACGCAGGTTCTCTCATATGCAGTTACCTCCCTCGTTTACTTTTGGTTCTCCCCCCCCGTAATCTTCAGGTTCTTCTTTGGAGAGGCGGGAGGAAACTCCGAACTCCGATTCAAACAGCATGGCTATTGACTTGTCGCCATGTTCCATTCGGTAATATTCGAGTTCCTCAATCGTGTAGTAGTCGAGCAGGGCCTCATATTCTTCCCTGATTTCCTCCGGGACCTTTTTTAAGAATGCCATTTCCTTTTCGCCGGAATAAATCCCCCATCTTCCCCAGCCCATAAAACGCTGGTCCTCGATGTACTCATATTTCGGGAAGTCCGGCTTTACGGAATCCGCTACAATTTCAGTTACAGCTTTTATCGTGGCGTTCAGGTGGTTTCGGTTGATGTACTCATGGAGCGTGTGGGCCTCATAATATCCTGATGACAGGTTCACAGCCGCAACACCAAGCTCCGGCGCAACATAGGAGATGTCGCTCACAGAGCCCATCGCAGTCTTGAACCCTTTGCTTGTTATGTAATCCTCGAATTCCCTGTTCCCGCAGTCGTAATAAACCGCATCATTCTTGCCTTTTCGGTCAATCTCGACAATCAGTTTTAAGTCGTCCAGCTCTTTAGGCAGCGTCCCTTTCCTGTACACGGAACAGAAAGCAGATGCACCAACGCACCCGATTTCTTCGTCACAGGTGAACAACAGCCAGGGCTTTACCGCCGACTGTTCATACACCACATTCAACGCATAGACCCCGCACCTGTCATCGCCGCCAATTCCCTGTGGGGACATCAGGATATTCCCGCTTTTCGTCCGGCAGATTTCCTTTACCGGAGTATGGTGTACCGTGTCCATGTGCGCCACGAGCATAACAGGAGCCTCCCCTTTTACGAGGATATATTTATTTTTGCAGATTCTTGTGCGCCCTTTATACTGCGCCCGCATTCTTGCGTAAAGCTCTTTCTGCGTCGGCTTCAGGAAATCTTCTAATGGCTTCATACCGCTTCCTCCTTTTCTTCCTCAATCTCGACGGTCTCCCCGCAATTCGGGCAGGTTCCATCGTCACAAACCTCAATAAGCTCGTTGCAGTGCGGGCAGATTACAAAATCGGTTCTGCAATTCTCACACACGAGAACCGTTTCCCCATCTGCTCTGTAAAGGCGGGTCATGCTGTCCGTAGCATAATCTTCATCACACTCATCGCAACAAGCATAATAGCTGTCGTAGCAGTCAGGGCACACACTGCCGTCCCTCCTGTTTCCCATGTGTACAAAGTACATATCCTCATCTCTGTGCCAGTCTCCGCATTCATCGCACTGCGTATAATGCTCATCGCGGCAGCCGTCGCAGATGTTTTGCCCATTTATCACGTTCATCCTGTCATGGTGATGCCAGCGGTGACAAGAATCGCAATAAACATAAAGCTCATTTATGCAGCTGTCACAGACCTGAACTTCATTTCCGTTGCTGTCATAGGCAGTGGTAAGTTCATTCGCTTCGCACTACTCGTCGCATTCATCGCAATACACGCCATTCTTGCAGTCATCACAGTACAGATGCGCGTCAATCTCATCGCCGCATCGTATGCATAACCCGTATGTTCCGACTTCCAACGGTTCCTCACTGTCCTCGTCAAAATCATTCCTGAAGCTGATGTGTCCGTCGAAATCGTTATAAGTCCAGTCAGCGTACCCGCCGAAACCTAATCCCTCTCTTACCCATTCCGACATATCGCCAGTTGACGACACCGTTTTCCAGAGGTTCGGCACGTTCTCCAGCATGGAAATCTCGCGCTGCACCAAATCACGGTAGAGCTTGGAATCAGCCTGTGCGCCGTGTGTACCGCCGGAAGTGTTGTACATCCTGCTCTGCAACAGCAGCCCGCTCCCCGGCCTGTATGCGAAAATCTGCCTCGTAGTCTTGCGGTTGTTAAATGTCTCCGGGTCCCCCGGGTCTGCCACGGTGAACACAATGAAGCTGACATCATCCCGTGCATAGCCAGAGCACCCGTTGTTGTACTGGTATTCCGTAGAGTTGAATGAATGGCAGCTCGTGAGCGTCTGCCCGCGATGGTCCCCTTTGGGATTGCTCATCGTAATAAAGTGCGCCGGGTTGATTGAGACATACAGCTTAAACCCTATCTTCTTCGAGTTCATCTCATCGGCGAATTGTGCAAAGAGCCTCTGGAACTCACTGCCAGCTGTTTCGTCCGCTACTCCGAGTGCCACGCAGAGAGCCTTGAACACACGGCTCGGCTTCTTCGTTGGCGTGTATGCTTTTGGGGCGAGCGCGTTTATTGCAGCTATGCTCGCCTCCCGGTCTGTTTCAGACTGCTGCGGGCAGCAGAAAAGGTTCAGCGCCTGCAAAATGTTATAATACCTGTCACCGCTACACGCGAGTGCGTCATGCAGAATCTCTGTACCCAGCTCTATGAGCCTGTTATAATCGGGGTCATGCGTCCGGGTCCCGTTGATGACGAGCGCATCAAGTTTCCCATCCCACACAGGGGACTTGCTGAACAGCTCGCGCAGGCCCTGCTTTGCGTAGGAGCTGTCCTTAGCAAGCCGGGTGATAAAACTATCCGTTACATCATACAAGACCTCTTTCATGCCCGTGTGCGCCCCATAATCCTGGAGCGCCTGTCTAATGTTCTGTTCAGCCTGTTCAATTATTTCCTGCATTTCCATCTTTGGAATCCTCCTTTAACAACATTCCATCGTTGATATAGTTCGCAAATATCCAGTTACGGCAGGTGCGCTGCCTTTTCGTGAAGTACCCCGGCGGGTTCGGCTTGTAGTCCTGGAACCGGATTTCCTGCGCGTCCGTTATTTCAAGCCGGATGTTCGCGTTGTCTATGAGAATTTTCTCCCCGGCAGCAGGTATGAACGCGACGTGCGTGTTCTGCCACCAGTTGAACCCTGCGCTCAACCCGCAGAGGTAGTACGCCACCGCTTTCGGGTGCTCCTTGACTTCGATGTCGATATGTGCCGACGGCTGGTGGAGCGTCCCCCAGTATACGCGCCCGTCCCGGTCCCCTGTGAAGCACTCCGCACAGCATTTATAGATGTTCACTTTGCGGATGCTGCGCAGCCAAAAGAACTCGTGGTAGCGCTTCACATCAAGAATTAGCCTCATCAGTAGCTGCCTCCTTTTTCCTGCGCCCGCCGCGCTTCTTCGTGGTCTTTTCTGCCGCAGGTTCCTCCTTGGCCTCCGCGCCTTTCTTTTTCTTAGGGGCTTTCTGCTTCTTTGTTACCGGCTCGCTCACTGTCCAGTTCAGCTGTACCTTGAAGCTGCCGTCGCCCATCTTCTCGATGACGCTGCTCCATCCCTCGCCGCTTGCGGAAACCTCATCGTCCTCACGGTTCGCGCTGTCGGCAGCAGCCTTAATCTGTTCCAGAATATCTGCGGCCACAATCTGCATCGCTTCGGCAGCTTTCAGGTATTCCTCCAGCCAGTAGGCCGCTTTCTTATAGCTGCGCACCGTGTAGGTCGCCTCGGCCTGGCATCTGCCTGTGCCGATTACAATGTCCATCACGTTCTCGCTCTCAACGTAGTTCGCCTGTCCAGGCTCGTGGACTTTTACCCATCTTCCCTGTTTCAGTTCTGCCATCTGTTTGTCCTCCTTTTGGCTTTTTTTTTTGGTTCCGCGCTCTGCATTTCCACGGGCTTGCGACCGTTCGCAGGGACTTATTTCTGTGATGCCCTGCGAGCTGCATTACGGCGGGCCGTAGCCCTTTATGCCGCCAACTTTAATTTCATCTGCCGAATGCGCTCGCGCTCGGCTGATATGTACTGGATGTCATCTTCGCTCAACCCATCTTCTGACTGGATAGCGTCCTCAATAAATCCTCTCAAAGCGTTCTCTGTTATCCTCAGCATCGTGTCGTTCATGGCTTGTCCTCCTTAATCCGACTTAAAGTGTTTTGCTCAAATGCAGCTAACTATTGACATGGACAGAATTAAAAGATTTTCTTCCATCGCCGCCATGACAGCTCTGTGTGTGACGCTGACTGCTTGCGGTGGAAAAGATGGAAAAGAAACCGAACCGAGCCCGGCGTACAACGTAGAGCTAAACCGGACGCTCGTGGTTGTTTTGGCAGAACCCGTGCCGACGGAACAGCCGTGGACGGATGAAGAAGTTGAGGCGATAGCCCTCGTTCTTGCGGGTGAGTGCTACGAGGATAAAAAGCAGGATAAAAGGCGCGTGTGCGAAGTAATCCTGAACCGTGTGAGCAGCGACGAGTTCGACGACACCGTAATCGGGGTGATAACAAAGTCGAGCCAATTCCACGGCTACTGGGCGCAGTCCAGGCCCGTATCTGACGATGACAGGGCGGTTGCGGAACAGGCGCTGAAAGACTGGTACAGCACGGGATGCGCCCCGTTATCTGAATACCTGTATTTTGAAGCAGGGGATAACAGAGAGAACGAATTCCGAAAGGAGTTCTCAAAATAAATTTCCATAAGGAGGACAAACAATGTTAGAAGTAAAAATCATCATCGAGGCTACAGAGCTGGCAAATGCAATCAACAATCTTGCCGCTGCGATGGGCGGCGCAAAGCACCCCATTTCCGCGCAGACAGCAGTACCTGCGGCGCAGACAACGGCTCCGGCAGCACAAGCCGCCGCACCTGCGACACAGCAGACAGCGGCTCCAACCGCTCCAGCTCCTGCCTCTGCTGCTCCCATGAATTATCCCGCTCCTGGCGTTCCGCTTGCACAGCCGCCTAAGTATACGGTGGACCAGATTATGGCTGCCGGAGCGATGCTGATGGACGCTGGCAAGGTGAATGAACTGATGAACCTGCTGCACTCATTCGGTGTCCAGGCAGTTATGGACCTGAAACCGGAACAGCTCGGTGCTTTTGCGACAGCACTTAGAGAATTGGGGGCGAAGATATGAGTAAACACGCACTTCTTTCCCCTTCCAGCGCACACCGCTGGCTGAACTGCCCCCTTGCTCCGAGGCTTGAAGCCAAGTTCCCGGAGCAGACGAGCGAATACGCAATGGAGGGGACAATCGCGCACAGCGTATGCGAGATTGCTGCGAAGAAGAAATTCAAGAAAGTAAAGGCCGCGGAGTACAACAAGGTCATCAAGAAGCTCAAAACCAACGAGCTGTGGGATGACGAAATGCTTCGGACGGCAGAGACCTATGTGGAGCATCTTGCCGAAAGGCAGATGAGCTTCGTGAATGAACCGTACATCGCCTTTGAAGTAAAGGTAGATATTTCCGATTATGTGCCGGAAGCGTTCGGCCGGTGCGACTGCGTGATGTTCGGAGGGAACACGCTCATCATCACGGACTACAAGCACGGAAAAGGAGTTCCGGTAAGCGCGGACGAGAACCCGCAGCTCATGCTTTATGCCCTGGGTGCGCTGAAGCTGTACCAGCCGCTTTTCGGGAGCGCGTTGCAGAGAGTGGAAATTTACATCGACCAGCCCCGGCTCGATTCTTACGGCAGCTGGTCATGCACGACGGATGAGCTGCTGGCGTGGGGCGCAAGCGTGAAGCCGAAAGCCCAGGCAGCGTTCATGGGATTTGGAGAATACCATGCGGGCGACTGGTGCAGGTTCTGCCGTGCAAGCGGCTCCTGCAAGGCACAGGCCGAGCAGAACATGGGGGCATTCGATGACTTCAAAGACCTCGTGGATAAACAGGCAGAGGTTCTCACGCCTGACGGTGCGGAGCAGCTGAAAGCTATGGGGCGCGAATTAAATGAAAACGTAGCCATCCTTACGCCGGACGAGATAAGCTCCGTGCTGGAGCGGGGGAAGAACCTTGTCGAGTGGTATGAGAAAGTAAAGGCCAATGCGCTTGAAGCCATCCTCGGCGGGACACCTATACCTGGTTATAAGGCGGTCGAGGGAAGAAGCGCGAGGGCTTGGAGCAATCAGGATAAGGCACTCGAAAAACTTCTGGCATCCGGCATTGAGCGGGCAGTCATATACGACAGCGTTCCAAAGACGCTCGCGCAGCTTGAAAAAGTTCTTGGGACAAAGAAGTTCAAAGAGCTCGTGGGCGAGTTCGTGACAAAGCCGCAGGGTAAGCCGACCCTTGCCCCTGCGAGCGATTCGAGGAAAGAATTCAACAGCGCATCCGCAGACTTCGCGGAAGTCGCAGCAAAAGACAATGGCGAGAAATAAATACCCTGGGCGGTGCTATTGCTGCGGGGAGTGGGTGGAGCCAGGGTACGGCCATTTCGAGAGGCATGAGGGCCATTGGCGTATAAAGTGCGTAAAGTGCGCAAGCGGGAGGACCTTATCCCGGCAGGACCCAGGCGTAATATGGGCCAGTAAAAAGGCATCTGAAATTCAATCAAAACAAGGAGGAAAAATCATGTATAACAATATCCCGACAAAAGTTCTGACAGGCGAAGTACGTCTGTCCTATGTAAATCTCGTGGCTCCGAGGGTGAACGACAACGACCCTACGGCAAAGCCGAAGTATTCCGTGACGCTGCTCATCCCTAAGATGGATGCTGCCGTAAAGCAGAACATCGACATGAGTATCGAGGCCGCAGCTACGGACGCGCAGAGCAAGCTGTGGGGCGGCGTGCGCCCGCCGGTAATGCCCATCCCTATCCACGATGGAGACGGGGTTCGTGAGAACGGCACACCGTATGGTCCTGAGTGCAAAGGGTGCTGGGTAATCACGGCAAGCTCGCAGCAGAAGCCGCAGGTTGTTCACCAGAGCGACATCAATACCGAGCTGCTTCCGCAGGACATTTACAGTGGTATGTATGCCAGGGTGACAATCAATTTCTTCGGCTATAACCGTGCCGGAAAGCGCGGAATCGGGTGCGGGCTTGGGAACGTAATGAAAACAAGGGACGGCGAGGCACTTGCTGGCGGCGCGTCTGCTGCGGCTGACTTCGCGGGCGTTGGGCAGACCGTGGGCGGCGCTACGCCGGAGTACGGAGCGGCGATGCCCGCAACTCCGGGGCAGATGAGCTATGCCAATACTGGAACCAGCTATAACCCGCTGACGGGCCAGCCGATGCAGCAGACGGGGGCGGTCAACCCCCTTACCGGTCAGCCGATGCAGGGCTATAACAGCGAGCTGCCGTTCAACTAAGACGATAGGAAACGCGCGGCAGGGCCACAAGTACAGCCGCGCGTTTTTGTATCAGGAGGACGAGAACTATGAGCAAAAAAGCATTTCGCATAGATTATCCAAACGGACATCTGGAAGTAAATATCGGGGAATTCTTCGGTTCCGGGACGCAGAAGCAGTTTAACAAATGGCTCACGTTAGCCCGGCAGCATTGTACGGACGTGCAAAAAGAAGAACTGATTGCGGATATGGAGCACGAGCGCAAACAGCGGAAATATGTGCTGGATTCGATAGAAGCACTGGAAAATAACAGGGCTAAATTGTTGGGAGATTTCTTCAATTACAATACGAAAAGAGGTCCTGGAGCCCCTGAAAGGGAGCTTGAAAAGCAACGCGAGAAACTGAAAAAGAGAATGGCAGTATTGCAGAATGAGAGGTGGTCCTGATGCTTCATCATCTGTCTATTGACTTGGAAACATTCAGCAGTGTACCGATTGGAAAAGCAGGCGCGTACAAGTACATACAGAGCCCGGACTTCGAGATACTGCTGTTCGCATACAGCGTTGACGGGAGCCCGGTGGAAATCGTGGATTTGGCGCGGGGGGAAATCCTGCCGGAGTGGTTATATGCTGCCGTGAAAAGCCCCGAATACATCAAACACGCATACAATGCGGCTTTTGAGTGGTATTGCCTGTCAAAGTTCTACGGCTTCATGCTGCCTGTGAACCAATGGAGGGACACAATGCTGCACGGGCTGTACTGCGGGTTTACGGCAGGACTGGACGCGACAGGCAAGGCGCTTGGGTTGCCGGCTGAAAAGCAGAAGCTGGCGGTCGGAAAATCCCTCATCCGATATTTCTGCGTTCCCTGCGCCCCTACGAAAACGAACGGCGGGAGGACAAGGAACTATCCGAAGCACGACCCGGATAAGTGGGAGCTGTTCAAGACCTACTGCATCGGGGACGTTGTGACGGAAATGGAGATTGACGCACGGCTGTCCGCTTTCCCTGTTCCTGATGACATAGAGAAACAGTGGCAGACGGACCTTACGATAAATGCGCGAGGCGTATCCGTTGACATGGGGATGGTGCGGGGAGCGCTGGAGATTGACGCGGCATCCCGTGACAGCCTGATGGAAGAAGCCGTCAGGATAACAGGGCTTGAGAACCCGAACAGCATCGCGCAACTGTCACAGTGGCTTGAAAAAGCAACGAACACTCCCGTGACGGACCTGCGCAAAGATACCGTGGCTGCTATGCTGGAAAGCCAGGCGGTAACGGGATATGCAGAAAGGATGCTGGAGATACGCCAGGAATTAGGAAAAACAAGCACGAAGAAATATGATGCGATTGAGGTTGCCGTGTGCGGGGACGGGCGCGTCCGGGGATTGCTCCAATTCTACGGGGCGAACCGTACTGGTCGTTGGGCTGGGAGGCTCGTGCAGGTGCAGAACCTGCCACGGACATATATCGGTCAGCTTCCCCTTGCAAGGGATGCTGTGAGAAATAAAGAATCCGACAAGCTGCGGGTTCTGTACGGTTCCGTGCCTGACACGCTCTCGCAGCTGATACGGACATCGTTCGTGGCATCCAGGGGGAACAAACTGGTGGACGCGGATTTCAGCGCGATAGAGGCGAGGGTAATATCATGGCTTGCCGGTGAGCAGTGGCGGCTGGAGGTGTTCAGGACGCACGGGAAGATTTATGAAGCATCGGCAAGCCAGATGTTCGGGGTCCCGATTGAGAAGATAAAAAAGGGGAACCCGGAATACGAGCTTCGGCAGAAAGGAAAGGTCGCTGAACTCGCGCTCGGCTATCAGGGGAGCTCCGGGGCGCTTATCTCGATGGGCGCTCTGAAAATGGGAATACCAGAAGAAGATTTGTCCGACATCGTTACGCGCTGGCGAGACGCAAACAAAATGATTGTTGACCTGTGGTATTCGCTGGAGAGCGCGGCAGTTTCTGTGATACAGACAGGGGCTCCGGCGGGGGTACGCGGTCTTATACTGGCAAGGGAGTTCGACATCGAGCACAACCTCGACTTCCTTACGATAACGCTCCCAAGCAAACGGAAACTGTATTATGCAAGCCCGGAGCTTGGAGCAAACCAGTGGGGCAGACCGTCAATCCTGTACAGGGGCGTGAACCAGACAACGAAGCAGTGGACGCAGCTGGAGACCTACGGCGGCAAGCTCGTCGAGAACGTGGTCCAGGCGATTGCGCGGGATTGCCTTGCAGCGGCGATAGAACATCTGGAAGAAGCCGGATTTCCGGTGGTATTCCATGTACACGACGAAGTGGTTATCGACTGCCCGGAAAGCAGAGCAGACCTTGATGCAGTCGTTCAAATTATGACGCAGCCTATCCCCTGGGCGGCAGACCTGCCGCTGAACGCAGACGGATGGGTGGGCGATTTCTTCAAAAAGGACTGATGATATGGCAAATGACTATAAAAACGCGGAGGGCTACAGTGACCCGACAGCCGGGGGCGCGTTCAGCAATATCGGTGCGGAGGCGCAGCGCAGGGAAGCGAAACGTCAGGCAGACATAAGCGCCCTGATACCGATAATCAGGAATACAGCCGCTCTTGTCGGCTTTGAGATTGCTGGCAGGATAACCCTCATAGACAAAGAAACAGGAAAGAAATATAAATGACGCGGAAAGGAGGACCTATGGAGAATAAATTGTGCTATGTGTGCAGCCCTTACCGGGGGAACACGGAACGCAACATTGAATATGCAAAGGAACTTACAAGGCTTGCACTGGACAGCGGCTACGTCCCTGTCACGCCCCATCTGTATCTGACGCAGGTTCTGGACGAGGATGAACCGGAGCAGCGTGAAAAAGGGATGGCCGCCGGGACAGAGCTTTTGAAGCATTGCAGATATATCCTCATCGGTAGCCGGTATGGGCTTTCAGAGGGGATGCTGGCAGAAATAGATACCGCTACGGAGAACGGACTGGCTGAACTCGCGGCAACAGTGCGCGGGCTGGAAGTGGTTTACGGAAAGCCCTGATGCTTATTAAAAATCGGGAAAGGAGGTAGGAGCTTGATATGGTATATGACCGCCAAATCATAATCACAGTCGGCAATAACCGAAAAAGCATTAACTGGCAGCCGCAGTCCATCATGCTGTCAGAGTTCTATGAAAAGCTCCGAATACCGAGCCGTTCGACAGAGACGATGCAGGAATACCTCGGATTAAAAAAGTCCGAGCAGGATGATAAAAAGGACATTGGCGGGTTCGTGGCTGGCAGCCTGTCAGGACCCCGGCGAAAGGCTGGGGCCGTGACGGGGCGAGACATAATAACCCTTGACTTCGACGCAATACCGCCGGGGGCGACAGATGACATCCTCAAACGGGTGGATGCCCTTGGGTGCGGGTACTGCATATATTCCACGCGGAAACACTCCCCCGCCAGTCCAAGGCTCCGTATACTGCTGCCCCTGGACAGGACGGCCACGGCTGATGAATATGAGCCTGTCGCAAGATACATGGCGGCAAGCATCGGGATAGAGTTCGCAGACCCGACCACGTTCGAGGCGACGCGGCTGATGTACTGGCCGAGCTGTTGCGTTGACAGTGAGTATGTGTTCTCCTGCGGGGATAAGCCCATGCTGTCCACGGACGGATTATTGCAGGTCCTGGACGAAAGGTACGGGGACTGGCGGGACGTATCAAAATGGCCGCAGGTTCCAGGAGCGGATAACGCATATAAGAAGATGGCGATGAAGCAGAGCGACCCCCTGAGCAAGAGCGGAATCGTGGGGGCGTTCTGCCGGACATACGACATATACGGGGCGATGGACACATTCCTCGACGGGATATACGCCCCTGTGGACGGCTCGCATGGGCGGTACACATACCTCGGCGGGAGCACGACGGGCGGGGCTGTTATTTATGACAACGGTATGTTCCTGTATTCCCACCATTCCACGGACCCGTGCTGCGGGAGGCTCGTGAATTCATTTGATTTGGTGCGTATGCACAAGTTCGGGGATTCGGACGACGGGGCTGACCCAAACACTCCCACGAACAGGCTTCCGTCATACACGGCCATGTGCCAGCTCGCGGTATCAGACGTGAGGGTGTCACGCCAGCTGGCAAAGGAAAGGGCTGATTCAGCGATAAACGATTTCAGCAACCTTACCGGGGCCGATGCAGATGAGGACGAAAACCTGAACTGGACGCAGGACCTGGAGCTGAATAAGCAGACAGGCGCGATAAAGGCGACCATAGACAATGTATGGCTCATCCTTGAAAACGACCCGAACCTCAAAGGAAAGTTCGCCCTGAACGAGTTTGCGGGGCGCGGGGAAGTCCTGGGCGACCTGCCGTGGAGCAAGTTCGAGAAGCGCCGGGCGTGGGCCGATAATGACAATCAGGGGCTGTACTGGTACTTTGAAAAGGTTTATAAGATTACGGGCAACGGGAAGATTGACGGAGCCCTCTCCCTGCACAGCGAGAAGCATAAGTTCAATGACGTGCGCAATTATCTCGCAAAACTGCAATGGGATGGCCACCCGCGCCTTGACACTCTGCTGATAGAGTACCTTGGGGCCGCAGACAGCCCCTATGTGCGGGCGGTGACGAGGAAAGCGTTCACCGCTGCGGTAGCGAGGGCGATGGAGCCTGGGTGCAAATACGATACCATGCTCATCCTCTCCGGGCCGCAGGGCATCGGGAAATCGACGCTGCTCGATAAGATGAGCCGGGGCTGGTTCAATGACGGAATCAGGACGTTCGAGGGCAAGGAGGCAAGCGAGTTGATACAGGGCGTATGGCTCGTGGAAATCGGCGAGCTGGATGCGTTCCGGCAGACAGACGTTTCGAGGATAAAGCAGTTTTTGAGCCTACGGGCTGACCGATTCCGGGCGGCGTATGGGCGGCACGTCAAAGACCTCCCGCGCTGCTGCGTGTTCTTCGGAACCACCAATACGGCGGCGTT
>OFGE01001061.1_pt1 | contig 26559 bp, 24 predicted proteins | sample 1521681 | NCBI WGS metagenome assembly OFGE01 (sample SAMEA3504093, study PRJEB24116) | mouse gut metagenome | biome: mouse gut; feature: mouse-associated habitat; material: faeces | place: Denmark | collected 2011
ACGCCGAGTCCACCATCCGCGACACCGACGTGGCCGAGGAAATGATGAGCTACGTGAAGAACAACATCCTGGTTCAGTCCGCCCAGGCCATGCTGGCCCAGGCCAACCAGGTGCCTCAGGGCGTGCTGCAGCTGCTGGGCTAAGACAACGGCAGATTGCGCGCATCTCAAATACGCAAGGAGCAAGAGAGGGGGCTGGGCCTGTCCCGGCCCCCTCTTTCCTGCCCTTGAAAAAGGAGCCCTGAGAGGAGCGACTTCTTTTTCAAATGCAGGAAAGAGAGGAGACAGACTATGGAAGCCATCGAAATCGCGCGAAAGCTGGCGTCCTTGGGGGAGAAGGCGGACGCGTGCCGCGCCTACAGCGTGGTCATCCAGTCCTGGAATGACCCGGCGGCGGTGCTGGAGGGCGCGGCGTACATACTCCAGTCCGGCGGGGACTATCGAATTTCGTATACCGCTTTTATCAACCTGTATAATCAGGGCTATTATCGAGAGGACATTTTGCCCCTGATGTCCAAGGTGTTCTATGAGCCCAACATCAAGCTGATGAAAAGCCGCTATGAGCGCAACTGCAAGCAGCTGTCAAAATACCCCTACCTGTTTCGGAGGGACTTCGTGCCCTTCGAAGAGCTGCCCGTGCTGTTTTTCCCCTTTGACGACCACAGCGGCTACGTCCCCTATTATCCGGCGGAGGAGCGGTTTGGGGATTTTGTGAACTTTAAAAATACCGTCGTCAGCAGGAACTTCTTTAAGGACCTGGAAAACCCCGTTTTGGCGGAGGATGTCTACTCCCAGTATGAGCTGGAGTATCTCAACGACAATGTCCGCAAGAGCGAGGACATCGGCCGTGAAAACCATGTCTACCTCCACTATACCGATTGGGGGACCTTCTGCTCCTACCTCCAGTGCCTGACCCTTCGGACGCTTCTGGAGAGCAAGAAGCTGGTATTCCTGATCGAGGAAGAGATCGCCCAGTATCCCATCGACTTTAAGGAGCGGTTTGGGATCGACTACAGCCAGTACAGTGTGAAGCCAGTGGGAATCCGGGAGGTAACCCGGATGATTTGGCATACCCAGCTGTCCACCCATAACGGCGGCGACTTCTTCAACGAGGTCTTTGACAACCACCCCAACCTGGTTGTTCTCCCGTCGCTGATGATGAGCGAGGTGGTGGAGACGGCGGAAAAGGTCCGAAATGTGCTGGAGAAGGCGCCCACTCTGCGGGATGCGCTTCAGGGCATCCACTGGCCGACCTATCTGGCGGAGGAGCTGTACCATCTGCGCGACCGGACGGAAAAGGATATTGTGGTGGGCCTCTACCTCCAGTCCAGCGTAGCCACCAGCGGCCTGGACCACCGGGCGCGGATTGCGCCGGCGCTGTTCTTCCAGCCCCACTTTTATAATATCGTGTATGACCTCCGGGTGGATAAGCATAATCAGACCGTCCTGGAGGCAAAAAATTACGATGAGATCCACAAATCCTCCCTGTTCCGGAACTTTAAGTACATCAAGACCTTTACTCCCATGCGCCGCTTTACCACCAGCCACGGCGCTTCGGTAAGATTTATGCACAAGTCGGCTCTGTCCGCGGATGACAAGGAGAAGGGGAAGACGAAGACGGTGGTCAGCGACGCGGTGATGGAGCGTATATTGAACCGCAGCTTTATGGTCGACCCTGAGGACCGGCTGTATAAGGACGGCATTCTGGTCCGCTTTGAGGACGGCAAGCTGAACCCGAAGGCGACGCTGACCGCGCTGGCCGCGTTCCTGGACCTGCCCTATCACGAGGAGACCATGTCCTGCTGCTCGGCAGGAGGCGAGCCGGTACGTGTGACGGACGACGGCTATGCGCCCGGCTTCAGCCCGGTCCAGGTCTATAAGACCTATGACGAATTTGCCAATGAGAACGAGCGGTATTTTATCGAGTACTTCCTGCGGGACGCCTATGAGTATTACGGGTATGACTTCCAGTATTACGACGGCCAGCCTGTGGATGAGGAGAAGGCGGCGGAGCTGATCCGCGGCTTTACCACGATCAACCACTATATGAAGGATACCTGGATGAAGGTATTCCGTGAGGCGGAGGTATCGAAGGACGGCGAGCGGGTGGACGCGGAGCAGGAGGAACGGGTACAGGACAAGCTGCTGAGCGATTACATCAAGAAATATGATAAAAACCGGCTGAGAAATGTCCGTATTCTGCTGGAGGGCCTGGAGTTTGTCAACCGGAACGGCCAGCCGCTGCGTATGATGCCCATGCTGAAGCCGGACCCCGCGCTGCTGGAAAATCCAATCTACCACTGAGGAGGACACAATGAAAAAGGGGACCGTCTATTTTTTTACCGGCTTAGCCGGCGCAGGGAAAACCACCATTGGCGGGCTGTTTTATCGGAGATTGAAAGAGCGGAAATCAAATGTATTTCTGGCTGACGGGGATCAGGTGCGCAATATTTTTGGCCGTTCCGGATATTCAACTGAAGCGCGGAAGGACTCCGCAAGACGGGGGTTCCGGCTGTGGAAGGAATTGTCGGAGCAGGGCATCGACGTGGTTGTTTGCAGCATTGCAATGTATGATGAAATACGCAAGTGGAACAGGGAAAACATTGAAAATTACAAGGAGATTTATATTAAAGTGACGCGGGAAACCCTGTATGGCCGGGATCAGAAGCAGCTATATTCATCGGGGCGCACTGAAGTAGTCGGTGTGGACCTGCCCTTTGACGAGCCGCATGACGCTGATGCCGTCATACAGAATGATGGGCAGGAGACGCCGGATGCTATTATTGCGCGGCTTTGGAGTGCTTTTGGATTGGAGGAAGCACAATGAACGTCGCCCTGCTGACCGCTGCGGGAAACGGAGTGCGGATGGGACAGGATATCCCCAAGCAGTTCATTCATGTAAACAATAAACCCATTATCATTCATACCATGGAGGCGTTTCAGCGGCATCCATCAATTGATGCGATCATTGTGGTTACGCTGCCCGCTTGGATGGATGTCCTGCGCGCCTATGCAAGTCAATTTAATATAACAAAGCTGCGTTGGGTTGTGCCCGGCGGAGAAACAGGGCAGGAATCTATTTTTAATGGATTACAGGCTTTGAAATCAGAGCTGCTGGAGGATACGATTGTCCTGGTACATGATGGGAACCGCTGTTTTGTCTCCAGTGAAATAATTTCTGATAGTTTAGCCACCTTTCATCGGTATGGCTGCTCGGTGGCGGCAATTCCCTGTGTGGAGGCTGTTTTCCGAAGCCAGGATGATGGATGCTCTTCCGTGATGACGATTCCGCGAGAACAGCTGTTCCGCACACAGACGCCTCACACATATACGCTAAAGAAGCTGATTTGGGCTTATGGTGAAGCCCAAAAACGCGGTATCACAGGCTCTGTGGCGCCATGTACCCTGATGCGGGAGCTTGGAGAGACAATATATTTTTCACATGGGTCGGAAAAAAACCTGAAGATTACCACAAAGGATGACCTTGAGCTGTTCAAATGCTATCTGAAAATGGAAAAGGACACCTGGCTGAAATAGGTGAAGATATGCGTACGTTTGAAAACAAGCTGTATATTTCTGCTTTGGAGCGCGGCCTGTCGAGCCTTAACCTGTCCCCGCTGCAAGGAAAAACCGTTTTAATTACTGGCGCGACAGGGATGCTGGGCAGCTGTATCGTCGATTTGCTGCGCCTGAACGGCAAGTGCCGAGTGATTGCGGCAGGCCGGGATATTGAGGCCGCTGAAAAACGGTTTGGTTTGGAGAATGAGACCTATTCTTTTTTGCGGCAGGATGTATCAGCGCCGGTTACAGGGATTTGGGAGGATGTGGACTACATAATCCATGCGGCCAGCAATGCAGACCCTGTGCGTATGGCCGGTGACCCGGTTGGGACACTGATGGCAAATGTACAGGGAACGAAGAATTTGTTGGACTATGGCATCTCACATAATATGAAGCGTTTTCTGTTTGTATCCTCCGGGGAGGTATATGGCCAGCCGGACGCGGCAATGAATGATTTTGTGGAGGACTACTGCGGGCCGTTGGAATTATCCAGTCCCAGAAGCTGCTATCCGGAAGGAAAGAGGGCGGCGGAGGTGCTGTGTCAAAGCTATATCAATCAGCACGGCGCAGATGCCGTCATTGTACGTCCCTGTCATCTGTTTGGCCCGACAATGGCTCGCAGAGACAGCCGGGCTGTCTCTGAATTTCTCTGGAGGGCCGTGGGTGGCCGGGATATTGTAATGAAAAGCGAAGGTCTTCAGGAGCGTTCCCATTGTTATGTGATTGATGCCGCGCAAGGCCTGCTTCTGGCGCTTCTCAACGGAATATGCGGGAAAGCGTACAATATAGCGGACCCCCAGTATCAGATGCGGATAAGAGATTTTGCCCGGCTGGCGGCGAAGGCCGGCGGCTGTCAGGTCGTATATGAGGCGCCGCGCGAGTTGGAGCGGAGAGGCTATTCCAGGGTAAGCCGGGCCGTGTTGAATTCGGACCGGTTGAGAGAATTAGGGTGGCGCAGTCAAACGCCAGAGGCAATTCAGGAGACAGTCTCTATTTTAAAGGCCAGTACATAGAAATCCAGGAGGTGCGCAATTTGCTGCCGATCAAGATAGATTTGCCGGAGGGCTTTCTGGAGGAGGAGGTCCGGTGTGGTTATACCGTCAGTGCAGAGATGAAGAAGCTGTGGGCGGTGGAGCTGGATCTGTTGGCTGAGTTTGACCGGGTCTGCCGGAAAAACAACCTGACTTATTATGCGTTTGGCGGAACTCTGCTGGGCGCGGTCCGGCATCGGGGATTTATACCTTGGGATGATGATATTGATGTGGTCATGTTCCGGGAGGACTTTGAAAAATTGTCCGAAATCGCGGACAAAGAGTTCCAGCACCCATATTTTTTTCAGACCCCCTTTTCGGACCCCGGGCTGGTCATGGGCGGCTGCAGGCTGCGCAATTCTGATACAACAGTTTCGAATGATGTGGAGTTTAAACGCCCCTATAAAAATAAGGGTATTTTTATTGACCTCTTTGTTATTGACGGCATACCCGATAAGGAATCCCGGCTTAGAAAATTGAAATCGAGGCTCAAGCTTTACTGGAGACTCCTGCGCTATGCGGCTTATTATGACTGCTATTTTGAAAAGGGTAAAAAATATCCGGTGAAGAGACTGCTGGCCGGAAAATTGTCGCTGGGGTTGAAATACATCTTTGGGATTGAAAGGCTTAGCCGGGGCTATGGGAGGCTTTGCTCAAAATATTCCGGCAGGAACACGAAACAGATTGCCCCCCTGGAGTTTTCACGAGGAAAAGACATTTACCAGAGGGAATGGTATGGTGGGACTGTCTATGTGCCGTTTGAGCACATGCGGGTCCCCGTTCCGGAGGGGTTCGATCAACTGTTGTCGGCAACATATGGCGATTATATGGTGATGAAGCGGGTACCGCCGGTCCATCGCCCGTTTACATTTGACACGGAAATTCCATTCAGCGTGTATTACGCAAAGCGTCCGGAATTTGAGGAGAAATCGCTGTGAGATATTTAGTTGACCTCCATACCCATTCTACTGCCTCAGATGGACAGTACAGTCCGTCTGAACTGGTTCGCCTGGCGAAAAAAAGAGGCCTGTCCGCAATGGCGCTGACAGACCATGATACAACAGCTGGCGTTGAGGAAGCGATTGCCGCTGGCGCGGAGCTCGGCGTTCGGATTCTGCGAGGCGTGGAGTTGAGCGCCAGAGAATATCAAAATTTTCATATTTTAGGATATTGCTATGATACAGACCCATCGGTTTTGCAAAATTTGTGTGCGGAGCAGCGGGTGAACCGAATCAGGCGAGAGCAAATGATTCTCGATTTTTTGTCGGGAAAGGGCTGTAATCTGTCATTGAACCAGGTGGAACAGCTTGCAGACGGCGGAATTATTGGCCGTCCTCATTTTGCTCAGGCGATGGTCCGGCGGGGCTATGTACAGACCCGTCGGGAGGCTTTCGACAAATTCCTGGATACCCCGGAGTTTTGGACCATGATCCCGCGGCTGGAGGCGCCGGCTCGGGATTGCCTGCGGGCGATTAAGGGCTCGGGAGGCAAAGCATCGCTGGCCCATCCCTACCAGATGAAAATCTCGGAGCAAGAGCTGGACAACCTGGTGAGAGAGCTGGCAGATTGGGGACTGGACGCTATTGAGTGCTACTACCCCAAATACACGCCGGAGCAGCAAATACTTTATCTGCGATTGGCGGAGAAATACAACCTGCATGCCACAGGAGGCAGCGACTTTCACGGGGAACAGGTCAAGCCGGATGTTCAGTTGGCTGCATTGGAACTGGAATTAGACTGGCTGGTAAATTAGTTGCGGAAGGGACAGGAGGAAAAGGAATGCGCACTGGTATAAAGGTGGAATTAAAATGTTAAGACTGAGTCCAAAAATATTTTCAGATCTTTACGGTAAAGATCTGATTGCTTACGGGACTGGCAATATGGCCAAAAGAATGATCCCTTATTTAGTACAGGATCCCAATATAAGGTTACATGGTGTCACAAATAGTCGGGTCACGGTTGACGATGATGGGACATTTTTAGAAACGGGACTGCCGATCCGAAGCATTGAAACATGGGCCCGGCTTATGCCGAACGCAACGATATTGTTGACCGCGTTTAGCGGTATATCCGCAATAATAGAGGCCTGCAAGAACGTTGGCTTCCAGAATTTCGAATCTGTTACATGGGAAAAGATGAGTGCTGTTGCAGAAATGGAAGCAGAAATAGCACAGACGCAACGGACTAAGTTACTTGAACAATTTTGTTTCTCTAACGAACTGTATGATGTGCATAAGGCCTCATTTTCAGAATTTAAAGGATGTCATCGTGGCAAGACTGTTGCGATTGTTGGAACTGGACCAAGTCTGAATTATTATACACAACTTGCGGGAGTCCCGCATATCGGGGTAAATACAAGCTTTTTAAAGGAAGGAATTACACTAGATTATTACTTTATAACACATTACATACCTGAATTGTGTGAAAATTTAAAAGAGCATGATTTTATAAAGTTTTTTGATGTTGGTATAAAGAGCAGAAAGAGTAAGGATCAATTTCCAGAATACGTGATAGAAGAAAATAGTGGGCGGCGTTTTTTTAGCTTGTCAATGATGCCTTTTACACAGATACATACGAATATTGAATGCTATCCTCTTATGGCATATGGATCAATTATTTTTAGAGCCATCCACTTTGCTCTGTTCACCCGTCCTAAAAAAGTGTTACTAGTTGGCTGTGACTGTGCTGCAACCGAACATTTTAATGGGTTTCCGTATATGTCTTATGAAGAACGGAGTATGATACCGCAGTGGATTTATGGATTTAAAAACGTGAGGAGATTTGTATCACTCCACTATCCTGATACCGAGATTGTTTCGATTAACCCTGTTGGGCTAAAGGGAATGTTCCACGATATATATACAGAAAGCTATTTAGATACACACCCGGAAATCGACCGGGAGCGCTGTGAAACACTGGATCCAAGCAGCTATGAAAAATAGAGGAACGCAAAGAGAACACATCAAATAATAAAGCTATTTGATATGGGGTGATAATAATGCTGAATGATAAAACGATTCTAATTACCGGCGGAACGGGTTCTTTTGGTAATCATTTTACAAACTATGTATTGCGGCGCTACAAGCCCCAAAAAATCATTATTTACTCCCGTGATGAATTCAAGCAGTTTCAAATGCGAAACCGTCTGATGGAGCACGATGCCGTTATGCGCTATTTTATTGGTGATGTGCGGGACGGGGCGCGGCTGCGCCGAGCTTTTGAAGGGGTAGATTATGTTATTCACGCTGCGGCGCTGAAGCAGGTTCCGGCCTGTGAGTACAACCCGAACGAGGCCATTAAGACCAATATCCACGGTGCGATGAATGTGATTGAGGCGGCTCTGGATACCAGCGTTAAACGGGTTGTTGCGCTGTCTACAGATAAAGCAGTGAATCCGGTGAATCTGTATGGCGGAACGAAGCTTGTGTCGGACAAGCTTTTTATAGCGGCTAATTCCTACTCTGGTTACAGAGACACGCGGTTTTCTATTGTTCGTTACGGGAATGTGGCGGGCAGCCGCGGCTCGGTTATTCCGTTTTTCCGCAGTCTTGTGGAGTCCGGGGAGAGGGAGCTGCCCATCACCGACTTTGAGATGACGCGCTTTTGGATCACCCTGAAGCAGGGCGTGGAGCTTGTCATCAAGGCCCTGGGGGAGTCTAGGGGCGGCGAGACCTTTATTGCCAAAATTCCTTCTTTCAAGATTACGGATTTGGCTAAAGCGATTCTCCCGGAATGCACGATGAAGGAGGTAGGCATTCGGGAAGGGGAAAAGCTCCATGAGGTGATGATTACGAAAGAAGACTCCCTGTATACTTATGAATACGATCAACATTTTATCATTTATCCCCATATGTCCTGGTGGACAGAGAATAATGCCATACAGGGCGGGAGGCCGGTGGAGCATGGGTTTGAATATTCCTCCGGAACGAATCGTTGGTGGCTGACAGTTGAACAGCTGAGGACATTGCTTGCAGACATTGTGGAACACTAGGAGGATATGGTGACGGATAAGAATAATTATGGTCAGGAGATGTATCAGCTGGCGAAGCGGTTGTTTCCAATTTGCCGCAGCATTACAGGAAACGGAGTGCGGGAGACGCTGGATATTCTGAGCGAGATCGTTCCAATTCAAAAATACGAGGTGCCTACCGGTACAGCGGTATTTGATTGGACAGTGCCGCAGGAGTGGAATATTCGTGGAGGTTTCATAGAGGATGAGACCGGCCAACGAATCCTTGACTTCGCTTGGAGCAACCTCTCAATTGTTGGATATTCTGAGCCGGTGGATCAAGTCATCTCCAAGGAGGAGCTGCTGAAACACGTTTACAGCGAGCCCGCACAGCCGGAGGCGGTCCCTTATGTAACCTCCTACTATAAACGGCGGTACGGCTTCTGTATGACCGAAAGACAGAAGCAGGCATTAGGAGAAGGACCGTTTCATGTTGTGATTGACAGTGAGCTGAAGGATGGAAGCCTCACCTATGGTGAGATTATTCTCCCGGGTGAAAGTGATCAGGAAATTTTTCTTTCAACCTATATTTGTCATCCATCTATGGCGAATAACGAACTCTCCGGGCCGTGCGTTTTGATCTATCTGGCAAAAATGCTTTCAGAGCTTCCGCACCGCCGGTACACCTACCGTATGATTTTTATTCCGGAAACCATTGGTTCCATTACATATCTTAGCAGAAATTATATCCATCTAAAGGAGCGTGTTGCAGCGGGTTTCAATATCTCCTGTGTCGGTGATGACCGGGCGTATTCTTATGTTGCATCCCGTTACGGAGACACATTAGCGGATAAGGCGGCAAAAAATGTATTGTCTTTTCATGTGCCTGACTATAAAGCTTACAGCTTTTTACAAAGAGGGTCCGATGAGCGGCAGTATTGCGCGCCAGGGATAGATTTGCCGGTGTGTGCGATTTGTCGGTCAAAATATGGAGAATATCCAGAGTATCATACATCCTTGGACAATCTGTCCCTGATCTCGGAAACGGGTCTCAGTGGGGCTTTGGAGGTCTACTGGAAATGTTTGATGGGGTTGGAACACAATTACTACTATCGCATTACATGCCTTTGCGAGCCGCGGTTAGGTAAACGAGGGCTATACCCTACTTTGAGCCGCAAAGGATCATATCATGACATTCAGGCGATGACAAATTTTATTGCCTATGCGGATGGGAGCAATGATCTGTTTGATATCAGCAATATGATCCATGTACCGACAGACAGTCTGATCAAGATTGCGGATACATTACAGGCTGCTGGACTGTTGGAAAGAGGACGAGCCAAAGAATAAACCGCATAGAGCAAAACGGCACAAAAATAGGAGGAAAAGAGTCAATGCGGATTTTTGAGGAGCTTATTGAGTGTCTTGGAATAAAGCGGGGAGACAGGATTTGGCTCTCCTCTGAAATCGTGAAGCTTGTGCTGTTATGCAGAAAGCTTGGAGCGGAATTTGATGCCTCAAAACTGCTTGACTGCTTTCAATCTGCTGTGGGGGAAGAGGGCACACTGCTCCTTCCGACCTTCAGCTTTGTATTCAGCAATACCGGAAAATACGATTATACCCAGTCGAAAGGGGTCACAGGTGCGTTGGGAAATGTTGCGCTCCAGCGAAAGGATTTTGTGAGGACAAAGCACCCGATGCACTCCTTCGCCGTGTGGGGAAAGGACCAGGAAAAGCTTTGTGTGATGGAAAATAGGCATTCCTTTGGCGCGGACTCCCCTTTTGCATACTGCAAGGAAAACAACGTAACGCAGATTATGCTTGGCACGGACTATGTTCATGCTATGACATTTGTACATTACGCGGAAACGATGTGCAATGTTCCATATCGTTTCCCAAAGAGTTTTACCGGGATATATGTGACGGGTGATGGGAGAGAAGAAGAACGTACCTATGATTATGCGGTTCGCAGATTGGATGTAGGCACAACGGAGCAATTTAACCGCATCGGCGTGATATTAGAAAAACGCGGTGCTGCGCAGATGAAGGATTATTGCGGATTTATAAGCCGTATTGTGCGTTTGGGTGACAGCTATGATTTGATATGCGAGGATATTCTGCATAATCAGTGCAGAAACATCTATGATTTTAGCATCGCAAGGGATGAACTGTTTAGAGAATTTGGAGAGAAACGATGATGGTAACGTCCATTCTTGATTTATTTGAAAGAACTGTAGCAAATTATCCATCAAAGATTGCTTTTCAGGATGTAAAAAAGGCCGCTGCGTTTCAAGAGTTACAGCAGGAGGCCAAAGCGATCGGAAGTGCAATTTGTAAATTAAGTCAGCCCAAAAGACCGGTTGCTGTTTATATGGAGAAAGGCGTCAGCAATATCTCCGCTTTTTTGGGGTGCGTATATGCCGGTTGTTTTTATGTCTCGATTGATAAGGACATGCCGGATGAGCGGGTCAGCGTGATACTGGATTGCCTTAAGCCGGACGTTATAATATGCGATAATGAAACGGAGCAGAAAGCACAGAAAATTGCAAGTAACATTTTTGTGCTTGGGTATAAGGAAGCGTCAACGGGCGCGATCAACAACAAAATTCTTGAAGATGTGAGAGCGGGTATGAAGACAACAGACATTTTGTATGTCCTTTTTACCAGCGGCTCTACCGGTTTACCAAAGGGGGTTACAATATCTCACGCTGCGGTTCTTGATTTTGTAGAGTGGATCTGCGACCGATATAGCTTAGACGAACATACATCATTGTGTAACCAAGCGCCTTTTTATTTTGATGCCTCTGTGCCGGATATTTACATTCCCCTAAAAACAGGAGCAACTGTTTTTATCCCTCCAAAAGGCTTCTATATGTTCCCCTCAAAAATCTTACAATTTATCGAAAAATACCGTATTAACACTTTGATATGGGTGCCGTCTGCCTTGTGTACTGTTGTGAATTGCCATGCCTTTGATGTTTGTGTTCCTAAATCAATTAAGCTTGTGATTTTTTGCGGCGAGGTTATGCCGTGCAAGCATTTGAATGTATGGAAACGATATGTTCCAGGGGCTTTGTATGTAAACATGTATGGTCCAACAGAAGCGACCTATGCATGTATGTATTATGAAATTAAAGGGCAATTTGCGGATAATGACTGCTTACCATTGGGAAGACCCTGCGAAAACAGCGAAATTATTTTAATTACCGATGATAACAGACAAGCTGGGGTTGGAGAAATTGGCGAGCTATGTATTTTAGGGCAATGCCTTTCTCAGGGATATTACAATGACAGGGAGAGGACAAAGGAAGTTTTTGTTCAGAATCCTCTCAATCCTTATTGGACGGAAATAATGTACCGGACGGGCGACCTCGCCTATACCAATGAGGATGGAGATATTATTTTTGCCGGCAGAAAAGATTTTCAGATCAAGCGATTAGGGTATCGAATTGAGCTCGGGGAAATAGAGACCGCAATTCTTTCTCTGAAAGAAATTAGAAATGCCTGCTGCCTTTTCAATAAATCGACCAGCGAAATTATTGCGGTGTATACGGGAGAAATAACGGAGCGGGAGCTAAGCGCTTGTTTGCATCAAGTGCTTCCGCAGTATATGCTTCCGAATCGATACATCTGTTTGGAAACAATGCCTTTGAATTTAAATGGGAAAATCGACAGGATTAAACTGTATAAAGAGTACGTTGGGGAGTGAAGCAGTATGAATGAATTGTTGGATATATTGCAGGAGATCAATCCGAACGTTGACTTTGCGCATGAGGAGAATTTGGTGGAGTCAGGACAATTGGACTCACTGGATATCGTCTCAATTATAGACGCTGTGCAAGATCATTTCAAAATAGAACTTGACGGAAAAGATATTGATCCGGATAATTTTATGTCTGCCGCGGCTATTTGGAATATGGTTGAACGATATATTTGATTTCGAATTGTTTTGGGATGTGAACAAGAAGCAAATATCGAAGTCCACCAACTGTAATTATTTTGGGTTTCTTGCTTTGGTGGAAGCGTATAAAAATGAGCACCAGCTCTATGAGCAGGAATGTGTGACACCATTGCCTCACAGCTTCGGAGACTCTTCTGGAAAAAATGACCTGTGGCTGTCTGCAGAGGATTTGAGAAAATTGCTGCAGAGTATTCCTGAGTTTTGATTATAAGGAGGAATAATAATGAGAAATTTGCAAGAAAAGTTTTGGGCCGGAGAGTTTGGCGATCACTATAGTGATCGGAATAACGAGCTAAGGCTCGTTATTCCGAATATTGCTCTATTTACAAAGATTTTGAGAAGAATGGGACGAGTTCAATCGATCTGTGAACTGGGTGCAAATGTTGGCTTGAACTTGATTGCTTTGCATACGCTTCTGCCTGACGCAGAATTGACTGCTGTGGAAATAAATCAAAAAGCGGTAAAAGCACTAGAAAACTTAAAGTATGTGAAGGTAAAATGCGGCTCTATTTATGAGGTGCCGCTAAAGAAAATGCAGTATGACTTAGTTTTCTCCAAGGGAGTGTTAATTCATCAAGATCCTACCATGCTTAACGATATGTATCAAATTCTCTACCAAAGCAGCAAGCGGTATATATTGATATGTGAATATTACAATCCGACACCTATAGAAGTGGAATATCGGGGAAATAAGTCAGTGTTGTTTAAACGTGATTTTGCAGGTGAATTGATGGAGCAGTATTCAGATTTGGAATTGTTAGATTATGGTTTTATTTATCACAGAGACTGTCATTTTCCAGGGGATGATTTTACTTGGTTTTTACTAGAAAAGAAAAAATAATTGCAATTATTCCTGCACGGGGAGGAAGTAAACGAATTCCAAGAAAGAATATCAAAGATTTTTGTGGCCGGCCTATTATGTCATATTCCATTGAGGCGGCAAAAAATAGCGGTCTCTTTGATGAAATCATGGTGTCTACAGATGATGAGGAAATTGCTGCAGTTGCAAAGAGGTATGGTGCCAGTGTACCGTTTCTCCGCAGTGCCGCAGGATCCAGTGATTACGCTACAACAGCGCAGGTCGTACTGGAGGTTGTGGAGGCGTATAAAAAGGCCGGAGAGGAATTCACATATATTTGTTGTATTTACCCCACCGCACCGTTTATCACTGCCGGAAAAATAAATACAGCATTTCAGATGCTGGATGAAACAAAGATGGATGCCCTGATTCCGGTGATTCCCTTCTCATACCCGCCGTTGCGCGGCTTAGTAGTGGAAAAGGGGACCTTGTGTATGAAGTGGCCAGAGAATGAGACGGCCCGTTCCCAGGACCTGGAGACACTCTATCATGATTGCGGTCAATTTTATTTTGTTCGGTCAGACGCACTTTTGCAGGAACAGACGCTGTTTTGTCGAAAAACAGTTCCAATGTACCTGTCTGAATTAGAGGTGCAGGATATTGACAACGAGACCGATTGGAAATTGGCGGAGCTTAAGTATCAGCTACTGAAGGAGAAGCACGATGACAAATAGTCCAGCGATATATGGCGGAACGCCGATACGAAAAGAGAGGCTGTCCTACGGCCGCCAATACATAGACGAGGACGACATTCAGGCGGTGACGAAGGTCCTGAAAAGCGATTTTCTGACCTGCGGACCCAAGGTTACGGAGCTGGAGGAGACGCTGTGCCGGCTGACCGGGGCGGCGCACTGTACGGCGGTGTCCAACGGAACTGCGGCGCTGCATGTGGCCTGTCTCGCCGCCGGGATTGGCCCGGGGGATGAGGTCATCACAACACCCATCACCTTCGCGGCGTCGGCCAACGCCATTTTATACTGCGGCGGAAGGCCGGTATTTGCGGATATCGACCCAAGGACCTATACCATTGACCCCGCCTCCCTGGAGCGGTGCGTGACGGAGCGAACCAAAGCGGTCATTGCGGTGGACTTCACCGGGGCGGCCTGCGATTATGACGCCATCCGGGCCGTCTGCCAGAAGCACCATCTGCTTCTGATCGAGGATGCCGCCCACTCCATCGGCGCCTCCTACCGGGGGACGCCGGTGGGGAGCATCGCGGACCTGACTACCTTCAGCTTTCATCCCGTGAAGACCATCACGGCGGGAGAAGGCGGCGCTGTATTGACGAAGGACAGTGCCCTGGCAAAGCGGGTGGAGCTGTTTTCCAGACACGGAATTACCCGGGACCCCGCCCTTTTGCGGGACCATAGCAACTCCAACTGGTACTATGAGCAGCGGCTGCTTGGCTACAACTACCGCATGACAGACATCCAGTGTGCGCTGGCCCTGAGCCAGCTCAACAAGCTGGAGCGTTTTGCCGCCAGGAGGAAGGAACTGGTCCGGCGGTATAATGAAGTATTCCGTAAGATTCCGGAAGTGATTGTTCAAGAAGAGGTTGAGGGCTCTGACACAGTGCGGCACCTGTATATCCTGCGTCTGAATTTTGACCGGCTCACTTGTGGGCGGAAAGAATTTTATGACGCCATGCAGGCGGAAAATATCGGGGTCAACGTACACTATATCCCGGTGTACTGGCTTCCGTACTATCAATCTCTGGGCTTCAAAAAGGGCCTGTGTCCCAATGCGGAGGCTTATTATGAGAGCAGTATGACGCTGCCTCTGTTCTATAGCATGACAGATCAGGATCAGGATGATGTGATCCAAGCGGTGAGAAAGCTGATTGAATATTTCCGAAAATGAGCGGAGGCGGAGTATGTTCAGACTATGGGACAAGCTGGCGGCGAATCAAGTCTATGTCATCGCGGAGATGAGCGCCAATCACGCCGGGAAGCTGGAGAATGCCCTGGCGATTGTGCGTCAGGCGGCCAAATCCGGCGCGGACTGCGTGAAAATCCAGACCTATACGGCGGATACCATGACCATCGACTGCGACAATGAATATTTTCGAATCAAAGGCGGACTTTGGGACGGTTATAAGCTCTACGATTTGTACCGGGATGCGGGCACGCCCTGGGAGTGGCAGGAGCGAATCAAGGAGGAATGCGAGGCCTGCGGGGTGGATTTCCTCTCGACGCCCTTTGACCGGACAGCCGTCGATTTTCTGGAGGGAATCGGCTGTGAGGCGTACAAGATCGCCAGCTTTGAGCTGGTGGACATTCCGTTGATTGAGTATGCCGCCTCCAAGGGAAAGCCCATGGTGATCAGCTGCGGAATGGGCAGTGTGGAGGAAATTCAGGACGCGGTAGACACATGCAGGCGGCAGGGAAATGACAAGATTGTCCTGCTCAAGTGCTGCAGCGAGTACCCGGCCAATTACAGCGACATGAACCTCGCCACCATTCCGGATATGCGAGAGCGGTTCGGCGTCCCGGTGGGGCTGTCCGACCACTCCATGGGGTCCATCGCCGCCGTGGTGGGGGTTTCGTTGGGCGCACAGGTGGTGGAAAAACATTTCTGCCTCAGCCGTGCCATCAAAAATCCCGACTGCGAGTTTTCTATGGAGCCGCAGGAGTTTGCGGAGATGGTCCGGGATGTCCGGTCCGCCGCAAAAATCCGAGGCCGGGTGAGCTATGAGCTGACGGAGTCGGAAAAGGCGTCCACTGTTTTCCGTAGATCAATTTTTGCCGTGCGGGATATTCAAAAGGGCGAGGAGTTTACGGCAGAAAATATTCGATGCATCCGGCCTGGATATGGTACAAAACCGAAATTTTATTTTAGTCTGTTAAAGGAGCAGGCTCCCAAGGATATTTCAAGAGGGAGCCCGTTGAATGTGGATGTATGAGGTGTTTGATTTGGGTATGGACATCTTTAATGGCAAGCCAATACAGGTGTGCTGTGACTGGAATCAAAAGCTTTTTTTGATAGAAGCGTGTTCTAGTGATGAACAGCTCCTTTTGTCATGGCGAAACGAAGAAAAGACGCGACAACAATCAGTGACTTCTCATATTATTTCATCTGAGGATCATCATAACTGGTTTCATGGTGTATTAGAAGATCCAAATATTAAGATCCTGATCTTATATTTGGGTGGGCATCCAATTGGTTCCATACGTTTTGAGTGTTGTGGTGGACAAGCGCTGATATCATATTCTGTTGACTGCGGATACCGAGGTCTGGGGTTAGGGACTAAACTGATTTGTATGGCAATAAACTACGCCGAAAAAAAGCTGAATGTGTCACAGCTTTTTGCGGAAACAAAAGAAAATAATTATATGTCACAAAAGGTTTTGCTTGTAAACGGTTTCCACCCAATTGGCATAAGCTCAGAACAGGGTATTATTACTTTCGGCAGGGCGCTTACCCCCCCCCCCCCCCCCGAGGGGTGTCTGACGTAGGAAAAACTGTTATTTGTATCTATGCGTTCCAATGCTCTCCCTTCCGTTTAGTAGAGAGAAGGGGGGTAAAGTGAATGGAAACATACTATAGTGAGGAAGAACTAAAAACACTTGGTATAAAAAAATATGGTTTCAATGTAAAAGTAAGTCGTCATGTGGCACTATATAGGCCAGAAGAATTAGAAATAGGAAATAATGTCAGGATTGACGATTTCACTATTATCAGTGGGAAAGTTGTTTTGGGTGATTATATTCATATAGCTCAAAGTTGTGGATTATATGGCGGAAATTCCGGCATTTATATGGAAGATTATTCTGGCATATCTTCGCATGTCGTTATTTACGCAACCTCAAATGATTATTCCGGACGATTTATGACAAATCCAACAGTGCCTGAGAAATATACAACTGGTATAAATTGCCCGGTTTACCTGAAGAAACATGTAATTATAGGCTGTATGTCGGTAATCTTACCTGGAGTTACTGTTGAAGAAGGATGTGCTGTTGGAGCAATGTCCTTAGTAAACAAAAATTTAGCCGCATGGGGCATATATGCAGGTGCGCCTGTGCGTCGTTTGAAGGATCGAAGTAAACATCTTTTAGAGCTGGCGGATAAGTTAGAAGAGGAGGTAAGCAGATTAGGAAAACAGATACATGATTTGAAAGTTGGAGATTATATAGAGAAGAAAAATTTAATAACTTATGAAAGCGCAGTCCAGTACGCGTCTATTACTGGTGACAATAACCCTATACATTTTGAAACAAAAGAGGCGTATCAATCGTACTATGGTAGACCTGTTGCACATGGTATGATTTTAGCGGGCTTTATTTCGGGTGCTATTGGAGGCGCTATGCCAGGTGCGGGATGCATTTATGAAGCACAAACTTTTAGTTTTATTCGGCCCGTTTTTTATGGAGATACGATTTTAACAAGAATCACTGTAATTTCAATAGATGCAGAAAGAAATCGAGTCACTTTAAAGACAGAGTGTTTTAACCAAAACCATGACTGTGTACTAGATGGCGAAGCTGTTGTTTTACCACGAAAAAAATCTCTTCCTTTTTGATTTTATGTATTCAGTGTGTTAAGAGAGCCGAGGAAATAAACGATGATATGTATTCGTGCTGATGGAAACCAACAAATCGGAACAGGCCACATCATGCGCTGCCTGTCGCTGGCGGACGCGCTCCGGGAGCAGGGCGGGAAAATTATGTTTGTCACAGCGGAGCCGTATTTCCAGCGGCTGATTCAGACGCGCGGCGATCCCTGTACCGTGCTGGGGACAGCCTATGACCGAATGGAAGAGGAGCTTTCTGTATTCCTTCCACTGCTAGAACAGGAACAGCCTGAGCTGGTGATATTGGACAGCTACTTTGTCACGCCGGAGTACATGAAAGCAATCAAGGGTATTTCAAAGCTTTTTTATATCGACGACCTGAACGCCTTTGACTACCCGGCGGATGCTGTAGTAAATTACGCTGTTTATGGGCCGGAGATGCCATATCCGCAGAACAAAAAATATTTCCTTGGTCCCCGATATGCCCCTCTTCGCAGGCAATTCCAGGGGCTGGGACAGCGTATTGTTCGGGACCATGTGGAAGATGTGCTGATTTCCACCGGCGGTACGGATCAATATCACGTGGCTCTGCGCTGTGCGAAGCATCTGCGGGAACACCCCCCGCGTGAAAATATGAAATTTCATTTTGTACTTGGAGCCATGAACCAGGATGTGGCTGAGCTTGAAGGAATTGCGGAGAATTCTCCGTTTATTCAGCTGCACCGTCAGGTAGCAGATATGTGTTCACTGATGTGTCAATGCGACGCAGCAGTTTCTGCGGCGGGTACGACACTTTATGAGCTGTGCGCCTGCGGCCTTCCAACCGTGACATATATTTTGGCTGATAACCAGATTCAAGGGGCTGGGGCGTTTCAAAAAGCGAGACTGATGCCCTGCGCCGGTGATATTCGAAAGAATGCACGTTTCCTGGAACACCTTTTTGAGCTGCTGAATTCACTTTCGGATGACTTTGCGCAGCGACAGCGTATAGCGGAACAAATGCAAGGAACAGTTGATGGCCAGGGCGCTGCGAGGCTGGCGGAAGCGGTATTAAAGCTGAGCGGCAGTACAGAAAATATTGATTTACATTTGGAGGCAGGAAATGGATAAATATAAGATGTTGGGAAAAATTGCGAATGTTTACGCGGAAGGCGGAAACATTTTAGAATATTTAAGAAGCATTGAGGGCCGTGATGATAATACAATAGAGGACATTATGATCAGCTATGATTTTCAGGCGGGCTCATACAATGCTCAATATCGAAAATCACCGGATGAACTTAATAAACCTCTCATGGCTATGGGGGAAATAATGAATATTTATTTGCCCGAGAATGGGTATACATTGTGTGAGGCGGGGGTTGGAGAAGGGACCAGCTTTTTCCCGTTGTTTCCGTATTTGAAGGAAAAGCCGGCATTTGCCTGCGGATTTGATATTTCCTGGTCGAGAATACTAGAGGGCATTCGTTTCGGTAACGAGTTTACAGGGCTGTCGGAAATGCCCATGCAGCTGGTCGTGGGAGATATGTTTGAAACGCCCTTTGCGGATAATTCTTTTGACATTGTTTACACCTCGCATGCGATGGAACCAAATGGAGGAAAGGAAAAGCAAATGCTTGCGGAGCTGTATAGAATAACCTCCAAATATTTGATTTTATTTGAGCCAATTTATGAGCTGGCCTCCGAAGAGGCCCAAAAGCGAATGATTCGTCATGGTTATGTAAGGGGATTAAAGCGCCAGGCGGAGGATTTGGGTTATTCTGTTGTGCGCTATGAAATGCTTCGCTGTTCTGTCAATGAATGTAATCCGACGGGAGTCATCGTAATTGAAAAGGGAGGCGTGACGGAGTGGGACGGCCTGTGCGACCCGCTTTCTAAAAAACAGCTGACGGAATGCGATGACTGCTATTTTTGCATAGACAGTATGTTGTCATATCCTAAAATCGGCGGTATTCCCTGTTTGCTGAGGCAAAACGCGGTATTGACGACAAAATTTGAAGCATAGAAACAATTGGAAACGGGAGTGGACAAAATGAAGGCGCTCATTTTGAATTCAGGAATAGGGACCCGGATGGGAGAATTAACGGCTTGCCAACCCAAGTGTATGACAAGCATTTCTTCCAGGGAGACCATCCTCAGCCGTCAGCTGCGGCAGATTGCCGGCGCCGGAATTCGCGAGGTCGTGGTTACCACAGGTCCATTCGAGCAGGAGCTGATTACATATTGCAACGGGCTGGGTCTGCCGCTGTCATTCACTTTTATAAAAAATGAGGAGTATCAGCACACAAATTATATCTATTCCATTTTCCTGGCCCGGGAGCATCTGAAAGACGATCTGATTCTGCTTCATGGCGATCTTGTAATGGAGGACGAGGTGTTTCGCCGGATTGTGGAGAGCGGGCAAAGCTGCATGGCGGTCAGCTCCACCTCGGCTTTACCGGAGAAGGATTTTAAGGCGGTTCTGCGCGGCGGGAAGATCATACAGGTAGGGGTAGAGTGCTTCAACAGGGCTGTTGCGGCCCAGCCTGCGTATCACCTGATGAAGCGGGACTGGAAGGTCTGGCTGGAGGAAATTGAGCGGTTCTGTCAGGACGGAACGGTGGCCTGCTATGCGGAAAACGCATTTAACCGGATTGCAGATCAATGCGCAGTCTATCCTCTGGATGTGCGGGATATGCTCTGCGGCGAGGTAGACGACTTGTCCGATCTGGCAGTCGTCTCCGCTAAGCTGAAGCGGGTGGAGGAGAGAACGGTCTACGTTTGTTTTTCGGCAGATGTGCTCCATGGCGGGCACATGAGCCTTTTGAGAAGGGCGGCCGGACTGGGGCGGCTGACGGTGGGCGTGCTGTCAGATGAGGCGGTAGCGTCTTATAAGCGGTTTCCCCTGCTTCCCTTTGAAGAACGCCGCGCTCTGTTTCAAAATATCAAGGGTGTGGACCGGGTTGTGGAACAGAGGGAGCTGAGCTACCGCAGTATCCTGGAGGAGCTGAAGCCGGATATTGTGGTACATGGCGACAACTGGCGGGAGGGGCTCCAGAAGCCTCTGCGGCAGGAGGTGCTGGACCTGCTTGCCACTTACGGCGGCAGACTGATAGAATTTCCCTATGCCAGCGACCCCAAATATAAAACACTGGAGGAGCGTTCCCGCGCAGAGCTGTCTTTGCCAGACAGCCGGCGCGGCAGGCTGAAAAAGCTTCTGCGGCTGAAGGGCCTGGTCACGGCAATGGAGGCTCACGACGGGCTGTCCGGCCTGATTGTAGAGAATACTGTGATTCAAGATGGTGGGAAGACGTGGGGGTTCGACGCCATGTGGGTGTCCAGCTTGTGCGATTCCACAGCCAAAGGGAAGCCGGATATTGAGCTGGTGGACATGACCTCCCGATTCCGTACCATTGATGATCTGACCGAGGTGACCACCAAGCCTATTATTTTTGATGGGGACACCGGCGGCTTGACGGAGCACTTTGTTTATACAGTTAAAACGCTGGAAAAGCTGGGCGTCTCCGCGGTGATTATTGAAGACAAAAAGGGGCTGAAGAAAAACTCTCTGTTCGGTACTCAGGTGGAACAGACCCAGGACTCTATCGAGGCATTCAGCGCCAAAATTGCCGCCGGAAAGCGGGCGCAGAAGTCCTCCGATTTTATGATTATTGCCCGGATTGAGAGCTTGATTTTGGAGCGGGGCATAGAGGACGCTTTGGAGCGGGCGTTTGCCTTCACGGATGCTGGCGCCGACGGGATTATGATTCACTCCCGCCGCAGGGAGCCGGACGAAATTTTTCTGTTTACGGAGCGGTTTCGGGCAAAGGATGATAAGACGCCGCTGGTGGTTGTGCCTACCTCGTTTCACTCTGTCACAGAGGAGGAATTCCGCCGCCGGGGAATCAATATCGTAATCTACGCCAACCAACTGATGCGCAGTCAGGTTCCGGCAATGCAGCGCACAGCGCAGAGTATTTTACAGCATCACAGGGCCATGGAGGCGGACGCGGCGCTGATGCCTTTTCAGGAGATTATCCGCCTGATACCGGCGGAGGTGTGATATGCGGGAGCAACGGGTGCTGTCACCTCGGGACAATTACATAGAACTGGACAAATACCTCCAGGAGGCTGGAGCCGCCCGCATATTTTTGGTGTGCGGCGGCTCGATCCGCAGTCTGGCACTGGATGGGTACTTTCAGACGCTGGCGCGGCGCACCGGCATTCAAGTCACACGGTTTAGCGGGTTCCAACCCAACCCCGATTATGAGTCCGTGATGGTTGGGAGCGACAGGTTCCGCCTGAAGGAATGCGACCTGATTGTGGCGGTGGGGGGCGGCAGCGCCCTGGACGTGGCGAAATGTATCAGGAACCGCGTTGGAAGCCAGGTGTCCCTGCTGGCCATTCCAACCACGGCGGGCAGCGGCAGCGAGGCTACCCATTTTGCCGTTGTTTACAAGCACGGTGTAAAGGAATCGGTGGATTGCGGTCTGCCGGACGCCGTACTTTTTGATCCCTCTGCACTTAATACGCTTCCAGACTATCAGCGCAAGTCCACTATGCTGGACGCACTGTGCCACGGAGTGGAATCCTACTGGTCGCTGCGGGCGACGCTTGAGAGTCAAAACCTCGCCCGGCGGGCCATCCGGCTGATTTTAGAAAATAAAGACCGGTATCTGGACAACGACCCGGCGGGGAATGCGGAAATGCTGACAGCCGCGAATTATGCCGGCCAGGCGATTAACCTGACGGCCACCACAGCCGGTCACGCCATGAGCTATGGACTGAGCCGCCTTTGCGGCATCGCCCACGGCCATGCGGCGGCGTTGTGCGTGGCGGAGCTCTGGCCGTATATGCTGCAAAATCTTTCCCTGAGCCCAAGCCCGGGTATATTGAAAACGTTCCAATCACTGGCACAAATTATGGACTGTGAAACATCAGAGGCTGCGGCGAGCGGGTTCAGGCGGCTTTTGTCCCAACTGGAATTGGAGCCTCCCTCCTTGAAAACAGGCGGGATGGACGAGCTGCTGGGCATGGTTAATGTCCAGCGGCTGAGCAATCATCCAATCCCCCTGGACCGAGCGAACATTGAGGAGCTGTACCGGAATATTTTGCGGAAAAGGGAGTAGACAATGAAAGTAGAAGCACTTTTGAATATGATTGATTCCGGATTTTACACCGGAGTTCCTGACTCCCAACTGAAAGCGCTGTGCGACTGCCTGATAGATACCTATGGGACTGACCCCAAGCGCCATATGATTGCGGCCAATGAAGGAAATGCCGCCGCTTTGGCTTCGGGGTATTATTTGGCTACCGGAAAGGTACCGGTTGTTTATCTGCAAAACAGCGGGCTGGGCAATATCATGAATCCGGTTGTGTCCCTTTTGAACAAAAAGGTTTACGGGATTCCCTGTCTGTTCATAATCGGCTGGCGGGGAGAGCCGGGGATACACGACGAGCCGCAGCATGTGTTTCAGGGGGAAATCACGCCGGGCCTGCTGGAGCAAATAGGCATCCCATTCTTTATACTGGATCGGGAAACGACCATAGAACAAATCGCCGCTAAAATGGAGGAATATCGCCTGCTCTTCAAGGAGGGGCGCCAGTGCGCTCTTGTTGTCCGTAAGGGGGCGCTGGCCTATCGTGGGCATACAAAGTATGGGGTCCCCCGCCAAGTAAAAAGAGAGGACGCGATTGAGCGGATTGTCCAAGCAGCAAAGGACGATCTTATCGTATCCACAACAGGAAAGATCAGCCGGGAGCTGTTTGAACTGCGAACGTACAAGGGGCAGGGGCATTTCCGGGACTTTCTTACAGTGGGCTCTATGGGCCACAGCAGTTCTATTGCGCTGGGAATCGCGCTGCAGCAGCCGGATTTTCGAGTGTGGTGTCTGGATGGAGACGGAGCGGCCTTAATGCATATGGGTTCAATGGCGCTTATTGGGACCAGCCGGCCTGACAATTTTGTTCATGTTGTACTCAATAATGAGGCGCACGAGTCGGTAGGCGGGATGCCCACAGCGGCGGGACAGATCGACCTGCCTGGCGTGGCCCGTGCCTGCGGATATCCTGCGGCGGCCTCGGTGTCCACACTGGCAGAGCTGGAGAAAAAGTTAGATATGGTAAAAAATAAGAGACAATTGACATTCCTTGAAATACAATGCTCACTAGAATCCAGAACTGATTTAGGAAGACCCGATATTGCGCCAATAGAAAATAAGCGGGCGTTTATGGACCATATACGGGGCGCAGGATAGAACCTTCACTGCGATTCAAAAGTCGCTTCGCTCAGGTCCAGCTCCTGGCCGCAGCGGTTGTCGATGTCCGTGCCGTTGCCGGAGAACACCACCTCGGGGAAGCTCAGCGCCATCCGGTTGGGCACCCGTTCAAAAAGGATGCCGGTGCCGTTGTTTCGGAAGATGTCCCCTCTGTAGTGGGAGCTCATTGGGCTTCCGGTGTCGGCGTTGTAATGGAGAACGATGCCGTTGTCCTCAAAGGTGTACTCAACGGCGCTGACCCAAGCGTCCTGTACCAGTACTCCGGTGCGCCAGCCGGAGATACGACAGCCTAAAAGGAATGCGTTGGAGGCGGTGGACAGGCCTACGCTGCTTCCGTTCCCCACAAGGTCGATGTCATAGATCCAAGTGTTTCTTTTGATTGGGGTCGGTATGCGAATGGGGCCGGTAAAAACGGTTCGTCCCCCCTCCTCGGCGCCATAGAGATTGATCTCCCGGGGGATGGTGATGCCTCCGTCGTAGGTCACAGGGGGCAGATGGATATCCACGGTGTTCGGTCCGCCCCCTGTGATCTCAACTAAACTGTCCAGCAGGGCCTGTACCTCCTCCACGGTGTTCAGGGGCGTATCCTCCGGAGTGAAGCGGTAGACCTCCAGGGGGTGGGCGTCCATGGCCTGATAGAGGTGAATAAGGTCCCCGTTCTTCATCTCGATGGTCCAATGCAGGGTCCCCTGACCGCTGCCGGAGTAGAAGTGGATGGAGGAGACCAAAGCGGCCTCGGGGACGTAGTCCGGTCGGGGGACCGGTTCGTCGCAGGTCCAGGGCAGCTCTTCGCTGTCCGTCTCCACAAAGGCGGCGGTGACCCGCTCCACCTTCTCCATAAATTCTTCCTTGGCGTTGGCGCTGCTCTCCGGGTGGTTGATATATAGACACTGGGGGAAGGTGTACAACTCGTCTCTCACATCCACCTGCTGGGAGATCTCCTGGGCCGAATAAAAACGGTCGTTTATCCAGCCGGCCAGCACCTGATAGGTCACGCCGCCGTCGGTATAGAGGACCTCGGCGGTGCCGTTGTCGTAGACCTGGGGACGGCCACGGAGGTAGAGCCCCCCGGCCAGCAGCAGGGCGGCGAGGACCATCAGGGCGCTGTACAGCGCCCACCTCGGCATGTGCCGAGGCGGTGATACCTCTTTGCGCTGGCTGATATCCTGCGCGCAGTGGGGGCAGAAGGACGCCCCCGCTGGGAGCTGGGCCCCGCAGTGGGGGCAGGATTTTGTCTCTCCATTCATAGCTTTGTACTCCTTCTCTACTCAAAGATAGCGGCGGCGATGCTCACCTCGTGGCCGCAGCGGTTGTCGATGTCCACGCCGTTGCGGGAGAAGCGGGTGCCCTCGAAGTACAGGGCCTGGTCGCCGGGGACGCTCTCCAGCAGGACGGCGGTGCCGTTGCGCCGGAACAGGTTGCCGCTGTACATGTGGTCGTTTCGGTTGTCGCTGGTGGAGTTGAAATGGAAGCCCACGGTGTTGTCCTCAAAGACGCTGTTTTTGATGTTCACCCAGGAATTGCCGTAGCACAGCACGCCGGTGCGCCACCCGGCAAACTGGCAGTCGGAGAAGTTGATCCGGGCGGAGGCGGACACCCCCACCCCCTCACCGTCTCCCGTGAAGCTCAGGTTTTGAAATTTGCAGATGTAGCCCTTCTGGGCGGTGGCCTGGAGGGTGCCGGTGAAAGTGGTCCGGCTTCCGTCCGGGTTTTCGCTGCCGATGAGGTTCATAGACCGCTCCTCCAGCAACAAGCTCCCCTCATAGGTGACGGCGGGCAGGTGGATGTAGACGATCACGTCCGAGGTGACGGTCTCGTTGATTTCGTTCACTAGGGCCTGTAACTCCTCCGTAGTGTTCATGGGCACGTCCTCCGGGTAGAAGTGCCGGGTGGGGACCACCCCCAGCGCCATCCGCTGGTACAGGCGGATGGTGTCGCCGTTTTTCATGCGGATGTTCCACCGCAGCTCCATGTCGCCGCTGCGGTCGGTGTAGGTCAGGATGCTTCGGGAGGCGGCCTCCAGGTCGTAGTCTGAGGCCTGGGGCTGGGTGTACTGCCAGGGCTCCGGGCTGTCGCCGCCCCGCAGGAGCTCCACATTGATGGCCTCCACCTTGCGGAGAAAGACCTCCTTGGCGTTTACGCCGGTGTCCATGTGGTTGATGAACAGCCGGGAGGGCTTGTTGGAGGTGGTCCCCTCCTCCACTTCCTCGGCGTAGTCGGCCATGGGCTGGAACCGGTCCCCGAAGTGATTGAGCAGCAGCTGGTAGGAGCCGTCGCTGTCGGTGTAGATCACCTCGGCGGTGCCGTTGTCGTAGACCTTGGGCCGGGTGCAGAGCCAGGACGTCAGCCCTATGGCCAGAATAAGGAGGGCCATCAGGGCGTTCCGAAGCGCCCGCCCCGGCATAGGCCGGGGCGGCTTGACCTCGGTT
>OFGE01001068.1_pt1 | contig 26497 bp, 27 predicted proteins | sample 1521681 | NCBI WGS metagenome assembly OFGE01 (sample SAMEA3504093, study PRJEB24116) | mouse gut metagenome | biome: mouse gut; feature: mouse-associated habitat; material: faeces | place: Denmark | collected 2011
TGATACCTACCAGCTTCCCGTTCTCCGTAACCGGAACGCCTGAAATCCTGAACTTCCCCATCAGGTTGTTCGCATCCTCCAGAGTATTCTCCGGCGACAGATAGAACGGATCCGTAATAACACCATTCTCGGAACGCTTAACCTTATCTACCTCTTCCGCCTGGCTCTCGATAGACATGTTCTTATGAATAATACCAATGCCCCCCTGACGTGCCATAGCGATCGCCATACGATGCTCTGTAACAGTATCCATCCCGGCACTCATCATCGGTATATTCAGTCTGATGCTTTTCGTTAAATTAGTTGACAGATCCACCTGATTCGGGACTACTTCTGAGTATGCCGGTACCAAAAGAACATCATCAAATGTAATTCCTTCTCCGATTATCTTTCCCATGATTATCATTCCTCTCTTTCTCTCTTGAATTGGTATCGGCAGAGCCTTCGCGGCCATGCAGCCCTAAGCCTGCCGACAATATATTTAACTGCTATAATAACCAATTATAATACCATTTGTCAACTATTTTCAGATGCTTTTTTATCTGCTTTTTATTCTTTACCTGCGGATCACTTTCCTTGGGGCCATCATGTAGAAACCTTCGATGATCGTATCGTTCGGTTCAAATATAATCTTCTTCTTCTCACCCTGTCCCGACACGATCAGCGCGTACAGCTTAGCCTGTCCCGTTCTGGAACTGTAATCATAAGTCCTTGCGTTCTTATACTGATGAAGCTCCACGGCGTCCGCAGGCGCAAGCAGTTCCAGATCGGCTACATTCATAGAAAACTGCTTCTTTCTCTTCGCCTTGTTCATGATCTTATCGATGTCCAGATCTCCATTGACAAACAGATATTCATACTCGACCTTAAGCCTTCCGAATATAAACACGTCAAGCGCTATCATGATGACCGGCAGGATCAGAATGCCCGGGAACATCAGAATAGCCAGAAAAGAAACGAGCGTCGCGGCGATCAATACCGCCTTGATCAGCATGTCCTTCATATCCGTCTGTTTCTTTACCATCTGTTCTGTATAGTAATCATTCATCTTCTACTCCTCCGTACTCTTTATTGGGCCGGATCATTCGTCACGGAACCCTGTATTATAATCTACATGTATTGTATCATACTTTATAGCAAAAAGAAAACTCCTCATATGAGGAGTTTTCAAAAAATTTATGATTCTTACATCATGCCCATTCCGCCGCCTGCGCCTGCCGGCATAGCCGGAGTCTCTTCTTTGATATTGGCAACAACAGACTCAGTCGTCAGCAGGGTGGACGCAACGCTTGTCGCATTCTGCAGTGCGCTTCTTGTAACCTTAGCCGGATCAAGGATTCCGCACTCTACCATATCCACATAATTCTCTGTCAGCACATCGAATCCCGCGCCAGGAGCAGATTCTTTTACCTTATTGATAATCACGGAACCTTCCAGTCCTGCGTTGGCCGCAATATGGAATAATGGGGATTCCAGAGCCTTCAATACCACATTCGCGCCTGTCTTCTCGTCTCCGCAAAGATCCTCTGCCAGTTTTGCCACTTCTTTTGCAGCGTGGATATAAGCAGAACCGCCTCCTGCGATAATTCCTTCTTCCACTGCTGCTCTGGTCGCTGCAAGCGCATCTTCCATACGGAGCTTCGCTTCCTTCATCTCTGTCTCGGTAGCAGCGCCTACACGGATAACTGCAACGCCTCCTGCCAGCTTCGCCAGCCTCTCCTGAAGTTTCTCTTTATCGAAATCAGATGTCGTCTCTTCAATCTGCATCTTGATCTGTGCTACGCGGTCAGAAATCTCTTTCTTGTCACCCATACCGTCAACGATAACGGTATTCTCCTTCTGAACCTTTACAGACTTCGCACGTCCCAACTGATCCATGGTCGTCTCTTTCAGATCCATGCCAAGCTCGTCGGATACCACCTGGCCGCCTGTGAGGATTGCGATGTCTTTGAGCATCTCTTTCCTTCTGTCGCCATATCCCGGCGCCTTTACTGCCGCAACATTGAATGTTCCGCGCAGCTTATTGACAATCAGGGTCGTAAGAGCTTCGCCCTCTACATCCTCGGCAATAATCAGCAATCTAGCGCCTGACTGTACGATCTGCTCTAACAGAGGAAGGATGTCCTGAATATTAGAAATCTTCTTATCTGTAATCAAAATATATGGATCTTCTAAGACTGCTTCCATCTTATCCATATCTGTTGCCATATATGCAGACACATATCCGCGGTCGAACTGCATACCTTCTACCAGATCAAGCTCTGTCTTCATGGTCTTAGACTCTTCAATGGTAATAACGCCGTCATTGGAAACTTTCTCCATTGCGTCTGCAACCATCTCGCCTACTTCGTCATCCCCTGCGGAAATTGCAGCTACCCTCGCAATCTGGTCTTTGTCTTTCAGCTTGCTTGACATCTTCGCAATCGCCTCTACCGCTGTATCCGTAGCCTTCTTCATTCCTTTGCGCAGGATAATCGGATTCGCGCCTGCCGCTAAGTTCTTCATTCCTTCATGCACCATAGCCTGTGCAAGCACGGTCGCAGTCGTTGTTCCGTCGCCGGCAACATCGTTGGTCTTAGATGCAACTTCCTTGATGAGCTGTGCGCCCATGTTCTCAAATGCATCTTCAAGCTCGATTTCTTTTGCGATTGTCACACCGTCATTGGTAATTAACGGTGCGCCGAAAGACTTATCAAGAACAACGTTGCGTCCCTTAGGTCCAAGTGTTACCCTTACTGTATCTGCCAGCTGATTCACTCCTGATTCCAATGCGCTTCTGGCTTCTGCGCCGTATTTAATTTCCTTTGCCATGTCTGTCTGCCTCCTAAATCTATGATTATCTGATTTTTTAATTACATGCGCCTATCTGCTTCAAACTGATATCATTCCTTATAAAATTACTCGCAGATTGCAAGGATGTCATCCTGCTTAACGATGATATATTCTTCATCGTCAACCTCTACGTTCGTCCCTGAATATTTGGAATAAATTACCTGCTGCCCAACTGACACATTCATCTTCACTTCTTTCCCGTCTACGGTTCCGCCAGGTCCAACTGCAATGACTTCCGCCTGCTGCGGCTTCTCCTTGGACTGTCCGGGAATCACGATTCCTGACTTGGTGGTCTCTTCTGCAATAAGCTGCTTCAATACAACTCTGTCTCCTAATGGTACTAACTTCATAATTTATGCCTCCTTTTGATTATATTTATCTTTTTGTTAGCACTCATAAAAAGAGAGTGCTAAAAAACTCTAGTAATAAAATAGCACTCTCTTTCGACTTTGTCAACACACTTTATATTTAGTTTACAAGATTTTTATAAAATCCGTTCTTAATCCGAAATTTCAAGACCCTTCCCGCCTTATTCCAGTATCTTTCCACGATGGAACCGATACATGCCGTATCCCCTTCCGATAACTTGATTCTGCACTCGTAATTCCCGTCCAGCGAAAATTCAGTGACTTCTGTATCCTCTGCTACCAAGTATATGCACTCCTCTTCTGGTTTATACGTGATAATATGGCAATGATGGACTTTCTCGTCAAACCTTCCCTCTTTCAGCACCATGCGGTTCATCCTGATATCCGCCCCGCTCCCCTCATACATGTAAGCTCTCCCTCCGCAATCTCTAATATAAATTTATGTGCGGTTAGATCAGCCCTCTTCCCAGGCTCTTAATCCAACCGCACAGATGTTTATTTCATACGTTCTGCCTTAATATGTTCCAATTCCGTAAATACAAAATCATTCACGACCTTAATGTAAGTCCCCTTCATTCCCGATGAGCGGGACTCAATCACTCCCGCGCTCTCGAACTTCCTAAGGGCGTTGACAATCACGGATCTGGTTATACCGACCCTGTCTGCAATCTTGCTCGCTACCAGAATTCCTTCCGTACCATCCAGCTCTTCAAAGATATGGATAATCGCTTCCAGTTCCGAATAGGACAGCGTACTGATTGCTGACTGCACGATATGTTCCTTCCGTGTCTCTTCCGCACTCTCTTCATTGACGGAGCGGAGCATCTCCAGGCCAACCACTGTCGTTCCATATTCACTTAAAATGATATCATCAATCTCATACATCTGTTCTTTCTTATAAATGAACAGAGTCCCTAAACGTTCTCCCGCAATATCAATCGGGGTGATGATTGCCTGATATCCCTGTACCGCACTCCCGGAAAATCCAAGCGTCTGCAGATTCACATTCTCCTTGGTGGATAGGATGCTCAGCAGTCTCTCGTTGAGCATAGGATCAATATGCCTGCCCACCTCCTGCTCGATCAGCTCCTTGATATACGGTACGTTGCCGCACTTGCTTCCTCCAAGTACCTTTCCCTTCCTGCTCACTACCAGCACATTTGAATCCAAGATTTCAGTAAGCACTTCACAAATATCATTAAATACTACCTTACTTGAATTATTATTGTGCAGTAATTTATTGATCTTTCTGGTCTTATCTAATAATTGTACACTCATTGACATACCTCCATCCTTTGCAAGTAATATTATCATACAATTCTTTTTTTTTCAATGAATATCCAAATTATTTTTACAACTCTTACTCAATTCTTGCTATTTTCTTTATTTTCCACATATCCGCACTTCTCGTCACTGCAGAGAAGCTTGTTCCCTTTCTCCACCATGTAGCTGCTGCAGCGGGGGCATTTCTTTAAGGAAGGCTTCTGCCAGGACATGAATTCACATTCCGGGTTATCTTCACATCCATAATATTTCCTTCCCTTCTTCGTCTTGCGCAGCACCACCTCTTTGCCGCACACCGGGCATGGAACTCCGATCTTCTCAAGATAAGGCTTGGTGTTCCTGCATTCCGGGAATCCCGGACAGGCAAGGAAACGTCCGTGGGGGCCGTACTTGATGACCATGTTCCTCCCGCACTGGTCGCAGATAACGTCTGTTACCTCATCCTCTATCTTCACCCGTTCCTGCTCTTCTTCCGCCTTTTCCACCGCTTCCTCAAGATCCGGATAGAAATTCTCAATAATTGTCCGCCAGTTCACCTTGCCTTCCGCGACGCTGTCTAAAAGGCTCTCCATATTGGCGGTAAAGTTCACATCCACAATACTTGGGAAGGATTGTTTCATAATATTGTTGACCACTTCCCCAATCTCAGTCAGGTACAGGTTCTTATTCTCCTTTGCTACATAGCGCCTTGCTATGATGGTAGAGATGGTAGGGGCATAGGTACTTGGACGCCCGATTCCCCATTCCTCCAGAGTCTTTACCAGCGCCGCCTCCGTATAGTGTGCCGGGGGCTGGGTAAAATGCTGCTTCGGCTCAAAATCTATCTTCGTGAGTTGGGAATCCTTATCCAGGCTCTTGAGCAGTACGTTATTCTCCTCTTTCTCTTCTCCGGCTTCTGTGTACACCGAACGGAAACCTTCAAAGACAATCTTTGAAGCCGCCACCGTAAACCGATACCGGCCTGCCGCAATCCGGACAGAAGTCGTCTCGTATCTGGCGGGCTGCATCCGGCTTGCTACGAACCGTTTCCAGATAAGCTGGTACAGCCGGAACTGATCCCTGCTCAGGGATTCCTTCATCGAGACGGGCGTCCGGCTCACATCGGTGGGACGGATCGCCTCGTGGGCATCCTGAATATTCTTATGCCCGTTCCCGCTCTTCGCCTCTCCTGCCGCCGCATATTCCTGCCCGTAATTCGCCGCAATATACTCACGCACATTGGCGTCTGCTTCCTCCGATATCCTCGTGGAATCCGTACGCAGGTAAGTAATCAGGCCTACTGTTCCGTTTCCTTTAATGTCAATTCCCTCGTAAAGCTGCTGCGCGATACGCATCGTCTTAGAAGTAGCAAAATTCAAGGCTTTCGACGCCTCCTGCTGCAAAGTGCTGGTGGTAAACGGAACCGGCGCCTTTTTCGTCCTCTCGCTCTTTTTGATATCTTCTACGGCGTACTTTGCCCCGTCGATTTCTTTTAGAATTTCATCCAGCTCTTCCTTGGAGTGAATCGTCATCTTCTTTTTATCCGTACCGTAGAATTTTGCCGTCAGAGGCTTTCTCTCCCCTTCGACTTTCAGGTTCGCATCCAATGTCCAGTATTCCTCCGGTATGAATGCATTAATTTCCTCTTCTCGGTCGGCTATGATACGAAGCGCCACGGACTGAACACGCCCGGCGCTTAACCCTCTCTTTACCTTCGCCCACAGCAAAGGACTGATCTTATATCCCACGACTCTGTCCAGAATTCTTCTTGCCTGCTGTGCGTCCACCAAATCCATGTCAATCTCCCTGGCATTCTTTAAAGACGCTTTCACTGCATTCTTCGTAATCTCATTAAAACTGATTCGGTATGTCTTCTTATCCTCTAACTTCAGCGCCTTGCTCAAATGCCACGATATCGCTTCCCCCTCACGGTCAGGGTCAGTTGCCAGATATACTTTATCCGCCTTCTTCACTTCCTTGCGAAGCCCGGCAAGAATATCTCCTTTCCCCCGGATTGTAATATATTTCGGCTCATAATCATGCTCCACATCAACTCCAAGCTGGCTCTTAGGGAGATCCCTCACATGCCCGTTGGATGCGGTCACCACGTAACTGCTTCCCAGAAATTTCTTTATTGTCTTCACCTTAGCCGGTGACTCCACGATTACAAGATAACGTGCCATAGCCTTGCTTCCTCCATAAACAACTAAAAGTCCTTTCCTTTGCGGACTCTGATATAATAATTCTTTGACACTTCCCGTATACAGCCCATAAGTTCCAGCGAAATCAGCTCCTGCATCAATTCAGGTACGCCATATCCGGTCTCTTCGATTAACTGGCTGACACTCTTTGGGAAGAAACCGAGACAACTATACACCACATTTTCGTCATTTTCAAGCGTTTTTTCAATTTTGTCTTTTTTTTGTTTCAAATCTTTTCCGGCAATTCCCAGTTCCGCCAGCAAATCCTCCGGAGATATCAGGATGCCCGCGCCCTGCCGGATAAGGGAATGGCATCCCTGGCTTAGCCGGCTCGTCACAGGGCCCGGAAGTGCATAGACGTCCTTCCCCTGTTCTAAAGCCTGGTCTGCCGTAATCAAAGAGCCGCTTCTCTCCTTCGCCTCCATCACCAGTACGATATCCGACAGGCCGCTGATAATACGGTTTCTCATAGGGAAATACATGGGCAGGGGCGGTTTGCCCGGAAGCTGTTCGGAAATCACGCCGCCTCTCTGTTGGATATCCATATACAACCCGATATGCTCCCGTGGATAGCAGATGTCTACGCCGCAGCCCAGTACGCCGTAGGTGACGCCACCTCCATTCAGCGCGCCTCTCTGTCCTGCGCCGTCAATCCCCCTTGCCATCCCGCTGATAACCTGAATTCCATGCTCCGCCAGATATTTTCCATAATCCAGAGCCATTTCTTCCCCATACGGCGTACATTTCCTCGCCCCTACGATTGCCGCGCTTAAAACGCCTTCTTCCGGGAGACTCCCTTTCACATATAATGCGTAGGGAGGGTCCGGAATCTGCAAAAGCTTCTTAGGATATTCGGCCGAGAAATACGGGACGAACCGTATCTTCTGCTTTTTCAGGCTTTCCCACTCTTTCCAGGCCTTTTTCTCTTTCTTTGCCTGAAGGAGAGCCTCCACCTCCTTATCCGCAAGGAACGGAAGAGCCCGCAACTGCATTTCTTCTATATAATATACGGCTCTACCCTCTTTATATTCTTCTCTCAGCAATCTTTTTTTGCAATCTGACAGATATGGGATTGCCGCAAGCCAGTATTCATATTCCATCCTTGTCACCTCCCCCAATACTTTTTGTCCATCGTGCGGTATCCGATGGCTTCTTTCAGATGATGTTCCCGGATTTTTTCGCTCGCGTCTAAATCGGCAATGGTTCTCGCTACTTTCAGAATCTTGTGGTATGTCCTTGCCGTAAGTCCAAGGGATACGAAAGCCTTGCGCATCAGCAGCTCTTCTTTTCGTCCCAGTTGGCAGAACTCCTTTAATTCTCTCACCTCTAACATGGAATTGGCCAGAATCTTCCGCTCCTTGTACCTTTTCTGCTGGATTGCCCTTGCGGCGCATACCCTGTCCCGGATTGCGGCCGAGCCTTCCCGTCTCTCTTCCCTGGCTAACTCCTCATACTGGATTCTGGGAGCCTCCACGCAGATATCCATACGGTCTAAAAACGGTTGGCTGATTTTTCCAAGATACTGCTGAATCTGTGGCTGTGTGCAGGTACATCGGCCGTAATCCGGATAATTTCCGCAGGGGCAGGGATTCATAGCGCAGATCAGGATGAAATTTGCCGGAAACACAAAGTTCCCCTGACTTCTCGTAATCCGTATCATCCGTTCCTCCAAAGGCTGCCTTAACACTTCCAGCACTGGTTTCTGGAATTCTGCCAGCTCGTCCAGAAACAGGACGCCTCCATGGGCAAGGCTGATTTCTCCCGGCACGGGAAACATGCCTCCTCCAATCAGCGCGGACTTCGTCACGGTGTGGTGGACGCTGCGGAAGGGCCTGCCTGTTATCAGCGGATGCTCCTTGTCTACCATACCAAGGACACTGTAAATCTCCGTGATTTCAATACTCTCCTCCAGAGTCGGCGGCGGCAGTATGGTCGGAATCCGCTTCGCCATCATGGACTTGCCGCTTCCCGGAGGCCCTACCATCAGCAGGTTATGTCCTCCTGCCACGGCGACCTCCGCGGCGCGCTTCACTGCCTCCTGCCCATGGATGTCACTGAAATCCACCAAAACCTCCCTGCTTTCCTCAAGGAAAGCCTCCCTCCTGCCTCCCGTAACGATTGGAATCTCCTGCTCCCCGTTCAGGTAACGGCATGCCTCCAAGAGATGCCCTACGCCGAGAATCTGCATCCCTTTGACCAAAGCGCCCTCCCGGACGTTCTGTCCCGGCAGGATACACCTATTGACCCCTTCTTCCCTCGCCTGCATCACGACAGGAAGTATCCCCGATACCTCTTTCACGCTCCCGTCAAGGCCCAGCTCCCCCACCACCAGCGTATCTTTTAGCCTCTCACCCGGGAATCTTCCCATGGAAGCAAGAACCGCCAGCGCTATCGGAAGATCAAAAGACGCCCCCTTCTTCCTCACAGTTGCAGGCGCTAAGTTCACTACCATTTTCTTTGCCGGCATCTGGATTCCTGAATTGCGGATTGCCGTCCTGACCCGCTCGGAAGCCTCCTTCACCTCCGACGAGAGATAGCCTACCATATGGAACATGGGCAGGCCGTTGCTGATGTCTGCCTCCACATGAATCAGTTCGACATGAAGCCCCTGAATCGCGGCAGACAAAACTGTACTAAATGACATTCAGAACTCCTTTCTATATACGATACTTCTGCGTTTCTTCCTTAATCTTTGATATTCCGGCCGATCCGGCCAAATAGATTGTACCGTGCTCCAAAAGCCACGGTATGATTCGACTCTCGCGACCTCGCCAAGGCCAAGAAAATCTTGACCATTGGCTTATTGCTCGCAAGAATTAGGATTGTTATGAAATGCGGAAAAATAAATCTTGGATTCTCCTTGTTCGGAATGTTTCATCCTCTCTCCGCTGTCCAATTTTATATTAATATACGCACAGGGAGATTGCAAGAAAATCTCTTAGACAAATTTCGACATTTTCCTTGTGCCTTTATATTTCCATAGGAATACCATCATTGCCCCGCTGATTGCCAGCAAGCAGTAGAAGCTAATTCCCCGGTTCACCAGTGTCGCCGCCGCCATGGGGTTCTTTGTAAACACACCGGAGAATAGCCTTACAAACGCATATTCACTGATTCCCGCCGCCCCCGGGAATGGAAGCAGCGCAGTCGTCATGAACAACACCGTCTGAAGCAGGAAAACCTGGGGATAAGCAGCCGTTTCCCCCATGGCAAGGCAGACCATATAGGGGATGCTGAACCAACAGATCACCTGGCATATGCTGACCAAGAGTGCCTTTGCCATCACCCGCGGTTTCCTGCGGATCAGGTCTGCACAAGCCTGAAAGTCCCGGAACGCTTCCTCTAGTTTTTCCTGCCATTTTTCCTTATTCTTTACCGGAAGGCGTGCGATTGCCCCATGAAGGAGGCGAAGCAGCCTGTCTTTTAGACGGCGGGAGAACATCACCGACAAAAGTCCGGTGATAAATAGGAGATTGAGCAGGAATCCAAGGACTGCCAGTACCAGAAGTTCCCCCGAGGGCGACACTTTCCCCTGTATAATCGCCGCCATTGCCATAATTTCCATGAAACATACCGCAATTTGGAAACTTGCCAGTTCTCCAATAAGCGCCAGTGTCCCGTGGGCGATCTCGATACCGTCTTTTTTCATAGCGTAGAGCTGCGCCGGCTGCCCGCCTGTGGAAGACGGTGTGATGGAGCTGAAAAAAAATCCGATATAGGCATATTTCATGCCTTGCCAGAAGGTAACAGAATTACCGAAAGAGCCTAGCAGAATCCGCAGGTTAATGCCTTCTGACAGGTGGAATACCTCCGCCAACAGAATTCCCGCAATAAGGAAAGGAATGGATGTATCTGCCAGCGCCTCCCATACGGTCCTCATATCCGTCCCCCGCAGGACGAGGAAACATGCTGCTGCCGCAAATATCAGAAAGACCGCCCCATATCGAAGAACCTTCCGTACTGACAGGTTTTCGCCCATATGCATCCTCCCTTCGCAAGTTTGTCTCTGTTCGTAAGATTGCTTACCACTCATATACATCCATCCTCCCGAAGGAATATCCCCGCCCTATCAGGATGGGCAATGCACTGCGCAGAGCCTCTATGGTGCGTCCCGGCGCTCCCGCCTCACCCCTGCCGTCATGGAGGCAGATAACGGCTCCCGGGAATACTCGTTTTAGCAGTTTCTTTTCAATCGTTTCGGCTGTCTCCTTTGCCGACCAGTCGTGGGCCATTACATCCCAAAAGGTTAATTTTAGATTCCTTCGTTTACAATAATACAATGTCCAGAGATTCAGATGCCCCCATGGCGGGCGGTAATATCGGATATTACATCCCATTTCTTTCATAGATGCCACCGACTGTTCCAAATCCCTGCGGATAAACCGCCTCCCGCAAAACAGTGCATTTTCATGGCGGACTGAATGGATTCCCACCAGATGCCCTTCTTCTTTCATCCTTTCAATCATCTCCGGGTTCTTTCCGGCAAATTCTTCGACCACGAAGAAAGTTGCCAGAATCCCATACTGTTTTAGCAGGTCTAACAGCTGCCCTGTATACTCCCTGCTCGGGCCATCGTCAAACGTCAGGAATAACCGTTTCTCTGCCCTGCCATCCTTCCATTTTCTCCGGCTTCTTCGTTTCCAGAGATATTTCATTCCCTCTGAGGGGAGCAGGCTATAGCTTAATATCCCTGCACTAAGCAAGCCCACGCTTAATTTGCGGAATATATTTTGGGTATCCGGTTTTTTCATATCCATGTTCCTCCTTATGTTCGTTTTGTCCTTCTTTCCGCTCTGCCCTGGTATGGTGACAGCTTCTCATTTTTCTTCCCCGGGCCGCTATCTCACGAACTGCTTCGGGAAGTCCCGTATCCATCATCTCCTGATGCGCGGTTCCCATACATCTTTTCATCTCTTCTAATCTTCTCCCGTCTTCCAGTATCTTCCGCAATTCTGCCGTGAAATCTTCTTTTTTATCCCAAATTACATGGGCGAAGCCTTTTCCCTGTGCATATCTCGCATTCACGGTTTCCTGCTCCAGAAAGGGGCGGATAATGAACATGGGCACTTTGCTGTGCAGACTCTCGAACAGCGTGATGCCTCCTGCTTTTGTGATAACAAGGTCTGCCTTGCGCATATATTTTCCGATATTGTCAACATACCCCAATACCTCAATATCGTCGAAGCGCCCCTGCCATGTCTCATATATCTTCCGGTTCTTCCCGGTAATTACGGTCGCCTTGACCCCCGGCGTCTCATGTAACATATATAAAAGTTCTTCCAGCTTAGGCATGATTCCAAGCCCGCCGCCCATGACCAGGACATGCTTTTGGGCTGTCCCATCTTTATAAGTGTGGTTCTGCCCTTCCTGTTCTGGTTTAAGAAACTGCTGCCGTACCGGCACTCCCGTCACCAGGACATTTTCCGGCAATGCCCCAAAGCCGATCAGATTCTTTTTCACCTCTACGGTAGGCGCCAGATAGAGATCCGCCTGTTTTGCGAACCATTCTTTGTGCATACTGATATCGGTAATGCAGGTGACAAGCGGAATCTGTCTTCCTGACTTTGCCTTATAGGTGGCAGCCGACTTCTCACAGAATGGATGAGTACACACAAGCACGTCTGGCCTGATTTCTTCCATCATCTTCCGGAATTTCCGGTAGATGATAGGACTGCTTGGCCTGTTCCTGGAATTCATTTTCCCGGAAATCTTATAGACCAGATTGTAAATCCCATGGTAACGCTCGGCAACAAGCCCGAACACTTTGTATATCAACTTACTGATGTGCGGGGCAAAATAAGCCGGAAGATCCTTCTGTATGATTTCGGCATCCGGCTCCTGCCTCCTGAATTCTTCTCTGACGGCATTTGCCGCCATCTCATGGCCAAATCCAAACCTTCCACTCAATATCAATACTTTCATAAAAATCCCCCTTCTGTCATAAACCCGTTTGCACAGCAAACCAGCTGTCTGTTTCTTTCTATGAATGTTATTTTATTCCTGAAATCTAAAGAATGGCGGTATGGATTTCTAAACATATTCTGAAGATATCCTTGTCCCTTTCTTTTCGTTTCTAAAGATTTTATTAAGAAACAGGCATGCCGCCTGGCATGCCCTTGGAGTATACTCTTAAAAATATCCCCGCAATTTCTCAATTGCGCTCTTCTCAATCCTTGAAACGTAAGAACGGGAGATACCTAACTGCTTCGCGATCTCCCGTTGGGTATATTCTTCTTCGTTATATAATCCGTACCGCATTTTCAGTACCAGCCGCTCCCGCGGCGACAGTTCGGATTCCACCTTGTGATACAAAAGCCTGATATCGTCGCTCAATTCCACCTTCCTGTGCGCATCGTCTTCTTCCGTCTCAATAATATCGAAAAGCTGTATTTCGTTGCCCTCCCGATCGGTTCCGATTGGCTCATACAACGAAATCTCCTTTGACGATTTCTTTTTTGCCCGCATATACATCAAAATCTCATTCTCAATACAACGCGCGGCGTAGGTGCCTAGCCTGACGCATTTGTCCGGGTTAAACGTCACAACCGCCTTAATCAGACCTATGGTGCCTATGGACAACAGATCCTCCGTGTCTTCCGGGGAGGCCTGGTATTTCTTTACGATATGTGCAACGAGGCGCAGATTCCGCTCTATCAGGATATGTTTCGCTTCAAGATCTCCCTCTGTATATTTTTGCATATAATATCTTTCTTCTGCGGCTGTGAGGGGTTGGGGAAATGATTTCAAGAGAAGCACCTCTAAGCGTATTTGATATAGTCTATGTGAGTTCTTCCCTTTTTGTGCTTTTCCACCAAAAGAAACTATACTGTCTTCAAATTACAAATTCCAGACAAGCCTTAAACTGGTCGCAGTCTATTCTGATGTCAAACTCTCCTCCTAATGCCTTCGTATAAGCGCTCACAATCGCCAGTCCCAGCCCATTGCCCTCACTGGTCCTTGCTTGATCCCCGCGGGCAAAGCGTTCCACGATATCATCCTTCGTGAAATCCATAAAATACTTCGCTGTATTGGTAATCTCTATGCAAATACTCTTCTGCCCAGCCATCAGTTCCGCTTGAACCATACCCGTCCCATCCGTCCTGTCCTTCTGATACGTCTTCACAAATACCCGGGTTCCCTGGGCCGAATACTTCAACGCATTTTCAATCAAATTCTGACAGATACGGTAAAAGTACGCATTATCTGAAAAGACTTTCGTATCTTCCCCTGTAAGCTGCATCACAAACTCAATACCGCTTCCCTTGACCCGGTCGTCCATATCTGCAAAAATCTGTTCTATCAGCCGATTTACCTCTAACCATTCCTTATTAAGCTCCACATTCCCGCTGCTGGCTTTAGCCAGAGAGAACAGACTGTTGATCATCTCCTTTAACTTCTCTGTCCGCGCAGAAACCACGTCCACATAATCCCGCACGACGTCACTCAATTCTTCCTTCTTAATCAGCTCAATATAACCAACCATAGAGGTCAGGGGCGTCTTCAAATCATGGGAAACATTCGTAATCAAATCAATCCTAAGCTGGTCGCTGCGCGACACCTTCTCAAGGCTTTTCCGTTCAATCTCCAAGGCTTCCGCAAGACGCATCTGTAAACGCTCGTCCATCCGGTCGAACACATCATCCAATTTCCCGTACCAGAACTTCCTGCTCCTCCACCATGCAGCCAAAAACTGTACCAAGACCGTAAAAACCAGGACATAGCCCGTCGCATAATTATAGTGATAGTACCCGCCGCCAAACCACATGCGGATACCATTCACAAGTCCGTACAGATACCAGACTGCCACTAATCCAGCCAAAGCAAAAATCTTGCAGAGCCGCTTCATGAAATCCGACTCACTCGACCTCCACTCTTCAATACCAGGCTTCTGCCCATTGTCCCAGTCTTGATACCTCCGTTCCAAATACTGCTTTAGAAGAAGCGAAATCCCACACCACATACAAACATTCAGCAATATCCCAAACCCCAGCACAGTCCCCGTGGAATAAGACCTGCGGTAAACAACCTGGATTCCGAAACCAAACACTCCGAGAACTGTCAGAACTAATCCCGGAACCGAAATCCACTTTTTCTCCAAAAAAATAGCTCCCTTTTCAATTAAACTTTTCCATTTTATATCCAATACCCCACACCACCTTTATATATCTCGGTTTCTTAGCATCAATTTCCACCTTCTCACGGATATGGCGGATATGCACCATGACCGTATTCTCCACGGCAAAATCCGCCCGCTCCTTCCACACCAGCTCATAAATCTGCTCCGCCGGGAAAATCTGTCCCGGATGCTCCATCAGAAGCTCAAAAATCTTATATTCCGTCGCAGTCAGCCGAACCTCCTCCCCCTCCACGATTACAAGCCGCTGCTTTTTATCCAGCACCAGACCGCCATTGACAATCCTGTCTTCATCCGTCTCAGGCTTTTCGGCTCCCCAGGCATGATAACGCCGCAAATGTGCTTTCACCCTTGCCGTCAACTCCGCCGGCTGGTAAGGCTTCTCCACATAATCATCCGCTCCCAGCACCAACCCTGACACCTTGTCGCTCTCCTCCGTCTTCGCCGATAAAATAATCACAGGAATCTTACTCCGCTCCCTAAGCTTCATCAAAGCAGACAGCCCATTCATCTTAGGCATCATCACATCCAGCAAAATAAGATCTATTTTCTCCCTCTCCAATGCTTCCAGAGCCTCCATGCCGTCATATGCCTTAACCACCTGATACCCCTCATATTTCAGCAATTCACTAATCGAATACACAATCTCCCTGTTGTCATCCACAACCAATATCGTCTCCGCATCCATAGACATTCCTCCGTTCCTTATATCTTCCGTCCGGTACATCCTCTGCTCGATAAACCAGTATATTCGCCTGATGTTCCTTACACGGATACTATAATATATCCCACTTAAAAGAAACTCAACATAAATCTTAAAAGTTTCTTAATGCACTTATACAAAAAGAGCCGCCGGAAAACGCCAGAAAACATTTTCCAACAGCCCAACTTTATCATGACTCCCCAAAATGCTCCAGAAAGCACCCCTCCTCATGGGAATAAATCACTCCGATCGCCTGCAAGTAGGCGTAAATAATCGTCGTCCCGACAAAATTCATGCCCCTTCTCTTCAAATCTTTCGATACCTCATCCGAAAGCTCCGACTGTGACTTCCCCTTCTCATAGACAACCTTGCCTTCCGTAAACCCCCAGATATAATCTGAAAAACTTCCAAACTCTTGTTGTATACTGCGGAAAACCTTCGCATTTGACACAGCGCTTTGAATCTTCCGCTTATTCCGGATAATCCCCGGATTCTCCCTGAGACGCTCCATATGCTCCTCGTCATAAGCACAGACCTTTTCCAAATCAAAATAGTCGAACGCTTCCCGGAAATTCTCCTGCTTATTCAGCACACACTCCCAGGATAGCCCTGCCTGAAAGGATTCCAACACCAACATCTCAAACAATTTATGGTCGTCATACACAGGAACACCCCACTCCTCGTCATGATACCGGATATACCGCTCATTCTTAGGATTCGCCCACTGACATCTCGTCTTACCATCTACCCATTCCATATCCACATTCCTCACATCTTATTCTCATTCATAGTCCATCATTCCTTCAAATTCCCGTCTCGCCCTATATGCAGGAATACAGAAAGACTGTTCCCGGTTGACTCGGTTGCCCACATAGACGTAACTTCCGTCCTCCTTCCTGCGAAGCGTCACCTCATGGGCGTAGTAGCAATCCAACCCTTCCTCGACCGACACCGCTTCCACATACGCCGTTACCGTCCCGTCCCCATTCTCCACACATCGCACCACCTCCGGAAATGAAGGCTGCAATTGCTGAACCCGGTTTCGGATTCCAATCGCACTCCACGGATATCGTCCCGTCTCTCCATTATATCTTCCATAACGCTCCATCTCTTCAACCGAGATATCAAAATACTTTCCTATCACAGATTCAAACTCTTCTTTGGGAATCCCATCCGCATACACCTCTTCTTCCAGTCGTTTTCCATTTTCCTTTGCATACAGGAACTCAAACAAATCGTTAAATTCAATCTTATCCATCCCCGACATATCCCAGTCTACCAGAAACAGATTATTGCAGAAATAACTGACCGGTTCAACATATTCCTTAGCAATCTCTCTGCACTGCTCCTCAAGAGGCAAAACCCTGCAGAAAATATGCATATCCATCTCCTGATTCCTGGACAATGCCTTCTCCCAAATCAGCCACCCCTTCTTCGTATACTCCCATCGGTACGCCTGAATCTTCTCTAACTGCTGGAGCGCAGGTTCCATGCTGTCACCAAACATGGCGCTGGCAGAAGTCACCATCATCTCGTCTCCCACAAATGTGAGATGATAGTACCGGAAGACAAATGCAGAGTTTACCTGAAAAAATTCCGTCTCCGCATCCTTCCCTGCCAAAGCGTTTCTCAAAGCGTCGTCTACCTGTCTATAGTTCGTCAGATTATAGTCCCGGCTTCCACAGGTGACAGAAAGTCCCTGGGCCGCACCAATCTCAATCATCTCATGCAAGGCATCCTCAACCACGTCTCCCTCTCCGCCAAAACTATGTTTGCTGATTTCTGCCTCTGTACCAGCAGCGTCAGCTATCCTTCCGTAAACCTCTTCACAGCTTTCCATAAATGAAAACAGCTTTTTAATCGTCTCATCTTATTCCTGCCCATCCATCTCCATGACTTTCAGCCCATAGTCCTGCTCATCCATGTCTCCTATACTGCTGCCTTCACCGCCATTACCGCCAGAATCCGGGGCTTCACTCCCGCTGCTGTCAGAATTCAGAATCTCACTTTCGCTTTCGGAACTCCCTTTCATCCACCATACCAATAATATTGATATCAAAACCAAACATAATATCATTATGATAACAATCCGTTTTCTCATCCTGCTCTCCTGCTGGCATATCATTTCCCGGCATTCATCTGATTTTCCGTTACGAATTCTAATTACCTTCTATAAACTACGTACTACGCATGTAATACTTGTAGTATGAATGATCCGTTCCTCCTTGTCAATCATCTTTCCGCTATTGCTATTTTCCCCGTAACCATTTATGATAAAATCAGATACGAAGCCATCAGAAAGGAGAGATGCACCATGTCCGGCAGGCAAGTAAAACTGGAACACGCAGAAAAAGGCAGTATCCTCTATCACTATACCAAAAGCAACGGTATCAACGGCATTATCAATCATAACTGTTTCTGGGCGACAAAGAGCGATTTTCTAAATGACCCCAATGAATTTTCCCATATCCGGGGAATCATAGAAGAAGTATGCCGGGAGACTATCCCCAAGACGGCATTGAGGGAGATGTTTCTGAGAGATTCTATTTATGCCGGAAGAGAAAAGAACCGGGAATACTTTGTTCTGTCATTTTCAAAATGCAGGGACAGCATTACCATGTGGTCCGAGTTCGGCAATAAGACTGGCTACAACATCGGTTTCCGGAGCAACGAAATCATCGCAAGAATTGAAGAAGCCGCTGAGATTGCCTATCATGGGCTTGTCGTCTACGATACAAAGCAGCAGAAGCAGTTAATCCGCAGAATTATCTGCACTTCCCTTCCTAATCTGCTGCGGATGCCCCTCGAGGATATCTTAGAAGCTGCAAACCGTGACCCAAAAGACAGCAACTACCAGAAAGCGTGCAGAAAATTCCAGAAAACGGCAGAAGTTTATGCAATGTTCTTTAAACATGAAGGGTTTGCAGAAGAACAGGAATATCGGTTTATTTTCAAAAAGCAGAAAGAAACGACTGTATACTTTCGTCCCAAAGATGGTTTTATGCTTCCCTATATTGAGATTCCCCTAAGTACACGGAACCTTCCCATCGAGGAAATCATGGTCGCACCCCAAAACCATATCGACCTTGCAAAAAATGGGATGGAATATATGCTGCATGCCAAAGGATATGATGCGGATGTGTCTTTATCGAATATCAAGCTGAGATACTAATATTTCAGTGGTTCTGTTTCCAACCACTACTATACCCAAGGGCACACCGTAATACATACCCTTCGGATGGGTGGACTCCGTCCAATAAGGTATACCCAAGGGCACACCTTATCGGACGATAGTCCGCCCGCCCCGACAGGGGCATGGAGCACGGGCTCCCCTTAGGGTATGCTCTCATATGCCACTTTCAACATCTCAACAATCTGTGCCTCCGGAAACCGGCTGCTGTCGATACAGAAATCATAGGTACTCATATCCATCCACTTTTCATCTGTGAAGTACTCATAAAAGCTTCGCCGTTCCTTATCGGCTTTTTTTACATATGTACGCGCATCCCTCTCTGAGATCTCCATACGCTCGGCAGCTACCTGCACCCGATATTCAAACGGAGCATGGATGAAAACTTTCAGGCAGTCTTCTCCCAAAATCTGGCCGGCACAACGCCCGATAAAGATACACTCTTCCCTCTTGGCAATAAACTTGATAATATCCGTCTGCGCCTGAAAAAGCACGTCGTTCATCGGGTAAAAGCGGTACTGGGATTCCATCTGCGCTGGTTCCTCCAACGGATAGCGCCACTGGCTGGCCCGCTTCTCATCTACTTTCAGAAGCTCCTCATAGGGCAGCCCCTGTTCCTTGCTTGCAATCTGTATCAAATCTTTGTCATAGCAGTGGATTCCCAACTCCTCAGACAAAACCTTTCCTATCTTTCTACCATTGCTTCCAAACATTCGATTAATAGCGATGATCCGTTTTGACATAATAAAAACTCCTTCCTGCCATATATTTTGCTACTATTATTATAGCAAAATATTCTGAAAATTGCTACACTAAAACCTGTACTGAAATCTATTCTTCCGCCCGCCTCAAGATATCATACCGGTCAGCCTCACACCCCAGATCCACATACAACGCCTGTTTCGGGTGCGGTGCGCTTTCCTTTTCATTCCCGTCCTCATCCACAATCCTCCGTACCCGTACCTCAATATTCCTGCCATCCGGCTTCATGATTTCAATCATTTCCCCTACGGAGAACTTATTCCTCTGCTCAATCCGGTACATGCCGTCCCGCTCATCCCCAATAATCCCAAGATACGTGTATTCCTTCACATAAGTATTATTATCATAAATCTGGCTTGTCTCATCCGGTTTCCCAAAATAGAACCCTGTGGTGAACTGCCGGTAAGTGCAGTTTGAAATCTGCTCCAGGTACCACGGCATATTCGCCTGGTACTTCCCTGGCCTTTCCAGATAATCATCAATCGCCTTCCGGTATGTCCGCGCCACTGTCGCGACATAAAGCGCCGTCTTCATACGCCCCTCAATCTTGAAGCTGTCAATCCCCGCGTCAATCATCTCCGGAATATGCTCAATCATACATAAATCCTTGGAATTAAAGATAAACGTCCCCCGCTCGTTCTCATATACCGGCATATATTCTCCCGGCCTGGTCTCCTCCACAATGGAATACTTCCACCGGCATGGATGGGTACAAGCCCCCTGATTGGCGTCCCTTCCGGTAAAATAGTTACTCAGCAGGCATCTTCCGGAATAGGAAATGCACATTGCCCCGTGAATAAAGCTCTCAATCTCCATCTCCTCCGGAATCCGCTCCCTGATTTCTTTTATCTCCCGCAGGGACAGCTCCCTTGCAGAAACCACCCGCTTTGCCCCCAATCTCCACCAAAACCGATAAGTTCCATAGTTGGTATTATTCGCCTGGGTGCTGATATGCCGGTCAATCTCCGGGCAGATTCCCCTGGCCAGATCGAAGATTGCCGGATCCGCAATAATCAGGGCGTCCGGCTTCATCTCCTTCAACTCATACAGATAATCCCGCACCCCGTCAAGGTCATCGTTGTGGGCAAGGATGTTCACAGTCACATGTACTCTCACGCCATGCTCATGTGCAAATACAATCCCCGCCTTCATATCTTCTCTGGAAAAATTCTTCGCCTTCGCCCGCAGGCCAAAGGCTTCCCCGCCAATATATACCGCATCTGCGCCAAATATCACAGCCGTCTTCAATACCTCCAGGCTGCTTGCCGGAATTAATAATTCCGGGCGTTTTCCCTCCAGATATTTATCTCCCTGTCGTCCCATTCTGCTTATATCCCCCTTTTCTTCACACTCAGCGCAATCCCATCCCCCAAGGGCAGGATAGACGTCATAAGCTCTCCGTGATGCTTCAATTCATAAAGATACTCCCGCATCCGGCTATGAATCGTACGGTTACGTCTCTCCACGGCAAACCGCGATTCAATCACGTCTCCGTCCTGCAGCACATTGTCCGACATCAGCACGCCGCCGTCCGAGAGCAGCCGCACGGCATCCGGCAGATAGCGGATATACTGCCCCTTGGCAGCGTCCATAAAAATAAAATCATACGTCCCGCTAAGAGTCCCCATGATTTCAAGGGCGTCCCCCTCTATCAAGGTGATCTGCCCTTCTCTCCCGGCACGCCTGAAGTTCTCCCGGGCAATCGGAATCCGCTTCTCATACTTTTCAATCGTCGTAATCTGTGCGTCCTCTGGCAGATACTCGCTCATCAAAATCGCAGAAAAACCAATAGCCGTCCCTATCTCCAGGATTCGGGACGGCTGTTTCATCATTAAGATTACCTTGAGGAAACTCTGCGTCTCCTTGCGGATAATCGGTACGTGCGTATCTAACGCCTCCTGTTCAATTTGTTCAATCACAGGATTCTCAGGACCTTCCAGAGAGTGGATGTACGTAATCATCCTTTCGTCAATTATCATTTTTCAGTGCTTCCTCCTGTAACCTGTCAAACTCTGCCATACATGCATCCACGGAAGCCCCTTCCATCAGTTTGCGCACGATCAGGCAGGTATTCCCCCACTGCTCCACCTTCATGCTGGCGTTGGTAGCCAGAACATAGGTATCCTGCTGTATCTTGTCATTGAGGGGCTTTAGGGCCGGGATGCACTCCCCCTGCACATTTTTGGAGGAGGAGATGACCTTGTTGACGCTGGTGTAGGTTTCCAGGGCCTCATCGGAAAGAATGATATCCAGGGTTTCCATAGCGTCCTGGGCGTGCTCGCTGCCCACTCCAATGGAAAAGCCTGTCATGGACATCACCGGCATCTGTCCCCGGCTGCTCGGGAATCCGATGACGACCATGTTAAAATCCGGATCCCCATAGGCGGTGTCGGTGTTTGCCGCACTCCAGTACGCCATGACGATCGGCGTCTTCTGCGCCAGGAAATCAGCGCCCTCCCCCTCGATCGCTTCGCTGACATACGCCTTTTGCGCATCGATATACCCCCGGTCGATCAGCTCCTGGAGGAACTCGAAGCCAGGGCGCATATAGTCGCTGTATCGCTTCTCGCCGCTGTTGAGCGCGGCGATCTCCGCCTCCGTGCGCTGGATGACGGCCTCCCCATCCCAGCGGTACAAGGGGAGGCCGTCCATCGTGTACAGGGGCGGATTTTCCTCGCCCATGGGGGTGAGCCGGAACTGGTAGCCACCCTCTGCGCAGATGCAGATTGCCGCGCTGGTATCCCGGTCCCGGTGCGGACCATCGCTCCAGCCAGCGGTAATGCAGCCCTGGGAGTCAGTGGTGATGTAGTATCTGTTGTAATATATGCTCATGTGTACCTCCTTAAAGGTCAGCGTCCCAGTAACCTTTTACAAGTCCAAAGCCAAATGCTTCTTTCGACTGACCGCTCAAGCCCTTTGCCAAAACTGTTGTTACACGGTCGTTGCCTCCCGAAACTTGTATATTTTGAGGGTCGGTTGTATCCCATCCATTCAGTGTAAAGGCGGCGGCATAAGTGGGTATTAGTGTTGGTCTAACCCGCATATCTAATGGCGTAATTATATCTATTTCAACTTCTGAATTGGATTTTGCTTCGCATAATCCATACTCACAAAATTCTCTAAAATACCTTTGACACTTCACCAGCTCCAGTGTTGGGTCTGGCCTGTCATTGAGGACCCAATTGCCGGCGGCGTCCTTGTGGGCGAGAGTTTGGGTGGGGCCGAGTTCGAGCTTGGCGGCACGCAATATACTGCTGTATTTCCCATAAATGGATACCCAATGATTCTTATCTTTGACGGTCTCCGGGATGGTAAAGGTGTGTGTGGCTAACTCTTTATCTGTATCAAAATCCTTAAAAATATCCCCAACTCCCTCTATGTAATAATTTAACCGTTCTACCCCATTTGTTGACAAAACTGAAAGGGTATATACCCCTGGAGCGAGCGAATTTTGTTCAAATTTATGGGTGATGGGAGCACCCCCTGTATGACTATTGCGATATACGTGTAATCCATTTCCGGTTATTTCCAGGGTTGTATTTGCGTCCCACAGAATCCACCTGTCAATACAGTATCCGTTGGTATTGTATGCCTCCTGCCCCCGCTGGTTTATGATGCACTCCTTGGCCGCCCAGTAAGCGTTGTGCAGCAGGTTGATGCCCATGATCCTCCTGCTGGTATTGCTATAGGCCGTCCATAATGTGCTATACTTGAAGAAAAAAGGGGGCGTTTCTATGGATGCAAAGAAGGAACTTTTGGAGCGGCTTATGGCACTGAACTTGGGAAAAGAAGCGGAAATCGAGGAGATTTTGGCCGGGTACGCTATCACAAAAGGCCACAACAAGATGAAATGCAATCTGCAAAAAAGGATTGCCTCATTCTTAGCGGCCAAAAAGATTGATGGGCTGTCTCCCAAGACGTTGAAGAGCTACCGGGATAACCTCAACGCCTTTGCGCGGCGGGTGGACAAGCACGTCTCCAGCATCAACGCCGACGATATCCGGGAGTACATCGGGTATCTGTCAGATCGTGGACTTGCAGACAGTACGCTCCAACTCCACGTCAACATCCTGCGCTCATTTTTTGCGTGGATGAACCTGGAAGACATCATCAAGAAGAATCCGATGCTCAAAATCAAGTCCCTCAAGGTGGACAAGCTGCGGGCGCGGCGACCTCTGACGGCGGAACAGCTGGAACGGCTACGGGACGAATGCCAGACCTACAAGGAAAAAGCGCTGGTGGAATTTATGGTGTCGTCCGGCTGCCGTCTGAGTGAGGTCATCGGTATCCAGGTGGATCAGGTCAATTGGCATGAGCGCAGTGTGGTGGTGCTGGGCAAGGGCAATAAGGAGCGGACGGTCTATTTCTCGGTTCGGGCGAAGGTGATGCTTCAAGCGTATCTGGAGCAGCGCAGGGGCGGGGAGGCGCTGTTTGCAAGCTCCAGAGCACCTTACGGCCCCATGCAAGACAGGGCGGTGCAGAAAATTTTGAAGTCCCTGGGAGAACGTGCAGCAATCCCCCGGCGGGTGCATCCTCACATCCTGCGTCACACATTTGCCTCAAACGCAATCAACGCCGGGATGGATATTACCATCATCCAACAGCTGCTGGGTCATGCTGACCCAAAGACAACCCTAATTTACGCAGAATTGTCGCCCAGAATGGTGCGATACGAATACGAAAAACTTGTAAGTTAATCACAAAAAGGAGGAGTAAAAATGTACGAAATGCACGAAAAAATTGACGGTCTGAAAATGGCTGTCGCGGCCTGTGTGGGGCTGCTCACCGGGCTGTGGGGCTGGATGGGCTGGCTGGTGGTGGGCTGGGTGTTTTTGATGGTTCTGGACTACCTCACCGGCACTGCTGCTGCCTGTAAGGAGGGCAGCTGGTCCTCCGCCCACGCCCGGGAGGGTATCTGGCACAAGGCTGGGATGATTGTGGTGGTCCTGGTAGCCGCTGGCGCAGACCTGCTGATCGAGATTGTGCTGCTCAATCTGCCCGTGCTGGCTTTGCCCATCCAGTATCCGGGCTTGGTGTGTCCGGTGGTGCTGGTGTGGTATGCAGTTACCGAGCTGGGGTCTATCACCGAAAACGCCGTACATATGGGTGCGCCTGTGCCTCCCTGGCTTGTGCGCCTCCTGGCGGTCAGTAAGGGCGTGGTGGACCAGGCCGGGGAAGCCCTGGGCGGAGGTGAGCACGATGAATAAACGGCCCGTCCTCTATATGCAGACCGACCCCCGGTGGAAGAATAAACCCTACCAGGTAAAGGGGGAGACGGCCACCATCGGCGGCTCCGGGTGCGGGCCCGCCTGCGCCGCCATGGTCATCGAGACCTTGACCGGCCAGACCTGCACTCCGGAGGACACCTGCAAGTGGAGTGTGGACCACGGGTACAAGGCGCTCAACCAAGGGACCTACTACAGCTACTTCGCCCCTCAGCTGGCGGCCTTCGGGATCACCTGCTGGCAGTTGAGCTGGACCAGCGGCTATCACAATCCGAAAGCCAAAGTCCACGACCAGGCGCTGGAATATTTGAAGCAGGGGTACTACCTCATCGCCCTGATGAAGGCGGGGAACTGGACCAGCGGCGGCCACTTCGTGCTGGTCTGGTGGGCAGACGACAAAATCAGGATCAACGACCCGGCCAGTACCAAGGACCGGCGGGTGAACGGAGACCCGGCCACTTTCCGGAACGAGTGTGCCTACTACTGGGTGGTGGACGCCCGGGCCTACAATGAGACGACAGACAAGGAGGACAACGATATGGACCAGGAGAAATTCAACCAGATGTTTGAAGCCGCCATGGGTCAGTACCGGGAGAAGCTGCGGGACAACGACTGCGGCAAGTGGAGCCAGGAGGCCCGGAGGTTCGCAGTAGAGCACGGCATCTTCTCCGGATCAGGGACCGCCCCCGATGGCCAGCCCAATTTCATGTGGGAGGACCTGCTCACCCGGGAGCAGTGCGCACAGGTGATCTACACCTTCGCACAGCGCTTTGGTCTTACGAGCCACTAAGATTGTACAGCCCCCTTGCAGACTTTGCTCTGCGAGGGGGCTGCTTTTGATTGCCCCTCAATATTTGATTTACAAGGTGCGTATATGTAAAAGGGGCGGCGGTTGACTCCCCCTATGCCGTGGGTATACCCATGAGCGCCCGCCCCAGGTGGGGCGGCTGGACTTGCACCAGCGGCGGCGAATGCCGTCGGCCTTGCGGGTCAAATCGCGTACTTTCCAGTTTGGGCTAGTTCTTTAGCTTGCTGAATTGCTTCATCCCTAGCAGATGGACCAAATCCAGGTATTGTGCGCCGAATGTGCCTTGATTGTTCCGTAGGGTCAAACCCATTGCAAACAAAAGCGAATCCTGTGTCCACACGCTCTGTTGTCTCGTGCGCCTCTAACTCAAAGTGCATTTCTGCCCCTGAGTTCCAAAAGAAAACGGTGATATTGTGCCCTTTGAGGTGCTTCCCGTTTCCGCTGGTCATCCACTCGGATGGAGAAAACCGCAGATGCTGGACAGTCTCCGGCATGATGATAACGATGGTCTTGCTGGCGGCGTCGTAGCTACCTGGGATAGTCTTTGCCGTGGGGTAGGCCTTTTTGTAGACCCGATAAGGCACGCGCTTTTCCATGTATTTTTCCTCCTATGCTGTATTTGGACTTCCCACGACGCCCGGAGGCGTTTCGGCTGGTAGTCAGTCAGCCGTCTTCATGTGGGGAAATCGAAGTCTTTCGCGTCTTGCGCATCAAGCTGGGCCACAAACTTGTCTTTGATTTCCTCCCACATTTTGCGGCTTTCCGTCCCTTCCTCAAAGGAAAACATAGTGCTTGTGATAGCCGCCCTGATTCTGCACATTTCATGGCGGGTCATTTTCACAGTGCGGGTCTTCTGGTTCGGTGTTAACATTTTCTTTCCCTCCCGGCCTGCGGCCTGTTGTGTTGTTTATACGCCTGCTGGCGTATCTATTGAGATTATAATACTACGCTTTCTGGCGTATGTCAAGAGGGAATTTCAAAAATGGAGAAAAAAAGTAAACTGCTCACCAT
>OFGE01001072.1_pt1 | contig 26324 bp, 20 predicted proteins | sample 1521681 | NCBI WGS metagenome assembly OFGE01 (sample SAMEA3504093, study PRJEB24116) | mouse gut metagenome | biome: mouse gut; feature: mouse-associated habitat; material: faeces | place: Denmark | collected 2011
AATTCGACAACATAAAACCAATACGATTCGACAGCAAATGTCTACATATCTAATTCTTATCAAAAAAGATTTTTACCCATAGACACAAAATTTTTTACAGCCTCGAATAAAGCTTTTATTTTCTGGAGACTGTGCCATTCATTTTTTTGAGGACAGGCTTCCTGATAAAATAGATGTTGTGAAACTCCCTCATCATGGCTCGGGGAATAATACAGATAAAAATTTTATTCGGAAAACACATGTGAGTTATTATCTTATTTCTACAAATGGAAAACACCAGGAACATCCTTCTCCTAAGATAATAGCAAATATTTTGATGAAAGCGCCGGGACATCCAGTGATTATTAAAAATTATGATATTCCCATTTTAGAGGGGATAGGAAAGCTGGAAAGGGAGGGAATCGGATGATAGCTACTAATAATATTATGAAGTTATTATGCGGAACAGAGCAGCAGGGAACAGCATTGCTAGTGGATCAGGAACATGCAATAACAGTAAGGCATTGTTTGAAAGACTTTTATAGAAAAAAACTTCATCCATTATTCTTGTAATTGTAATAGATGGAATTAGCAAAGAGATTTCTGCCTTGCCAGCGGAAAAAGAGGAAAGTGTATTTGTTTATTTGAACTTGGAGGAGAAAGTAGAATTTGTAAATGAAATTCGTTTTTTGGATTGTAAATTAAAGACCTTTCAAATGGTATCCATGTTTGGGTATGGTAAATATTATTCAAATGGAAGCTGGAAAAAGTTAAAATTTTCGGGCAGAGGAGATTTGGATATAAATAATGTATGTGATTTGCAATTTGAGATCATTGATGCTAGGGATAAAACATTTGCTGGTTTTTCCGGAAGTCCTATATATGATGAGAAACATCCCTTTGTTATTGGATTGATAGCACAGGAAGAATGTGTAGACCATGAAGCTATTTATTTAGAAGGGATTAGCGTTCGTTCTCAGAAGGAGTTTTTTGAAAGGCATGGTATTATTGTTGATAATATGAATCTGATAAGAAAGAGAATCGGAGAAAGAGCAAATACCATGCAGATGACAGATTGCTATATTGCCGGGGGATCCGATACAATAGGGGGATTAAATAATATCATCTTTGATAAAATCGTTGCTTTACATCGTGAAGGATATTGGGAAAGGGCATTGTTTGAACTGAAAGAATAGATTCAGTTACAACAAGGGGATGCTCAGTTGTCAGACGAGATAAAGGCTAAATTCTTGCTTCAGCAGGCCATGTGGATTTTAGAAGACAGTCATAATATTTCTGCGGCAAGTAAGATATATCAGAAGGCAGTCCATTTCTGTGAAAGTTTAGATACAAAAGTTTTTCTTGCATTGCGTGCATTTTATTCTGGGGAATCGGGTGCGAGGAAGTTGTTAGAGCCAATAGATTCGCTGTCGTCTTTTCATGCTTATATGCAGATTTGTGTAAATCAAAGAGATGGAAAAGCTGCAATCAGGGCATATGATACATATAAAGATATTTATTTTTGTAATAGCAGAACATGGTATTGGGTATCCATTGCTAATCTTTTAAACTGTGATTTTTTAAAGGCAGAAGAGTTTTTAAAGAAAGCGATTGATGAAAACGGGAGGCATTTGATCATTGTATACTTAGAGCTTTGATTAAGTATTGGAAGACAATTCCTATAGATGCATTTCATAGATCAAATTCTATTTATCCGGGTTTATATTCAGAAGGAATTTACTTTTTTGAAAATGATATAAGAACATGCGTTATGGATGCAGTAAGTGATTTTAAATTGGCATATCAAAAGGCAGACAGCGTTGGTAATAAAAAGCAGAAAGAGCAGACGCTTGTTTGCTGGATTAATGCGCTTTCTGTGGATAATGTACTATTTTCAAAGGTTATGGAACCATTGGATTTATTAAAGAAAGTAAATCCTTATCATGTAATTGCATTGATGGTAGATGTATTATGCGGCAGGGTTTCTCAGGATGAAACATATGAAAAACGATTAAAGGCTCTAATAAAGAAAAAAAGAATCCAATGGGATATATTTATATATTGACAGAATACTTTATAAAAGTAAATGAACATATTAAGGCCAAATCCCTTTTATTTGAGCAGGAAGAAAATTTCAAGAAGTTTTCATGCATGGAATATTGGTATATGCAGCTTGCTTATTTAGAAAAAAGTGCAGAAAAGCGGAGAGTGTTTGCAAATAGGGCAAATGAGGAACCTGCGTTGAGCGAGATTCAGAAGAAGCGAATTCGCTGTATGTTTGCGTTGGATTATGAGAAAGATGCATTGCAGCAACTGGAATCATTGTATGACGACACAAAAGAAGTGCATGATTTAATAAATCTTATCCGGTATAGTGGAAAGGAGAAGAATTGGGATGTTAATCTGCAATATGCAAAAATCTTAGAAGAAGAACATCATAATCCGTGCGGATATCTTTATCAAATAAAAGCCTTTATGAAAATGCAGAAATTTGCAGAGGCTTATGCATGCATTCAAAAAGTTGAACAATTAAATATTGAAGAGTTTGCTCGCCAAATACAGGAAGATAAGCTTATAATATTTGAAAAAATGGGGGAATATGACAAGGCAATTTTAGCAGGTGAGGAAATGTTTTATAAAGAACCCTCAGAATCCTTTGCGCATAGACTTGCTAACTTATACATTCGGAGGGGAAAAAAATCCGATGCGATACAGGTTTTAGAAACAGCCGAGAAATATGCATCATTGTCATTGTCTGGGTATCAGCGGTTGAGTGGGTTGTATCACCATATAGATACACAAAAGTCGTTAGATTATGCCCGGAAATCGGTAGAGATTTCCAATCATTCTTCATCAGTTGTGTCATGGGCTGCCATAAACGCAGCCGATATCAGTATGAGTAATATAATGGCTGAATATTGGAATGAGTTGATGGAAAAAGGACTTGATAAAAGTCTTTTCAAAATTGTAAGTACAGAAGAAATGTTAGAGATGCTTCAAAAAAATTATGAGCATCAAAAAGAATTTGAAATGCAATTCCATAAGGCAGAAATTCCGATTCATATTTTGGTGGATGGGAAAAGCAGTGCGTTATTGTCGGAAGTTTTTTATGATAATTGTTATAATGCAGATTCCTATTTTAAACTATGCTTTGGTGGGCATATTGCAAGAAATATAAATACAAAAATAGATAAATTAATTTTGGACTATACCTCCTGTCTTTTGCTACAGGAGTTAGGTGTATTGGAAACATTGGCATCATATGTTTCGTTCATTTATGTCCCTTCGAATATCTATCCTGTTATTATGGATGAGCAGGATAAATTGTCTTCTGGACAATTGAATTTGTTGGAGCATAAAGAGAAGGTAATGAATTACTGTATCAAAACGCTAAAACTGCAATGTGTGGAAGAAATTGTGCCGGATAACTTAGAAGATGTCAATGTGTTAGAACATTCAAAAACCATTATGAAGTATACAGCAGAGCAAATGGGAGCGTTTTGGATTGACAGTGGGAGGAAAGATGAATCTGCCGTTACTCCAGACAAAGTGTGCGCTATTTTATCAGAATACGGTTATATCTGCGAATATGATTCAGATACAGTTCGGAAAGAAAAAGTAATGTCGTTGAAACAGTCCCAAAGTAAGATATTTGTGGATATACTTACACTGGAGGAATGGTATAAAAAGGGAATTTTAGATGATGTGAACGAGTGCTTTGAGATTATACTTTCGGTTCAGCAACAAAAAGTAGTAGAAGGAGAACGTTTTAGTTGGAATAAGAGAAAAGAAATATATAATAAACTGGAAAAACTAAAACTTGTCTTAAATAAAATATCAGAGGACGGAAAATTAAAATGGTGTGCTGACGCTGAAAAAGAAGAATGGAATTGGAAGTATAGCAATTTAGTAATTTCTGCCATTACAACAACAATGCAAAAAGGCATCGCATATTGTGTGGATGACCGCTGTATGCAAAGCTATGGAGAAATAAATCATATTTCGGTTTTTGGTTCTATGGATATTATTCAGATGATGTATAGGTGTGGATGGCTCGCAGAACAGAAATATTTAAAAATATGCAGGGAATTTATCAGCAAAAAGAATGGCTTTGTAATTATAGAGCCTTTAATTGTATCTCGTGCTTTACAAACTTCTGAGGTAGATTCTGGGAAAGTATTGGAATCAAAATTGCTTACCGATATACGATCATTTTCTGAGCAATCCTTTTATCTGCTTGAAAAATATAGTGGCATTTATCAGATAGGAGTTCATCTTTCAGAACGAAATTGTTATAGTATGCTGCATTTGATGTCAGTAAGGAGCATTATTGAGGAAATTTGGATTTCCGATATGGAATTAGAGAAAAAGGTGGCTTGTTCTAATTGGGTCATATATGAATATTTCAGAATCGGAGAAAACATTGATTCAATGAAAGGTTCCGAATTGTCAAAGGATCCTTTGATTATACATTCATATTTTTACTTGATTATTCAAGGAATGCTTTTTGTTTCTGACAGAGATATTGTTGCCGAGTACTATGATTGGCTTTTTTCTGTCATTTCTTATGGCTTGGGAAAAAATTTGGTATTGTTAGACAAAATATTGGAATTAATTATACATGAAATTCACAGCATTTTACGAGATGCGGCTAAGAAAAATGAGTTGTACCATGCTTATAATGAAAGAAAAATGTAATTGTCGAATGTCTCTTAACCCTGTTAGAAGGTTACATTATCTTGAATATTTGATGCAGAATGAAACAAATCGAGATATTGATGAATTTTGTTGTATGTTTGAGTTCTTGGAAGGTGGTAACTGTTGTACCTATGGGAAAGTATATTTTGGCATATTGAGAATTATATATGCAGCTATGCAAGAAATAGAATTTTATTTTGCAGAACCAATGCAGAATCAGATTATCTGGACATATATCTGGACTGATAAGCTTTATGAAGAGCTTATTTTACAGCTCAAGATGGGAACATTTACTTTGAATAAATATCAAGATTCGTTAAGCAAGTATGTAGAACAATTAGAGCAGGGTTTGGAAGGGAACAAAGATGTTGGTAGTTTAGATATTATTCATCCTGATAAAATTAATGTTGTGCGAATTGGCTTGCTTGGTTCGGTGGAGTTATGTTTGAAATACTGGGGGAAAAATAAAGATGAGGAAATAAAAGGCATGGCAAAAGCTATACAGGATAGTTTGCAATTTTGGTTAAAACCAGAAGGTGCATTAATAGAATTCGTAGTTTCGCAGGAAAAATCAAGAAATGAATGGAGAACTTTTCTTGCCAAAGATTATCGAAAGGAATTAAATGAACTTCAAAAATTGGTATTTGGTAAAGGAGAGGATTGTATAGGCATAGAAAATGATTTTTTAGAAATAAAAAAGATATTAACAAAAAAAGAAATTGAGGCGACGGACAAATCAGTCCTTTAATTGGGATGCTTGAATATGCCTAACGATAAAATTGGCAAAGCGTTAGAAGACATACTTGAGAAATTTTATCTCAATATGGATATTATGGACAAAAGCGAAGACTATGCAATGGCTGAAGTTATTCTTTCAAAATTGCCAGAGGATTATGGTCAACAGTTTCGGAGAGAATGCATGGTAAAATTGATAGATAGGATGTTACAAAATACAAGTGACTGGAAAGAGATTTTTGAAAGTATAATGTATCTGTTTGGTGATAATCTCGAGTTACATGTTGAGTTTTGGGAAAAGATTGCAGATGACATCAATGGTATGATCAGCACGGAATTAGTGGAATGGCTTAGCAGGCTTCAATTATTATTGCCATTAGAATTAGGACAACGGCTTTATCACGCCAAAGTATGTTTGATAAATAAGAAATTTGAAGATAATGCTATGTGATATAGAAATATTTGGGGGAAGAATTTTATCCCCCAATATCCCCCAAATTTGAAAGATATGCAACAAGTAATTTTAAAAGGCAAAATGAATTTTCCTCCAAAATAAAATTTGGGGGATACAGTTGAAAAGGCATAGATATAGGTCAGTTAAAAATTACTGCAAAGCCAGTAAAATACATAGTTCCGGGGATATATGACTGGAACATGAAAAAGGGAAAGTTCGCAAAACAGATGATCAGTAAACTTCTGAGAAGAAATGATTTATGACCCCTGAAAATCCCATAGAATGGGCATTTTCAGGGGTTTTTGCGCTCTTGGGAGAGGTTCATAACTTATCGTAAATTATGGATAGATAAAAAAGAAATGGAATCAGCTATTGATTATGGAGGCGGTGAGATTATCATAAACAGCGTATAATCTACTTGACTTTTAAATCTTACTATTGTAATATTTGAAATAAATCTTACAGACATAAGAATTAGAAACAGTGGAGAAAAGAAAGAGGATAAAAGGAGGGGGATTGGAATGTGGAAGAAGAAATGTATTTTACTGGTTTCTATGCTGTTATGTGTTGTTTCATCCCCCGCAGTAAGATAAAAAAAGAGGATGGAATCGTCACAGCTCTTGTAATAGATGTTTTCCAGAAAGAAGATGAATATACGCTGATTGAAGATCTGGATTTTGGCACAATAGAGTGGTGATGTGCAGTGTTTTGTTATGCGCCAGTAACAATAACAGGAAAAATATGAAAAACGAATATGCCAAACAAGCGATGGCGGCTTTCAGTATTTGGGAAATAAAATTCTGGATGACGGGATTTTAAATATACCAGAATGTCAATTCAGGATTGTCAGAGGGTAATTATGGGTATCGCATAACGCTGCAAGAAGAAGGGATATGGAGCAATGAAAAAAATAATGAAATTTGTATCAGGCTTTGTGGCTGCTGTTTTTATTATGATCGCTGTGCTTTGGGGGAGTTTTTTCTATGTGTCAAATTACAAAATAACAAAGGCAGACACGTCCGTTTCACCGGATGGAACTTATGAACTGATTTTGCAGGCTGTCGGAGAGGCTGATTTCCCGTTTGGCCCGGCTTCAGGCAGATTGGTTCTTTATGAGGGTAAAAGCAGAATATCTCAAGCGGACTTTGAATTGTTTGATGATGGCAGAAGCATACGCAGTAGTATATGGGAGGTTACATGGCATGAGGACCATGCGGAAGTTACTTTGTCCGGAGATGAGCAGTTTGATGAGCAGATTATTCTATACTTTGATGGTAAGAAAGAGATGAAACAATTAACAGATGAAACAATTAACAGATGAAGCAATTAACAGATAAAGCAATTAACAAATAAAGAGAGGCTCACAGAAAACGAGAATGTAAATGAAAATTTTCAGATTTAGGAGATAAACGAAAACAGGCGAATAGATAAAAGAATGAGCCCCTTGTAAGTGGTATGGATACGCCATTTACAGGGGTTTTGTTACCCTCAGTGGACCCTCAGGCATCGCAGGGAGAATACAGATTGCTCAACTGCATGGAATCCCTTATAATATCAGTAAATACATTGTAGTAGGAAAAAGATCAGAAATAACAAAGAAACCCGGGAGAAAGGAAAATCCGATCACATTCTGACAGGATTGGATGATATGAGTAGAAATGAACTGTTCAAAGAATCTCTGGAGCCTGCTTATTCAAAAAAAGAGTGCAGTATGTGCAGCGCTTGCGGCCGGCATTTTGGTGCTGCTGCAGGCTGCTTTTACGGTGCTGGAAGTGATCGTTCTGCAGCGCTTTCTGGACGGATTTTCAAGTGCATTCTTTCAGCCGGGGCGGTCGCTGTGGTATGTTGCGGCTTTGGCGGGAATGTATGCGTTCCGGTATTTCCGGGTGCCTCTTTTGGAATGGCTAAAGGGCAGTATTGCGCTGCAGCTGCGTGCATCATTGGAACATCTGATCATCAGAAAGGCGGAGCGCATTTCGCTGGTATCCCTGGAAAATGCAGAGCATCAGGCACTTCTTGGCCGGCTGCAGGATGCGCCGGAAAAGCGCTGTGCAAACGGACTGTATGCGATTATGGAAATTGTGGGCGGGGTGATACAGACAGCGGGAGTGCTGTTTTTGCTTGCAGGAAGCGTGCCTTACTTTCTGGTGGTGATCCTGGTGCTTTTGGGGTTGATGGTGATCGTTTTCAGAATAATCGGCCAGAACAGGGTGAAGCTGTATCATGCCAGACAGGAGATTGGAAGGCGGGGAGACTATTTGTCGGGCATTTTGTTTGACAGAAGGCTTGCTCAGGAGAAAAAGCTGTTTGGATATACGTCTTATATTCAGAAGATATATAAGGAAGAAAATATTCGCTCCAACAGAAAACTTCTGGGCAGAATTTTTGCTTCTAATCTGGTCATCTGGTTCTATGATACTATCACGTTTCTTTTTTCCGCTTCTGCCTATCTGGTTTTTCTGCTGCCACTGAGCAGAGGGGAGATCAATATCGGGTTATACATAGCGGTCATTCCTGCCCTGACAAGGCTTGGAGCCTTCTTTGTGGCGGTGGGCAGTGAGTATCTGCCGACTTATCAGGAATACCGGGCATGTCTTAAGGATATCACAGCATTGGAAGCACTGGAGGAGCAGTTTTACAGTCATACAGTAAATGAAAAATATGAGACGGAAGGTGATCAGGCGAAGCAGCCACCGGTGACTTTTCATGAGATCAGGGGAGAAAATATCGTTTTCCGTTATGCCGGGAGTGACAGACCGGTTTTGAACGGTCTGCATTTTACATTTAAGGCAGGCAGAAATTATGCACTGGTGGGAGAAAACGGATGTGGCAAATCAACTTTTGTGAAGCTGCTGATGGGCTTTTATAAACCGGAGAGCGGCAGAATCACGATTGACGGCAGGGATATTCAGGAGATGACGTTTTCACAGCTGCAGCGTTATTATGCCGCGGTATTTCAGGATTTTAACCGGTATGATTACACGATCAGGGAGAATATCGTAATGTCCGCTTTGGACGGCGCCGCAAAATCTCAAATGGAACGGGCGGCGAAAGAGGCGGGGCTGGATGAATGGACGGCATCCCTGCCGGATGCATATGACACCACGCTGGGGAATCTCACGGAGGGCGGCGTAAACCTCTCGGGAGGCCAGTGGCAGCGTCTGGCCATTGCGCGGATGCTTTACCGGAAGGCCGGCATATACATATGGGATGAACCCACTGCGGCGATGGATCCGCTGGCGGAATCAAGGCTATACACGGCTTTTCTGAAGAAACGCGCAGGCAGTCTGACCAATATTTTTATCACCCATCGTCTGGGAGCCTGTGTCAGTGCAGATGAGATCTGTGTTCTGGCAGACGGACATTTTGTGGAGCAGGGTAGTCATGTACAGCTGATGCAGAAGAAAGACGGCCTGTACAGGCGTATGTTTGAGGCACAGAAAGGGATGTATGCATGAAGAAGGTTGGCAATATTACAAAGGCATTAAAACTGGTTCTTCCGATTGCGCCTTTTGGAATGGCGTTCTATTTGCTGCTGTCCCTGCCGGGGGCTGTTTTGCCGGCTTTTATGCTGTCCCTGCAAAAGACGGCTGTGGACCGCGCAGCGTTTTATGACAGTGGGCATCCGCCGGGCTACTATATAAGACCGGTCCTTATGATGATCGGGATCTATATGATCATGAAACTGTTTGAACTGGTTTCAAGACAATATATGGAATTCGGGTATTTTCGGGATGTTTTCCTTGGACTGGATGAGCGGATCCATAGAAAGAGCGCGGAGATTTCTCTGGAGTATTATGATAATGCCGGGTATTATTCTATTGTACAAAATGCGAAAAATGCCTCCATGTTTCTGGTATTTACGGCAAATCTGGCTGTGCTGTTGGTGATTCTGGTCTTAAATCTTTTATCGGTGGGCACATACCTTACCAGCCTGAATCCGGTGCTGTATCTTTTTGTGGTGTTTGTGAGCATTCCGGTTGTTCTGGAGAAGCTGCAGGCGGCAAAATATCAGGCGGCTTTTGTGCAGGATACCGTACAGCCGGCCAGAAGAAAGAAGTATGCGTTCGGGCTGCTTTGTGCCAGTGACCAGAAGAAGGAGATCCAGCATTATGGGGCGGGGGATTATATTGCGGATAAATATTTATCGGCGTGCAGAGAACTGGACGGGAAAGAAAGGAAGCATATCCGGCAGCTTGGCAAACGCGGGCTGGCTTTTGCGGGAGGAAAAGCCCTGTTTCACTGTGCGGCCCTGTTTTTGATGGCTTTTCTGCTGGTAAGAGGGAAGCTCACGATCGGCGGCTTCTCCGTACTCCTTACAAGTTTCGCATCCCTGACGAGTATCTTTACGCAGCTGTTTGATCACGCAGGTGAGATCATGCAGACGGGTATCATGTCCGCAGCTTTTTTTGAATTGATGGAGTTCGAGATCAGAGATGGGGACAGGGAACCGCAAGACAGCGGCGAATATGTAAGGCTAACCCATGTTTCCTACAGATATCCGAACAGCACAAAGACGGCGTTACAGGATATTTCCCTGACGGTAAAGAAAGGGGAGCGGGTAGCCATTGTCGGAGAAAACGGCGCCGGAAAGACGACGCTGGCGAAGTTGTTATCAGGATTCCTGCTGCCCGCAGAAGGAACCATGGAAGTGGGCGGTACAGACCGTATGATGCTGCGGGAGAGAAGTATCTTTGACCAGATCAGCGCCGTATATCAGGATTATGGACGGTACAAACTGACCCTGGCGGAGAATGTGTATCTGAGTGACACGATGGGGCAGGACCATGACTTGAAGGAGCCGGATCCGGAGAGGATCGGCCAGGCGCTTGCATGGGCGGATCTTCTGTTTGACACGAAGCCGGATCAAATGATTCTGGGAAAGGAATTTGGAGGAAGAGAGTTGTCAGGCGGTCAGTGGCAAAGGATCGCCCTTGCAAGGAGCTGTTACAGGAAACGCGGGGTACTGCTTTTTGACGAGCCCACTGCGGCGATCGATCCGCTGGAGGAAATGGAACTTTGTGGAAAACTGCATGAGCTGGCGGAAGAAAAAACAGTCATTCTTGTCACGCACAGGCTTGGTGCGGTGCGCAATGCAGACAGGATTATTGTGATGGACAGTGGCAGGATAGCGGAAATGGGGACCTTTGAGGAATTGATGCAGTTACAGGGCTGTTTTCATAATATTTGGACAGAACAGACAAAATGGTATCAGGAAGCATAAATTTTCAGCGGCAAAAATGGTTCGGAGCAATACGATATCGAGTGTGGGAATTTTTCGGTCGGAAAATTTTTCTTCGCCTTTTTCATAAAATTTCTTTTCGTAATTCATTATATATGATATAGTATAATGGAATGTGGAATAAGGGGCAGATGAAAATGGTGCAGACGGATGCCGGACAGAAACAGCAGTCAGGGAAGAACGGACGTGTCCGCCGATTGAAGAAAGTGATCATCCTTGTTCCGTTTTCTGTGATATTGATCTTACTGGCCGCATGTATATTTCTGTCTGTAAGGCTTCATATGGTTAAAGGGGAGCTGCGGGATGCACTGACAAGACTGGAAACAATATCCGTCATGAAGCAGACAGATACAGGGGGCAGGCCGGAAGACGCTGCAGAAGAAGCGTTATATACGGTTTCTGGAGTGGACGAGTCAGGGAGAAGAACAGCTGATCCTGATGCTGTGCCGATGCAGGAAGCGGAGGATGCCGTGCATAAGGTCTATTTGACATTTGATGATGGACCAAGCAGTAATACAGACCGGATTCTGGATATACTGTCTGATTATGATGTGAAGGCCACTTTTTTTGTTGTTGGAAGAGAGGAAGAAGAATATCGCGCGTTATATCAAAGGATTGTAGAAGAAGGGCATACGTTGGCGATGCACTCTTACAGTCATAAATATAACGAGATATATCAGAGCGTGGAGAGCTATAGTGCTGATCTGAAAAAATTACAGGAGTTTTTGTATGATATTACGGGTGTCTGGTGCAGGTACTGCAGATTTCCCGGAGGCAGCAGTAATACGGTAAGCAGAGTGGACATGCATGAACTGATCGAATATCTTGATGAACAGGATATTTCTTATTTTGACTGGAATGTTTCGTCGGGTGATGCATCCAGTGCATCGATCAGTCCGGCGAGCATCATACGTAACTGTACGGCGAAGCTGCAGGAGTATGATGAGTCTATAATATTGATGCACGATGCATACGAGAAATCGACCACCGTGGAGGCGCTGCCTGCACTGATCGAGACAATCCAGGCGATGGAGGGTACGAAGATCGTTCCGATCTCTGATGATACGGAAGCGATTCATCATATAAGTAATGACTAAAGAATGGAGGATGTGGGAATGGGGTTTTTTTCAGATTTAAAGGAAGATTTATCTCAGGCGGTAAATGAATTGATGCCGGAGGAGGCAGTGGATACTACGCCGTCAGACAGCACAGAGATGGAGAGTGTGTTATCCGATGAGCAGTATGCTCAGGAGACATCAACGATGGAAGAAATGCCGGATACGGTAAATTCTTTTGATATCAGCAGTATGCTGGACAAATTGGATGAGGCGGATATGACGGCAGAAGATACTTTAGAGGAGCCGGAGAGTACAGCGGATGTTTCAGAGAACGACGAAGATGGTCTGTCATGGACAGAAGCGCAGGATGTGACAGAGACTGTGGAGCTGGAGGAGACGGTGGAAGTACCGGAAGAGACGGAGCTGGAGAGCCAGGAGGAAGTATTGGAAGAGACGGAGACGGAGGACCTGGAGGAAGAACTGCTTCCGGAAGCAGTGATGGAAGAAGAGAGCGAAATCGATAATACATTATCTCAGCCGAGTGAGGAGGAAGAGAAGACTATGGATATGCAGACTAATCGTGTTGCGGTGGATGAGACAGCAGTGGTAACGGAAGGGATGACGATCACGGGTGATATTGTGTCCGAAGGATCGATGGAATTGATCGGTACGGTAAACGGTAATCTTGATATTTACGGTAAACTCAATATTACAGGCAGGGTGCAGGGAAATTCCAAGGCGGCAGAGATCTATGCGGAAGGAGCAAAGATCGTTGGTGAAGTGAACAGTGACGGCAGTGTAAAGATTGGACAGAGTTCTGTTATCATCGGTAATATTACAGCTACCAGCGCAGTGATCGCAGGTGCCGTAAAGGGTGATATAGACGTGCATGGCCCGGTTATTTTAGATACCACGGCCATTGTTATGGGTAATATTAAGTCTAAATCTGTACAGATCAATAACGGCGCCGTAATTGAAGGCTTATGTTCTCAGTGCTATGCGGATATCAGCCCATCCACTTTCTTCGAGGAGTTTAAGAAACAGAAATAAGTTGATAGCTGTAGGAATGACGGGATAAAGAGGGATAGCAAAACGGGAGAAATAGCATATGCAGCGTATACTGTTGAAATTAAGTGGTGAGGCTTTGGCCGGGGATAAGAAGACAGGCTTTGATGAGGATACCGTGCGTGGAGTAGCCGTACAGGTCAGAGAGCTGGTCGAAAGTGGGATTCAGGTTGGTATTGTGATCGGCGGCGGCAATTTTTGGCGGGGGCGTTCCAGTGACAGTATTGACAGGACAAAGGCGGATCAGATCGGCATGTTGGCAACGATCATGAACTGCATCTATGTTTCGGAGATCTTCCGTTCGGAAGGTATGATGACGAATGTGCTGACACCTTTTGAGTGCGGTTCTTTTACGAAACTGTTTTCAAAGGACAGGGCTAACAAATATTTTTCCAAGAACATGGTAGTCTTTTTTGCAGGAGGCACCGGGCATCCATATTTTTCAACAGATACCGGGGTTGTATTGAGGGCGGTGGAGGTGGATGCCGACGTGATTCTGCTGGCGAAAGCGGTTGACGGCGTTTACGACAGTGACCCGAGATGTAATCCGGAAGCGAAGAAGTATGCTGAGGTATCCATAGAAGAAGTGATTGAGAAGAACTTACAGGTAGTGGATATGACAGCATCTATTATGGCCAGAGATAACAGGATGCCGATGTGGGTTTTTGCGCTGAATGAAGATAACAGCATTGTAAACACCGTTAGAGGTGAATTTAACGGGACGAAGGTAACCGTGTGACAGGAAGATAATCGAAGGGTTATGGACCTGTAAATGATTATAATATGGGAGGTTCACTATGGACGAGAGATTAAAACCCTATGAGGAGAAGATGCAGAAGTCTTATGATTATCTGGAAGGCGATCTGGCAACAATCCGGGCGGGACGTGCTAATCCGCATGTTCTTGATAAGCTGAGGGTGGATTATTACGGAACACCTACACCGATCCAGCAGGTAGGGAATGTTACGGTACCGGAACCGAGGATCATACAGATTGCACCCTGGGAGAAGACGCTGATCAAAGCCATCGAGAAAGCAATTATGACATCAGATATAGGGATTAACCCGACGAATGATGGAGCGGTAATCCGGCTTGTATTTCCGGAATTGACGGAGGAACGCCGTCGTGATCTGGTCAAGGATGTTAAGAAGCGTGGTGAGGAAGGAAAAGTAGCAATCCGGAATACACGGCGTGACGGTAATGATGCGCTTAAGAAGCTGGCCAAGGCGGAGGTTTCTGAGGATGAGGTCAAGGAGCTGGAGGAAAAGCTGCAGAAGATGACGGATAAGTTTATCAAGAATATCGATAAGCTTGTGGAAGAGAAATCCAAAGAGATTCTTACGGTGTAGTGTGTTTTGTTTGGTACTGACATTCGTTCATTAGATAAATAACGAGTGTTTCATGAAAGAAACGTATAGAGAGGGGCTTACAGAATCGATATTCTGTTGTCCCTTTTCCAATTTGTACAGTGTTGTCAGGCAGCAGTGATCCGGAACAGGTGGATGTACTGCCGAAGGAAGGTATCTGAACCGTTACGATGAATCTGAGCTGATGGGGATGCAGGTTTGTGTTTTTACGGCTGCAAACTCACAGAATGAGAAGGAGGCATGGCTATGAACAGGGAGATTCCGAACCATGTAGCGATTATTTTGGATGGAAATGGCAGATGGGCAAAGCAGAAAGGTATGCCGCGGAACTATGGGCATGTGCAGGGCGCTAAGGCCGTAGAGGTAATCTGTGAAGAAGCATATAAGATGGGAATTCAGTATTTGACGGTATATGCGTTCAGTACGGAGAACTGGAACAGGCCCCGCGATGAGGTAGATGCTTTGATGGGATTACTGCGGAATTATATGAAGACGTGTCTGAAGACGGCAGCCAAAAACAATATGTGTGTGCGGATCATCGGAGAGAAATCCAGGCTGGATGATGATATCAGAAAGCGTATGGAGCAGCTGGAGGAGGCGACAAGAAATAATACGGGACTGCATTTTCAGATTGCGATCAATTATGGCGGCAGGGATGAGATTGTCCGGGCGGTACGCCGGCTGACGGAGGAAGTTGTCGAAGGCAGGATGACTGTTGATGATATCACGGAGGAAAAGATAACTGCCGCGTTGGATACATGCGGGATACCGGAGCCGGATCTGTTAATACGTACGTGCAATGAGCAGCGTATTTCGAATTTTCTGTTGTGGCAACTGGCCTATACGGAATTGTATTTTACGCCGGTAGCGTGGCCGGATTTTTCAAAGGAAGAATTGGAGAAGGCGATCACTGCATATAATAGCAGAGACAGACGGTATGGTTTGGTTAAGGAGGTATAGGAAGGAGCGGGAATATGTTTCGCACTAGATTGTTAAGTGGTATCCTGCTGGTGATCATTGCACTGGCGACGATCATGGCGGGAAATGGTATATTGGCTGTAGTTTTGTGCCTGATCTCTCTGATTGCCTACGGCGAACTGGTAAAAGCGTGTGGTACGCATGAAGTAAATGAAGATTTTCGTGAGAAGCAGATAACAGCAGGGCACACGTCCTTTTGGTTTGTACATGGCGGTCTGCATGCACCGGAATATATCGGAATGTTCATGACAATATTATATTATATTCTCCTCTATTGCAGTCTCTGGTACGGCAGGGAAAACGGAGAGGGGTTAGTGGCGGTATATCCGGTCATCATGATTGCAGTGGTGGTTACCCTGATTGTTATGTTGTTTATGTATGTGTTTACTTTTCCGCGTTATCATGCATCGCGGATTATGTCGGCCGTGTTTGCCTATCTGTATGCGCCGGTCATGTTGTCTTTCATCTATTTGATCAGAGAGGGATTTGATCAGGGAAAATATTTGGTCTGGTTTGTCTTCCTTTGTTCCTGGGGGAGTGACACCTGTGCCTATGCAGTAGGAGTGCTTATTGGTAAGCATAAGATGACACCGAAATTAAGTCCGAAGAAGTCGGTGGAGGGTGCGGTTGGCGGTGTGGTCGGTGCGGCACTTTTATTTGTGCTTTATACGCAGTTTGTGATCAACGCATATTCAGAGACGTATCTTCAGCTTTTGCTGGTGGCCGGGCTTGGAGCAGCAGGAGCGCTGGTGTCTATGGTAGGAGATCTGGCGGCGTCTGCGATCAAGAGAGATCATGATATCAAGGACTATGGTAAGCTGATCCCCGGACATGGCGGAATTATGGATCGATTTGACAGTGTGATCATTGCGGCACCGCTTATTTTTATTGGGTTGATGTTTATGTAGGATAAACGGCTGCGGGGTAAACAGATACACATGACAGGGAGAATAAAGTCGAAACTGGTACATGAGAAGAGAGGAAACATATGAAAAGGATTGCGATATTGGGCTCTACGGGGTCAATTGGTACGCAGACGCTGGAGATTGTAAGGAAAGAACCTGATTTACAGGTGGTTGCGCTGGCGGCCGGAACGAATGTTGATTTGATGGAGAAGCAGGTGCGGGAATTTCGTCCGGTGTTGGCGGCGATGTGGTCTGAGGAAGCGGCACGTGATCTGCGTGTAAGATTGGCAGATCTGTCTGTGCGGGTAGTACATGGTATGGAAGGTCTGCTGGAAACGGCAGTTTGTGAGGAATCGGAAGTATTGGTGACGGCAATAGTGGGAATGATCGGTATCAGGCCGACAATCGCCGCCATAGAACATCATAAGACGATTGCGCTTGCCAATAAAGAGACTCTGGTGACTGCGGGTCATATCATTATGCCGCTGGCGGCACGAAACGGGGTATCGATTCTGCCGGTTGACAGTGAACACAGCGCTATATTCCAGTCTCTGCACGGTGAGAACAGAGAACGTGTGAGTAAGATTTTGTTGACGGCGTCAGGCGGTCCTTTTCGCGGAAAGACCAGGGAGCAGTTGAGTACAATGACGGTGGAGGATGCGTTGAAGCACCCGAATTGGTCTATGGGAAAGAAGGTTACGATCGATTCGGCTTCTCTTGTCAATAAGGGATTGGAAGTGATGGAAGCGAAATGGCTGTTTGATGTGGAATTAGAGCAGATTCAGGTGGTAGTACATCCGCAGAGTATCATCCATTCGGCGGTGGAATATGTGGATGGAGGCATTATGGCACAACTGGGTGTACCGGATATGAAACTGCCGATCCAATATGCACTTTTTTATCCTGACAGGCGTCCTATGGATAATGGAAGAGTGGACTTCTTTCAGTTGGGGCAGCTTACGTTCGAAGCGCCGGATACAGAGACTTTCCGAGGGCTGGCGCTGGCATATCAGGCGGCGGAAGCGGGAGGGACGATGCCGACGGTGTTTAATGCCGCCAATGAGAAGGCAGTAGCCCTGTTCTTACAAAAGAAGATTACATTTTTGCAGATACCGGAGCTGATCGAGAGGTCTATGGAGCAGCATAACGTGATCGGCGATCCGACGGTGGATCAGATTCTGGAAGCGGAGGCATCCACTTACGAATATATATCTGAATTAACAAAAAATAAGTTTGGAGAATAGGAACTTGATCAGGACAATTATTTTATTTATCATTATTTTCAGTATTGTGGTGATCTCTCATGAGCTGGGCCACTTTCTTATCGGCAGGAGAAACGGTATCCGGGTTGTAGAGTTCTCGGTGGGTATGGGGCCTACACTGTTTTCTTTTGTCAAAGGAGGTGTCAAATATTCCCTGAAGCTTCTGCCTATAGGCGGGGCATGTATGTTTGACGGTGAGGACGGCATGGGCGGAGAAGAAGGAAAGCCAGGCGGGTTATATCGCAGAGCAGGTGTGGAACCTGATTTGCCGCTGCCTTCGGAAAATGGCAGGGAGCAGGACTTTGCGATCGACCTGGAGCAGGGGGGCGTTTCTTTTCCGGAAGCAGGCGTGTGGAGGCGCATTGCCACTGTGTTTGCAGGGCCATTTTTCAATTTCATTCTGGCTTTTGTGGTGGCGGTTGTGCTGACGGCATTTTCGGGGGCCGATCTGCCGGTGATCGGACAGGTATCTGAGAATTCCGCGGCTGAGGAAGCCGGTCTGCAGGCAGGAGACCGGATTACGCAGATTGATCGCGAGAAGATTCATTTCTATCGGGAAGTTGCGGTAATCTCGGCACTTAATCAAGGAGAGGAGCTGGAGGTTCACTTTGAGCGGGATGGAAAGAAAGAAGTCGTCACCGTACAGCCTCGGTATGATGCGCAGTCAGGCCGCTATTATATGGGATTTACAGGAGCCGGAGAGTATTTGAAGTGTAATCCTCTGCAGGTATTTCAGTATGGATTCTATGAGGTAGAATATTATGTAAGGGTTACGTATAAGAGCCTGGGCCAGTTGTTACGGGGGAAGGTCACGAAGGATGATGTATCGGGCCCGATCGGTATTGCACAGTTTGTGGGAGAAAGTTATGATCAGGCGGAAGAGAATTACGGAACTTCCTCGGCGATCTTGACAATGTTGGAGATCATAGTGCTTTTGTCTGTCAATCTGGGGATCTTGAATCTACTTCCATTGCCGGCATTGGATGGCGGAAGGCTTCTGTTCATGCTTGTGGAAGTGATACGGGGGAAACCTGTATCGCCGGAGAAAGAAGGCATAGTTCATTTTGCCGGGCTTGTGGTATTGATGATATTGATGGTATTTATTATGTATAATGATATTATGAGATTGGTGCATTAGGGAAACTGTGCAGCCTGTCCATGAATATTGCCTGATGATCGATAAGTTGGGAATTTTTCTGGTACTTTGGAATTGTCAGGCATTAACTTTATATATGACACGGTACAAATTTTTTATGCAGGATGGAGGAGGGAACTGGAAATGAGGAGGAGGAAGCATTATTTTAGAGCGACAGCGTTTTTAATGGCAGTATTGTTGTTGAGTACGCCGGGGATGAGTGTCTGTGCAGAAACGATCGATTTCAATCCGACTGTCAATATTGGACAGGAGATAAGCATAAAGGATCATTCTCAATCAGAAAAAGAGAATTCGGATGCCGGTCTGGAAGATGATTCGGAAAAGAGTCCAGAGAAGGATGTGGAGACGGACCCGGAGGAGGCCGAGAAGGATTCGGAAGACGATGCGGAGAAGAATTTGGGGGAAGAGTCTGGAAAGGATCCGGAAGATGATGAGGAGAAGGAGCCGGAGGAGGAATCCGGGAAGGGTCCCGAAGATGATGTAGAGGAGAATCCGGAGGAGGAGACTGGGAAGGATTCCGAAGATGATGAGGAGAAGAATCCGGAGACAGAGGTGGATGAGGACGAACTGACAAACAAAGTTTTGTCAGATGAGAAAGCCCTGATATCGGCGGAATTGAAAGCACCGAACAATTTACAGCTGGATAACGCAGACATTTTCAGTATAGTTTTGACCTGGGATGCAGTGGAGGGAGCTGACATCTATGAAGTGTATTATGCTGTGGATCCTGCATTAACGGGAAATTTAGGAACAGATGCCTATAAGCTTCTTGGAACCACAGAGGAGAATACATATAAAAGCAATCTGTCTGAAAATGAAGTATTAAATCCTGAGCACGAATTTAATCATTATCCGGTAGAGAAGCAATATTACAGTTACCGGGTCAAAGCCGTCCGTCGACAGAGTGCCGACCAGTCGCTGCCTTCCGAACAGGGGGAGAAAAGTCCCTTCTCGGAACCGGTATCAGCCAATGGCATGTATGTAGACAGTCTGCCATATATCAACAGTAAACGAAAAGCGTATAAGCTGCCTGGAAGTGGGGACTATGTCAGGTTCTATCTGGGAAATAAAGAGGGGGAGGAGTATAATGAGGCAAATCCGATCCGGCTGCACGAGGGAGAAAGTATTGACGGACTGACTCTGTGGGCAGTATGTGAAGACGGATCCAGGGTATCTTACTGTAAGATCAGAGATGCGATCGCTGCCTATGAGAAATCACATGAAGCGATTGCAGGAAATTATAAATTTGCATCTTATGCGGAAACATATGGTTTTACATGGTTTATAGCAGAGCGGCTTTCACGGGCGGATCATGTTTTCGGTACGGAATCTTGTATTTCTTCTTTGATCAAATATGCAGGGAACACTGTTCCGGATCAGTTGGGATTTAAAGCGGAGAACACGACACAGGGAACAGGATATCTGGCTGTGGCGTTGAATAATTCATTGCCGCCTGAATATGGTTCGATTTTTTTTGAACCGAAGAATGCAATGTGTTTTGAGTTTTTTGTTCCGGTTGTGATCGAAGAGGCTGAGGAAGGCGAGATCTATGAGGATCTGGATTCATCCACCATATGTGATTCGGGAGAAGCTCTGTGGCAGACAGCGAGACGGAAGATTCATGATCGGGAAAAGGAATTTATTCTTCTGTTGGGAGAAAGCGCGTATAATGCCTTTTTAGATGAATATGGCTACCGTAGGTTTACCGAGTGGAACGGAAGCATGCATGAAGATTATGTATCTCTGGCCGACGATAAGATCGTCGATACATGGTTGTTTACAAAGTATGCGGAAAAAGAGTGGATGGAACCCTGGGCCGGTGATAATCTGCAGGATTGCATCAGGAATTGTATGTTCAGCGGCGACCAGATCCTTGTGAACGGAACATACTATCATAGTTTTAAATGGTCGGCCGAATATTATACAACGGCAGAACAGGAGAAGGAACTGGACGCAGCGATCGAGAAACTGCTGGCAGAAGGTGGAGCGCTTTATGAAGCTCGTATTTCGGATAATCCATTGAAAAAGATTCGGGCAGCTTTTGACTATACCACTGGAATTATGTGGGTCGATGGAACAGAGAATCCTTTGAATTACACGGTATACAGTGCCATACTATTACGAAAGGGCAGCTGTGAAAGTTTTTCCCTGACTTTTGTCAGACTATGTCGGGAGATGGGCATCCAGGCCCGCGTGGTGAAAGACGACTATTGGGGCAGGAAAGGCAGTCATGCCTGGAATATCGTGGAGTACAGGGGACTTTGGTATTATGTAGACTGCACGAACGTAAATAAATTTATGAAGGGCAGTTCCGGATTTAATCCCGGAGATCAGCTGCCGATCTACAGTGAGAAGGAATTTACGGACAGCCATCCAATCTCAAAGACGGATTATGCCTTGAAGAAAGTAACGTATTATTTGAATGGTGGGACGAATGCTCCCGGGAATCCTGTTTCATATGAGCCGGGAGATATATTGACCTTTGCGGCACCCGTGAAGGCAGGAAACACCTTCGAAGGCTGGTTTGCAGATAAGTCCTTCCGTACACGGGTGACGGGACCGGAAGGAGGAACTTTTAATACGTCTTCTCTGACCGGTGCTCTGAATCTCTATGCAAAATGGAAGACGAATGAGTATACGCTGATCTATAACATGAATGTGCCGGAAGGTGCAGTGATCAAGAAGGAGGGATCGATCAATGATGTGACGGTGAAGTACAATGCGTCAGTCAGGCTTGCGGCAAACACGGCAGCTTTGTACAAATATAAGTTTAAGGGGTGGAATACAGCAGCTGACGGAAGTGGAGTTGCATATAACGCCGGTGCCGCCGTGAAAAATCTGGTTACAAGTGGAAGTTGTATCCTGTATGCGCAGTGGATACCTACGACCTATACGGTGAAATATGACAGTAACGCTTCCAGCCTGGGTCTGACGGCAAAAGGGAAAACGGCAAATACAGTGATGACCTTTTATTCGGAGACGAACAAAACCGCAATGAACGCTTTCAAAATAAACGGTTATGAGTTTACAGGCTGGGCTACCAGAGCGGATGGCAGAGGATTAACATTTGGCCAGCAGAAAGAAGCGGATGGAACGGTCAGTGGGGCCGCAGTGATCGGTACGGCTTTAGAGACTGTGTATGCGAAAGATACAAATGCTGCGGTTGTTTTGTATGCGCAGTGGAAAGCGGTGCCGTATACGGTCAAGCTGTACAGGAATGACGGAGGCATCGAGACAGAACCGGCACAGAACATATCGGTGAATACCGGTGAATTACTGTCTTCTAAAAGCGAGACGGCGAAGATCATAAGAAACGGTTATACATTGTCATCCTGGAACACAAAGGCAGACGGCAAAGGGAAGAAATATGCCCTGAACGCGAAGAATCTGGCGAAACCGGGAGAAACGATCACCTTATACGCGCAGTGGAGCAGACCGATCACCTATAAGATTACGTATGATCTGCAGGGCGGGAAGAATGCTGCCGGGAATCCGAAGAGTTATACGGCGGCAAGTACAACGGAGCAGAGAATGCTTCGGCAGTCGACAAAGGTTGGCAGTATCTTCGTGAAATGGGTAGACGCTGAGGAAGAGAATCCGGATACGGCCACCGGGATTGAAACAATTCCAAATGAGTTTTTCCGCAATATAAAACTTCGTGCAGTATGGCGTGAGAACTCGTATCAGGTCACGTATCATGGTGCCGATGAGAAGTATACTTCTGTGACAGATCCGGTAACGAAAACCTACAGGTATTCGGAGCTTGTAGATACCTTTGCACCGGCTAAGGAGTTTGCCTTGAAAGAAGAGATTAATGATAAGGTAAGCATATCGGCCTGGACGACGCAGCCGAATGGCAGGGGAAAATCATTTGCGGCAGGAAAGCATTTTTCGAAGCTGAGCGCATTTAATTTTGACGATCCGGATGGCAGGGGAAAAATAGATTTATATGCTGTATGGGGGCCGGCAGTCTATAAGATAACATATGAAAACTGCAGTGCGGATGACGGAGTCAGGCATTCGGCAGTTACGAGCTATGTGTACAATACGAAAAAGAATATACCTGTTAAATCTCCTGTCAGGACCGGTTATATCTTTGCCGGCTGGACGGAGCCTTCCGGAAAGGATTATTTTGACCATACCAGGAAACGGATTAAGGCAGGCACGGCAGAGGATGTAGTCCTGACAGCGAACTGGATGCCGATTACGTATGCTGTCAAACTTAATCTCAACGTTAAGGACAAAGGTGTGTCTTTCAAGACAGATGCGCAGATTGTTTACGGAGATACGCAGGGAACCGGAATAGCATATGAATATGATACTGAGGCTAACGGCCAACAGCATTCTTTTAAGAGCACGGATGTGCTGAATGAGATTCCGGAGTACTATGAGTTGGTCGGCTGGAACACAAAGGCAAATGGAAAGGGAATTGCGGCGGACTGCACGGCGGACAGTGATGGAATGCTTGTCGAACTGGCAGGTCTTGGAAAGAAGAACAAAGGTACGGTCAATCTCTATGCGATCTGGAAGCCCAGGACATATACGATTACGTACAGGCACATAGATCCGGAGGCGTCAGAGGAAGAACTGACAGGTGTGAAAGTGAAGAATCCGGAGTCTTATACTTACAATGCGTCCAGAGCAGTGAAATTGAAAAAACCTGCAAGGTATGGGTTTGTATTTGAAGGCTGGTACAGAAAGTATAATGCCGTTACAGGAGAATATACGGATCAGGTAACGTCCATTCCGAAAGGCTGTTACGGAAACATTATCCTATATGGAAAATGGGGAGTGAAATAGTTCCGGGACAGTACGATGATATAGTACAACGAATAATTAATTTCTGATATCCTGGTGCGGGAAGATTGAGCGGTATAAGTGTGAAAAAATAAAACGCATCATTCACCAGATAATACGGCAGGCGGTAAAAGATATGGTTTGTCAGAATGACAGGCAATCATCCGCCTGCTGCTTCGTTCTTTAGTGCATTGTTTTGATCAGGAAATATATTTATGCGCTTATGCGTATATCCTGGATCGGAAATAGATAAGTCTTGACTTCAACTATGCATGTGGTATAATATAAAAAGCATTAATTCATAATACAGAGATGAATTCTTCTATTATCTGCAGGCAGCAGGTAATTCAGGCGGGTATCCCGCAACGATTCATACAAACAGAAAGTATCAGGAAAGGAAAAACATGAGGTTCTTGACAGGTATATATTGGCATCGAGGGAGTGTGGCGATGGATAACCAGGACTCGATTACACTGCATCAGGTATTGACTGCTCGTGGCAGAGTATTGATGGCAGCAGTCTGCGATGGCATGGGAGGTTTGGAACAGGGGGAATGGGCCAGCGGCTATGTGACGAAACGTCTTCAGGAGTGGTTCTATGAATTTTTGCTGCGGGCCGTTCAGAAAAGAAAACCCTGTTGGATGATACGACGATCCATGGAACGACTGGTGTATGATATGCAGGAAAAAATTCGGCAGTATAGTTTGCAGCAAAATATCAGCCTGGGGACAACCATGACGGTTCTGACTATAGTCGAGAAAACTTATTTTGTCTGGCATTTGGGGGACAGCAGAGCGTATCAGTTCTCTGTCGGCCATAAACGGATAAAGGCAGTATGTATGACGGAAGATCATGTAAAAGGAAGGAATATGTTGACCAAATGTGTTGGCAGTTTCGGATATGAGAAACCGGATTTTAAAACAGGAAATATGAGAAGCGGACAGGCTGTATTGTTATGCAGTGATGGTTTTTATCATTGTGTTACACAGCAGGAAATGGCAGAGGTCATGAATCCGGACCGGCTTCTGGAAGAAGAGCAGATTGCAAGAAGGCTTCGGGAGATTGGGGAGGCATGCATGCGACGTGGGGAGAGGGATAATCTGTCGGCTGTCTATGTGAAGGCGGAGGGCAGGTGATGCTGTGATAATGGAAACTTTTACGGTGCGGTATTTTGATTAATTTATGGATCAGGAAGAGAGGGTAATTGTTTGGATGAAGGATATGGAGAAAAGAAAGACAGTAGGAAAATATAGAATGATCGGGCTTATTGGGAAGGGAGCGGAAGGAGACGTATATTTGGCACAGGATGCAGATCTGCACAGGAAGGTGGCGATCAAACGGGTGTATAAATGGCAGGATAAACAGCGAGATGAGGAAGACGATGGTGTAGAAGATGCTGTGAAGGAGGAAATGATAAGGGAAGCGGGGTGCGGGAAGGAAGAAAAAGAAGCGGGATGCAGTACAGAAAAGATTGGCAGAAACAGGAGGATTCTGCAGGAAGCGGATATTCTCAGACAACTTAAGCACCCTATGCTGCCTGTCATTTATGATCTGTTGTGGGAGGATGACATATGGTATATGGTGATGGAATATATACAGGGTGTGACGCTGCAGGAATATATAGAGAAAAATGGTTGTGTCGCAGAACAACGGGTGTATGCATGGGCGGAACAGTTGTTGGATGTGATGTGCTATCTGCATACAAGAAAACCACCTGTTATTTATCGGGATCTGAAACCACAGAATGTCATGGTCTGTTCGGATGATAAGTTGAGGCTGATTGATTTTGGGGCAGCACATTGGCGAAATTTCGGAGCGCGCGCGATGAGGATGGCGGCTACTCCGGGATACGGTGCACCGGAGCAGTTTGGACGTGTCGGTAAGGGAATTTATGCAGATGAAAGAAGTGACATTTATGCGTTGGGCATGTTATTGTACTTTGTGGTGACCGGTACGGATCCGGCAAGGCCGCCATACACACTGCTGGAGATCAAAGATCATCAATATTTTGTGGGAGACTGGCTGGAACAGATCATTCGCAGATGTATCAGGGAAGATCCGGCAGAACGGTACCAGATGGTACAGGAGATCAGAAAAGATATGTACAAATGCGGGGAACATTCTTCTAAAAGACTGAAGCGATCTTTTATAAGGGCAGTAGAGAAGCGGGTTTGGCTTACGCGGCTGGAGTGACAGTAAGGAGGAGTAGCGTACTGGACATTGGCAGGGAAGCAGAAAGGAAAGGTTGAATAAATTCTCTGATGGGCAATTTAGTTCAACAAACTGAACAGGTTCAGTTGGAATATGTGATGCTTCGGAATGGAGGAAAATGGAAGATCAGATTTATCATGAATCTATGAGGTGAATCGTGATAACTGAATAGACTTTACATTAGAAATGTGATATAGTTATATCAGTATCAATAATACGTTATTTTGATAAAGGTGGTGATACTATGACGGAGAATGAGAAACTTGATCTGCTCATAATTAATATGCAGGACATGAAAGATGAGATACAGGATATCAAAAAAGATGTGCGGGGCATGAAAGATGAGATACAGGATATCAAAGAAGATGTGCGGGGCATGAAAGATGAGATACAGGATATCAAAGAAGATGTGCGGGG
>OFGE01001079.1_pt1 | contig 26164 bp, 26 predicted proteins | sample 1521681 | NCBI WGS metagenome assembly OFGE01 (sample SAMEA3504093, study PRJEB24116) | mouse gut metagenome | biome: mouse gut; feature: mouse-associated habitat; material: faeces | place: Denmark | collected 2011
CCTGCCACAAACTCGTTTAATGCGACGTCTCAACATAGTTGAGACAAAAGCAACGCAGAAATGGAGAAATCAATGAAATATTCAATAGAAGAGGTAATTCAATACGTAAAGGAAGAAGATGTGAAATTCATCCGTCTTGCCTTTTGCGATGTGTTTGGCAAACAGAAAAATATATCCATTATGCCGCAGGAACTTTTCCGAGCTTTTGAATATGGAATTGCCATCGATGCATCCGCCATCACCGGTTTTGGCGATGAAGCCCATTCCGATCTGTTTCTCCATCCTGAAGCAGACACATTAATGCCGCTGCCGTGGAGACCCGAGCATGGCCGTGTCGTAAGAATGTTCTGCAGCATAAGTTACCCAGATGGAAAAATATTTGAGTGTGATACCCGTTCTATTTTAAAGAAAGCGATTCAAGAAGGGGAAAATTCCGGTTATCGGTTTTTCTTTGGGGCGGAACAGGAGTTTTACCTGTTCCACCTGGATGACAAGGGTAATCCAACACATGAGCCCTATGATAACGCAGCTTATATGGATATCGCTCCAGAAGACAGAGGTGAAAATATCCGCCGTGAAATATGCCTGACACTGGAGCAAATGGGGATCCAGCCGGAAAGCTCCCATCACGAAGAAGGCCCGGGACAAAACGAAATTGATTTTCGCTATTCCGATCCACTGGCCGCTGCAGATCATGCCATGACTTTCCAAACGGTTGTTAAAACAATTGCCCGGTTGAATGGCCTTTGCGCTGATTTTAGCCCAAAGCCACTGGCGGACTGCCCCGGAAACGGTTTCCATATTAATGTGTCTGTCAAATGTTCTCATAATACAGATAATATGAGTTACATGATCGCAGGCATTTTGGATAAGATTGCCGATATGACGGTATTTCTAAATTCAACCGAGAATTCCTATCATCGTTTTGGACACCATAAAGCTCCAAAATATATTTCCTGGTCCAGTGAGAATCGTTCACAGCTTGTCAGAGTTCCTGCTGCTATCGGCGAATACCGTCGTATTGAACTCCGTTCTCCTGATCCATCCGCAAATACTTATCTGGCATTTGCCCTGATGATTTATGCCATTCTTGATGGAATTCACAATAAACTGGAACTGCCGGCCCCTGCGGATTTCAATCTGTATAACGCAGATGCAAATACCCTTGCAGCCTTTAAACAGTTGCCCGGCAGTTTTGAATCTGCCTGTGCAGCAGCTGCAAACAGTAATTTTATTAAAAAATATATACCGGACGCTATAGTAGACATTTATTGTAATAAATTCGAACCCTGAAAAGAAGGATGTGCAAAATGAGTTTAAAAGAACGCGTTTACAGTATACTCATCGTGTCTGCAACAGATAGTTTCACCTCTGCCTTTGCTGACCTGCTCCCCGAAACAAGATATTCCCCACTCCATACTGTTGCCAGTGTCAGCGCTGCCAAACGGATACTCGCCGAAAAAACTTTCGATTTTGTTATTATCAATGCTCCTTTACCTGATGATACCGGCACTCGCTTTGCCATTGATACCTGCACAAATAAGCAATCCGCCGTATTGCTTTTGGTTAAAAACGATATACATGCCGGTATTCACGAAAAGGTTGTTGAATATGGCGTGTTCACTCTGCCAAAGCCAACTTCAAAGGCAACGATAGTACATGCCCTTATATGGATGGAAAGCGCCAGAGAACGACTGAGACAATTTGAAAAAAAATCTCTGTCCGTCAAAGAAAAAATGGCGGAAATCCGTCTGGTCAACAGAGCAAAATGGATTTTGATCAATGAATTGAAAATGAGCGAACCTGATGCTCACCGCTACATAGAAAAACAGGCAATGGATCGCTGCATTACAAAACAAACCATTGCCGAAGAAATTATTAAAACATATACTTAATCACTCTTTCATTTTCCTGTCACTGCTGCCTGCCTGTCGAAGCGCAGTTCTTTCTCTAAAAACTGCTTTATGTGCGGATTGTTTTCTTTACTCAATACAAGCTGAAACGCCATGCAACGGCATTTCTGATACTGTTCGCCATCCAACACAAAGGTATAGCCCATGATACATTTCGGATTGCAGTCGTCAGGGTTAATAAGTCGTTTGCAGACACCATAAACATATTAAGCTTCTCGTCCATAAGCCCCTCCATCATACCTTTTTCTTTGCTACAGGTATCCAAACCTCATACTGTGCGTTCTGTGGATCTGGATTTAAGTAAACTTCGATATCAGGGGCGTCGGCATATTCGTATCCGGAGGTTGGAAGCCACTCCGTTATAATCCGCTGCTCCAACTCCTGTATGGACTGGTTTGTGCCCGTTCCTGGAAAGATTGCCCAGGTGGACGCAGGAACGGTGTATTCTTCAAACTCACCGCTTTCTTTTGTACTGGAAACAGCAATAAAATATTTCCATTGTTCTTCGTCATTGCAGGCGCTCACGCCCAAAAGCCCCATTGGCGGCGCATCCATCATGCCTGCCAGCTTCTGTATCGTTCCATTTACAGATGCTTCCTGCCACATCCTCGGCACCACCATAAAGTTCTTTTCAATTTCCTTATCAAGCGGTGCGGATACGCCTATGATGCGGAAGGCTTCTTTCGTTTCAATTCTGTAATTCATTTCTGTCGCTCCTTTCACCGCAATTTTAAAGACAACAGGAGAAAAAGATTTCACGGATACGCCCTCATCTTTCACAGACGATGGAGCTATCCCGTGAAAAGACTGGAATGCCCTGTTGAATGCAGTCGGGGAACGATATCCATACTTTTCTGCAATATCAAGAATCCGTTCATCACTGCCCTGTAAATCTACCGCCGCTAAAGACATTCTTCTTTTACGGATATACTCTGCCAGCGTGATCCCCGCCATATAAGTAAACATTCTCTGATAGTGATAGGCGGAGCAGCAGGCAATCCGCCCAAGCTGTTCATAATCAATTTCGCCTGTTAAATGTTCCTCAATATAATTCATGCTTTGGTTTAATCTGTGAACCCATTCCATAAACTACCTCCTTATACGCATATTTTTTGTTTTGTGCTCATAAACTTACCTTTATTATTATAAAGGATCTATCGAAATTATTCCTCTCTATCCCTGCACAAAAAAGAGAGGCAGCGATTCATTCCATGCCGATCGATCGTTCTTTTTCGTCGGAAAATCTTGAAGCGGCAATCCGATTATGTTACATTTAAATTACCGTTTTTCCAGCGGCAGCAACGCAGTATCCATTTAATTTCATACAGCACAGGCAAAGAAAGGATATCCGCATCTTATGTCAATCAAACTATTTATCATGACTCATAAACCATTTATACCTCCGGAAGATCCCATGTACGTCCCGCTTCATGTAGGCCGGGCGAACACCGCAGACCTGGGTTTTTTGGGAGATGATACCAAAGACTCGATTTCCGCCTTAAATCCCTATTTCTGCGAACTGACCGGTATGTACTGGATCTGGAAAAATTACCGAAAAGCAGACTACATCGGAATCTGTCATTACAGAAGGTATCTTCTCAATGAACAGGGCTGTATTTTTACCGAATCTCAGCTTGCACCTCTGCTTGAGAACTACGATATGCTCACGACAAAACTTTTGACTTTAACCTGCTCTTATTATGAAGGATTCGGTGAAAATCATCACCGGAAAGATCTGATTACTACAAGAGAAGTCCTGCTGGAAAAATATCCGGCATATACGGACACTTTTGATCATCTGGTACACGGTACTCATACGTATTTCGGAAATATTTTTATTACTTCCGCAAAACAATACAACCTGTACTGTTCGTGGCTGTTTGACATCCTGTTTGAAGTACAGAAACGCACGGATTTTACCGGATATAACGATTATGAAAAAAGGTTGTTCGGATTTTTATCGGAATTTTTACAAACGGTATGGATCACCTATCATAAACTCCGTGTCAAAGAATGTATGGTTGGAATGATCGGAGAAAAATATGAAACAAAAAAACTTCGGGAAGAACTGGCGTCTTTTTTGGAACAAAGAGATTATGAGGGCGCAAAGAACTGCTTTTTAGACTGTTATCAAAAACGGCCGGACGTACTGATGGAGGCTTCGGATGTTTCCGGCGAACTTAGGCTTTGTATGCAGATTATATCTACCTGCAGTTTTGAAGACGAAACGTATCATTCCTGTATCTTAGACAACATACGCAGCTATGACAGCCTGATCTGTCATTTTCACCATTTTAATCTGGCAGTCTCCCATATTCTTTCAGATCAACCCACAAAATATGACCTGCAATTTCTGGAACAAAACCTCTGCATTACGCCGATCGCGGTGGAAATTGCTGTTCAGCTATTCTGTAAAAATCCTTCGATACTGCAGGAAGCGGTGAAAAAAGTTTCCTCCTACTGCAGATATTCCTGAAACGTTCCACAGTGTCCAAAAGTATCTGCGTCTTTTGAACACTGTGGGTATTTCCGGCTATGTAATACTCTTATACCGTGATATCGATATTTCCTCCGATATAAGGTGTGACTGAGCGTTCCATCGCAGCGGCATCGAGCATTTCTACCATACCGTCTCCCAATGTCTCGCCCAGATCCATTGCCTTACTCAACATAGCCACGCTGAAATCTCCCTGCACTTTCGTCTGTGCCAGCGCAATGGACAAGCCCGGAATATCCATCCCTTTCTACCTCCTGTCACTATAGAATTTCGGCAAAATGATTTCTTCACGATTAAAAAACCGCGAACAGAAATCCAATTTCAGTATAAAACTTTTTTACGCTTCTGGCAAGACGGCAATCCGCAGGTTTGAATACCGATTCTGCCAGATTCTGCAATTCATGCGTGCGGATGTCTGTTCACTCGTTAAAATCGTATCCCCGTTCTTGATTCCGATCTGTCTGCCATCCATGCGTAGGGATGTCTCTTTACTCTGTAAAAGCAGAATCCGTATTCCCTTCCGAGTACCGTGGAATCGTCAAATATTCTCCTGCGCAAATCCCATCGCCAAATAAATGGTTTAATCTGCGTACTTCCAGAATATAATCCTCAATCCTGCCGTATTCCGGCGTCAGGTTTTCAACAGCTATACTCCAGAGGGTATCCCCTTTCTCGACAACAATACTGGTATAATATTTATAAGAAGCTTCCCGGGGGCGCTTCGCCTTTGCAAACCCCGATATACTGCTCCCCAGCAGTATTCCCGCAGAAAGAAAGAAAACCAAAACAGTCAGCACTTTCCTGCGGAACAATCTTCCATACCAATCTCCATAAAAAGCTGCAAACATCAAACCCCCTCCTCAATCAGAACAAAAGTTCCGGAACATTTGTTTGATTTATTGTAATATAAGAACGTTCGTTTGTCAACTGGATTTTCGAACAAATTTTCGGAATATCTGTTTGCTTTTTTTTAACGGTTATGTTATGATGTTTTTATATAAAAATCCAAATCTTCAGGAGGTATCTCTATGTCAACCGGAAAAATCACTGCGAAGCAGCAGGAAATTTTAGAATATATCAAAGAACAGATTTTAAAGAAAGGCTATCCGCCCGCCGTACGCGAGATTTGCGAAGCCGTACGCCTCAAATCCACCTCGTCCGTACACGCACATCTGGAAACTCTGGAGAAAAACGGATATATCCGCAGGGACCCGACGAAACCGCGTGCAATTGAAATTTTAGACGATACATTTAACCTTACAAGACGCGAAGTGGTAAACGTTCCGATCGTCGGCCATGTCGCTGCCGGTGAACCGATTCTGGCAACGGAAAATATCGAAAATTACTTCCCGGTTCCAAGCGAATACATACCGAATCAGGATGTTTTTATGCTCCATGTAAAAGGCGACAGTATGATCAATGCCGGAATTTTAAACGGCGATAATATTCTGGTGAGACAGCAGTCCTCCGCATCCAACGGAGATATCGTCGTGGCTTTGGTAGAGGATTCCGCTACCGTGAAAACTTTTTATAAAGAAAACGGCTATTACAGGCTGCAGCCGGAAAATGATTTTATGGATCCGATCATCGTTGACGACGTCTCCATTCTGGGAATTGTCTTCGGCGTTTTCCGCCTGTTTTAATCTCTGCCGATTTACCGGCATGAAACAGAGTCGTTTCCGCCTGTAACAGAAAGATACACTGCCCTGCCGGAAACCGAATGTTTAAATCGTCTTTTCTGACAGCATAATACCCTCGGCAGACGACGGACGTATTTACGTCTCCTGTGTGCCGAGGGTATTCAAAAATCAAAACTCTTACGACTCCTACGATGAACCACACAACCTACAGCTCTTCTGGATCGACCACAATACCGTCTCTCCAGATTCGCTCCAGATCATAAAATAACCGGTCCTGTTTGGAAAATATATGGACGATGATATCACCGTAATCCATTAAAATCCACGTAGATTTATTGTTTCCCTCTATTTGTTTTAATGTAGCGCCTGCTCGATAAAGAGATTCCTCTACGGCATCCTGCATCGCCTGCAGCTGATTCTGGTTTTCTCCGTCTGCCAGTACAAAATAATCTGCAATGACAGAAATATCCCGAATATCGATTACTTGAATGCCGCCCGCTTTTTTATCTGCCAACGCCTCACATGCCGCCTTTGCTGTTTCACGCGAATTCATCTTTTTTCTCCTTTTCTTCTCTGCGATTCCACTGTTCGATATAATATTGATATGTTTCCTGTGTCTTAGGGTCTATCGCGCCCTTTTTCTGATTTAAATAATGCATCGTATCATGCAGAATCCAGACAACCGCCTGATCCATATCCGCAAACGCCAGCCGGCGGATTTCCGGCAGGCCAAATGCTTTTTCTCTATTCGGCTCGATATAATCCGCAACAAATACGATTTTATCCAACAGGTTCATTCCCGGCGAACCGGTCGTATGCACTTCAATTGCATGAAGAATTTCCACATCGTCCACGCCGTATTTTGTTTTTGCAAGAAACGCCCCGAGCTTTGCATGCAGCAGCGAAGGGTTTACCAGTTCCACATCACGGATTGCAATGTGGTGCTTCTTGCACAAATGAACCTGCTTTTGCCCCGGCAGGCATTTCGCACAATCATGCAAAAGCCCTGCCAGCATTGCTTTGGAGAGATCCGCGTCATACCGCATTGCCAGGCAGGAAGCCGTATACGCCACCCCGACCGTATGCTGATAACGCTTTTTATCCAACTCCTCTTTCAATTGCCGTTCCATCTGTTTCCACTGATCATTCATCACCATCACGCCCTACTTTATATAAAGTAAATTCTGCCTGATATATTCTTCCACTTCCTCCGGAAGCATATATCGAATACTTTTTCCCAAACGGATTCGTTCTCTGATTTCTCTTGACGACACGGAAAAATTCGGCGCATGCAGCATACGCATATCCGCAGCGTATAACTGCGCCATTTTTCCGATTTTCTCTTTCAAATCAAGCCCTGCTTGATTCCGCACAGCTACTAAAATGGAAGAAAGCCTGCAAATCTCATCCGGACATTTCCAATCATGAAAATCATCCAGAGAATCTTCTCCCATAATAAAAGCATACTCTGTTTTCGGATCCAGGCAATGCAATTTCTGCAGCGTACGATAGGTATAATTCACGTTCGGATTTTCTGCTTCCAATGTAGAAAGAACAAAAGCCGGATTGCTGCGGATTGCGATCCGAACCATATCACAGCGAATGTTCGGATCTGTCACCTCGCTGCTCTTCTTATGAGGCGACCTGCCGGTCGGCAGAAAAACAACCTGATCCAAGCCGTATTCCTCCGCAGCGCTCTGCGCTATCAACAAATGTCCGTAATGAACCGGATCAAATGTTCCTCCCATAATACCGATTTTCTTTTGCTGTTTCCCGTTCGCCATGCCCGATGCTCCGGCGCTCCCTGCCTCCTGCCGCGTCATGATTTCGGCAGCTGAATGACAGGTTTCTTTTTTGAAACCCGAAATAATACGATTTTCTTGCCGATCACCTGAACTACCTGAGATCTTGTCCGCTCTGCAATCATCTCTGCAAGCTCCTTCGGATCATCCGCACAATTTTTCAATACAGATAGTTTCACCAATTCTCGTTTTTCCAACGCCAGATCCACCGCCTGTACAATTTCCGGCGTCAAACTGGCCTTTCCAATCTGAAAAATCGGCGTTACATGACTTGCCATACTCATCAGGGCAGCTCTTTGTTTACTGTTTAACATACATATTTCCTTTCTGACTGCTTCCTTGCAGCATTCTCAAATCCCGTACTTCCCTGTTTTTCTGTCTTTTCAGGAGCAGGTTTTATTTATAATAATCAAATTCATGCCCATACATACGAACCGTATCCCCGTCCTGAATACCGCGTTCTTCCAGCTCTTTTAATATTCCCTGTTCCTTTAAAAATTTCTGAAAAAATAAAAAACCCTTTTCCGATTCTATATTGGTATATCCCAGCATTTTATCGATCTTTGGTCCTTCTACTACATACGCCGCGTCATCCGCACGCTCGATCGTATAAGGTTCTTCTTTTAAAATAGTTAAGGAAGGATCAAATTCCTGTTCATAAACGATCGGTTGATCTTCCATCCCCTCTAAGAGACTGCTGACATGATACAAAAGCTCTTTGAGTCCCTTGCCGCTCACTGCAGAAATCGGAAACACATCGACTCCTTTTGACGCAAATTCCTCCCGCAATTTTGTGATGACGTCATTGTCCTCTCCGTAAATCGCATCGATCTTATTCGCGGCAATCACCTGCGGTTTTTCCAACAGATCCGAATTATAGGCTTTTAACTCCTGATTAATCGCATAAATATCTGCAATCGGATCCCTGCCTTCCGTCGAAGCTGCATCTACCATATGAATCATGACTTTCGTACGCTCGATATGCCGTAAAAACTCATGTCCCAATCCAACGCCTTCGGATGCCCCTTCGATCAGGCCGGGAATATCCGCCATCACAAACCCTTTTCCGCCGTCCAAATCGACAACGCCGAGATTCGGGCTTAACGTCGTAAAATGGTAATTGGCAATTTTAGGCCTTGCATTCGTCACACGGGATAACAACGTGGATTTCCCTACATTCGGAAATCCGACAAGCCCCACATCCGCAATTACTTTCAATTCCAGCAAAACCTCGATTTCCAAAGATTCCTGTCCCGGTTTTGCATATTTCGGTGCCTGCATCGTCGCCGTAGCAAAATGCTGATTGCCAAGCCCTCCGCGTCCGCCTTTTAAAATAATCTGCCTTTGATTCTCTCCGGACATATCTGCAATCACTTTTCCGGAGGCGGCGTCTTTAATCACCGTTCCTTCCGGCACTTTTAAGATCAGATCCTCTCCGTCCCTTCCGCTGCAGTTTTTCTTTCTGCCCTCTTCGCCGTTCTGCGCCGCAAATTTACGCCGAAAGCGGTATTCGCTCAGCGTATTCATTCCTTCGTCCACCAAAAAAACGATATCGCCTCCCTTGCCGCCGTCGCCGCCGTCGGGACCGCCGTTTGGAACATATTTCTCCCGTCGGAAACTGATATGGCCGTTTCCTCCTTTACCGGATTGCAGAATAATTTTTGCCCGATCTGCAAACATATATCTCACCTCGCTTTTTCCTTCTCTGTGAAAAGTATGCATCTTTATACATAAAACAAACCCGGCTGTTTCAGTCGGGTCTGTCAAATCTTTATTCGTTTCCTGCGATCGGATAAACGGAAGCTTTCTTCTTGTCTCTTCCTTTTCTCTCAAATCTCAATACACCGTCGACTAAAGCAAATAACGTATCATCTCCGCCGATCCCTACGTTCGTACCCGGATGAATCTTTGTGCCGCGCTGTCTGTATAAAACGTTTCCTGCTTTCACGAACTGTCCGTCTGCTCTTTTTGCACCTAAACGTTTCGATTCGGAATCACGGCCGTTCTTTGTGGAACCGACTCCCTTTTTATGTGCAAAAAACTGAAGGTTCATGTTTAACATATCCTTACACCTCCTTGAAGTTAAGAGTAATATATGTGGTCTTGTATTGCTGCTGTATTCCCTGCAGCCCTAGAAGAAGCGCATCGATCAGAAGCTGTGCGTCATGTGAGACCGGTGATCGGAAACGGACGGAAATCTCTCCCGTTTCCTCTTTCGTCTCTGCCGTAAATACCTCTTCGGTAAAGCGGTCGATCGCATTGACCGTATTAAACACAAGAGCCGAAACCCCTGCGCATACGATGTCTTCTCCCGCAGCCGCGTATCCCGCATGACCGATACAGTCAAACCCCACATATTGTCCATTCTGATTTCTGAATATCGTTGCCTGAATCATTCCTGTTTCTTCCTGATTAGGCGTTGATCTTTTCAATCTTTACCTGGGTAAACGACTGTCTGTGACCGTTTTTCTTGTGATAGCCGGTTTTTCTTTTGTACTTGTATACGATCACTTTTTTGCCTCTGCCTTCTTTGACTACAGAAGCTTCTACTGTTGCATTCGCTACATCATCGCCTACTTTTAATCCACCATCAGACACTGCGATTACCTGGTCAAAAGTAACTGTCTCGCCGGCTTCTGCGCCGAGCTTTTCAATGGTAATGATATCGCCCTCGGATACTTTGTACTGTTTTCCGCCTGTCGCTATAACTGCGTACATATGGCACCTCCTATTATCATTACTCGCCAGCTGCGGCGCTGCGTCCTGCGCAGTCTTAAAGCCTCGCTGTGCGGCATACATTCAAATATTAAAAGATATTGCCGGGTTTGTCAAGAAGTTTTTTCCGCTTCCTGTTCGGATTCTGCCGATGCTTCCGGTAATTCACTTACCGCCTTCCTCAGCCATCCGGCTTTTATACTCTGTAAGAAACTCCGGCAGCCATGCTCTTTTTGCTGTTCCTTCTCTTTTCGTCTCTCTTCTTTTTTCAGGCGTCTCGTCTGTTTCCTCAGCGCCCTCTTTAAACTCTTTTGATTCCTCCGCACCTCTTTTCTTGCGGATTTTTCGATCTCTTCTATGTGCTCTCTGGCATTGCGCGCTTTTCTCTTCTCAGCGCGGTACGGATAGTAGAAAAAGTAAGAAACGGCCGCAAACACCAGCAGAACCAAATCTGCCATGACCATATAGGGAAGAAGAAGTTCATACTCCGGATATTCCAGCTCATAACATACAAACAAAACCGTCATAGCCGGAAAGACCATAAGATACAAACATCTGCAAATCACATCTGCAATCCAAATACGCCTTTTTTCCTGTACCAACAGCGCTCCTTCCAAACCGGAACAGGAAAGCATGGCGAGACAGATTTCAGAATCAAATCCATGCAGTATACCGCACAGGACAACAAGAGACGCGGACAATAGAAATAAAGCGCACGCACAGCCTCGATAATATGCACGCCTGTACTCCTTCATACCCTCTAACTTATCTTTTGAAATTCCGTGCAGCGCATAAATCTGAGCATTGATACTCTCTTTTAGCTCCTGGTTGTATTTGCTGCTCTCTTCGGTCTGCTCCAGATTCTCACGAATCTCTTCCTGCAGGCCGTCGATTACCCGCTGTTCCTCCAAAAGTTTTACCAAAAGCGCATCTTCTGCTTCCTTTCGCTTTTTCAACTGCTGCCTGACGTATTCCGTTCTCTGCACCCGGATGCTTTCTTTGATATGTTTTTCCTGGAGCAGATTTGTCTGCTCCAGGTCTTTCTTCACTTCCTCCATACCCTAAACCTCTTTGGTAGATTTCTATTTCTTTACCGACACCCGTTTCGAAATTACCGCCGGACTGTAAAGCTTTCCTTTTTGTACGACAACTTTATAGTAATATTTTCCTTTTTTTAATTTCTTATCGACAAATGACGTCTGCTTTGCTTTCAGAGCTTTCACCTTTTTATAAGGTCCGTTCTTACCGGAAGCTCGGTAAATAAGATATTTCTTCGCGCCTTTTACTTTCTTAAACGTAATTTTCGCTCCGCCTTTTTGGGCTTTTACTTTCAGCTTTGTGACTTTCTTTAGCATCGTCACGCCTGCCCCCACGCTCTTGGCGCTGTTTTTATAGTTCGGATCGGAAGAAACCGCAATGACCGTATAAGTAGAAGACTTTCCTGCCGGCGCCTTTGCATCCGTATACGAAGTTCCTGTCACGGAAGCGATTTTTACCGACTGGCGATAAATGTCATAGGAAGACGCGTGTTCTACCTTTTGGAATGTAACGACTACATCTCCCGTCGGTTTGCTAACCGCCTTTACACCCGTCGGCGCACGTAAAGCCTGCGCTGCGGTCCCGGTGGTCAATCCGTTTTTGGCTGTGTTGAGTTTGCTCAGCGCAGCTGCCAGGTCATATCCTATTACGGTTTTTGACGCCTCGCAGGCTTTCTGATATGCCTCGCAAAAAGCCTTCCAGGACGCTGCCGAATAGTTCCCCTGTCCTTTATCCATAATCCCTTTGGCTTCCGACACTGCCTGTTCTAAGGATTGCGTCTGTGCAAACAGCGTACTGTCCTTGTCAAGTCTTTCAAATGCCTGCGTCAGTTCTTCCGTCAGCGTTTTTAACTGCTCGAAATCTGCCGTATCTTTTTCATTTACTGCAGCGTCATACTTCGCTTTAAATACGTCCCAGGTCGCCTTTGTATAGTAACGCTGCCCTGCCTCAGCGATCGGATGTGCCGCAGAAAGAGCATTCTCTAACGCATCCGCTTCTAATTCCCGGCGCTCTACCAAAACGGAGCATGACGCCGTTTTCGCCCCTTCTTCCGTTGTCACGGTAATATCGGCGCTTCCGTTTTTCAGACCAGTCACCAAAGCAGTCAGACCAGTCTGTTCAATCGAAACAACGTCAGGATCCGAGCTTTCAAACGTTACGTTCTGATTCGACGCATATTCCGGATGAATCGCCGCATTCAAAAATGCATAGGGCTCTCCGTCTGTAAGCTTCAATGTCCCGGCATCCAGCGTAACGGACGTTACCGGCGTCGGTTCTACCGTCTGGTCTTCACACTCAAACTCAAACTTATCCAGCACCGGTCCGCCTTTCGCAGATGCCGTAAAGATAAGCTCGCCCTCTCCTGCCGCAGTGATTTCAATCAAAATCTCTTCTGTATGGTAATTCGTTGCACCTGACTCACCCCATATGTCCCGGCTGCCGGAAGCAATATTGGTTCCGCTCCATTCCAAAGCATTCGGACTGCTTTCCAATCTTCCGCTTCGGTACGTCGCCGTCACACGATATGTTCCTGCTTTTTCAGCCGTAAACGGAAGTATGATCCGGTTGCCTGACTCAAACCAGTTGACCTCTTTTCCGTTGCTTGCCTGCGCCCGACTTGTAATCCGCACATAATTTGCAGGATTTGCTGCATTGCTGCCATCCAGCTGAAACAGTTCCGCTTCTACGGTTTTTATCTGTGTGCCGACAGGTAAAACAAACGGATCTTCTCTTGTGTACATACTTCTCTGCTTTATATTCTCTTTTTTAATTTTCAGCCACAGCGCCGTTTTCATCACAATTTCTTTTGCAACGTTATCTCCTGCCGACAAACAGGTTTCCAGATTCGATGTCAGTTTTTTGATTTCTTCTCTTGCTTCTCTCTCGTACAAGTCCAGATTCAGCGCTTTACAATCAGATAACAGCTGTCTTGCTTCTTCTAATCCGTTCGATTGATCCAGGTCAAGAATCGTAACCTGCATAGAAGTATGAAAACCGAGAATGGCATTTCTGGCATTTTTTAAATCCACGGTAAAAATCAAATCTCCGGTTTCGCTGTCATAGCGCTTTGTCGCTACCCGAATCGTCTTTTCGGTTTCTCCGTCTTCAAACGTAAGCGTACCGCCGATTCCGATATCGTAATGTCCCTGTACGGCAGACCCCGGATTGTTTTCATAATCCACCGAAATTTGCCCTTTACTGCCTCCGACACGTTTGACGACAACTTCCGCAACGGAATCTTCCGGCATTTTACACGAAGGCGCTTCAAACTGAACAAGGCCTTTTTCTCCGTTGTTGAGCACTGCAGCCGCATTCAATCCGATCGTACCCGTTGCCACCAAGCGCAGCGTGTGCTCCCCGGCATCCAAATCTTCGGACTCATAAATCATTTCCGCCGTCGCCCGTTGTGACGCCTGTGTATCGATCGAGCCCACCTTAACTTCGTCTATATAAATATCCGCCGTCCCATGGCTTGGATCCTTCGTTCCAAACAGCCATACTTTATGTCCGGTAAATTTCAGCGTTGCACTTGCTCCCGCGTGTGCCCATTTGCTTTCTCTTCCGATAAACTGGCTTCCCGTCTCATTATTCCATGTGCCGGTATAGGAAAATCCGCTTCCGTCGCTGATATCCGTATCCGATACCAGAATTTTTTCCATACCGTCCGGAATCGGAGAGGGAATCTCAAACCCGTTCGATGCTTTATAGACGCCTGCTTCACTGATTACAGGTACTGCATACGAATCTGTAATGCGGATTCTTACTTTATCCGCCGTTACTGCCTCAGCCCTACAGATCCGCTTTGCACCGATCGTCGTTCCGGAAGCAAACTCCTGCCATTCTCCTCCGTCAAGCTGATACTCAACCTGAAAACTTTTGATTCTCTGTCCAAGCTGGATCGCTTCTTCAATCGTCACCATATCAAACCGCCTAGATTCCCCAAGATCCAACGTCAGGCTTCCTGTTGTGGAACCGTCCTCCATCGTCCAATAGGTACTGTCATCTCCGTCGATCACGTTCTCCGGTGAAAATGCCGTATCGTTTCCTCTGACAGAAGATGCCGTTACCGTTGCATTCTCTGCCAGGTTTCTTTTAAAACTCTCGTTTATATTGTCCCCAAACTCTTTTAACCGATCGAGGATCTCCTTATCGACCGTTCCGCTCGTATTCGGAGGCACATTCAAAAGCAGCACCGCATTATGCCCGACAGAATTAAAATACATATTGGAAAGTTCTGCCAGCGTTTTGGGTGTTTTCCTGTCCGGATTCCCGGCATCTTTGGAATTATCCGTCCAAAACCATCCGCTTGTAATTCGGGAATCCGCCTCCGGAACCGTCCACTTATTTCCGTCTGGAATGCCGACTGTCGTCCCGTTCGCTCCTGTCCGGTTGCTGTCAATGGTATTTGCAGTATAATCCACCCTGGATTTTGACCAGGTCTCTTCATTCGCAATCCCAAGCTCATTTCCGATCCATCGTACGGTCGTATATGCTTCTGCCCCAAAGAGCAAACAGTCGTCGTCATATCCGGCAGCTATTCCTTCATTGTTCTGAATCGTCTCAAACCACAGAGGAAAATCATATTCCTGCGCGTTTGCGCCGCTGCCTTTTGCCCCGTCCATCCAGACTTCTACAAAATGACCGTCATTACCGTATTTATCATTACCGAGAATTTCTTTCAGCTGGTTATTATAATGTTCATTATAATCCAAAACATCATTTTCTTTTGTTGTAGGGTTTCCATCTTTATCATAATATCCGTAACTTGGCTCATGAATGTCCCACGGCGACAGGTACAGCCCCATATCCACATCATATTTTGTACAGGCTGCAGAAATTTCAGCCAGAACATCCCCTTCGCCGTTCTTATATCCTGCCTCTTCTACGTCATAATCCGTATACTCGCTTTTCCAAAGGCAGAATCCGTCGTGATGTTTTGCCGTAATAATCAGTTTTTTAAACCCGGCATCCTGAATCGCCTTGACAATCGTATCTGCGTCAAAATCCTGTTCCAGCCGAAAAATATCGGACGTGCTCTGTCTCCGTAATGTTCTCCCCACTCCACACCTTCAAATGTGTTCGGTCCGAAATGACAGAATGCTGCAAGTTCGTCTTTCTGGTATCTGTACTGATTCGGACTGGGAACTACTCCCCAGGCATCCGGCGGCAGCGTACCGTAATCTGAAAGGTCCCCCGCTCCCACGGAAGTATCTTCCGCTCCATAAGCCGTCACGGCGTTTCCTGCCTCTGTTCCCAAAATCATCGAACCGGCAAGCAGCATCGCAACAAGTTTTCTAGCTCTTTGTTTCATATATATACCTCCCTTAAAAATTTTTAATGAAACCGTATTTCATGATTCCACCCTGTTTCTTGTCACCTTTTTCTTTTGATGTCCAGATCATACGCCCCATACACCGCTTTCTCCCGAACGGTTAAATCCGCTTTTCCTAAAAGATCCGGCCGGTATTGTTTGGTACGCAGTATGGATTTCTCCCTGCGCCAGGCTTCTATTTTTCTATGGTCGCCGGACATCAGCACATCCGGTACTTTTTTTCCGTTCCACTCTTTTGGCCTGGAATACTGCGGATATTCCAAAAGGCTTCCCTCAAAGGATTCTGACGCGCCCGACGCTTCGTTTGTCAATACCCCGGGCACCATCCGCGAAATCGCATCCACCATTACCATGGCGGGAAGCTCTCCTCCGGTTAACACATAATCGCCGATCGAAATATAATCCGTTACAATTTCCTCCAGCACCCGCTCGTCCACACCTTCGTAATGGCCGCAGAGAAAAATCAGATTTTCTTCTGCGGCAAACTCTTTTGCCGCCGTCTGGGTAAACGTCGGTCCCTGCGGCGTCAAATAGATGGTTCTCGGACGATATCCGATCTGCTCGGTCACTGCGAGATACGCATCATAGATCGGCTGCGCCTGCATCACCATGCCCGCGCCTCCTCCATACGGATAATCATCGGTCTTTTGATGCTTATCTTTCGTATAATCCCGGATATTTACCGTCCGGATACAAAGCAATCCCCTCTCCTGCGCTTTTCCGATAATGCTGGTATGCAGCGCCTGTCCGATCATCTCCGGAAATAATGTCAAAATATAAAAAGTCATTGTCCGCTCTCCTGCTCCTGTGTTAAAATTCCCTCTTTCGTCAGCGAAGTACCCAAAGCAGAGTGACTCTGCATAAAATCCAGTACACGCTGTTTTTCGGTTTCCTCCGTAATCAAAGAGGTTTTTAAATTCTGCTGGATACACGGAAGAAAGCTCATCGTAAGCTCTCCTGTTCTGCTGATCGTAATCTTCGCAAGCCCCGTATCCAATGTCCCGCTGCTAAACCAGAAATTTCCAAGGCTGTAAATAATGGGCACGCCGTCCATAATCTCAAATCCCTGCAGACAATGCGTATGTCCCCCGACAATCGCATCTGCGCCTGCCAGAACAAACTCCTTTGCCAGTTGGTACTGGTCTCTTCCGTAGTTACTGTCTCCCTCGGTTCCCCAATGCACAACCGCAATCACATGGTCGCTGTTCTTCTTCGCTTTCTGAATGACTTTTACGAACTTCTCCGCGTTCAGTGTTTTTAAAACTCCCGGCGTATCCTCGGTAGCCTCTTTTGTATAATTTAATGAACGCTCGATCTGCGTCGCCGCCACAATGGCAATTTTCCTGCCGTTACAGACAAAATAATGGGGCTGCTCTGCTTCTTTTAGATTTGCTCCGGCTCCCACATGAGGAATCCCTGCTCCATCTAATGTAGAAATCGTATCCAAAAGCGCATCCGGGCCAAAGTCATACACGTGGTTATTCGCAAGATTGACAATATCCGTTCCAAACGCCTCAAGAAGCGATACGCGCGACGGATCCGCCCGAAACGTATATGCCTTTCCTTTCAAAGCGCTTCCTCTTGTACTGTAAGTGAATTCATTGTTCACCATGATAATATCCATATCGTTCATTACAGAAAGCAGGTCTTCGGAAAAACAGTCGTAAATCCCGTTTGCACAGGCATCCATATGCCTTGTCGTCACATAACCTTCCGCAAAATTGATATCTCCGGTAAATGCCATGGTAATCTCATCTGCAGAAGCGCAGTCCTGCCATGTGACATGTTCTAACTGATACTGCTGAACACCCGTCTTCCGGCAGTAAAGAAGCCACAGTACATGAATCGTATTTCCGGTCAGATCATACCAGATCTCAGCATCCTGCCTGCCTGCCTTTACCTCTTCCGCTGTCTGAATCACGCATTCCCTTCCGTACTCGGATGCAAGCCATGCCAAAAACGTATCGTCCAGCGGATGATATCCGATAAATTCTCCCGTTGAAATTTCTAAAATCGTCTCACACGCTCTCTCAAACGCCTCTGCCTGTTCCTGTTCTTTTTGCGCCTCCTGCAGACGGCTCTCTTCCTGTTCTGCCAGGACTTCTTCCGTCACCTGCAGTTCCCCCGTCTGTACTATCTCTAAAACCGCCGTTTCCAAAAAATTCGTCCAGTTCTCATCCTGCGCACATCCGCAAAGACAGAACATCACAACTGCAATTATCACAATAAAATAAACTCTGTGCCTTCTCTTCACATCACATACTCCTCATTTGTAACACTAAATACAGTATAACATCATTTTTCTTCCGAATCCAGAAAATTATTAAAAATAAAATATATGCCTTTTCTCCCATCTTCCGCATAAAAATAAAACCAAACAATAAGAATACGCCCCTTCTAAACGGCAGAGATCTGTTCCGGGACTCAATCTGTCGATAAAAGGCAGGGATTCCGGGCAAATCTATAAGCTTCCATCCATTCGCTTATCCGCTTAGAAAAGAGCGTATCTAATTGTAACAACTGTTCCTGTTATGTTTATTTATCTTTCACATACCCGATGAATTTATTCTGATACAAAATGCGGATATATGCGGTAAGACGTTCTATGACCGGTTCGGCTTCTTTCCCGAATCTTTCGGTCACCTGTTTTGAAATATCATAAATACTTTTCCTGCCGTCCATCTGACGCCATACAAAACTTCCGTATTCGTCCAGCGCAATGTGACTGACCAAAGGCCTGTGAAATAACTTCTGCGCAATACGGTTGTAAAAACCTTTATTTACCACATGAACGGTAACGATCCCCTTTTTGTCCGCATCCCAGGTATAATCCGGATTGCAGACCGGAATAAAATCCAGGTAATTTTTCTTTTTTCTGCCCACAGACACTCCTTCTTTTATGCTTTCTTTGATCTACGGAAGCAGAAGGTCCAAAGCGACAGCGTCAGCAGTGCAAATGCTGTCAGACCAACGAGATTTCCCACATTTGCATCGGCAAGCGCAGGAATCATGTTTGGAAGAAATCCTCCGATTACATCTCCCACCGTCGATTCTTTTCCTGCCGGAATAATCGCAAGAACCGCCAGGAAAATACCTACCAGTCCTTCTCCGGCAATCAGGCCGGAAGAATATAGGATACCGTTTGCATCCGCATCCTTTTTATCCGATTCCGCCGAATTCTTTTCCACCAGCCATTTCACAATGCCGCCGACCATCATAGGCGTGCTCAAATGAATCGGCAGGTACAAACCGATGGCAAACGGCAGCACGGGAATCCCTAAAATCTCCACAACAATCGCAATAAACGCTCCGATTCCGACCAGCGCCCACGGCAGATTACCGCCCATAACGCCTTCTACGATCATTTTCATAAGCGTTGCCTGAGGAGCCAGAAGTTCCGTAGAACCGTATCCCCATGCCATATCCAGAAGGTACAATACACCGCCGATGGCGATCGCAGACGCCACAACACCCACAATCTCACCGATCTGCTGTTTTTTCGGCGTTGCTCCCAGAATATATCCTGTCTTTAAATCCTGCGACGTATCTCCGGCAATCGCGGCAATAATACAGATAACGCCGCCGATGGCAATGGCTGCCGTCATACCTGCCTGTCCCGTCATACCGGTTGCTTTTAACGCAACGGAAGCTACTAACAGCGTCGCGATCGTCATACCGGAAACCGGATTATTGCTGCTTCCTACAAGACCTACCATACGGGAGGACACCGTCGCAAAAAAGAAACCGAACAGGACAATCAAAAGCGCGCCGAATAAATTGATCGGAATGACCGGAATGATCCAGATGGCAAGCGCAAGGACAACGATTCCGATTAAAATAACTTTAATATTCAGATCCTGATTGGTACGCTCGTCCGTCACGGCTCCCCTGCCGAACCCTTTCAGGGCGTCCCGGAATGTTCGGATAATCAACGGCATGGATTTCACCAGGCTCAACACGCCTCCGCAGGCGACCGCGCCGGCGCCGATATATTTAATATAACTGGACCAGATCCCAAACGAACCTTGCTTTGCATATAACTCGGCAATGCTTACGTCCACCGGAAATAATACCATATTGGCGCCGAATAAAACGATCATCGGCATTAAGACAAACCACCCCAGGATACCGCCGCAGAACAGGTAAGAAGAAATCTTCGGTCCGCAGATGTACCCGACTCCAAGAAGCGCCGGCAGTACGTCCATACCGATGCCCGACCCTTTGTATGCCGGAATTTCATAATGCACTTCACTCGGAAATACCTTTAATCCGTCCGTAATAAATTTATATGCCGCCGCAATGCCAAGACCGGCAAATACGGTCGAAGCTTTTGCACCGCCTTCTTCACCCGCTACCAGCACTTCCGCGCAGGCCTGTCCTTCCGGATATGGCAGCGTGCCGTGCTCCTGCACGATCAGCGCTTTCCGCAGAGGAACCATAAATAAAATACCAAGCGCGCCTCCGATAAACGCGATCGACGCAATCTCAATCAGAGAGGGGGAAGAGGTTCCCCATTCCGCCGCCCATAAGAATAACGCCGGCAGCGTAAAGATTGCACCGGCCGCTACGGATTCTCCTGCGGAACCGATGGTCTGAACCATATTGTTCTCAAGAATGGAATCCTTGCGCAGAATCTTACGGATAATACCCATGGAAATCACCGCCGCCGGAATCGACGCCGATACTGTCATACCTACGCGTAATCCTAAGTAGGCATTTGCCCCGCCGAATACCACTGCCAAAATGATGCCGAGGATAATGGAAGTCGACGTAAACTCCGGCAGCGTCTTACTGGCGGGGACAAAAGGTTTGAATTCTTTGTTCTCACTCATTTGTAATGCTTCTCCTTTATTTTTTTATAAAAAGATTTTAACAATTTTTTAACAATTTGTCTACTTGATCCGACGGAATTATCTCACAAAATAAAAATCCGATCAACCGGAATGAATTACCAGCCGGCGTCCGTCCGCAAAATCCGGGATATATCATTTCTGCCGGTTTGTGCACCATTTAGAATCGAATGTCATAAATTAACAAAAAAAGGATTTTTTATGAAGAAAAAAATACTTTTGTTTCTCACTCTTATACTCATTTTAACGGCGTCCCCGATCCCGGTCTCTGCCCTTCCTCCTGCATCCGAACACCAGCAGGAAGGAATCGACGTCAGTCAATGGCAGGGCAGCATAGATTTTAAACAGGTGGCTGCAGCCGGAATACGTATCGTTTATATTCGCTCCAGTATGGGCAGCGGTTATGTGGATCCCTATTTTGAACAAAATTACCAAAGGGCGAAAGCTGCCGGACTGAAAGTGGGTTTTTACCACTATGTAACCGCCCGGACAGCCGCACAGGCCAGGTATCAGGCACAGTTTTTTGTAAATACGGTTCGGGAAAAACATTTTGACTGCCGCCTTGCGATGGACTTTGAAGACCTCATCCGCTTATCGGCAGAAGAAGCAAATCAGATCGGCCTTGCTTTTATTTCGGCCGTAGAAGAATTCAGCGGAAAAGAAGCCGTTGTGTACAGCGACATATCCAATGCCGCTTCTGTGTTCAGCGGTCCACTGACCCAATACCCCCTCTGGATCGCACAGTACGGCGACGCCGTGCCTTCCGCAGTTGTAAACTGGTCTTCCTGGGCGGGATGGCAGTATACCGACCGCGGAGTCATTCCCGGCATCGAGGGCGTCGTAGACCGCGACCGCTTTACGGACGTTATGCTGCTGCAATCCCCCGGGCCGGTGCAGTCCGTATCCCGCCCGCAGCCTTCCTCGGATACGGTAACGTATCAGGTTCAGCCCGGCGATACCCTGTGGGCCATTGCCCGGTTGTACCGGACCAGTACGGCTTCTATCGTAAAAGAAAACAATCTTTCCGATCCGAACCTGATCTATCCCGGAGAAACCCTCCGTATTACCATCCGGGATAATGACAAAAAAGCAGACGATCATTTTTATACCGTACGTCCCGGAAATACTCTCTCAGGTATTGCCGCAAAATACCGGACGACCGTATCGCGCCTGGCAGCCCTCAACGGAATCAGCAATCCCAATCAAATCGATACGGGAGAACGGCTACAAATCCCTGGAGACTCGGATTTCGGCATGCAGACCTATACGGTAAAGCCAAAAGATACCCTAACGCAAATCGCCGCAGCATGTCATGTCTCAGTCTCCCGGCTTGCCGCAAAAAACAAAATAACCGATCCGAATCTCATCTACCCGGGAGAAGTCATCCGGATCCCCTGACGTGCCTGTGTTCAAACATTCAGAAACGGATGCCGTAAAATTTCGTTGGCTCTCATTTTCTGACACGCAAAACACCCGCGTTCTGCAGACCCTCTTCTGCAGAACGCGGGTGTTCATTATAAAACGTTACCGTTTTGAGCATGCAGCGTTTCCTTCTATGTTTTCATAGAACGGATATGTATGAGTCCATATGGCCGGCATTATTTTACCGTTGCCTTTTTCGGCAGGCCGGCTTTTTTCAGCAGGTTTTTATATTTGGCTTTCTTCGCCGCAGGTACGGTTACTTTCGCTTTTGCATTGATTTTACGAAATGCCTTTTTCCCGATCGAAGTAATGCCTTTTGCCTTCTTCATATTAATATTCGAAAGCTTACTGCATTCCGCAAATGCTTCCCTGTCAATGTTTTTGATGTTTTTGCCGAACGTTACTTTACGAAGATTTTTAAACCCTTTGAATGCTTTTGCCTGAATCCGGACAACTTTATAGGTAACGCCTCCGATCGAGACCGCAGGCCGTATCGTCGCCGTTTTTAAATTCTTGTTTGCTGCTCCGGTTACAACCGCCGTCTTTTTATTGGCATCTAAAATCCGATACTCGATTTGTTTCACGGTTGTTGTCGATGCAGATTGGGACGGATCCTTATAGGCTGCAAGCTCTTTTCGCTTGGCTTGTGCCGACTGATCAAGTCCTGCCTGCGCATTTTGTTTTTCTCTTGCCGCAGATTCTTCCTGGGATGCTGTCGTTTCCAGACTTGTGATTTCCGTATTTTTTGCGGCAGCGTCTTGTGTGTTGCCATCCAGCGTTAAAATCCGTGCTTCAATTGTCAGGGCAGCCGCTTTTAACCGCGCTGCCAAAGCGTTCTGTTTCGCCGCTTCCGCTGCGAGTTTATTTGCTTCGGCACGAGCGGTGTAAAGTCCTGCTTCTGCCTCCAGTTTCTCTTTCGGATTCTTTGCGGCAGCTGTCTTTTGTTCTGCTTCCGTAACACGACGTTCTGCATCCGTCAGTTTCGTCTGCGCCTGTCCGGCATCTGTCTGCGCATCGGATGCCTTTCGGCTGGCCTCCTGCAGCTGCTCTTGTAACTGCAGGATCTCCTTCATAGCGTTGACCGCTCCTAAAACATCGGCTTCTGCCAGCGATGCCGCACTGGCAGCATTTGCAATAAAATCTTCATAGGAAACCGTCTGTTCTGCTGACGGATCATAATTCCATACGCGGTAACCGAATGCTTTCAAATCGGTCATCATATCCCTTAAAATCACGTCGGCTTCTTTGGCATTGGCGTCGTCGCACCAGACTGCCATACATGCCCCGCGGACATTTTCAGCGGCTTTTGAGCCAGGCTCCAATTCAGAATTTCCGTGAAATATCAATGGATTCCATGTTTCAAATACCTGTTTGGGGTTCACAAGCCACCAATCGCCGCTGGCTTTTAAAACATAATACATATAGTCGCTGTTAAAATTGACTACCTGATAATCGGAAGCGGCAGAGCCGTTGCTGTCCCAGTCGTTGACTACTACGCTCTTTTTTAACAAACCGGAAGTAACGGACTGTCCGTCTACCCAGGCATACGCCGTCATCCCTTTGCTTTCCACATATTCTGCCAGCCCGTTTACATATGCTGCAATCGTTTCGTTTGTGCTGTCGCCTTTTTCAAACTCATCTCCGCCCACGCAAAAACCCGTGCATCCGTTTTCATAGAAAAAGTCGATATATTTCTTTATCAGAGCCGAAGCAAAATTTTTCGCTTCCTGATTCTCCAGATTTAATCCATAGCAGGGGTTGGTAGCGATTCCCCATTTTCCCACGTTGCGGTATTCCGGAAAATACCATAGAAGCTGTCCGGTATGCCCGGGGCTGTTAAATTCAGGGATGATTTTGACGCCGTAAGCATTCGCATAAGAGAGAATTTTTACCATATCACTCTGCGTCAGATATTGATTACTGTCATAGCTTAAGACCGACTGCGCCACATCCGATGCGCCCTCATTGCGCTCTGCCAGAAAAACAGAATCCTCAATCGTATGCGGATTGTCCCCAAGATGCTTCATAAACTCATGATCGTACGTTTTGGTTTCACCGTTTTCATCCTCAAAAGAAACGCTCATGTCGTCAAGCAAAAAACGGAATCCCTCGTCGTTGGAAAAACTCAAATACAGAGTATTCATACCGTTCCATGCCATCTCCCGGATAATGCTTTCAAACCACGCCACGTCAAAGTATTTTCTGGCGCAGTCTACGAACAGCGCCCTCACATCCTGGAAAGGCTTTGAAATTTCCTTCTCCGCAATCTGTCCGCCGCTCTCTAACTGTTTTAAAACGTCCCGCAGTCCATAAGAAGCGCCTGCCGTTCCCGCAGCTTTGATCGTAATCACCCCGTCATCAGACGAAATGCCGTATCCTTCCGTCCCGTACGTTGTTTCATATCCGCTTCCCTGCGTGTCTACCAACAGATCTCCGGTCTGTTCCTCCGCGTTGTATACCAATTTTACCTCCTGGTTTTTCGCGGCAAATTCCTGACGGATCACCAGATAGGCAGCCGATCGCTCTCCCTGTACATTAATACGCGTCACCTTACCCGCAGCGGCTGCTTCTGCAGATGCCGCAGACGGCAAAACGGTCAATACCATACATGCGGTAAGCGCAAAAGCAGTCATTTTTGTTTTTAAACCCATAGCATATCCTCCTTTTTGCTAAAAATTTTATTACTTTTAGATTATCATATCAAAGCAGGAAAGACAATATTGCTTTTATAATTTCTATTTCATATTTTGAATCCTCTTTTCCTTTATTTCTCAGCCTGATCTTTACCTGTCTTGATTTGTTAAGGTTCTGTCTACTTGTAAATAAACAAGAGGCATCAAAAGAATTATCTTCTTTTAATACCTCTTGTTTATAGTCTTTTTAATAATTAGATTTTTGCTATTTATAATTCACAATCTTCCCAAAATCCGGTTTCAAAGAAGCCCCGCCGACAAGTCCGCCGTCGATATCCGGTTTGCCGAACAGCTCTGCCGCATTGCCTGCATTGACAGATCCGCCGTACTGGATACGGATCGCTTCTGCCGTAGCCTCGTCATATACTTCTTTGATGCAGTTACGGATTGCCAGGCAGACTTCTTCTGCCTGATCGGAGGTAGCGGTCTCGCCTGTTCCGATCGCCCAGATCGGTTCGTAAGCAATGACTGCCGTCTTCGCCTGGTCAGCCGTTACATTCTGGAATGCGATCTTGATCTGCATCCGGATCCAGTCGATATAAATGCCCTGTTTCCGCTGTGTCAAAGATTCTCCGCAGCAGATGATCGGCGTAATGCCGTGCTCGAATGCCTTCAATACTTTTTTATTTACCGTTTCATCCGTCTCTGCAAAATATTCTCTTCTCTCGGAATGTCCGATGATCACATATTTTACGCCGGCGTCTACGAGCATATTCGGAGCGATTTCTCCCGTGTACGCGCCGCTTTCCTCGTAATACATATTCTCCGCGCCGATCTGAATGTTGGTTCCTTTTGCCGCTTCCATAGCCGGAATGATGTCGATTGCCGGTACGCAGAATACTACGTCTGCCTCATCGTTTGCTACCAACGGAGCCAATTCTTTTACCAGTGCAACTGCTTCGCTCGGAGTTTTGTTCATTTTCCAGTTTCCGGCGATAATCTTCTTTCTTGCCATTTTTCTATTCTCCTTTTTTATTCTTCATATTGCGCCTTCCGCCTGCCAATCGTTAAGTGCCGCGGGTTGTCCGCCTTACTATGCTCACCTCTCGCCTCTGGCTCGGCTTCGCTAAGTGCGGCGGACTAAGTACGCACTAAACTCTGTCTGCGCCTTCGGCTTGCCAATCGTTAAGTGCTTTACTTATCGTCTGCAGCTACTACGCCGGGGAGTTCTTTGCCTTCCAAAAATTCAAGCGATGCGCCGCCGCCTGTGGAAATGTGGCTCATCTTGTCTGCAAATCCCAGCTGGTTTACGGCTGCTGCG
>OFGE01001086.1_pt1 | contig 26044 bp, 25 predicted proteins | sample 1521681 | NCBI WGS metagenome assembly OFGE01 (sample SAMEA3504093, study PRJEB24116) | mouse gut metagenome | biome: mouse gut; feature: mouse-associated habitat; material: faeces | place: Denmark | collected 2011
GATGCGGGCCCCCACCGCCTTGGCGCAGTCCATCACCGAGCCGCCGCCCACGCCGAGGATCAGCCCCACATGGTTCTCCCTGGCAAGCCCTGCGCCCTCCAGCACCTTCGCATAAGTGGGATTTGCCATAATGCCCGGAAACTCAACGATATTTTTTCCCGCCGCTTTCAGTATCCCTGCCACCTCATCGTAAACGCCGTTCCTCTTGACGGAGCCGCCGCCGTATGCCAGCATGACCGTATCCCCATACCCTTTTGTCAGGCAGCACAGATATTCCTTTACACACCCTTTCCCAAAGAACACCTTTGTGGCGTTCTCAAAAATAAAATTGTTCATACTGTTCCCTCCTCGTCTGCCGCATTATCTGCTAAATTCTTTTGCCCAGTCTTTTACCTCCGTTTCGGAATCCGCAACATTACTGCCTCGCAGAGACAATGCCCTGTCCGTAAGGACTGTTGCCCCTTCTGCGAGCTCTGCCACCCGGTTCACGCTGTTTGCGCCGTTTGAACTGCCATTGTGGGAAAAGAACGGTATCACCGTCTTTCCGGACAGATCATACTCTTCCAGGAATGTCCAGACCGGCATGGGCAGGTCGTACCACCATACAGGAAAACCAAGGTAGACCACATCATACTGTGCCATGGTATCGGCATCTATGTGTTCGGACAGTTCCGGACGGATCCCATTATCCAGTTCATCCTTTGCCCGGTCAGCGCAGGTATTGAAATCCTCGCCGTAGCTTTCAGACGGGACGATGCGGAACAGCTCGCCGCCTGTCTCCTCAGAGATCCACCTTGCCATCTGCTGTCCATTGCCGGACCAGGAGAAATAGGCCACCAGCACCCTGCTGTCCCCATGCACCTCCGATTCCGGGCTGTTATCGATTCCTGTGCTGGAACCGCCCATGGTCCTTATAAAGACCGCAATGGCGGCCACTGCTATTATAAGTATGATTCCTGCAATTACAGCTGCTTTTCTTTTCATATCGTGTCTTCTCCTCTCCATTTTCCAAAAATCGGGGGCACTGCATCGCCCCAGGCAGACTCGAAAAAAAGCTTGCATTTTTCCTCGTTGAACCATAATTGGCTGTGCCGATTATGGTTCACATTATAAACAAAGCGAGACCCCGACAGAAGTCTCGCTTTGTTCATCAGTTTATACCCAAGGGTTTTAACTTATAAAAATATGCCTTTCCTATTCATGATTCGCGGCTAGCCGCGCTGCCTCCAAAAATCTCCTTACTGTCTCCGAGGGCTTCGGGGAATGGAGCAGTCCAAAGGGGATGCTGTGCTCCCATTCCACCGGAATCACCTTCAGGAGCGGATGCACTGTGGCCCATCCCGGAATCGCCAGCAGGACATCATTGCTGTTCTCGCACCGGTTGAAAGCCTCCATGCTGTAAAAATCAAAGTCTACGATATGTATCTGGCTGTGGTTCTGCCAGATGTCGTCCCGCAGCCTGTCCACATAGTCGCTCCAGTCCCGGCGCATCAGCATCAGGTTCTCTCCGTAAAGGTCCTCTATCTTCAGCTTATCCTTCGCCGCAAGCCGATGATGGACAGAGACCGCGCAGCAGAACGGCTCACGGGATAACGCAAGCCCCTCGCAGTGCCGCAGGTCCAGCATGGTCTCATCAAAAATCCCGGCCACCACATCGATATTTTTTCCCAGGTTAGCCAGAATCTCCCTGGCATTTTCCGGTGTGTTCTCAAAGGGGACGATCTGGAATTTCAGATCCGGGCAATGCACCTGTATCCTGGGCCAAAGCTGCATCAAAAGCTGGGCAGGCGTCATGGGGGAGCTGCCGATCCGGATGACACTTCCATTATCTTGCATGGCGTTCTTTGCCCTTGTAACGGAATCCCGGCAATACTGGATAATATATTTTGTATCCTGATATAAGGATTTCCCGGCTTTCGTTAAAGTCAGTCCCCTGTGGGTGCGCTCAAACAGCTTTACCCCCAGTGTATCCTCTAGCAGGTTGATCTGCTTTATGACCGCAGTCGGGGTGATATAGGCCTCTTCCGCTGCCCTGTTGAAGCTCCCGGCATCCGCCACGCGGATAAAGGTATCTAATTGTGGGTTATACACGAAGCATTTCCTCCCTTTTTTCTCTTCGCCTCTGATCTGCAGGCTTCCCTGCATCCCGCGGTATCATCCATGCGTGGCCAAAACGTGCAACACCTTCAATCCGGCTTCCCCCGCATAGTTTCTGTATGCGCCTTTCAGATATTCCCCATTTTTCCGCCGCTTCTTTTACGGAAATATAGCCAGGCAATTTTGCCACCTCCCGTTGATGTATTGTTATTATATACGGAGAAACGAATCAATGCAAGTAAATTTAACCCAGCTATTGAATGAACAGTCCGAAAGCATTCTATGTTGTATTAGCTGAGAAAGCAACATAGAATAGGATGCCCCGCCTATACGCAAGCTGGCATCCTATTTCCCACATTTTTCAGTTCAGTTTTCGATTCCCTACAGATATTTCAAAGCACATCCGGCTTTTCTGCCCACTTCAGTCCCTCGTTCTCCTTCAGAAGCCCCATGTGGTACAGCGCCTGCACACAGTCCACATAGCCCTGGATGTAGGCACGTTTCTCCTGGGCAGACGCAAAATCCTCCAAACGCTCTTTCATCTCCTCCGCCTTTTCCTGTCCTTCTGCAGGCAGGGTTTCCAGAAATGTCCCCCATTCTTTTTCCGTTTCTTTCCATGCCTCCAAAGCCGCTTCATACTCCGGGGTATGCACATAGCTTTTTCGATTCACATCCTCCCCATTTAAAGTTCCCAGAAACTGGGCAATTTTTATCCATACATCATTCATTGCAAAACCTCCTCTGATACATCATTCTCCTATCCTAATGTTTCCCATTTCTAACAATATCTTTCCCTATTCTTTTTATGCTTCATCTTTAGATATATTACAGGAACCGCTTCGCGAACCCTGTAATCATGTATTATCACTCTGTTTCGGTAAAATCAATCTTATACTTCATCTTTAGAAGAGGTCAGGTTTATGAAAATTTATTGGAATGGAACCTCCAAAAACATCATAGGATCGAAAGTGAAACAGCTCCGTACAGTCCAGGGGCTTTCCCAGGCCGCTCTCGCAGGCAGGCTCCAGCTCCTCGGCATGGAATGCAGCGACCTGACCATCCTGCGCATCGAACAGGGCAGCCGTTTCGTCCCGGACTATGAAGTTGCCATCCTTGCCGAGTATTTTAACATATCCACGGACGAACTGCTCGGAAAAGGGAAGCCAGAAGAATAAACCAACCTGCTGGCTTCCCTTTTTCTTACCCCTTGAAAGCCTCCAGCGACGACATGATGCCGTCCAGTGCATCCTCGTCAAACCCAAACGCCATTCCAGCCTTATCCTCTGTGGCATCCGGCTCGACAGACTCTACAGCCGTTACTCTGTGCGGTATCTCCCGCCCCTCCTGCTCCCGCATCACCTGCAGCACAAACTGCCGTATCCTTTCATAGTCCACCGCCTGTCCTGCATGGGGAGTATCCCCTGCCTGCGCCCCGCTCTGGTACGCCAGCACCGCATTGACGATGTACTGCGCCTTCCCCCGCTCCATGCCGTTTAAGAACTCCGCCACCTGCACATGGGCGGGGTCATTTTTATTGAACCCTATGGTTGTGACAAATGCGTTCTTTTTCCCCATGGCAGTTACCTGCCTTTCCTCTGTATCTGGTAGAGCAGGCCGTAACCCTTTGCATTGGCACAGATGTCCTCCACAAAGATGCTGCGCCCAATCTTGTCCGAGCTTTCCAGATATTTCCTTAAAAGCAGCGCCCCGCCGCCGATGAACACCACGCAGCTGGTCTTTAGGTCAAGCCCGCGCTCCCTGAGCGTCCCCAGGATGTCATCCACAAAGGTTCTGGTCATGTCCCCCACGATACGAAGGACCTCTCCATCATAGTCCGTCTTTTCTCCCCGGATGATCCGGTCAATGTCCGTATCATCCAGCAGGATGTCCTTCTCGGAGTTGATGCGGGATGCCACGTCATTATACAGCTTGATGACTCCCTTCTCCAAAGAGTCGCATACCCCCAAATCCGGCCTGCCTCCCCGGATCAGCAGGTAATCCAGCGTAAAGCCCCCGATGTCCACCGTGATGACCTTGTTGAACTCTGAAATCCTCTGGTAGACGGTCATGGCGGCAGCATAATCCTGTGGGAAGGCGGCAGCGTCCAGGATCTCCACCTGATAGGGGATGCCCTTGTAGGTAAACTGCTGGATGCCCCTGCCCTTAAAATAACCCTCAAATTTCCGGTACAGTGCGCCGTAATGCTTCGGGGGCAGCCCCACCGGCAGCACTGCCTGGAGGATGGTATCCTGTGTGTCAAGCATCTGCTTTTCCGCCTCCATCGCCACTGCAAACAGCGTCAGGATGAAGAAACGGTCATCCACAGTCTTGTCCCGCATATAGGGTATCCGCTGCTCCGCAAGGGCATAGTAGCGCCCGCCAAAATGCAGGTATTCCCCCAGTGCGGGCCTGCAGTCGCCCTCCACAAATCCGGAAGTGAATATCTTATGCTCAGTCTTCATGTTCCTGTTCCCATGGTCTATGGGTACGATAATCTTCTGGTACATAGCTGTCATCTCCTTTATCCGGGAACTTCCCGTTCCCTGTTTACTTTTTTATACGCATGGTTTAAGTAAAAGCCAACAGCGGTATGTAAAAAACGGAAAGTTTTACATATTGTGTGCATAAAAAAACCGGGGCAGCACCATCTGGCACCGCTCCGGCAGTTTATTTCCCTATTTGGGGTTATTTTTCCGCTTCAGGTCATAAAGGTAGTCATCCACGCCCTTCACATGCTCCGCCCAGTCTCCGTCTTCATCCGTATCCCAGGTCAGCGCCTTTGCGGACAGATCCAGTTCCCGGCAGATTTCCGCCAGCTTCCTGCACCCCCGCTGGATGTTCTGGCGCTTCACGCATTTCTTCCCACAGGGAATGGCCTGCCCTCTCCAGTCCTTCCTGTAGTTTTCACAGTGGACGCACTTCTCGTTGTAATCCCCCCTGCAGACGGTCTTTAGCAGCTTGTCCATGTCATAGGCTTCATAGACGTTCTCCGTCCCCATCAGCTTCATTTCCTGCAGGAACGGCGGCAGGTTCGCATACTGGTTCGCCCCCGGCACGCACCCGAAGGTCCTGCCGGATAATGCATGGGCAAGGTCTCCCTTTAACGGCCCTTCTGTAATGAATACCGTCTTTTCTCCCGGACTGCCCGCCAGATGGACGGGGCTTCCGGATGAGGTACCCAGGAAAAAGCCTGCACTGGAGAGCCAGATGTACTTCCTGCCGTCATAGGGATGATCGAGGCGTATCTGCGCCCCCACAGTCAGCCCGTCCACATTGCGGACCGGCACTAAAAACCCGGAGGACTTGTTGGAGAAATGGATGGTCCACTCCCCGTCCTTATCCTGGTAAAATCCCGGCACGCCCTTTACGGTGCAGCCTGCCTCCAGCAGTTTCCCTGTCAGCTTCTTAAAGCCGAAGACCGGGGTGCTCTTATAGCCGTTCTCCTCGATCTGCCTGTCCGTGAACCCGCGCTTTAACAGGTTCTGCCTGTGGGTGTCCGCCAGTACCAGCATGGAAAAGAACATGCTGTATGTCTTATGCTTCACCGCATCCGGCGCTGGCGGGGATTCCGGTATCTCCGGCTCCTTTGGGGTGATCTCCCGTTTCCTTACCTGGTAGGAAGGCGCCTGTTCATTCTTCCCCAGGGCATCCTTGATCTCCCTGCAGGCGGTCTGGTTGTCCACCCCGTATATCTTCCCATACAGGGCGAGCATCCCCCCGCTTTCCCCGCACCGGTTGCACTTGAACACGTTCTTTTTTAAGTTCAGGTTGAGCTTCCCCCTGGACTCGCCGCAGAAAGGGCAGTCCGCATCCAGGCTCACCGCATTCTTATGCCGTATGCGCAGGTTTAAGAGGTATGCCACCTCCCTGATGGTAAAAGGAAAATCCTGGTACAAGGCTTTCCTCCTTTCCGCAGCCTGAAAACATGCTGCTCTCTTTCTAAAAAAGGCGGCCTGTGAAAAACCGCCCCATGTACTCCTTAACCGGGGCACAGCAGAAACTGCATCCCCTTATCCCCTGTTTCATCCTGCCTGTCTTAATGCCGCATCAATAAGGAACTTTGCCGCCGCACGCAGGAGGTTGTCAGGCCCGCCATAGGAGTCCACATACCACTGCAGGTTTGCGGGTTTCTCCACAGCCACCTGCCCCAGCGTCTTTCCCTTGTTGAATCCCATCGGGATAACAACGGCTGCGGCGCTGTCACGGTCTAACATGGAATAAATCTGCTCCACCGGCATATCCTTTTTTATATTAGCAACGCTTTGGGCATTCTTTGCTGCAGGGACACTGCCTGCCGCCTGTCTTCCGGGCTGAGGTGCTGCTTTTGCTGCAGGCGTCTGCGCCGGTTTCGGCTGCGGCTGGTTACTCTGTTGCTGGTTTTGCCGTGGCTGGCTCTGCTGCGCCCCGTTCCTCTGCTGCTGGTTTTGCTGTAGCCGGCTCTGCTGTTGCTGATTGTTCCGTGGCTCGCCCTGCTGTGCCATGCCGCCATTCTGTGACATGGCAGGTGTCATGCCCATTGCCTGTCCCACTTCTTCCGGCATGGGGATAAAATCCTCCATCCCGTACTGTCCGGGAACGTTTTCATCCGGCAGGGCCGCACCGTTTTCCATGTCCTCCCCGGAAAGCATTTCACCTGAAACTCCGCCGTCAATCCCGTTTCCCGACAGGATCATCTGTGCATCGAAAGGAGCCTCCGTCACTTCCGGGTCAATATCTTCTTCCTTGTCCGCAAACTGCAGCCCGAAGCCTGCATCCGAAAGCGCACGCCCGACTGCTGCGGTTTCTGCCAGTTCCACAAACTTGTTGCCGAACTGCCCATCCTCCGTCCTGTATTTCTGCGCCAGCGCATTGGCGATGAAGTTTTCCTCCGAGTCATTGCGGTGCAGGTATACCCGCGCCTCCACGATGGCAACCTGATCCGTCAGCTTCAGGATTTTCTTTACGATTTTCCCTTCCGGGTACTTCAGACGGAACCAGAGCTTGCGGAACGCCACGTCGAGATAATACTTTCCCGCCTGGCCTTCCTGCCCGATGATCCTCATGTACCTTCTGGGATCGAATCCCTCTACTTTGTTCAGGTTGCGGATCTCCTCCACCTCATCATACATATACGCTGCATTTGCTGTTGTTGCTCCCATTTGTTTTCCTCCATTCCGAAGCATTCAATGCTGAGGAACGCGAGCAGAATTTCAAATTCTGCTCTGCGATCACTGGAATTTGTGATGCTTCTGCACAAATTCTTGGTTGAATAAATTGCTCATCAGAGAATTTATTCAACCTTACCTCTATTCCGAAGCGTTTTACTTCGCCCCTGCCTCTCATCACTCATGGTTAAGCGCTGCTACCGGAATGAGACGTGATGCCTTATACGCCGGATAAAACCCGAAAACAGTTCCTGTCAGCACGCCAAACAGTAAGGATAAGACACCACCGCCCAAAGAAAGCTCTACCCGCACGGAAAATCCTTCTATGATCGGTGTGATGCCCAGAGATAGAAGCACTCCCAAAACTGCTCCCACAAAACTGATGCAGCTGGCTTCCAGCAGAAATTCTGTGAGAATATCCTTCTGCTCACACCCGATCGCTTTCAGAATACCGATTTCATTGGTACGTTCCTTTACAGAAACAAACAATACATTCATGATTCCGATTCCCCCTACAATAAATACAATAGCCGCCATAGCCAGCAGAAGAAGGGTCAACGTTTCATTAGACTTTGAAGCCGCCTCCATTTTGCTTCCCGCATCGGAAATGGTAAATTCTATATTTTCACCATAAGTTTCAGCCAATACAGTCGCAGTCTGCTCCATAACACTGTCCACATCATCTACATCCTCCGCCACCACGGTAATAACAGGGCTTACATCCTTACCGGTAAGATACTTGATACCTGTTTCATAAGGAATAAAGACCGCCTCATCCGGACTGATGCCGGATGCCACTGTTCCCATTTCCATAAGCACACCACTCACTACATAAGAGCGGTTGTCGATATAAACAGACGAGTCATAAGCCTCCAGGACACTGTCAAACATTTCCTTTGCCGCACTGTAGCCGAGGACGCAGATCCTCTCCTTGTAAATATCATTGTCCTGTGTGAGAAATGTGCCGATGGCCATTTCCAGGTTGCTGATATCCGCATAATTTTCCTTGACACCTGCAATCGTATAGGAAGCGCTCTCCTCCATGCTTCCGCCTTCCGTCTCCTGCTTTGTGGTATAAGAGACCGTAGCACTTGCTATTCCTGGAATGTTTTCCTTAAGGTAATCTGCATCTTCCTGGGATAAGGTGATTTTTGTGGTATTCATCTGGTTTTCCATACCGCCAAAAGGTGAAAAACCGCCGCCCGTATCTCTGCCAGATATACCGCCGCCGGCTCTGCCTCCTTGCATTCCTCCTTTGGACATGCCACTTTGCATATTTCCTTGCATTCCGCTTCCCGGCACCCTTCCCATGAAACTTCTTCCGTTATACTCATAGGAAATGTCAATGGAACCGGCATTCAGATTTTTAAACTGCTCCGCAACCTCCAGCTTTCCCCCTGTCCCAATAGCAATAACAAGCATAATTGTTGCAGAACCCACAATGATACCAGTTGAGGTAAGAAACACCTTAAACTTATTTTGTACAAGATTCAGCCACACCAGACGGCCGATTTCAGATAATCTCATATTCTCCTCCATTCCGAAGCGCTTTATGCTGAGGCCTTCGTTTCTGTCAATACGGTGTCTCCTTCGGAAAGCCCTTCCTTTATTTCTATATTAATGCCGTCCGTAAAACCAGTAGTTACCTCTTTGCTGACGATCTTCCCGTCTTTTTCTCTTACTTTAACGTAATCTTCCCCATTCTCCTGTATTACCGCCCTGACCGGAATATAAAGCACCTGGGATACCTCATCCGTAACAAAGGTCACTTCCGCCGTCATATCCTGGTATAAAACCCTGCCGGTATTTTGCACGGTTACCGTTACCGAATACATAGTCTTGTTGGTATTGCTGTTTATTTCCGCGTCCCCTGTTTCGGTTACCGTTCCGGTAAATACCTCATCCTCAAAGGCTGCCAGTGTCACGTTCACTGTATTTCCAGGCGCTGCCGCCTCCAGATCATCTTCTTCTACCGATACCGTAATTGTCACTTCATCGTAATTATTCAGGCTGATCAGCTCCATATTGCCGGTCAGGTAATCCCCCGCCGCCGCATAAACCTCTGTAATCACGCCGGAGGTATCTGCCGAAATAACCTGCTCTTTAATGACAGTATCAAATTCCTCCAGTTTCCGTGCCGCCTGCTCATAATCTTCTTTCGCGGTTTCCGCTTCAAAAGCGCTTTGCTCTATCGCAACATCATAGATCTCCTGCGCGTTTTCTGCATTATATTTTCTCTTGTCCAGTTCTCCTCTGGCGGTAATCTCTCCGCTTTCCAATTCCTTCCGTGCCAAAGCAAGCGCTGTTTCATTTTCTGTTATTTTCTCGCCATAATCCGCAATATCCACCCTAAGCTGTGCAATTTCATCCTCCAGAGTATCTACCAGCTCCCGTGCTTCATCGACAGTCTGCTGCGCAATAATCCACCAGTAAAGTGCATTTTCTTTATCCGTTCCTTCCGCCGTGAAAAGGGCATTTTCCAGCACCTTTTTTTCCTCCGCAAGAAGTTCCTCCTTCTCTGCAAGCTCCGCCTGCGCGTCTGCCAGTTCCGCCTGCATCTCCACAAGTGTTTCCTCTGCCGCTTCCACTGCCTCCGTAAGAGCCAGAACCGTTTCGTCATATTCTGCCTGAGAATAGTCTGCGTATAGAGAATTAAGCTTGTATTCCCCCTCTGCATCCGCCTCCGTCTGCTTTTGCGAAGTAAGCGCCTGCTGGTAGACAAGATCTGCATCCGTAACGTCCTGGGCAAGATCTGTACGGATTCCTTCTACGCTTTCCTGCGTCAGCTTTAAGATTGGCGTTCCGGTTTCTATCTCCTGTCCGGCTTCCACATATACCTGCTCAATTTCCAACTGTCTATCTGACATGCTCCCAGAATCTGACACTCCCGGTATCATGCCCATCACCATATCGCCGCCCTGTCTCTCCATACCGAAAGTAAAACTCCCACTGCCGGTAAACTCGCTGATGTCCAGATCAAAGTTCTGTATGACAGTGCCCACATCCACACTCCCGCTTTCCGTAACCCCTCTTGCCAGATTCCCTCTTATCACCTGAGATTCTCTGTAAAGCGTTTTATCTTCCCTGGAAAGTACGATCATGATGATAATGGCCGCTCCAATTATGATGGAAAGCAGGAGCAGGATGATCATCTGTCCTGTTCGATTTTTGAATTCTATATGCTTCATCTATTTCATCCTTTCAAACAGATTTTTATTTGTTCCGTAATCTGGCTCCTGCTCTTCTTTTTTATTCGTCTTTTCCGGCTTTATGTTCATGACACTTTCAATATATACGACATCGCCCTCTTCCAGCCCGCTTAAGATCTCAATGGAGGCTGTATCGGAAAATCCCGTTTCTACCTGCGTTTTTACCCGGGCTTCTGACCCATTTCCTTTGGCATCCTTTTTATACACATAGTTTAGTCCGTCTTCCTCAAATACTGCTTTTTTCGAGACATAAAGCACATCCTCCACCGAATCTGTCACAAAAGTAACATCGGCAGCCATTCCTCCATACAGCAATGATGTGTCTCCCTGCACCAGAATCGTCACCGGATAACTTATTGTAGACGCATATTCCGATGCAGCTGTAGTGGTAATACTGATGATCACTCCTTCCCAGGTCTGCTCCGGATAAGCGCCGAAGGAAAGTTCCACATGTTCTCCCACGGAAATTGCCGCAACATCTTCCTCCGATACATCAATATTCACCGTATATTCATTCTCTTTTGCATAAGTAAGCATAGACCCTATATCCGTCAGCTTATCTCCCGCCTCATTGAAAACGCCCGTGACCAGGCCATCCTCCGGTGCATAAATCCGATTATCCGCTCCTACAAATTCCCGAAACGCATCCATTTTCATCTGAATCTCATCCAGCTCATTCTGCGCTTTAATCACTGCATCCGACAGGGAGTCTACGGAGTAATCGTAAATCTCCTCGGCCAGTTCCCCTGACAGGGACGCGGATTGATATTCATTTTCCGCTTTCTGGTAATCCAGTGCCTGCGACGCCTCCACTTCTTCTATTTCCTTCCGCTTTTTTTCGATTTCCTCCTGATTATCCGTAATAGTGTCCCTGTATCCCTGCAGTTCCTCTTCCAGGGTTTCCAACTGGCTTTTCGCCTGCTGGTAATCCGAAAAATTACTGGTATAGGCCGCTGGATTATGTAAATCCGTCTCTTCATATTTATTTTTCGAACTGGTATAGGCTGTCTTTGCTTCCTCATAGGAGTCCAGCAGTTCTTCATCCGTGAGCTTTTCCTGCGCCATGGCAATTTCCAGTTCCAACATCCTGATTTCCCCTTCCAGGCCCTTTATCTTCTCCCCGCCTGCGGTAATCGCCGCCTGATAATCCGCTGCGGCGCGGCTTCCCTCCTTTACGCTGCTGTCATAGGCGCTCTTAGCGCTCAGCATGGAAATCTTATATTCCGTCTGGGCATTTGACAGCGTAATCTTTGCCTCGGTAAGGGCCGACTCCAATTTTCTTTCCACCGCATTCACACTGTCTTCCTCCAGTTTAAAAAGCACATCCCCTTTCAGAATACGCTGTCCGCTGACGGCATACACCTCTTCAATTTCAAGATATTTTGAGGTATTCTCACCCTCATCTTCATCCTCGCTTTCTTCGTCCCCGTTTTCCTCGCTCTCTTCATCATCCAGTTCTAAATCCAGCTCATACATGACGGCACTTTCCCCTAATGACAAACTGCCGCTTTCCATGATTCCGAGAATCAGATTCCCTCTGGCAACCGTCTCTTCTTTGTAAACATAGGTTTCGGTGCTCCTATTGGGGTGAATGAACAATGTATACACACAGGCTCCCAGCAGAATAACAAGAGCCAGGCCGACAAGAATACAGTTCCTGCGGAATTTTTTATCTTTTCTCAATTTTTCTTTCATTGCCGCCTTCCTTTCTTCCGTTTTCCGCCGGCGCAGTATCCCCTGTCTGCGGTATATTTTCCGTCCAGATATTTCCAACTGTGCGGTTGCAATCCAATAATCTGTCTGTATACCATTTATGGTAATACAGACAGGTAATTGGATTAGCAACCCACTTCCAAATGAGTAAAATGCGGATGCGTAAGCAGACGCAGGAGTGCTTAAGCACGGGTTTTACGAATGCGGAAGTCAGGTTGGATGCTCTTTGGAGCATTCAACCGCACAGTTGGAAATATTTTCTCCCTCCTGCGGTCTGTCCTTCGCTTCCGGATTTCCCTTTATCGCTTCCGTTTCAGGCCCGTTTTCTGGCATATTTCCCTTCTCCGGGACACCTCTGCCATCTCTTCCCGGCCTGTCTTCTCCATCCTGCGGCATATTTTGCATTTTCTGCGGCATATTTTGTATTTCCTGCATCATCTCATCTGACATCCCGAAATACACATAGGCTGTCAGATTGGAATCCAGACCGGTTACATCCCCTTCCAGGTCCACCGTAACCTGATAAGTAACGGACGAGCGGCTCTGCTCCTGCGTGACAGGATTGATCATAGTCACTTTGCCCTGATAGTTTCCATACTCATTGATGACCGCATAAGCTCTATCCCCTATAGAAATCCCGGCAATATCACTTTGATCCACATTCGCCGTTACAGACACCTTTTCCGGGTTACTGTAGGCGATCACCAGATTTTCTCCGGACAGATAGCTGCCCTTGCCGACACCGCTCATCACGATTGTCCCTGCGCTCTTCGTGTAAAAATACCCGTCTCCGATCACTTCCTCAAAAAGGGCAAGATTTTCCGCCGCATCTTCTTTCTCATTCCTCAGAGACGAAAGCGTCTCTTCCAGGCTTTCCACAGTCGCTTCATACACCGCCTGCGCATTATCACTTTCCGCCAGCGTGATTTCATACTCTGATTTGCAGGCAATCAACTGCTTTTCGTATTCCGTCCGGGCTGTCACCAGCTCCGCTTCCAAAGCAGCCAAGTCGCTCCGGGCTTTTTCCAGCCCTGCCTGCGCTGTTCTTCTGGCAGTGTCATAGTTTTCGAGCGCTGTCTCATATTCCTCACCTTCCTGCTTCACCATTTCATCCAACAGATTGTAGACAGACAAAAGAGTATTGCTTTCACTGTATCCTCCGCCCATAGCTTTGCCCGATGGTTCCGTCTGAGAGCCGCTCTCCATAAAACCACTCCCCGAAGCGTCTCCCAAACCCGAAGCAAGATTTCCGGAGCTGTTCTCTTTCTCTTCTATATCCCATTTTTCATAGGTTTCCATGAGCAGGCTGAAATGCTCCTGATAAGTCTGGTAAAGTTCATCTATCCTGTAATAAGTCCTGTAATAATCCTCATTTACCGACTTTGTATACTCATCCACCAACTCTCCTGCTTCCTCTGCCTGCTTTTCCAGTTCTTTGACTGTCTGCGCCGCCTCGGCTGACGCACTGTCATATTGTGCCTGACTGTATTTCTTATTTACCGCCGCATTCTCGTTCGCCACCCGTGCATCAATGACCCCGGCTTCATAGTCTATGATACCCTGCCGGTAAGCCAGCTGGGTCTCCGTGACCGCATCTTCCAATTCTTTCCTGGCTTCTTCCAGTGTCATATCCGAAACCTTAAAAACAGCGGTTCCCGCCTCTACTTTATCCCCCATGGAAAGATAGCTTTCTTCAACGTACAGCGCTGTCTGAAGGAAATCCAGTTCCCATGTCTCATCCAGCATTCCCACTGTGGTCAGGCCGCCTGCCGCTATGATCCCTTCCCCAGGATTGTCCATGGCGGAATGCCTTTCCATATTTCCTGCATTATTTCCGGGCTTTATCAAGAAGAAAATTCCGATGCCTGTTCCCATGATAAATATGCCTGCAGCTGACAGGAAAATCCATGTTTTCTTCCTGTCCTTCTTCTTTTCTTCTGCCGGCTTTTCTTTTGGTCTGAAAAATATCATCGTTCCCTGTCCTCTCCCTTTTGTCATTGAGTTGGCTCTCCATGAATATAAAAGGTTATCCTTAAAATAATCTTGAAAAAAAATGAAGAAACTGTGAAACCACATGTCTTTTCAATTTTCATTCAAGGTTTGTGCTATACTATATATTTACAGGCTGAAGAAAGGGAATGGGGGAATAACGAAAAATGAGAATCCTGATAGTAGAAGACGAAAAACCATTGGCAGATGCCCTGACAGAAATTTTAAGACAGAACCATTATCAAACGGATGCCGTTTATCATGGAAACCATGGATTGGAATATGCACGCTCCAATCTCTATGACCTGATTCTTCTGGATATCATGCTTCCCGGCATTGACGGACTGTCTGTCCTGAAAGTCCTCCGCAAAGAACATATTACAACCCCGGTAATCATACTCACTGCCAAATCAGAGTTGTCCGACATCATTACAGGCCTGGATGCAAGAAGTGACGATTATCTCGCAAAGCCTTTTTCCACAGGTGAGCTGCTGGCTAGAATCCGTGCTCTTTCCCGGCGCAGCGCATCCTACAATGACGAAGTCCTCTCCTGCGGAGATCTGTCGTTTAACAAAAACACCATGGAGCTTTCCTGCGGCGCCGATTCCCTGAAACTTGGTTTAAAAGAATCTCAGCTCATGGAACTGCTCTTAAATAATGCAGGCCGGATCATGCCTAAAGGCCTTCTTATTGAAAAAATCTGGGGTCTTGACAGTAATGCGGAATACAATAATATTGAAGTTTATATTTCGTTTCTCAGACAGAAAATGACTTTTCTGGGAACCAGGACACAGATCAGGACAATCCGCGGCGTAGGATATCAATTAGAAGGAAAGGATGCATAATGGTGGAAAACAATGATTAAGAAACTACAGCAACGATTCATCCTGCTGACCATGTCATGCATCGGTTTTATTTTTCTTTTGATTCTGCTGATACTGAATATTTCCATGACAGCCTCCAGCCAGAAGCGGGGCTTTAATCTGTTGTCAGAATATGTCCGGAATAAAAACATCGATAAGCCCCATGCCGCAAAGCACTATACCGAAGAAGAAAACCTCACTCCTGATAAGGGTCCTACAACATTTAAACCAAGACGCCGGCCAAATGACTGGTTTAACAACATGCGTATATTTTCGGTCCTTTACGACAGCGCTGGTGAGGTCAAAGCAATTTCCACAAATAACAATCCAAACCTGTCGGAAGACGACCTGCTGGCTCTGGCGGCCACTATTCTGAAAAAGCAGAAAAACAAAGGAAAGATTGCCGGCTTCCTCTATCTGTATATTCCTTCCAATGAAGGCGACTCTGTCTATTTCCTTGACTACGAACCGGAACGGGAAATGTCCATGCAGCTTTGGAGAGTATGCCTGTGGGTCGGGCTTGCCGGGATGCTGATCATTCTGATACCGGTTATTTTCCTCTCACGATGGATCGCGAAACCGGTACAACTGGCCTTCGACAGACAGAAACAATTTATTGCCGACGCTTCCCATGAATTAAAGACTCCTTTAACAATCATTACAACTAATGCAGAGGTTCTGGAAAGCACCCTGCCTGATAATAAATGGCTGCATTATATCCTTGAACAGAGTACACGAATGAAGATACTGATCAACAGCCTTCTCGATCTGGCACGTTTGGATTCCGGAACTGAAAAAAACGCTTTCCAAAACTTTGACTTAAGCAAAACCGTAAGAAGAACCGCCCTTTCCTTTGAGAACCTGGCCTATGAATATAAGAAAAAATATGACTGGGATATTGCTGACGGTCTGTCTTTATACGGAAACGAAGAAAATATAAAACAGCTTGTCACGATTCTTTTAGACAATGCGTTCAAATATTCAGATGCAAAGGGGATTGTAACCATATCTCTCACCCGGTCTGCAGATAAAAAGCTGCTTATCGTCCACAATACCGGAAATGGAATAGATAAAAAGGACCTGAAACATATTTTTGAACGTTTTTACAGAATTGACAGTTCCAGGAGCCGGCAGTCCGGCGGCTACGGTCTGGGACTTTCCATCGCAGAATCCATTGTTAAGAATCATAAAGGGCAGATCAATGTAAAAAGCGATGGGAAAAGTTACACGGATTTCTGCATCCTGCTGCCATGACCCGGCGCAATGGCAGCAGGATGAACCGGAAAATCCCCTTTCATGAATCCCTATCTGGCTACTGATTGTATCAAGCACTGCAAAAGCTACAGAGTTACAAATTGTTCAATAAATATGGATCTATGCTCATTATCGTATTTGTGATAATGCAGGTTCGACAATTTCTAAATGTAACTGTTAAAATCCGGTTCAACCAACTCATAATCGACCGATGACTGAAGCCGACCAAGCTGATCTTTCCAGGAATCAATATTAGTTCGCACCTTGCGGAAACCAAGCGCTTCATAAACGTGCTGTGCTCTTGTGTTTGTTAAGTTGGTGTCGAGGATAATTCTGGAACAGCCGTTTCTGAACAGCCAACCAATCAGCATACTCAAAACCTTTCTTCCGACACCACGGTTCTGACAATCGGTTTCACAGATTTTAATACCGATTTCTGCAATGCCGTCCTCTACATTACGGTAATTGCACTCACCGATCAGACGACCGCTTTCCTCAATGACCATCCGCCCGTTGCTATGTCCTTCGATAACTTCTTCCTCGGTCGTTCCTAAACCGTTGGGAAAGCCTGCGTGTGCCATTACAGCACCATCATTCCACCAGGCCGCAAGCGACTTTGCATCGGCAGTCTCGGCTTGACGGATTATCAGATTTTCATATTGTATTTTCACTATCCATTCCTCTCACTTTACTTCTTCCACTCAATCCACTCCTGATCAAGCACGGCAGCGTGCTGCCTGGTCATAATCGTATCATCCGGATGCAGCTTTTTCTGTCGGTCTTTCTCTGTACATCCCGCCCGAACCTGAGCCACTACAACAGGATATATCTTCTTGCCCTCTAAAACCATATCTCCAATTTTATATGTACGACGAGAACCATCCATAAAATAGCTGAAACCAGAATCTGTTCGATCTTCGTTTACCAAATCAAGAGAACGAATTTTCTTCGACTCATCGGTTTCAATTGATTTGCCCATTTCTTTGATTTCATCGTCTTCATCCTGATAGGGCTCCTGATAATAGTGATCCAGTCTGGAGAATTCTGCACGGGTACGATTGTAACGTTCAATATAATCGAAGGCTTCCTCTAACTGCTCCAAAAGAGAACCTGACAGTTCCCGACAGTCCTTGTAGTGGTCAAGTGATATTTTTACACCTACGGGGATACTATACTCATTTTTAGGTAAAAGCCATATTTGCCGACACTGTTTTCTGGTCCAAAAACAAGATAACGGATTATCATGGGGATATTAGAGTCTCATGAATAATTCGGACTAAATATTATATTCTCAAATAAATTGGAGAAACAGCCCACCTTGCCATTTCCCCGATTTTAATCTTAATAATAATATCTACACTTTTTATACTGTCTGAAACTCTGCAAGCAACTCTACTTCTACAATTTCAAGCCCTGAATATTTTGCAATTTTATCAATTGGTAATTCTCCATCCTGTAACATTCTGAGTGCTGTCTCTTTTTTAGCCTCGTCTTTCCCTTTATTTAAAATTGTCCTCGCTTCTGTCTCAAGTAATGCTCCGCTCATCATTCCACCTATTCCTTTCTGCACATTCTCATACTTCTGTGCGATTTCTCTGACCACATCACCAGAAAGTTCAATAATGGTACGTTTGTCAAACGCCCCAATAGTTCCTTCCTGCTCCAGTTTATCAAGTCTCTCCAAGATACTTCGGTACTCTGCTTTCAACTCTGCCAATCTCTGTTCATTACTATTATACACCTTAAAGTTCTTTTCATGTGAAAAAATATAAAACGGAATTAACAGCAACAGGTCTTTTGAAAAAATATCTTCCAGAGTATATTCCTGCACCTTCATAATCGGTACATCATACTCCACAGTGCCACCCGGAGTTTTTATCACATATCGCATTTTATCAGGTGTCTTTTTATAATTCCTTAGATATAAGACTGCTGTATTGGGAAATGTCACTGTCAATGTTTCATTGATGACTTCACCTTCATCTAAAGCGATCTGCGCATCATATTCAAACAACCTGATTGTCATCCGCCCATCCGGCAGACTGCTCTCACACTCCAGATGGTATTTCTTCTTTTTCTTTCCATAGATTATAAAATTAGTATCTGTTATTCTTTCCTTGTCTGCTGCATCCTGTTGGTCAATAAAATGTTCATTGGGATGAAACTCTATTATTTCATTTCCTGTATAGTCTTCCTTGAAAATCTCATTGATTACCGGAATAATCATCTGTCTGCAGTCATTTAAAATTGTCCGAAACGCCCCGTCATATATATTTCCCATAAACAATCCTCCGTATTTCTTATTTACATCATATCATTATCATATTGTATACACAACTATATTTGAAATACCATTTGCATTTTTCATATCTCATATGTTTATTTCATTTGATTTATTTTGGATTAACACATAATAAGCACTTTATACGACACCCTATACTATAAAATAACATATGTTTTATCCCAAAATCCCCCTCATTCCTACCTTGGCAGGCTGTTTTCGACACAAATCGCCCCCCACCCTAATAAAGGATTCGGATACTCCTGCAAAACAGGCAAATGCCTTGCCCCCTTTATCAAATACGCTTTCACCTTCTCCCCATACAAAAAAACATCATTCCCCCTCACAATCCCCCACTCCATCAAAAGCGCCGCGCCCCCGGCCACAAACGGAGCCGCCATTGAGGTTCCGCTGCGCGATGCATAGCCACCGCCTGGCGCTGCGGCCATAATATCTACCCCTGGCGCTGCCAAATCTGGCTTCACCTGGTTTGTCCAGGCCGTATACCCCCTGCCGGAAAATGCCGCTGCGCTGTCATTGCCGGAATCATAAGCTGCCACGCTTATTAGCTTCTGTGCAGTCGAGGGAATCGTCAGAGTTCGGATCTCCGATGGATAAGGGAACCCTGTATTTTCATTCAACACCCCGCCTGAAGGCAGCCACACATCGTATACCCCATCCACCACTTCCCCTGCGGACAGGCGGATTCTCCACAATCCAGGCGGGATATATTTTCCCCTGGGGATAAAATCAATATAAACCTCCTGATAAATACTGTATGGCACAGGCTCTCCATAAAAAATCAAAAGCTCCACTTCCAGGAACTGCACACGCAGTGTGCCCTGCCCAATTAGCTGGCCGCTGGTTTTCCCATCCGGCAAGATAACCTCTATGCGCAAATCATCCTGGTAGCGCTTCCATAACTGCATGTTCAGCTTCGCTTCATAGCTGCTGACGGTAAATTCCACTTCCTGCACTTCCCTGCTCCTGATCCTGCCCTCATAATGGGCTGTGCCCGCCCCCTCGTTGCCCGTGCCTGTGACAATACTGCACTGATGGTGATCCGCCATATCATTTAAAAAAGTTTCAATCAGGCTTGTGCCGCTATGGGAACCATAATTATTGCCAAAACTTAAATTAATGGCAAGCGGCTGGTTTAAACTCTCTGCTGCGCGTACGCAAAAATCCACCGCCTTCATTAATTCTGTTGTTTTGGGAAACGAATTTTCTTTGGGAGAGCCCAATTTGACAACCAAAAGGCCTGACTCGTACGCCACTCCCCGGTATCTGCCCATGGATGCCCTGCCGTTCCCTGCGGCAATCCCTGCTACATGCGTGCCGTGCCCGGATATGTCGCGGCTGGGCACAATTTTTTGCCGGGCAGCTAAGCTGTCTTGTGCAAGCGCTAAATTTAATTCCTCTTTGGTAAACAGGACGCCGTCCGGATACCCTTCTGGAGCACGGTAGGTGATTTGCATGTTTTCTTCATTCCTGGCCCCGTTAAGCGTTGCTGCGTCTAATGTCTGATCCCACAATGCAACAATCCGAGTTGTGTTGTCTGTATTGCAAAAATCCGGATGGCTATAGTCAATACCGCTGTCAATGACGGCAATGAGACATCCTGCCCCAGTAAGCCCTGTATCCCCGCCTGACGGGATGCTGGGAGCGCCTGTGGCCGCAGGCTGCAGAGACGTAATACAAGAGGCCCTTTTCGCCGCGTTAACGGCAAAAAAGAGCCTCTTTGGTTTTTCCATATATATGATTTCGTCTAGCCCTGCCACAGTATCCACTAAAGCTTCGGGCAGGATTATGATAGCATAGGAATTGGTAAGTACCGTCACAGAGCTCTGCCACGGCACAATCCCATATGCCGTAAGCAACTCCCCAACACGTTCTAACCCATCACGTATAAAACGGACAATAACTTCCCAGGACTGCTCCCCAGGTGAATACCCGACCCCTAACTGGAGCGATTTCTCCCGCTCCCCTTCACTGGCATCCAGCGCTAAGTTTAACAGGTTTTCAATCTTTGCATTTGCCATAAAAAGCCTTTATTTCTGTTTTTATGAGTATATGCCGAAAACTGCCTCCTAATTACTCCATATGCTTCTGGATACAGGCAATAATCTGTTCCTGAACCGGAATAGTATTTTTTAAAATCTCCCTTGCTTCTTCCGGTTTGTCGGTACGAAGCAGTTTTAAAATCTCACTGTATGCTTCAAAAATCGGCGTGAGTGACAGGTTGCCTGCCGTCCCTTTTATGGAATGCGCTTTTTCAATTGTCCCCTGGCAGTCAGCCGCATCAAAATCCGGGCTGACCTGGTTGGCAAGGAAGGAATCCACAAACTTGCCCAGAAGCCTGGTATAAAGCTTTTCATTGCCATTTAAACGTTTTAAGCCATCGTCAATATCTACACCTAATGTCCTTAGTTCTTCTAATACACTCATCAAAACACCTCACATTTTTAATATTTGCCAAAATCATCCTCTAATGAAATGATCGGCTCATTTGCGCTGTCTGCTACAGGCATGGATACACTGCTCTTAACAGAAGAAGAATCTATACTGCCTGCGCCCAAATTGTAAATGGAGAGCATTTCACGCATCCTGGATGCCTGGTTGGACAATTCTTCACTGGCAGCCGCACACTCCTGGCTGGTTGCAGAATTGGTCTGTACAACCTGTGATACCTGTGAAATCGCCTGTTCAATCTGGGAAACTGCAGTCGCCTGGTAATTAGAGGATTCTGCAATCCCGTTAATGATAACTTCACTTTCCTGCACAATGCTGGTAATTGCGCCCAATGCTTTTGCTGTATTATCCGCAATGTTGGAACCTAATGTAACTTTGTTAATCGAGTCTTCTATGAGCTCCGCTGTTTCTTTTGCTGCCGAAGCGCTCTTTGCAGCAAGGCTCCTAACTTCTTCTGCTACAACGGCAAAGCCCTTGCCTGCTTCCCCTGCCCTTGCAGCCTCAACTGCCGCGTTGAGTGCCAGAATGTTGGTCTGGAATGCAATATCATCAATTACTTTAATAATCTTAGAAATGCTCTCAGATGACTGGTTGATGTCTTCCATAGCTGACATCATCTCTTCCATCTGCTTGTTGCCTCGTTTTACATCTTCAATCGCATTTACCACAAGGCCTGCGGCTTCGTTTGCCTGCTCTGCATTTTCTTTAGTCTTCTCTGCTATTTCATCAATTGACGCCGTAATCTCTTCGATTGCGCTGGCCTGCTCGGTAGAGCCCTGTGCGAGCGCCTGGCTTGCGCTGGCTACCTGGCTGGAGCTAATGGTAACCTGTGTGCCCGCATCGCTAATATTGCTTAAAGTACGCAGGTTATCCTCTACTAATTTCTTTAAGGAGTGCCCCAAAATGTCATCCCGGGATTTCGGATTTACCGAAATGGTCAGGTTGCCTTTGGAAACCTCCTCTGCTACAGTTGCCTGGTATTTGATATTATCAATGACCTGGCGGTATTTGTCAACCAAATCACCAAATTCATCATTGTTATATTTTACCATCTCCACATTTACATGGCCTTTTGCAATTTCGTCTGCCGCTTCTGAAAGCTGCAGGACAGATTTTTCGATGATTTTAACCAGCGCTGATGCCACAAATATGGTAACTCCAATGGATATTACTGCTACTACAACGGTAAATATCGTTGCATTCCTGACATAAGACTCCTGCCTTGCAGCTTCTACGATAGAAGCCGCGCGTTTTGTTGACATATTGCTTATAATAATATTAAACATGGTCAACAAAATCGGAATTGCGAAGCCCAGTATCAGTTTGGTTTTCATCTTCATGTTTTTCATTTTCATACCTCTCATTCTTTCATTGTAATCATATTATTATTCGACAGTTCTAAAGCTGATAAATCTTCATCATTTAATAACCGGTCGGGATCTAACAGTAATTTTACAGAATTCCCAACCCTTGCGATACCGTATACAAAACGGTGGTTCGCACGCTCTACACGACCCATTTTAGGCGGAGGCAGTATATTATCTTCTTTTATCTCAATTACATCAGCAATTTTCTCAACGATCAATCCGACTGTCATCGCGTTTACAATCACTACAATGATACAGGTCCTTTCGTCATATTTTAACGGCTCTTGTTTAAAACGCAAACGCACGTCAATCACAGGGATAATCTTTCCCCTTAAATTGATCAGGCCCTTAATATAATCTTCTGTCCTGGGAATGGCGGTAATCGGCGGGATCTGGATAATCTCATTTACATATTGGATTTTCAGGCCGTAAAACTCATTTCCGGATTTAAAGGTCATATATTTGCACTTCTGTGAATCGTCCCCGTCCGCATTGGTTGCTACCAGAGCCTCATCTACCTGTTTTTTCAACTCGCTCAACTGATCCATATGGATACCGTTCCTTTCTATTATTTTACATTAACCCGGCAGGATCCAATATCAGGGCAATACTGCCGTCGCCAAGCTGCGTACATCCGGAGAGGCCCTTAACCTTCTTGATATAAGACGGGATTGGCTTTACTACAATCTCCTGCTCGCCGATTAATTTATCGACAAACAGGCAAAGCTCCCTGTCCTCCATCTCGATAATCAGCATCATGCCGTCTTCCACGGACTGCCGGAACTGCTGCTGCTCCATGCCATACCATTCGCCTAACCTTAAAACTGGAAAGCATTCGCCACGTATCATGATATATTCGTCCCCGCTTGGCTCATGGATCATCATTTCCTCCGTCACGCGCACAAACTCTTTAATAACGCCTGTTTCAATGACAAAGGACGCATCCCCTGTTTCCATGACAATCCCGTCAATAATCGCAAGCGTAAGCGGGATTTTCAAGCTCATGATACTTCCCTGGCCGGGCGTACTTTCAATATCAAGCGCGCCGCCGACCGACTGTAAGTTCTGTACTACAACGTCCATGCCTACGCCACGGCCGGAATATTCCGTAACCTTTTCATTTGTTGAAAAGCCCGGCTGCGTAATAAACTGGTACACTTCCTTGTCCGTATAGGCCGCTTCCGGTTTACCGTCTTCCAAAAGCCCCTGTTTCCTGGCTTTTTCCATGATCTTAACCCGGTCAAGCCCTTTTCCGTTGTCCTCTACGCTAATCCATACCTTGCCCGCTTCCGTTTTAGCGGAAAGCGTTACTTTTCCTTTTGCCGTTTTGCCGCTTTCCCTGCGCTCTTCATTGGTTTCGATTCCATGGTCTACCGCATTGCGGACCATATGCATCAGGGGGTCGGAAATATGCTCGATAATGTTCTTATCCACTTCCGTGTGCTCCCCGACCATCTCAAATTCAATGTCTTTGCCAAGCTTTCGGGATACGTCAAATACAATTCGGTTCATCTTCTGGAACGTATTGGTCAGCGGAACCATTCGCATGGACATAATAACGTTCTGCAGATCCGTCGATATCTTAGACATCTGAGCCGCCGCCTTGTTAAAGTTGTTTAGGTTTAGCCCAGGCACTTTCAGATCTGGATTCTGCAATACCACCGATTCAGAAATAACCAGCTCTCCGATTAGATCCATCAGCTGATCCATTTTACTTACGTTTACACTGATAAAGGAAGCCTTCTCTGCTTTTGGCTTATCCCTTGCCAGCTTCTTCTGCTTACCAGGCTCTTTGGACTGTACGACAAAATCTCCCGGTGCAATCTGAGCCTTTCCCTGGGGTTTCTTTTCCACACCACCTTCTTCTTTGCCAGCATTTTCTGCCCGTGCCTCAATTTCCTGCACGCTTGATTCGAGGTCTATCGGCCCGCCGAAATCAAATCCCTGTAAGAATTCCTCCGCCTTACATTCAAAGAACTCCACCTTGCTGATCTCATAGCCTTCTTTTACGATTTCTTTAAGTTCCTCTAGGCTGCTCTTTGTCTGCAGCAGGATTTTAAAGCCTTCCTGCAGGATCACTTCCGCACAGTTTTCGTCTGTGATGACCTCTTCCGGAGAATACAAAAGATCCTCCGCTATCTCTTTTAATGCATATACCGTTTTATAGGCATGGACATTCACCATTTCCGTATCCGGATAAAAAGTAATATAAATTTTGTAAAACCGGCTGTCTTCCGTAGCCGTTGGCGCTATGTAAAACTGCTTGGGCTGTTCCTTCGTTCCAGTATTTCCTACCGGCGCAGGCTTTGCTGCAGAACCTCCCCCTCCCGCGGGTTCCTCGCCCCCTCCTTTAATTTTGGTAAGGAACGCATCCAGGTCGGCTACAATCCCTGTAGCATCCCCGTCTGCGGGATCACCGTTGCTTATCTTATCCATTTCATTGGAAATAAAATCTTCGACTGCCAGTACATGCTCTACCAGTTCCATATGCGGCACATTGTCCGGATGGGATTCCCTCAAGAAATAAAAGACGTCCTCCAGCTTGTGCGATACTGCCGTAATGTTATCAAACATCATGATACCAGACGATCCTTTAATGGTATGCATAGTCCTGAAAATTTCATTTATGCTGTCTTCATCAAAGCAGTCCTCATCCTTCTGATCCAAAACCATCTCCTGAAGCTGCTCCAATAACTGCTGGTTTTCAAACAGGTATATGTCCAGCATTCCTTCATTGTTAAATTCTTCAGCCATGTCATTCTCCTTTCCTGCATATTCTTTCTATTATGCGCCTTATACCAGGCCCAGCTTCTTTAATGCCTGCTCAAACCGATCCTTGTCGATCGGTTTGCCGGAATAAATTGTACAGCCAAGCTCAAATGCCATCTTGACATTTTTTTCCTGGTTTAAGGCTGTTGTCATTATTACTTTTACTGCTTTGTCCTCCGGAATATTCCTCTCCTTTTCCAGATTCCGGATACCGACAAGTGACTGATAGCCGTCCATAACCGGCATCATAATATCCAGGCATACCAGGTCATAGGGTTCTTCATCCTCCAAAGCCATCATGAATGCGTCCACTGCTTCCATCCCATCGACCGTCACGTCACACTCACCGTACTTTGACAGGAAATTAAGCATAAACTTCCTTGTAGCAAAATCATCTTCTGCCAGCAAAATCTTCATATGCTCCCCTCCTTTACATTCTATTTAATAATGCGTATGTCCTGCCTGCAATATCAGAAAGCTTTTCCTGATATTCCACGGCACCCAGATCATAAGCCACTTTGGGCATCCCATAAACCACGCAGGTCGATTCGTCCTGCCCGATTGTTTTTGCGCCTGCCCTGCGCATCGCAAGCAGGCCTTTTGCTCCGTCACCGCCCATTCCGGTGAGGATAATCCCGACCGCATCGCGCCCCGCCGATTTTGCAACGGAATCAAACAGCACGTCGACCGACGGGCAGTGCCCGTTTACTTTCGGGCCCCTTTTCACTTCTACCTGATAAACGCCGTTCACTTTCAGCAGGCGCATATGCGCATCCCCGCCGGGCGCGATGAGCATATGCCCGGGCAGCACCATATCGCCGGTCTGCGCTTCCTTTACCACAAGCTGGCTCTGGTCATTTAACCGCTTTGCGTACATTGCGGTAAA
>OFGE01001098.1_pt1 | contig 25672 bp, 24 predicted proteins | sample 1521681 | NCBI WGS metagenome assembly OFGE01 (sample SAMEA3504093, study PRJEB24116) | mouse gut metagenome | biome: mouse gut; feature: mouse-associated habitat; material: faeces | place: Denmark | collected 2011
CTGCTTTGTCTTTATCTGACTTTGCGCTGTCAATATCCCCTTGAATCTTTCTCTGTCTGTCATACAGCATTTTTCTGACCGGGTTCAGCAAAAAGTAAGACATTGCCAAAAACAGCACAAATATAGCAATTGCCATGAGCAGGGCATCATTCAGCAATTGAAAATCAAGATTAAATAGTCTCTCCATGTTTGCTCAGTTCAGCCTCCTTTCCGTCTTATTTTCCTAACAAAACGCAGCTGTGCGTTTTTCTTATAATAGAATTAAAGGACAAATCCTATTATCAAAATTCTATTATACCAACGGCTGTACGAAAAGCAAAAGCATGGCAACCAACAGACCATACAGACCTGTCGTCTCTGCTACGGCTTGTCCTAATAACATGGTAGACATAATATCTGATTTTGCACCCGGATTACGTCCTACAGCAGCTGCACCGTGTCCAGCTGCGATACCCTGTCCAATACCAGGTCCGATACCGGCAATTACTGCCAGACCTGCGCCGATTGCTGAGCATGCTAAAATTAAGTCCTGTCCTGTGATATTCATAATGATTTCCTCCTAAAAATTTTTCTGTAATGAAAATACAAAATAATTTATTCTGTCTCACACTGCTGGCTGATGTAGGTCATCGTCAGCATACAGAATACATACGTCTGAATTGCTCCTGAGAACAAGTCAAAGTACACATGGAGCGCTGCCGGCCAGATAATAGCCACTTTTGACAGCAGCCCGTAGATCAATGCCATCATAACTGTGCCTGACAATACGTTTGCGAACAAACGCAGAGACAGGGAAATCGGAACCGCAATTTCACTGATTAAGTTGATTGGGAACCAGATTGGAAGCCATGGTGGTAATGGCGAACACATATCTGCCCAGATCTTGCCTGGTTTTTGATACTTAAACTGGCAGAAATGAATCAAACAGAATGTGATAAGGCCAAGTGCAAGTGTAGTACCATAATCCGCTGTCGGCGGCCTTAATCCAAACAGACCGGATATATTGCTGACAAGGATAAACATAAAGATCGTACTTATATAATTTACGAACTTTGGAGCACTTTTCCCCATAGTACCTTCTACCACACCATCCAGCAGGCTGACAATCAGCTCTAAAATGTTCTGGAATGTATCCGGTACCTCTGTAGCATGGCGCATTTTAATATTTGCTGCAATGGCAAAGCCTATTAAAAACAGCAGTACAATGAGTATGCATACATGAGATGTAGTAATCCAGACTTCATGCCCGAACAGTTTATAGGAAAACAAGCCGTGTATCATAAAGTCGATATTATCAGCACTGGATGACATCAAAACTGCATCTGTCACATTTTCACCTCCCTTTCTATTATATTCGTTTTGTCCGAAGACACACCACCTTTTCCCGTTACCCTTATCTTCAATTTGTGTAACGCCGGCTGTAAATAAGCCGATATCTTTAAACCCATTACGCCTATAAAAAGCGTAACCAGGTTACCAAGACCAAAATACAAGGTCACCATAAATACGGCGACAACTGCTGCATAGCGCAGGATTCCTTTTGCAATAATCCTTGCCCTTGCCTTCTGTGCATCCATCGAATCAATCGTTTCGGCAATGATTCGCGCGATATGATATGCCATGCCCATCGCTGTTGCAATGCCAATCCAAAGCCCGCTGCTGTATCGCAGCCTGTCTTCGGCAAACCATACGCCCGTCACCTGTATGACAATTCCATAAATCAAAATTCCAAGAAGCAGTTCCGGCAGGGCATCGTTTAAACGCCTGAACATTCCTTCCCCCTCTTTTCCCGATATGCGGATTTTATCCCGGCCTATTGTGCCAGATTTTACATTCTGCGGCCCGCCATTTATCCTGCAAGGAAAAACCGGCATCTTTTACCGCATTGTCCTGACAGCCAGCTATTTTTTATCATCTTTTATAATCTTTTTCACCATAATATAAATACTGCGGAAACCGGCGAGCGCCCCTATGATAAAAAAGGGAACCGCCATCACCTTGATGTCCAGCTTTTCACCAAGCCATACACCGGCCATAGTACACATGACTATCGGCACCAGCATATTCAGCCCGAACTGGATAACCATCGAAAATGACTGAAATACATTCCGTTTGTTTTTCATGGAATCCCCCCTTTTTTACAAAGAGCAAAAAACCGCTATTTACATTATAAGCACTAATTGCCGAATTGTCTATAAATATTTACCAATTCATAACATTTTAAACTGGGACGTGTAATGGATACCTGACTATTCATATAAAAATGGCACACTTTGAGGTTTCCCAAAATGTACCACAATTATACTACCTGTTATTCAGCATAGCCGCCAGCTTCCTGACAGATTTACTGAGTGTTTCGTAACAGATGCCATATGACTGCAGCGTGCCGCCATATGGGTCCATAATTTCCAGCTCATCCCCTACCAGCTCTGTCAGCACATGCACATTTTCCGGTATTACATTTTCAAACATATCCAGGATTTTCTGTTTATCAGCGCTTCCCATGACGATAATCAGAGTATCTTTTGCAAAATCTTCTTCTTCCAGCTGGCTGGACATATAATTTTCCAGCGTAATTCCATTGCTGATTAATACAGCTTCTGCCTTCTGGTTCAGAGGCTCTGGAAACAGTACAATAATTCCGCGTGCCTGAATATCAATCGGTGATTTTATTGTACATTCCTTCAGCAGCTCCGCTGCCATCGGGGCACGGCTGTTCCCGGCCTTATCTGCAAAAATCACTTTTTTATATGTATCCATAAATTCACCCCAATGATTCGGCCTGGATAACCTGATGTCCTGCTGCTTTGAGCATGCGGTTCATGATTGCCTGGCCAATGCGCGGCGTAGAAAAACTTTCTGAATAAATAATATCTGCGCCGGATTTATCCAATTCTCTTAATATCCTATAAAGATTATGAGCAATTGTATCTTCGTTACCCCTGTCCCCGATACGGACAACAAATCCATGCCTGTAACAGTCTGCTGTCTCTGCCGCTGCGATAATGCCTGCTTTTTTTCCCTCTGCTTCCTGTGCGGCTGCCAGACGGTTGATTGCCCAAACCACTTGCTGCGGCTTTCCTTCCACCAGAACCATTTCCGCTTTTGGTGCATAATGCTTATATTTCATTCCCGGCGCTTTCGGTTTTATGCCGGATGCTTCGTCCACAATGCCCGGGTCGATGCGCACCTGCCCGATAACCCCGGCCAGCATTTCCATTGTAATATAACCCGGGCGCAAAATAACAGGAATCTCCCCGGTTAAGTCAGCGATTGTGGATTCGATGCCGATTCCGACGGCTCCCCCGTCTAAAATCAGCGGAATCTTCCCGTCTAAATCTTCTGCCACATGTGACGCTAACGTAGGGCTTGGCCGTCCTGATGTATTGGCGCTCGGAGCCGCTATGGGGCAGCCGCTTGCGCGTATCAGCCCAAGCGCGACCGGGTGCGCTGGCATACGGACCGCTATAGTGTCAAGCCCGCCAGTAGTTTCGTATGGGATGCTGCTTTGTTTTTTGAGGATAATCGTCAATGGGCCAGGCCAGAACATATCTGCGAGCATTTTGGCTTCGGGCGGTATATCTGCTGCGATATCGGATAAATCTCCATAGCTACAGATATGTGCAATTAACGGGTTGTCGGAGGGCCTGCCTTTAGCTGCATATATTTTCCCGGCTGCTTTGGGGTTAGTGGCATCTGCACCCAACCCATAAACCGTTTCGGTCGGAAATGCAACCAGGCCGCCGGACCGGATAACGGACGCTGCCTGTTTTATGATGTCAGATCCGGCTGCCTGGGAGGTAATTTGGTATATTTTTGTTTCCATAATATTCAATATATCATACTTGGGGGAAAATGTGAAGAGGGATTTTGGGCAGGGAAGGGCCTGCTAATTGTGGAATTTACTGCCCTTCCATAAATAATGGCGTGGAATAATACCGATCTCCTGTATCCGGAAGCAGGGCAACTATCTTTTTGCCTTCATTTTCTTTACGTTTTGCAATCTCAAAGGCGGCATAAAGCGCAGCCCCGGAAGAAATCCCTACCAGTACGCCTTCTTTTTTAGCCATAAATTTGGCTGCAGCAAAAGCATCTTCATTTTCAACCTTAATCACTTCATCATAAATGTCCAGGTTTAAAACCTCAGGCAAAAATCCCGCGCCAATACCCTGAATCCTATGTGGCCCGCTTTTGCGCTCTGAAAGTACAGGGGAACCTGCAGGTTCAACCGCAATAATTTTGACGTCGGGTTTTTTTGATTTTAAAAACTCACCAACACCTGTCAGTGTACCTCCTGTACCGACTCCGGCCACAAAGTAATCGATATCCCCGTCTGTATCTTCCCAAATCTCAGGCCCCGTGGTTTGCCTGTGTATAGCAGGATTAGCTGGATTTTCAAACTGGCCGGGAATAAAGCTGCCGGGAATTTGCCTAGCCAGCTCCGACGCTTTTGCAATAGCTCCTTTCATGCCTTTTGCACCCTCTGTCAATACCAGCTCCGCCCCATAAGCTTTTAGAATGTTGCGGCGCTCCACACTCATCGTTTCTGGCATGGTTAAAATAATTCTGTAGCCCTTTATTGCCGCAATAGACGCTAAGCCAATCCCGGCATTTCCTGATGTGGGCTCAATGATTACGGAGCCTTCCTTTAAGATCCCTTTTTCCTCTGCATCTTCGATCATGGCTTTTGCAATCCTGTCCTTTACGCTCCCTGTTGGATTAAAATACTCAAGCTTTACTAATATTGCCGCTTTTAATCCCAAGGCTGCCTCCATATTTATAGCTTCCACTAATGGAGTTTTTCCGATTAATCCCATTGTACCTTTGTAAATATTTGACATAGCTGCCTCCTTTTTTGATTATTATAAAATTATTATATTCCTATATTCCCTAGTAGTCAACTAGTATATCCCAGATTATGAAGTTAGCATAATCGGTAAAACAATTTAATATCAAAATAACAGCGTAAAGGCGCATAAAAAGCAACAACATAAGATTGGCAAAACCAGGCACAATGTGCTATGATATCTGCCAGATGCCATAACCCAAATATTATTTTATTAAAGGAGAACATCTATGAAAAATGCAGTTATTTATTACAGTGTCGGGCCGCTCCTATACTGCCCAGCCAACCATGTGGCCATTGCCGATTCCATCATCACCCAAAAATTTGGAAGCGGCTATTCCCTTGCACTGTGCCTTGAAGATACCATAGGAGACTGCCATGTTGCACAGGCAGAAAACTGCTTAATACAATCCTTAAATCACATATACCAGGCACAGGGGCACACAGCATTTTTTTTACCAAGAATATTTATCCGCATCCGAAGTGCGGCTCAGATGGATAGCCTTTTAAAGCGGCTCGGCAGCTCGCGCAAAATTGTATCTGGTTTTATTATACCAAAATTAAATTTAGACAATATAGATACTTATATCCAGATGGTTTTACATATCAACGCTTTTTATCCCGAACGTTTTTACACAATGCCGATCTTGGAAAGCCCTTCTATTGCAATACCAGGAAAACGCGCCGATGTACTGTTTAAAATAAAAGAACGTTTAAAAGGAATTGAACAATATATATTGAATATCCGGGTGGGGGGCAATGATCTGTGCCATTTATTTGGTTTTAGAAGGGGAATCAGAGAATCTATCCACGATATCCGGCCGATTTGCAATATTTTTGCAGATATTATTACAATATTTGGCACAGAATACGTGATATCCGGCCCCGTATGGGAATACTACAGTGGGGATGGGTGGGAAGACGGCTTAAAACAGGAGCTTTCTGACGACAAACTATGCGGATTTGTTGGCAAGACTGCCATTCACCCAAAGCAAGTACCCTTAATCCGCCAGGCATACTGCGTCTCAAAAGAAGATTTAGAAGACGCACAAGCGGTTCTGGGATGGCAGGAGGACACGCCTTCTTTTGTATCAGGAAGTATACAAAAAAAGCGCATGAACGAATATAAAACACATACGAACTGGGCAAAAAAAATCATATACCTTTCCGAGGCATACGGTGTCCTGTAACGTTTTTATATTTACGCATCTGTGATTTTGCGGATAATCCCGCAGGCCTTGTAATGGGTAAGCGGATAATACTGCACTGGGACGGCTTTTTCTTCTGCAAGCTTAATGATATGGGATATTGCCGGATCGTCCTTACTTTGCGCCCCTATCAGGATTTTCCATGGCACGCGCCGAAGCAGGACGCGGGTAGTTTCCCCTATCCCCGGCTTAACAAGGTTTATGTCCTCTATCCCAAACTGGCGCGCAACTGCTTTCGCTTCCTCAAGCCCGCTTGCTGCATCCGCCGTATTTTCCGGTGGGTTTTCCATTACAAATTCCGCTTCAATTGCATTTAGAAAGCCATAAGACAAATCCTGCCCCTTAAGCTCCCCATAATATACCGCCCCATGGAAATCCGCTTCCCCTATTATATCCCCCCGCAAAAACGTCCTGCTGATAAGCCCTGAAACCGTGCTGTTTAAACAAGCGCTTGGAATTAAGATATCTTCATGCGTCCCACAAAGCCCGGTTACATTTGCAGGATCAGAAAGCACTGCAATTTCTGCCGAAACACCTGGAAAATATGAGAGCTCTTTCTGCAATTCTCTTAAAATAGCCCCTTTGCCAATCCACCCGTCCACAAATAACAGCTGCCCTGGCCTGTAAAGATCTAAAAGATACCTCATGGCATTGCGGTCAATCCCACGCCCCCGGATAATGGAAAGGGCGTAATGGGGCAGATCCACCTGGTACTTTTGCCGGATATAATGCTTCAGTAAAATCCCTGCAGGGATCCCGGCCCTTGCCAGCGATACCAGTACCGTATCTTTTCCTTTCCGGCCCATTATTTTATCTGCAAGCCTTCCTGCCGCATGCGCCGTCGGGGCGGCGAATTTCTCTAAGGCATCGTAATATGCGTCCATATATGCCTGGCTTGGCGTATATTCAACCGGAAGCATTTCACAATAGTGCTTTCCAGACTGGATCAGGCGTTCCCTCTCCCTGGTAGGCTGCGGCTTTACCATCCCCGTAATGTCCTTTAAGAGAAGGCATACATCTTCTTTTTTATAAGAGCTTCTCATTATTCCCTCCTGTCCTAAAATCCCCCCAGCAAAACAGCCTTATGTCATCATTGCCGCATAACCTTAATGCGTTCCACAACGAACAGATGCCACCCTCCACAGGATTTGCCGCATCAGTGAAAATCCACACGCTATCATACCTTTCCAAATCATAGATAAACGTCCTCCGGCCTTCTTCATACAGGCTTACCAGCTCATAACGCACATGCAGCGGATATCCGCACTCCCTGCTTACTGTAATGGGGCTGCGGGTGGTAGCATGGCATTTTACCGTATAACCCATACGCTGCAGGCGCTCCCCAGCAAATAATGCAGGATACATAAATTCCTCTGTGCCAAGGATCAAAACCGTTTTACCGCTGACTGGCGCGCACTTTGCGCATGCCTGTTCCCACATCGCTTCGCACGCCCTCTGGTACGCCTTGCCCGCAATACAGCGCCTGGCATTGACATAAGAAGCAGGCAGGCGGTACACCCTGGATAAATCTCCTATATCACGGCAGGGATCCGTATCCGCAGGGATATATAGCCCGTCCCCGGCGTAAGTTTTTGCCATACAGACATATTTGGAGTGATCCGTCTTCTGCAAATACACAAGGCCAATCTGCCTCTTACCGTACCTGCCCGTTGCCGTTTCATCCATCCCATTTAATAAGGAAGCAGCCGCAAAACGCATTTTGCCTGGATATTCTTTTTGGAGCAGATCTATAATGTTTAAAATGGTATTGCCTGTCGTCACTTCATCTTCTACAAATACAATCCGATCCACCTGATGAAACATGGCGTCCATATCATCTTTAACCAGCTTTTGCTCTGTCGCATGGCTGTGTGATTCCGAAAAAAGCAGATACTTTACGCCCGGCATCTGCTCTCTGGTTGTCTGTATATAATAAGTATCCAGCTGTACTGCAAGCCGCGCTCCGATTGCGGTTGCCGTTTCCGCAAAACCGACCAATAGCAGCTTCTCCTGCCCATAGGCTTCTTTCAGCCGGCCCGCAAGCATATCAAACATCTCAAATGCACTGTGCGGCGGTACCGGGATATGCTTTCCCTGCAGGCGGTTCACCACCAGATAATTCCTTTTTGGGTTGTTATCGCGTTTGGCAATGCCCACTAAATCTGTTTCTGTATACATAATCATACTACCTGGTTCTTTCCGTGATGTTTTCCATAGTACAAATTATCATCAGCTTCTTTAATAACCTCTGTAAATTCCATGCCAAGGCGGGCTGTTGATACGCCTAAAGTCATTGTAATATGGAAAACTTCCTTTTCGGAGGTCATCATATCTGTTACACGTACACTTTCCAAAATACGCTGCGCGATATTCGCCGCATCACCGCCCGTACATTTTGGGAGGAAAATGAGAAATTCTTCCCCGCCCCAGCGGCAGACAATATCTTCACTACGGACTGTCCCCTTAAACACTTCCGCCACTGCCTTAAGCACGGCATCCCCTACATTGTGCCCATATGTATCATTTACCGCCTTAAAATCATCAATGTCACCGATGACAAGCGAATAGCCTTCCCGCAGGGCTTCTGTCTGTGTATAGCGCTCCTCAATACTCCGCCTGTTGGCAAGCCCCGTCAAGGCGTCTGTTTTGGAAAGCTTTTCCAGCTGTTTGTTCTGCAGACTGCGCAGGTTCTCCAAAATCCTAATCTGGTTTAGCAGGGTACTGATAAAGGATACAATAATAATAACTGCCACAAAATAGTTTACCATATAAACCGCACTGACTAAAGCTTTATTGCCGTATGTATAAAACGGCCCCATATAGCTGCTTGCGACCCGCAGAAAACAAAATGCTGCCCCTGCAATCACCACATAGCACATGGGGTTAATCACTTGCTTCCTCATATTAAAATTATACGCCGCATAATAGCCAATCGGCAGCGCCGCAATCATATACAGGGAAAAACCGCTTTCTGTCCCAAGCAAAAGCGCCGCAATTACTGAATGCAGGACGATCTGCAGATATGACAGGTTAAACAGGTATAACAGGCTTTTATCCCTCTGTATTTGGACAAAACAAAAAACATATAAAACAACACTGCAAAAATCCATCGCCGCCATAGGGAAAATGCCAAATATGCTAAAAAAAACCGTCAGGCACAAATGAAAAAATCCCAGCATAGCCATAGCAAATGACATGACCTGCTTGATAGATAATGCCTTTTCTGCCCTTACCGAAATATACTCCCAAATTCTTTTCATAAATTACCACCAGTCTGTCTTCTTTATTGTAAAAATGTTGTTATATGTATGATACCATATTTCAGAAAAGTTGCAAGATAGATTGCTTAATCCGTTAAAAACCAATATAATATATAAAAAAGGAGGTTGCCAACCATGAAATCAAAAAAAAGAAGCCCTGTTTTCCTGATTGTCTTTCTCGCCGCACTGGCTGTTTTTATTGTAACCACGATAAAGCTTGCAACTATATTCCTAGGTTACCAGAAAGAAGATTCGGTCTACAAAGAGCTTGAACAGTTTGCCGAAGTAGATCCAGCGGATACAGCGGATACGCCGCACTATAATTCCCCCATAGATTTTGAATCCCTGTGGGAGATTAACCAGGAGACTATTGCCTGGATCCATTTTGAAACCATGGAAATCAACTACCCGGTTGTCCAGGGCGAAGATGACGATTTCTATTTGCACCATGGATTTTACAAGGAAGAGAATAATTGCGGGTGTATTTTTATGGACACAACGTCAAAGGCGGATTTCACCAGCGAAAATTCTTTTATCTATGGCCATAATATGAAAAACAAATCCATGTTTGCCAAGTTAAACCAATATTCCGATCCGGACTTTTACCCGGAGCATACAGATTTTCTGATTTATACGCCCCAGGGCACCAACCGCTACCGGATTTATTCCTGTTACCCTGCAGAGCTTGACTGGGATTCTTTTACATACGAATTTGATAACCAAGAAGAATATGCCAAATGGCAGCAAACCGTAAAAGGGCGCAGCTTATATGACACAGGCATCACGCCAGAGCCTGGGCAGAATACTGTTACGCTTATGACCTGTACGCCCAAAGGGAGCAGCTACCGTTTCCTGGTACATGCAGTCTTAGTAGAATAATCACAAAAAGGAATGGGGATGCCGATCCTCATTCCTTTTTAGCCAGATAAGACGCCAGAAACTGCAGCAGGATGGATGCGGCAATTATACACGCAGCCGCTATTTTCCCGGCCGTACTGGTAAGTACCTGGGCAATTTCCCCTACGGACGGAATGATGCGTTCCACCCTCCCTATAAAATTGCCATACGGGACAGGGTTCATATCCTGCGTTTTATTTGCATCTCCTTTGGTAATAAATTCCCCCATCAAAACCCTGTTTTCGACCACACGGTGCGTAATGATAGACGCCCCATCCTTTGTGCCGTAAAATGCAATAATATCATCTTGCTGCATATCCTCCGGCGCTTCTTCTTTAATATAGACTAAGCTCCCAGTCATAATTGCCGGCTCCATACTTCCGCTTACTACGGTATAGATATGATATCCAAACGCCTTTGGCAGCGTAAGCGGCAGGCATACGGCGACTAATGCTATCAATAAAAAGATACCCAGCGCGTTGCAGCCTGCAGCGGCTGGGTTTTTCTTTGTTTTATTTTTTTGATTCATCTTTTTTACCTGCCAGCATTCCGCCATCCTTTGCATTGGCTGTCCGCCTGCGTTTGCGCAAGCCCAGCACAAGGACAATCAGGCCGGCGCCTGCTGCGGCCCCCATACCGATATACGCAGCAAGTGGAAGCCCTTTTTTGATCTCGTCACTGTCCAGTGCAATATTTGAAAGCGGCGTTTCTTCGTCATCATCCAGATCTAACAGATCCTGGTCAGACAATGGGACATTATCGTCTGGCACATCTGTTATTTCAGCCGGCGCCTCGGCATCTGCAGGGTTCTGTGCATCTGCCTGGGCGGCTGCATCCGCTGGCGCTGCCGCATCTGCTGCCGGCGCCAATCCCCCTCCTTGGGCTGGAGCTGGAGCCTCCCCGCCTGCAGGCGGCGTAACGGCCGGGGGCGTCTGTGTCCCAGACCCGGCCGGGGGCGTTGTACCTCCCGGCGCCGTATCCGGCGTATAGACAAATGTAATCACATTTTCCGCTTCATTAGCGCTAAGCGTCTTTGTCACTGCAAGCGCCTGCGGCGTATAGCCTGCTATATAAAGATATGCTACGACAGGTTTATCCCCTACATTACCATAGTAAATATTGCTCGGGGCAAGGGTATTGCCCGCCTGATCCTGGTAATTAACAGTGTAAGATACCGTATCGCCTTTAATCCCATACGCTGCCACATAATCTGCATCCCCGTTTACCCGGAATGCAGAAGCCGAAACCGTATTATTGTCGCGGCCGCTTGCGCGCACGCCTTTAATATAATATTTACCGGCAGAATCTAAGCTAATGGCCCCTGCCTGCACATCAAATGATATGATATCCCCTAAGCTTAACCCGCTCACCGTAATTTTATCTGCTTTAACCGATATCTTACCCTTATTTTCCCTAACAGACAGGCCCGATGCATCTTTAAAAGACCCCTGGTTGCCTGCGTAAAAAGTCACCGTATACGTGTATGGCCCCTCTTCGGCAAATACATCCGTATGCAGGAAAGAAAAGCACATGCATATGGCCAATACCGCCACCGCTAATTTTTTTTGAATTTTCATGCTTTTGCCCCCCTTCCTTCCTGGTTGTTCCGAAGCGCCATAAGCCCGAATGCCAACAGGATAATCCCGCTAAGCAAAGCTCCAATACAATATGGAATAATATCTGTCTCATCGCCTGTCCGAGGAAGGCTTCGCCCGGAAGCCCCCGGCTGCTGCGGGGAACCTGGTACAGCCCCTTCCCGTCCGGGCGTTCCCGGGCCAACCTCCTCTACCGCAAAATTCATCTGAAGCTGCGCTAAAGTATCCTGGTATTCATTTCCCTGCGTCTCGCCGTCTAAGCCGACCGTCAGGTAAACCGTACCTTTTCTGCCGCTTGCCAGGCGGTCTAAATAAAAATATTCATCCAGGGAATCCGTTGCCTGGTTTAATCCTGTCCCTGCTTTGGAATCCCCTTCTCCGCCAACCGATTCACTGGTATATAAGACAGTTTCCTGTTTTTTATCATCTGTATAGGTCAGTATATACGTGTATGCGCCGCCTTCCGCCACACTCTGGCTTTCCTCAAGGCTCTTAAGGACCTCATTTGTCATATACCAGTCAGTCTCTTTCGTGCCGGAATTTTTAAGCGTTACCTGTAGCCGGATTGTGTCTCCTGGCTGAAGCTGGTAAATCTCTTCCGCCATCTCGGAGGACTTGAAATTACTGTTCATCTTCTTGCCGTCAAATTCCACTGCCCACGAAGAAGAGCCTGTAAATTCATCTGCATATACAGCTGTCCCAAGCCCTATGGACAAAGCCGCTGCCAAAAGCAGGCATGTTATCTTTTTTCTCATATCCGGTCCCTCCTATTTCAGACGCAGCGTACCGTCGGAATCAATAACTACATCCACGCCCCATGCACTTTTAATGGCATCTTTGGCATTGTGTGTCTGCACTGCATCCACTTCCGCTTCCACATGGAAGCTGTAGCCGTCATAATCATACGATGTTGTAATTGTTTTAAAGCCATCCTGTTCCGTCACTGTCTCTGTGACCTTACTGGTAATGGAATTGTCCACACGCAGTGTATCCGTAATATCCGGCGCAGATTTTCCTGACGCAATTGGCTTCGTATAATATAATACCGTACGTTCCGCAGTCGATGCCTTCTCGTCAACAACCCAGCCGCCTGATCTGAAATTAAGATCGATAAGCCCCGGTGAGAGTGTTGTATCCTTGCCATTTGCATCCATCCAGCTTTTTGTAATCACCACGCGCGCATATACGTCAATTGTACCGCTGTTGGTCACTCCAATCCTTTCTGGATAGGACTTTCCTGGTTCTAGCTTTTCCCCTTCACCAAGCAGGTTTTGCAGCAATTCCCCTGTTGCCTCATGCCATTTGTCGTCACTGTGCGTATAATCCCTGTGGCTGACAATTTTACCGTTTTCCGTTAAACTGATCCCGATACTCGAAACCGTAACCTCCGCTGCATAGTTTTCACTGTAATAAGTCAATGCGGCACGGGTACTGCCTACTGTAGAAAACACCAGAAGCAGGGCAGACGCCGCAAGAAGGATATATGCCCTTTTTCTCATGATTGATCTCCTCCCTTGCTTCCTGTGTAATTGCCTGTATTTACATCCAATATCTGGTTCCAATCTGCTTTGGGCCTGCCCTCGCTGTCATAAATAACAATTGTGCTTTCCTGTACGACAATTACGTTAAAATCCGATTCACTGTCCATGTTGTCAATCTTAATAAGAAGCTCTGACGTCGTCCCTTTAGGCGGTACAATGTCGCTGTAATAATAATAGCCGTCTTCTCCCGGCGTCCATTTTCCGTCCTCGTCTGAATAAGAAAGCCCTTTCTGATAAGCTTCTCCAGCGAACGCTTTTACCCGTACATAACACTCGTGATCTCCGGTATTTGTAACCTTCACATGCTTTGTCCAGTTGCTCACCGTCTCTTCCGGTACTGTCGTAGTAAAGCCCAGATTAATCTGCACCCCTCCGCTTGCCGTCGCATACGTTGTAAAGTAAGCCGCAGCCGTACCGACGCTTACGCCCGCAGCCAGCAAAAACGCCGCCGATGCCAGTATGGCTGTTTTTTTATGCATATGACTTTTCATCACCCATTCCTCCTTACTGTCCGCCCGTATTATCCGGTTTCTGTTCCACACCCCAGGTACCGTCTTTATAATTAAAGTGGTTTACAATGCCCGAACCTCCATTGGGCTGGTGATTGTATTCGTTTTCAAATGAAACACTGACTGGATTCCCGTCATCCCCGGCTGCAATTATGTGTACCTGTTTCTTAGTCCCGGTAACTGCTTTATAACTCGCGCCGCTGTAGATCTCGGTTACAGTAACCAACGACCCGGCAGGTATCTGTTTTACCAGTGTTTTTTTTATGCCTGGCTCAGTAAAATTGATAGAAACAACATCGCTGTACACGTTTTTCCCATTCCGCTCGGCCTCCACTGAAAAGACAAAAAACGCCGGCCCAAATGTCTGGTTATAGGACGAAAGCGTTTTGATAATCTCCAGATCCCCATACCTTGGGGCGGGGTCTGGCTTTAACTGCGTTTCCACGTCGTAAACCCAGCTATCATCCTGCGTACCGTAATAATAATTGTTTGGCAATGAAACCAGATAAGGTGTAAATGAATATTCGTACCAGGCCGAACGTACCGTTTCCGCCGCCACCAAATACATACCCACAGAAAGGCCGGACAACGTATCCAACGCATCCGCGCCGCTATGAAGCACTATGGTATCCTGTGGCTTGACATTTGCTTCACCAGCCATTTTCACGGCCTGCCCTGCAAGCTCCTTCCATTCCTCTGCTGTTGTAGCAGAAGACACCTCCGAAAGCTGTAAGCCCTCAAACCCTGCCTTAGGGGTATAACTGCCGGATGCTTTCATATCCGCCACTTTATAAAGTGCAACCGGTATTTCTAATTTGTTTAATTCAGCATATTCACTGTTGTCCATTTCCTCAATCCCAAACTGGATTGAACATTCCTTTGTAGTATCTACGCCGCCTGCCGCATACAGCTGTATACGCATTAGCGGACAAAAAAGCAGGGCGGCAGCTAATAACCATGCGCTAACCTTCTTCACTGTACCCATCCCTTTCATCGCTTATCCCTCCTTAAAGCCGACTTGCCTTTTGCTTTCAACCCTGCAGATTTCTTTAGCCATACCCCCAAAAATGTCACTCCCATCACAACGGCTGCCATACCTGTAGCGGCTGCCGGAAGCAGTGTGGCATTCCCATCCTCAAAGATGTGGCTTACCAGGCCTGCAAGGGGTACTTGTGCATCGTCTACCTTATCCATTGGATCTGGCTCTTTTATTTCTTCCTCTGGCCCTTCCTGAAAAGCCTCCGCTTCTGGCGCCTGCGGCTCTATATTATCCGCTACAGCAACCACAGCCTCCACTGCTTCTGCTGGCGCTGCGGCATTTTGCCGCGGTAAGCCGCCCCCTGTTGTTTGTATTTCCTGTTTGGCCGTAAGGCTTTGCTGCTGGCCTTCCTCCCCTCTTTGCGTCCGCATACTCCGCGGACTTGCAGGAGTCAGGAAATTCCCTGCCACTGTATTATCTGCCTGCTGTTCTACATCCCATGCCCCTTTGTTGTATTGAAAGTGGTTGACAATTCCGGAGCCTCCATTTGGATGATGGCTGTATTCATTTTCAAATTCCACATAGACGGGATCCTGGCCTTCTTCCCCAGCTACAATTACCGCCTTTTGTTCTTTAGGTAAAACTGGCTTATAGCCTGCGCCGCTGTATACCTCTGTTACCGTAACCTGTGTCCCGGCTGGCAGATGCCCTACCAGAGTTTTCTTTTTACCTGGCCTGTCAAAATTTATAGATACGACATCGCTATATACCGTCTTACCGTCTTTCTCGCCTTTCACCTCAAAGATAAAAAACGCCCCACGGAAAGTTTCACTATAAGAAGTAAGCGTCTTTATAATCTCCAAATCCCCATACCGTGGCATGCGTCCTGGCTTTAACCTTGTCGTAACGTCATATACCCATGAATCATCACCTGTATCCGCGTAATAATTGCCTGGCAGTGATATTAAATACGGTGTAAACGCATATTCATACTGCGGCGACTGTACAGCCTGGGCCTCCACCAAATACATCCCCAAAGCAAGCCCTTCGATTTTTGCCTGTGAAAGCTGCGGGCTGTGCAGTGTAAGCTCCGCCTGGTGTGTCAAATTATTTTCTGTGACAAGCCCTGCCGCCGTCTGTGCCAGTTTTTGCCAGTCTTCTGCTGTAGCATCTTCCCCCCCGGCTGCAGGCAATTCCAATGCTTCATATCCTGGCAACGGCGTATAGGTACCAGAAACCGTAATGTCTGCTACCTGATACAGCCTTACCGTCACTGGTATGCTTTTTAGTTCTGCATACTCTGCATCCATCTGCCCTTCTTCAAAGGCCAGGGAACATTCCTTTGACATATCCACACCAGTTGCCGCATTCGCTTTTATCCCGGCAAACGGGAAAAACAGGAGGGCAAAGATTAATAACAATGCACTGCTCCGTTTTATTGTGTTCATCATTTTCATCTCTTCCCTCCTACATTCAATTATTCTTTTTTAGGTTTTTTATTGCGTTTAAAGAACAGCCTCATAACCGCAATGATAAGTAAGGTTATAGATAAGCCCAACAATAAGTAAAGCATATAATAATTGCGGACGGCTTTGAGCATCGACTGTGTAATGCCAGCAACCTCTTCTTCCCCCGAATATGGTACACGTTTGCCGCGGACCAAAAGGCGGTGGGAATTGACGCCATATGGGGTACAGGTAAACAATGTCACCTGATCCGCGCCTGGTTCAATCCGAAGCGCTTCTTCCAGCGTGCCGGCGTCATCTTTATCTACCATAGGCAGTATCTTATCCACCTGGTATGCTAAAATTTCATCCAGGATATGGATATAAAACTGATCCCCGCCTTCTAGCTGATCGATATCTGTAAAGAGCCTTGCACTTGGCAGCCCCCTATGCGCCGCTACCACACTATGCGTACCCTCGCCCCCAATCGGAAGCTTCGTACCGCCTAAATGTCCAATCCCAGTCTGTAAAACCTCCTCGGATGTCCCGTGATAAACTGCTAAACGGACATTGATCTTAGGAATTGACAAATAGCCCATAATGCCGTCTCCTGCGATATTTAAGACCTTCCAATATTCTGTATTTTCTATATTGTCATCGGACGCCCCAAAGACATCCCCATACAGGTTATTCTGTTCTAACGTACTGTTAAATTTTTTGGCAGCCTCCCATTCCCTGGTAAAATCTTCCGGCTCTAATTGTGCGATTGTATCCTCATAGCTGCTGATCAAAAGGCTTTGCCGGTAGGTATTCCACTGGTCGGAGATCGTAGGATACGCTAAAATCCCAAACCCTGCCAGAAACAAAAGTCCAAACAAGATACCTGAAATTTTCCTCTTCATATCAGTTTCCCTCACACCAACCGTCGTTATGGCTTTGTTTCTTCTGCTTTGTCTGTGTCGTCTGTCGTTTCCGGCACAACTGCCAATTTCGCTTTACGTTTTTTCTCCAAACGATATAACAACAAAATACATGCGCCCGTAATAGACAGCCCTACAATTACCCACAACAAATAGCTGGTATGCGCACTGACGCCAAACAGCGCCATTGGTACGGCTTCCATATCAGCTTCTACATAATCAACCCTGTGCCCACGGACCAAAAGCCTGTGGCTGTTTACGCCATACGGCGTACAGGTCAAAAGCGTTACCAGGTCCTGCCCTTCTTCCACCGCAAGCGCGCTGGTTTGTTCAGGCTCCACCTCCGTTATTTTATCTACCTGGTAACAGAGGTTATCATCTAAAATATGCAGAAGGAAATGATCGCCTTCTACCAGTTTATCCAAATCCGTAAACAAGGCTGCGCTTGGCAGGCCCCTGTGTGCGGAAATAACAGAATGGCTGCTCGTGCCGCCAATCGGAAGGGAGCTACCCTCCAAATGCCCTGCCGCTTTTTGCAGCACCTCTTCTTCCGTCGTATGAAAAATCGGAATTTTTACATTTATTTTGGCGATTTCTATGTATCCCATCATACCGTCGCCCGTTAAATTCAGGCAGGACATATATTCGGAATTTTCCTCAGAAGCCGCGGCAACGGCAAAGGAATCCGGCAGGATACTGGGCAAAAGCGCCTGGTTATAAGATTCTGCCTGCGACCATTGTGCGTTATAATCTACTTCACCCTGAGATTCCATCTGAGCCACGGTATCGTCATAGGAAGAAATCAATTTTGACTGCCTGTAACTGTTCCACTGGTTTGCCACAAAGGGATACAGCAGCAAGGACAAACCGGCAATAAATAAAACACCCACAAATAGCGTACTTTTTTTGAATTTAAATTTCATCCGGGTTCTCCTTATCGTTGTATTTTTATACCCGGGGCGGGTTGCCCCGCCCCGGTATTGGGAAGAAATTGCTGTTGACTAGTATCTTATGTACTTTGCATATATTATCTTCCAGTATTGTACGGCTGTATTTTCCTATTTTGCAGATTTTCTGCGGCTGGCGAAGAATAAGCCTGCTGCAGCAATCATGATTAAGCAGCCGCCGATGGTAAAGATTGTAGTACCGATACCACCGGTAGATGGAAGGCTGGTAAGCTTGGTATTCGGGATATTCTTGCCTAAAAGTACAGTACCTGCGCCTGCCTTATCATTTCTTACTGTACCTCCATCTTTTACTGTTGTAGTATTTGTAGATTCAAGATATGCCGGTTTCGCGCCCTCTGGTGCATCAGATTTATTTACATAGAATACGCCGTCAGCAATCCATCCAACCTGTACAGCATCCTCACTTGGAGCTTCCGTTGTATATGTCCTGTCTGTAACTGTCTCAGTCACCTCATATGTGGCTGATGTCCACTCTGCTGTAACCGGATAGGATTCTGTGTTTAATGTATAGCCAGTCGGCGCTACAAGCTCTTTGATTGTATACGTTCCAGCTGATACATTTGTAGATACTGCATAACCTTCATCATTTGTTGTTACCTGATCTACCAGCTTACCATCTTTGTCATAAATTCCAAATATTGCGCCTGCAAGAGGTGTCTGGCCATCTTCCTGAACTTTCTTGAAAGATACCTGATAGGTATAAACTATTTTCTTATCTTCCTTTTTCTCAACGCCTTCTGCCCCGTCTGGTGTCTCATTTAAATTATCCCATGTTGAACCTGTGCTTGGATCTTTTGCATAGAACATATCAACATCGTTGTTATTACCATCTTGACCCACAACAGCGTTTTCATTCACTACTGCTTTATAGGTTACGACTGGTGTTGCAACTGCTCCTGATTCACTATTCTGAAGCTTTTCATAATCAAAGTTAAGGTTAAACCCGTTCATTCCGTCAAGTGATTCTGATTTTGCCCTTGCAATTACTGTTCCAGCATTATTTGTGAATGTATATATTCCCTCTTCATTTGCTACGCCTGTGATTATTTCATCATCAATTGCAATCTGGATAGAATCCGCAATAAAGGTTAAACCAGCGGTCATTCTATCTGCGATATAGAATGTTTTGTTTAATGCGTTTACCGGGTACTGCGGCATAGTCGGCGTTACTGTATAAGTTAATACATCACCAACAGATGCAGTCTGAATAGGATTGCCCTCTTCATCTTGTTTTGTTTCATCAGCTGTTCCGCCTGTAACTTCTTTTTCAACATCTGGTGTTGTCTTTTTTGCCACTGCCTGTGTACCATATAAATAGCCGTCTGCTACATTAACTGTTTCAGTTGTCAGGTTCCCCTCTGCACCATATGTTGCAGATAACAAAACTGGATTATACACTTCACCATCATGGGAAATAATCGCAATATAAGCGCCTGCCTTTACGCTTTTTGTATATTTGCCATCTGCTCCAACTGTGTCTGGCCCCAAAGTGTCCTTAGCTGTAAGAGGCCCCTTTCCTTCTACTGTTTTTCCCTGAAGGCGATAACCCACTGCTACGATTTCATTCGCAGTTGGCTTTACAGTTTTCACCTTGGTAGTTACATCTGTTTCTTCTGTAAACAGATTTGCATCAATCCAATCATACCCTATTAATTCTACTCCGCTTTCCTGGTACTTGCCGGATGCAATCTGGTATAATGTTACTTTCGCGCCTTCTGTAATGCCAGAAATATTAACATCAATTGTGTCTGTTTTTTCCGGCTTGCCATTTGCTGCGAACGCTGTCATGCCCATTCCGAGTACCATGGTCAATGCCAATAACATTGCTACTACTTTTTTGATTTTACTCATAATCTCTTCGTCCTTTCTTTTTGGGTTTTACCCTTATTTTTTGTTGTTGATCTTGCTCTTTCGGCACCAGAGCCGCTAAACATCATTTCTTGATTAGCACCCCCTTGTACCTTTTTTTATATAAGATTAGCGTAGCTGCTAACATTAGCAGTGTTCCGCCAATCGAATACCAATAAATTCCCTCCCCGCCTGCACTTGGGAGGACATATACGGCTTCGTCCTCAAAATAGAACGCCATTGTTTTATTTCCATCTGCCTCAATTTCTGCCGGCACAACCTCTGTTGTGGCCCCGTCGGCCAGGACAGCCGTAACCGTTGGAACCGCCCCGTCAGAGCTAAAGGTAAATTTCCACTGTTCCGTACTCAGTAAATATCCAAGAGGCGATTTGATTTCTGTTAAAATATACGTCCCCGCTTTAATTTGGCAGGTATCAATTTCAGATACTGTTCCACTCTCAGAAATATTATCCGTCCATTTTACCAGTCCATTTGCATCAGAAATCCCCGTGTACGATACTGTAATATCACCTTCGCTTACAAGCCGAAACTCTGCACCTTCCAGGAACTTTGTTTCACTTGACTTGCTCCGTTTGTACATTTGCCAGTTACGGAGTTTATTTGTAACTATAACTTCTGCGGTCTGGCCATCTTTTATCTGGCCGTCTGACACTGTGCCATCCTGGCTTGTAACCGATGTATCTGGCTGATATGTGCCCTGGGTAAGCTCTTTTAACGGCATACTGCCATCAATTACATATTTATTGGGATCAAGGTGCCCTTCATCTGTTAACTCTGCAACATAAAATGCCATGCCAGCAGGTTTTCTAAAAAGCTCTATCTGATACAAATGGGAAGGAAGTGCAATAACCCCTTCTTGGGCATTATCATATATCATTGCCGAATCAGCTGTAGTTGCTTGTGTTTTTTCTGGTTTTCCGGCTTCATTCTTCTTATAATAGAATCCATCTGCGTCTTTAAGATAATATTCTCCTGTATATGGCACAAGCTGCTGCGTTTCCAAATCCTCCATATATACCTGGAAGTAAAAAACATCATTTTCTACATACGCGCCTTTTCCATCCGCAATTACCTTTTTGATCACAAGGTTTCCATACTGCCCGCCAGTGTTAACAATCTGCACGCATACCTTTGTATGATGGGCAATCATCCCTTTTACAATCTGACGCCCTCCCTCTTGTGTAACCTGGCTGTTTCCATTTGAAACAGAACCGGATGCTGTGTCATATTCCTCTATAGTATAGCTTACGCTAAACCCTTCTTCTGAGTCCGCCGTTTCCTGTACGGTATAATTGCTGCCTGCCAGTATATTTTCAATGAGGGCAGTCTGCCCGGCTTTTAAAGTGATAATCCCTTCCTTTTTTACTATTGCCGGCTGCCCATCCACTTTATAAGGCGTCCCTGTCGGAATTTTCTTTTCATCTAAAGTAACTTCAAAATCAAATTCTTTCTTTACTTCATCCTTACCGCCTGTTACATTTTTGGTAATCTCAAGGCTGCCTGTTTTATCAAAATCAACTTTATTGATAAAACCAAATGTAGTCACTTCTCCATCATCAATATTCTTAATCGGGCTCTTAGCGCCTTTAAATGTAGCGCCTCCAATTGAGATATCCTCCCAGTTAACCTTCGTCTCCGTGGTTCCGCCTGTAGTGATGTGCGCCCCAAACTGTTCAAAAACACTAGGATCCAAAAGCTCCCTCACGAAATACTCGCCCTGATCGGCTTTTATGCCCTCAATAACCGCCATTTCACCAGCTTTTAGCTTAATCAGCCCATTCTGGTCAACTCTGCCGTCCCGGTTGGTGTCAACACCGTTTAAGTCATAAATGTTATATTTTGTTCCTGGCTTTACATACAAATCCCCTGGAATATCTATTGTTGTCTTGTCATATGCATCTGCATTTAATACCTGGAACTCAAAATCCGGATTGCCAAGTACCGCCTGGTTGCCGTCCGTAGTAATATCTTTACTGATTGCAATAGAGTTCTTTGGTATAACCGGGAAGTTGAAATTAATCCGGCATACACTGGAACCTGCGCCACGCTCCATATAGTAAAACTTGAAATTATGGGTCGTATAATCTTTAAATGTAGTATATTTGTTTTGAGCTGTATCGAATTTCAGAAGCTCTTTAACTTTTTCATCCCCCTGCGCACCATACGTTTCCCGAATAATCCGTTCAAACGTATATGTTTCCTCCGGCTCGTTAGAAGTCCTTCCTGTAATTGCCCCGCGATCTCCAGCCGCGTAAGAATGATACCCGTAATAAACAACCTCACCCTTTGTAAAATCTATCCTGCCTGCCACGTGACGATGAATCCCTGATAAATCTAAAAGCAATGTTCCATCAACATATACCCATACATCATCATCCCCTGCAAATTCAAATACCGTGTCGTATTTATTCCCTGTACCCGTCTTACCATCCTTTGGCTGTACATAATTCATCTCCATCGTCATACCAAAGAAGAAATTCTTAGGCTCATCAAAGTCTATATTGTACAGCTTTTTGTTGGGATCTCCCTGAATTGCCTCAGCATTATTGGCGCCTGTTACTTTATCCAGCCACTTATCATCTTTATTTGCCCCAGCAGTCCCTTTCTTAACCGCATCAAAATAATACCCCTGTAAATCCCTGCTATTCCATGCCTGGGATCCATGCTTGCCATCCATTGTCTCTATAAACTGCCCCAATGTCTTTGCAAGCTTCGTATATTGTTCTTTTAAACTCCCCTCCGGACAGCTATCTGCTTTCTCCTGGGCATTTTGCTGCATCCGCTCATAATATCCGCGTCCAATGGCGCCTGTTTCTTCCACCGACTCTGTAATTGTATTAAACGGCATAAAATTACCAAAGGGATACTGGACAAAATTAGGCGTAAGTAATGAATTGTACAATGTAAATCCATCTTTGCCATTAAACTGGGCATGGCATACCCGGCTGTCAAAGTTATATGCACCTGTTTCCTCGTCTTTCGTAAACAGTCCATCCAGCCCTGAGCCTTTTAATTGCGCATACGCCTTCTTACCATGGCCCACATCCAGAGTAACTGTATTATCAAACAAATACCCTAAGCTAGTTCCATTAGACAGTAACGGATAGCCATCTGCCCCCAGCCTTTTTGACATCGGGCTGTATTCTGCATAAAGTGCGGTATTAGAAAGCCCTGTTCCATCTGGTTTATCCGTATTAGCATGGGCTCCACGCTGAGAATTGATATTTCCTTTCCATTCTGGATTATTAGTTCCGTCTACCCTTTTTACAATCGAATTCCCGCCTGCATCATAATCAGTCGTAATGTTATTACCAAATCCATATCCTGACGCCCATGTCCCTGACAAAGCCGTTCCATCTGCAACGCCAAAATCTTGCTGAAATCCAGGATATTTCATTGAATCGCTATCAAAAGGCTCATTAATATCTGGCCCATAATCGAATAATTTAATTTCCAGGAAATCTTTTGTAGATGCAGCCTGGATCGTCGATATATTTCCAACCTGCTGGGCTGCAACCCCGTTTTCACCAAATACAGCCGTTCCATACGCCACAGCCCTTGCTTCATTTGGCAGCGCTGTGTATTCAAAATCAAGCTGTACACTATTTCCAACAACAACATTTGCCATATCGCTGGCCGTCGCCGTTCCATGGGAAAAGAGTATAAACCGCTCTGGGGAAAGCCCAATTTCCATCTTTTGGCTCCATGTATCGTTTCCGGCAGGTATCATATCTGCAATTACGGCCTGGCCTTCCTCATTCTGCTCCACAATCCATGCCGTCCACTCTGCAAACAAGCCGTCTTGTATCACATCTGCTGCCGTGCCTCCTTCTGCATATACCAAAGCCACTGTATTTGCCGGCCCCATAGTATTAATCGAATGTACACGGACCGTCTTTGCTTCTGGATCACTTGTTAACGCTGTTTCCCAAAAAACACTGAGCGCCGTCAGGTTTTCAGAATTCACTACATACTTCTGCAAATCCCCTTGTGCGTTCAAATCCTCAAAGTATGCATATGCCAAGCTTACCTGGAATAATATTTCATTATAGTAGGCTTCATATCCTTCCACATCTTCATCTGGAAAACTGTTCAGCTTTTCTTCTATCTCCGGGTATCCCGGCAGCGCATCAATCATCGTATCTACCTTAATAATGCGCTCCCTATCTTCTATTGAAACTTCCGGCCCGGTATAGCAGCCATATTCATGCACATGTTCTTCTTTCCCACAGGCAATGTTACCAGTTTCATCTTTGCAGGCATCTGTATGTAAATGGTTTTCCAATCCACAAAACACCTGCATATGGCACTTCTGTATATGGATATGCTCCCCCTTGCCGCAAACCACATTGCCTTCTGCATCATGGCACTCTTGTATGTGTGCATGCTCTTCCTGGCCACAGGTAATGATTTCGTAGCATTTTTCTACATGCCCATGCTCTTCTTTTCCGCAAATCAGCTTCTGCTCATAGCACGCTTGCGTATGCACGTGCGTCTCGCCTTCCGCTGCCCCTTCGGGCGCTGCGCCAGCCGCCTGTTCCGGAGCCTTTGGCGCTTCCGGTTTTGCTGCGGATTCTTCCTGGCCGCAGGAAAGCTCTTTTGTCACGGTATAGCAGCCATCCTCATGAATATGGGCGCCTGCCCCTTCTTCCGTACCGCATGCCAGCGTTTTTTCTTCCGTTATGGTATAGCATTCCTCAGTATGCGTATGTTCTTCGGATTCTTCTTGGCCGCAGGACAATTCCTTCTTTTCAGTTATGGTATAGCAGCCGTCGCCATGCTGGTGCCCGCCGTTTTCTTCCTGGGTGCATGAAAGCGTTTTGGTTTCTGTATAACATGCATCTGCATGCTGGTGCCCCAAAACCTCCGGCTCTGCTTCCCCTGCGGGCGCTTCGTCCGGAACCGATTCGGCAGAAGTCTCTGCCACCTTTGCCGCCCCTTCTTCTATCCCGCATATCAGAACCTGCTCGTAGCATTCCGGTACATGCTTATGCTCCTCTAATCCACAGTACACTTCCTTTTCCAGCGTAAGGGCCGGAAACGACAGCGCCAACGCTGTACCAAGCATTACTACAACCGCCAATACGGCAACGATCCCCTTCCAATGCCTGCGTTTTTTTTGTTCTGACAGGGATTTCCCCGCTTTTTTCAAAATAGAAGATTCCATAGGAATACCCCCTTTATCTTAATCTATCAATGTACCGGGCCGATGCCGCCAAAAGGCCAAACCCGGAATGTTACCTTGCTTACTACCTGTTCCTCTGATATGCAGCCGATGTCTGCACTGCGGCTGTCTACCGACATACTGCGGTGATCCCCCAGTACAAATATACTGCCTTCCGGAACTTTACAGGGAAGCGTAATATCACATTTCCCCAACGCCTGCTCTGTCAGGTATGGTTCTTCCAACAGGTAATTGTCTACATACACTTTCCCGTCCCCGTCTATATCCACGGTTTCCCCAGCCATAGCAACCACGCGCTTAATTAATATCTTATTGTTATAATAAAAAGACACGATATCGCCTTTTGTTATCTTTGCATTTTTAAAAGAAATTCATACCTTTGCACCCGCAAAAGAAAAACGCCTCTTTAGCTCAGTTGGCCAGAGCACGTGATTTGTAATCTCGGGGTCG
>OFGE01001111.1_pt1 | contig 25471 bp, 27 predicted proteins | sample 1521681 | NCBI WGS metagenome assembly OFGE01 (sample SAMEA3504093, study PRJEB24116) | mouse gut metagenome | biome: mouse gut; feature: mouse-associated habitat; material: faeces | place: Denmark | collected 2011
AAAATATAAAAAAGAATCTATTATGGATAAAATATCTTAATAGATTCTTTTTTATTTAGTAGGAAAGTGCTCTACACTTCCTACTAAATAAAAGCTTCACTAATTTTTGCAAACAATTTTGTACAACAAAATCGGCGCTTCTAACAAATACATGGACGATCTAGTAAATTTTTGTATTTTGTAATTATCATATCGTCCACTTTTGTTCTATTATAGAAAATTGTTTTGCAATTCTCACAATATAAAGTTATAAAATCTTAGGCTAATTTCGTACATTTTTTTCTATAAGAAATGTATTTTTGGCTTGTTGTAATAACAATAATTATTTTAGTAAGAAATAACAATAATTGTAAAATAAAAAACTTGTAATTTACATAATAGTGCGATACAATAAATAAGAACTTATTATTTGCTGAGTGCAAATGTAGCCCAAAAACCTAATAAATAATTTTAAGGAGGGTATTATGTTAGGTAATGATACTAAGAACGAAAAACGGGATGCAGTAGAAAGCGTTCCTGAAAAAATGAATTGCGAAATTGAATTCGATTCCAGCAAGATGCTTGATGAAAAGAAGGATGTTTCGGATTTTGATGGAATTTGTATTAGCTGTGGTAATCTTGAAAACGGCGGTAGTGCTTGCCTCTAAAATCTCACTTAAGATTTGTAGAAAATTAAAAAAATGTAAAATTAAATAAGTTAAAAAGTCCGTTTTGGCTATTATGTCAAAGCGGATTTTTTAATAGATATAATACTTTAGAAAATTTATATAGAAGAAAAATATAGCAAATTTGAAAGTGACTTTTGTATTTTTGCATATAATAATATTATTAGATAAATTTTTAATATAAAATGTGTTCAAATTTATATTAAATTATGAAAATTGAATAAGTAGGAAAAAATAGAAAAAAGGAAATTAAATAATCAATATCAATTGACTTAAATAGTTAAATAATATATAATAGTTTTGAAAACTAGATAAAGAGGTGTCCAAAATGAAAAAAGATGAATATTTTTTTGAATATCCAGATTTTAATAATGTAAAAGATATAGTTTATGATGTTGTAAAAAAATATCCTAATAATACTGCTTTTATTTTAAAAAATAAAATAGGAAAAGATATAAACTATGAATATAAAACTTTTACAGATTTTTTAAAAGACATAAACAATCTTGGTACAGGTTTATATGAATTAGGATTAAAAGACAAGAGAATAGCTATAATAGGTAAAAATAGATATGAATGGGTTTTAAGTTTTACTACAATATTGCTTGGTAATATGGTTGTAATCCCATTAGATAAAGGACTTACAGAAATAGAAATAGAAAATAGCATAAAAAAAAGTAAGGCAGATGTTATTATTTTTGACGATAGTACAGAAGAAACAATTACAAACATAAAAAATAAGAGTAATACAAGTGTAAAAGAATTCATTAGTATGAATAAAACATCAGAATACAAAAATATATATGAAATTTTAGAGAATGGTAAAGCTTTAAGAGAAAATGGTAATAAACAGTTTGAGGAAACAGAAATAGATTCAGAAAAAGCTAGTGAATTATGTTTCACTTCAGGAACAAGCGCAAATTCGAAAATTGTTATGCTTTCCCAAAGAAATATTGCTTTTGATATTTCAGCTATGCATGCAACTGAAGATTTTAGAAAAACAGATGTAAATTTAGCTTTTTTACCTTTACATCATACATTTGGTTCAACAGGCGTATTATATCTACTTAGTTATGGAGCTGCTACAGCCTTTCCTGATGGATTAAGATATATTTCTCAAAATTTAAAAGAGTATGGAGTGTCTGTTTTTATAGGAGTTCCACTTTTAGTTGAATCAATGTATAAAAAACTTGAAAAAGAAGTTGAAAAGCAAGGGAAAACTAAAATTATAAAAGTTGCTAGAAAAGTTACTAACTTATTACCTTTTACAAAAAGAAAAGTATTTAAACCAATAATAGATCAGTTAGGAGGAAAACTTAGACTTATAATCAGTGGTGCAGCTGGACTTGATAAAGATGTATGGAAAGGTTTTAATGAGTTAGGTATAAAAATTATACAAGGATATGGCTTAACAGAAGCAGCTCCAGTTGTTGCAGCAGAAAATGCAAAATACGGAAAAAAAGGATCAATTGGATTTCCTATGAAAGGAATACAAGTTAAGATAATAGATAAAAATGAATATGGAATAGGAGAACTTGCTGTAAAAGGTGATAATGTAATGCTTGGATATTATGAAGATGAAGAAGCAAACAAAAATACATTTACAGAAGATGGATGGCTTTTAACAGGTGATTTAGCATATATAGATAAAGAAGGTTTTATATTTATAGCAGGAAGAAAGAAAAATGTAATAGTATTAAAAAATGGAAAAAATATATATCCAGAAGAAATTGAAACTTTAGTAAATAAAATTCCTTTAGTAAAAGAATCTATGGTATTTGGATTACCAAAAGCTGATGATATGGTATTGTCAATTAAAGTTCAATATGATATCGAATATGTTAAAGAAAAATATCCTAATCTAGATTTTAGTAAAATAGATCTTATTCTATGGGAAAAAATTAAAGAAATAAATAAAACTTTACCTACTTATAAATATATTAAAAATTTAATTACAACTAAAGATGAATTTATTAAAACAACTACTGCTAAAATAAAAAGATATGAGGAAATAAAAAAGCTTCAACAAAGAGTATAAATAGTTTATATTTGTTTTAAATTGCAAACAGAAAAACATGTTAAATATGTAGATTTAACATGTTTTTTTCTATAATAGGAAAGTTCTCTGGAATTCCTATTATAGAAAACTTTCAGTAAATATTACACATAACTTTACTATGTAAAATTAGGAACATGAACATTTCTTAATTGTTTGAACGAAGTTCTTAGATATAGAATTTTTAATTTGTACAAAGAAGTTATGTGTAGCCTGTAATAAGCGTAGCTGATAAGTTATAAATAACAAAAACAAGCCAATAAAATATATTAAAAAATATAGAAAGTGTTTAAAGTAGTTCTTTTGGTCTTTATTAGTTTTTCTTATTGAAAATTATTTATATTAGATATAAAATATATAAAGATAAATTAGAAGAATTTTTTAATGATAAGAGTTATGTTAGTCAATATATGGCGTTTTCCAATAGCCAATCTAGAGATATAGCAGATACACTGTATACTGGAAGTTTTGATAAAACATATACTAATATTTTAGAAGACTGTAAGATTTTTTGGAATATTGTAAAAAAATAAATATTATAAATGAACTATAAACGAGGTGTTAATGAAGAAATTTATAAAAAGATTAATTATATTAGTAATTTTAATAATAATGATAGTAGCTGGAACATTTATTTATCAAGGATATTCTTTATATAAAGAAGCAATTGAGGAAATGAGTATAGAACAAAAGATTGAAGAAATAAAAGATGAGGCTACAGAATATATAAAATATGAACAATTGCCAGAAGATTATATTAATGCAGTAATAGCAGTTGAAGATAGAAGATTTTTTAGTCATAATGGAGTAGATGCAATTTCGATTATAAGAGCTATTGCTAAAGATATTCAGACTAGGAGTTTAGCAGAGGGTGGAAGTACAATTACCCAACAGTTAGCCAAGAATGTATATTTTACTCAAAAAAAGGAAATGACTAGAAAAATTGCTGAAATTTTTATGGCTTTTGAGTTTGAAAAAGAATGCACAAAAGAAGAAATTTTCGAATTATACATAAATACAATTTATTTTGGTGATGGATATTATTGTATATATGACGCTTCAAATGGATACTTTGATAAAATGCCAAATGAAATGAATTTATATGAATGTACACTTTTAGCAGGTATTCCTAATGCACCATCTGTATATTCACCAACTGTTAATCCTGAACTTGCAAAACAAAGACAAGCTCAAGTATTAGGAAAAATGATTAAATATAAATTTATAACTCAAGAGATGGCAGATAAAATTTTGAATGAAATGTAAATTTTAAAAAAGAGGTAAAATACTTTGGAAGAGATTTTTAATAAAATTATTGAAATAGACAAAAAGGCAAAACAAATTGTTGCTACCGAAAAAGATAAAAAGCAAAATATAGAAGATTATATCGAAAGCGAATTTAATACAAAAAAAGTTATACTAGATATGGAATTTAAAGATCAAATACAATTACAAAAAAGAAAATATGAAGAAATGTTTCAAAAAAAGAAACAAGAAATAGATGAAAAATTGAAAAATGAAATAGAAGAAACAGAGACAATTTATAAAGAGAGAGAAGATAAGATTATTAAAAATATTATTTCCAGTATAAAAAATGAGGAGGATTAAATGGGAATTAATTTTAAATATCCTGCTCTAAACAGTAAAATGAAATGCATGTATGCAAATAATCTATCAAAGTATGATTTAGAAGAATTACTAAGACAAAATAATTTGAAAGAAGCTATAAATTTTTTGAAAGTTAAGTTTCCAAGTTTAGAAAACTTGAACGAAAATATGCATAGAAAAGAGCTAGAACAGGAACTTAATAATTTATTTATATATGAGATTTTAAAATTGTCTAAATATTTAAATACAGATGAAAAAAAAATTTTTATGCAATTTTTATCTAAATATGAAATTAATTGTGTAAAAAATGTTTTTAGGAATGTTACTACAAATACAGATTCTACAATATATTTAAAAAATATAGATAACTGGACTACTAAAATGTTTAAAAATATAAATGGAATTAATCAAATTACAGAAGAAACAGAATTCTTAGAGTTAATTAAGAATGAAGATTATTATGAAATATTTGAAGAGTATGAAAATATAATTGAGAACGTTCCTTTACAAGATATTGAAGTGAAGTTAGATATATTTTATTTTCAGAAAATGTATAATTTATCTAAAAAAGTTAATAAAACATTAAATTATTTAGTAGGAACTGAGATTGATTTATTAAATATTATTTGGATTTATAGAGCAAAAAAATATTTTAATTACCCAATAGAGGAAATAAAAAATATTATAATTCCTATTCATTATAAAATAAATAAGAAAATTTTGGAAGAATTATTAAATTGCTCAGATTTTAATGAACTGAAAACAGTACTAGACAAAACAATATATAGAAAGGTTTTTTGTGAAGAGACTAAAATAGAATATGAGAAAGATAAATATTTATATGATATAAATATTAAAATTTTTAGAACTAAAATGTTTGATATTTCAACTGTATTTTGCAATATAAACTTAATAGATATTGAAATAAAAAATATAATTAATATTATAGAAGGTATAAGATACAAATTGGATAAATCTGAGATACAAAAGAAAATTATTATATAGGAGGCGAAAGATATTGGCTGTTGAAAAAATGAAACTGCTAAGTATAACAGGAAAAGAAGAAAACATAGATGGATTTATTGCAGAATATCTTTTGGATAGTGGTATTCAAACAGAAGATGCAGTTAAAGTATACGAGAAAAGCTGGAAGCTAAGTAACTTTAATTATGATTCTACAGCAAAAGATTTATTAAAGAAATGTAAAACTTTATTAGATAAATATAAAATAAAATATAATATTGATTCTGAAAGTGAAAAAATGGAAAAGAATCTTGAATATATTGATAGGGTTCTATCAGATATACAAATTACTTTAGATGGTTTTGAGAATACAATTATTGAAAAGAAAAAAATGTTAGCAGAGTATGAAAAAAAGGCTGAATTATATGATAATACTAAAGATTTAGATATTGACTTAAATGAGTTATATAATTTAGAGTATATAAGATTTAGGTATGGTAAAATTTCTAGAGAGAATTATGGAAAATTAGAAAATAGTATTAAAGATTTGAATGCTTTTTTAATAAAAAATTCTGATGATGGAAAATCAAAGGATATATGGCTTACATGTTTTGCTACTAAAGAAAATAGTGCAAAAGTAGATAGCTATTTAAATGTTTATAAATTTGAAAGATTTAATTTACCAATAGATTTAGACGGCAGACCAAAAGATATTTGGAGAGAATATGAAAGAGAAATTCAGAGATTAAACTTCGAAATAGAAAATAAAGAAGATGAGTTAGTTAGAATTGTTGATAGAGATGCCGAAGAACTTGTTGAATTATACTCACAGATAAATTTGTATATAAAAATAAATAACGTAAAAAGATTTATGGCTTATGATGAAAATGGATTATTTTATATAATTGGCTGGATACCAGCCAAAGAATTAACAAGAATTTTACCAAAATTATCTAAAGAAAAAGATATAAAATATGTAATAAAAAATCATGACGAGGTGGCAAGTATTCCACCAACTAAACTTAAAAATAACAAAATAGTGCGACCTTTTGAAACTATAGTAAAAATGTATGGACTTCCTAATTATACAGAATTAGATCCGACTACTTTTGTAGCTATCACAGCTTTTTTATTATTTGGATTTATGTTTGGTGATGTAGGACATGGATTAGTTATATTTTTAATAGGAATTTTAATGGCAAAAAGGAAAATATCATTAGGGCCAGTATTTGAAGCTGGTGGAATTGCTTCAATGATATTTGGTGTATTGTATGGAAGTGTTTTTGGAAATGAAGAAATTATTCCAGCAATATTTATAAGACCAATGGAAAGTATTCAAACAATGCTTATTTATGGAATTGCAATTGGAATAATATTAATTCTTTTTGCAATGATGCTTAATATTAGAAATGGTATTAAAAATAAAGATAAAAAGAAAATATTTTTTGATACAAATGGACTAGCAGGGCTTATATTTTATACTTCAATTTTAACAGCAGGAGTTTACTTTATATTAAAAGGGAAAATGATAGCTTCTTTAGGAGTTCTAAGTGTATTTATTGTAATACCTTTAATTGCAATTATGTTTAAAGATACAATTGCAGAAAAAATATTTAAAGAAAAATCAGAAGAAAAAAGTTCATTATTTGAAAAGATATTTCATGTAGTTGAAATTTTATTATCTTTTGCAAGTAATACAATTTCTTTTGTAAGAATTGCTGCTTTTGCAATTAACCATGTTGGATTATGTATGGCTATATATATATTATCAGATATGTTTACTGGAACAGGTAGTATAGCAGTTACTATATTTGGTAATGTTTTGGTAATAGTCCTAGAAGGATTAATAGTTGGAATTCAAGTATTGAGACTTGAATATTATGAGTTATTTAGTAGATTCTACACAGGTGATGGTAAAGAATATAAACCATTAAGAGAAAAAATTTAGAAGGAGAAACTAAGGAAAATGAAAAGAAAAGTTTTAATAATATTTTTAAGTTTAATACTAATTATAGGAGCTTTAACAACAACAGTTAGTGCAACTAGTAAAAATAGTAAAAATCAAATAACAGAAGAAAGTGTACAAACAATGATAGATCAAAAAGTTGAATCAGCAGTTACAACAGCAGTAACCGAAATGCAACAAAATCAAGATGCTCAAAAAGAAGAAAATAATACTGAAGAAGAATCAAGTGGAATTGGAATGATAGCAGCAGCAATAGCAACAGGTCTTGGTTGTATTGGTGCAGGTATAGCCGTTGCAGTAGTTGCATCTAGTGCAGTTGGGGCAATAAGTGAAAATCCATCACTTTTAGGAAAAACAATTATATTTGCAGGACTTGCAGAAGGTATTGCAATATATGGACTTATTATAGCAATTATGATTTTAAACAAAGTATAATAACCAATTGGCAATTTAATATAAAATAAGTTATGCTGAGCTTAAAATAAACATAATTGATAGAAATAAAAAGGGAGAGCAATTTATGAGAATGGTTTGCATCAGTAGAAGTAATGACATAGCAATAGGATTGAGACTTGCTGGAGTTCAAAGTTTTTTTATTAAGGACGAAAAAGAAATAAAGGATAAGATTAGAGAATTATCAAAAGATGCAAATGTTGGAATTATTAATGTTACAGAAGATGTTTATGAAATTGCTAAAACTGAATTAAATAGTATTTCAAAAACTCAAGATTTACCGCTAATTGTTAAAATTCCAAATTCTAAATAAGTAATTTAGGAGAAACTTTATATGATTGATATTAATAAAAAACTAGAAAAAATAGAGAAAAATTGTCTGGATATCTCAAAAAAAGAATTAAATTTAATAAAACAAGAAAATGATACTTTTATTGAACAAAAACTTTCAGAAATGGTAAATTCTTATAAAAACGAATTAGATAAGAAATATGAAAATGAACTTGACAAGCTCAAAAGAGAATATAATAGAAATCTATTTGATTATGAAATGAATGAAAAAAAGCAAATAAATAATTTGAAGCAAAATTTAATTGATAATATAAAAGATAAAATTAAATTGGAATTTCAAAATTTTGTTAATACTGCAGAATATAAATCATATTTATTTAAAAACGTAGAAAAAGTATTGAGAAATATAGAAGGCAGAGGAAGTACCATTTTTATTACAGAAAACGATTATTTTAAATTTAGTGAAGAAATTTCAGAAACTTTTAATATGAAAGTTGATAAGATTGATAATGAAAATATAGGCGGATGTGTTTTAATCAATATTAACGATAAAATTTCAATAGATAATACAATAAAAAATAATATAGAAGAAGAAATAAAGCAAATTAAATTTTAAATAGTGTAAAATATATGAAATATTGAGCTATTAAAATACAATACGAAAATTATTATCCAAATGAGTAGAGGTGAAAAAAGTGCAAAAGAAATTTATAATTTCAATAAATGGTCCAGTTGTTGAATGTAAAGGAGACGGAGATTTTGCTATGCATGATATGGTATATGTAGGCAAAGATGAAATTATAGGAGAAGTTATAAAATTAACTAAAGATATTGCTACAATTCAAGTTTATGAAGAAACTAGTGGACTTAGAATAGGAGAAGTTGTTATAGGAACAGAAGCTCCATTGTCTATTACTTTAGGACCAGGAATTATTGGAAATGTATTTGATGGAATAGAAAGACCATTAAAGACTCTTCAAGAATTGTCTGGAGATTTTCTAAAAAAAGGCAATAATATTAATGCAATAGACGAACAGCATGTATGGCATTTTATACCTACAATCGAATTGGGAAATAGAGTAAATTTAAATACAATTTTAGGTGAAGTAAAAGAATCTGAAGTTATAAACAATAGAATAATGAATCCATTTAAAATTGATGGTGAAATAACTTATATTGCAGAAGAGGGAGATTATAAAGCAACAGATGTAATTGCAAAAATTAAAACATCACTAAAAGAATATGAAGTTACTATGATACAAAAATGGCCAGTTAGGATTCAAAGACCTTATAAAGAAAGATTAACTGCAAATATTCCATTAATCACAGGACAAAGAGTTATAGATACAATGTTTCCTATGGCAAAGGGTGGAACAGCAATGATTCCAGGAGGATTTGGAACAGGAAAAACAATGTTACAACATCAAATTGCTAAATGGTCAGATGCAGATATTATAGTATATATAGGATGTGGTGAAAGAGGAAATGAAATGACAGAAGTTCTGGAAGATTTTCCAAAACTTATAGATCCAAAAACAGGAAAGCCTCTAATGGAAAGAACAATATTAATTGCAAATACATCAAATATGCCAGTTGCAGCAAGAGAAACATCAATTTATACAGGAATAACAATTGCAGAATACTATAGAGATATGGGATATAATGTTGCCATAATGGCAGATTCTACATCAAGATGGGCAGAAGCTTTAAGAGAAATATCAGGACGTTTAGAAGAAATGCCAGCAGAAGAAGGATATCCATCTTATTTACCATCAAGATTGTCACAAGTGTATGGAAGAGCAGGATTAGTAAAAGGATTTAATGATAAAATAGGATCTGTATCTATGATTGGAGCTGTTTCTCCACAAGGCTCAGATTTTTCAGAACCAGTAACACAAAATACAAAAAGATTTGTTCATGTATTTTGGGGACTAGATAAAGAACTTGCATATTCAAGACATTATCCTGCAGTAAATTGGAAAATTAGTTATAGTGAATATGTAGATAAACTAGAAGATTGGTATGAAGAAAATATTAATGAGAATTTTTCAAAAGATAGAATTAAAATAGTAAAATTACTACAAGAAGAGAATGAACTTCAAGAAATTGCAAAAGTTGTAGGTCAAGATGTGCTTTCAGATAATAAGAAATTGATTTTAGAAACTTGTAGAGCAATAAGAACAGGCTTTTTACAGCAAAGTGCTATGAATGAAAATGACACATATGTACCAATAAAAAAACAGTATGAGATGATGAATACAATTTTAAAGCTATATACATCAGCATTAAAGTTAATTGAAAAAGGAATTCCAATTTCAAGAATAAAAGAAATAGGATTATTTGAAGAATATATAAAATTGAAATTTAATGTAGGTAATAATGAGCTATATAAATTTAGTGAGTTTAATCAAAAGGTTGCGCATGAACTAAAAATTGTAAAAGAAGAATATAAAGAACATATGACCAATTAGGGACGTAAGTTAATGGACATTTTTGACCATTAACTTACGTATGTTATAAAATGTAACTAATAAAGTATATTATATATGAATGTTCAAATATAACATACGTATAAAATTGGATAAAATGTCCAAAAATTAACGTCGACAATAGGTCAAAAAGGAAGAGGTGAGATTTTGAAAACACAATACTTAGGACTAGAACATATAAATGGTCCATTAGTATATTTAAAAACTCCTGATAATATTTCTTATAATGAGCAGGTTGAATTAATTCTAAAATCAGGAGAGAGAAGAATTGGTAATGTTATTACATTAAATGAAGATATTACTGTAATTCAAGTTTATGAAGGTACAGATGGATTAAATATAGATGGTGTAAAAACAGAACTAAATGGAAAAGCACTACAAGTAAAACTTTCAAAAGAAGTTTTAGGGAGAGTTTTTAATGGTGTTGGAAACCCAGTAGATGGACTAGGAGAGATAAAGTCTTATATAGAAAGAGATATAAATGGTATTGCAATGAATCCAATAGCAAGAAAGTATCCTAGAGATTATATAGAAACAGGTATTTCGGCTATAGATGGTTTAATGACACTAATTCGTGGTCAAAAATTACCTATTTTTTCGGGAAGTGGTATAAATCATAATGATTTAGCTGAACAAATTATAAGGCAAGCTAATATTAAAGATGATGAAAATTTTGCAATTGTTTTTGGACTTATGGGAGCAGAATATGAAACTGCTGAATTTTTTAAGAAGAGTTTTCAAGAAAATGGTGTTCTTTCTAAAGTTGTTACTTTTCGAAACTTATCAAACGATCCATCTATTGAAAGAATTTTAACTCCTAAAGTTGCATTAACATGTGCAGAATATTTAGCTTTTGATTTAGACATGCAAGTTTTAGTTATATTAACAGATATGACAGCATATGCAGAAAGTTTAAGAGAAGTTTCTACATTAAAAGGTGAAATTCCAAGTAGAAAAGGATATCCAGGATATTTATATAGTGATTTAGCTTCAATATATGAAAGAGCAGGAATGCTAAGAAATAAAAAAGGCTCAATAACACAAATTCCAATTCTTACTATGCCAAATGATGATATATCACATCCAATTCCAGATTTAACAGGATATATAACAGAAGGACAAATTGTTTTAGGAAGAGAATTATATCAAAAAGGAGTAAACCCACCTATTAATATTTTAGATTCTTTATCTAGATTAATGAAAGATGGAATTGGTAAAGAATATACAAGAGAAGATCATCAAAAAATTTCTGATCAATTATTTTCATCATATTCTAAAGTACAGGAAGTTAGAGCTTTAGCTAAAGTATTAGGCGAAAGCGATTTATCTGAAATAGATAAAAAATATATGGAATTTGGAGAAGCATTTGAAAATAGTTTTTTAAATCAAGGAAGATTTGAAAATAGAACTATTAATGAAACTTTAGATTTAGCTTTAGAGCTATTAAGAATTTTACCAAAAGAAGAATTAGATAAATTTTAATTATTAAAAAATTAAAATTTCGCAATTATAGAGAGGTTTTATGAGTAATAATTATTTGCCAACAAAAAGTAATTTAATAAAGTTGCAATCTTCATTAAAAATTACAAAACAAGGTTATGAACTTCTTGAAAGAAAAAGATTAATCTTATCAAAGGAGCTTGAAAAATATTTGGGCAAAGAAAAAGATTTGGAACAGCAACTTTTTGAGCTGATGGAAGTTGGAAAAAGTCTTGTAAGAAATGTAAATATAGATATAGGAATAGACAATTTTACTAATATATCTAATGGTGTAAAATTTGATGACTATATTGATATAAAAAATAAAACTTTAATGGGATGTGAAATACCTTCTGCAGTTCATAAGCAAGAAATTGTAAAAAGAAATTATGGATTTTATAACACAACACAAGCAGTAGATGAAGCAATTTTTAAGTTTAATGAAATTCAAGATAAATTAATAGAGCTTGCAATATTAGAAAATACTATTTATAGATTAAAAAATGAAATGGAAAGAGTTAGAGAAAGAGCAAATGCACTTAAAAATATTATCATTCCAGAAAATGAAAAAAATTTAAAGCAAATATCTAGTATAATAGATGAACGTGAAAGAGAAGAATTTGCAAGATTAAAAGTTGTAAAAAAGAGAATTAAATAAACCAAAAACGCACTAATTAAAATACAATTAGTGCGTTTTTAAGATTATGCTGTAATTTAGTCATGATTTTTCATTCCAAAAAATCATTAATCGTAGACCATTATTCCATTGAGAACGCCAGTAAACAAGCCTAAACTTTCCTTCTTCTTTTAGAGTTCTCTCAACCCGAGGTCTCCGTGAGTGGAGACAAATATTAATTACATACTCTCCATTTTTAGCAGCTTTGCGTATATGCCTTTCGATTTTTTTGAGCTGAATTTTATCGAGAATGCTTAAATTTTTAGGATGCTCTAAAGAAGGATTTATAAGTTCCCGTGCTTCACTTGCAGTAATCATAGTATGTTCCTCCTAACATTTGTTATAGATTACTTATAATCACTTAATTTGAAGCATATTATATCACACGAATTATGTAAAGTCAATTGATTTTATTCTACTACCACTTCTACTTTTTCAAGTTCAGAAGTACAATGACCACATCTTGTTGCTTTATAAGGAATTTCACTATAACAATATGGACAAATTTTTACAGTAGGTTCTGGAATAGGTTCTTCCTTTTTTATTTTTCCTAACTTTTTAGTTACTTTCTTAACTTGTCCTAATCTGATGCTTTCCATTTTTTCATTAATTTTATTAAGATATGTAATAACTAAAAAAATAGAAAATGCTATTATTAAAAAATTAACAATAGATGTAATAAAATTGCCATATTTGATTGAAGTTTCCCCAACAGTAAATACCATATTAGAAAAATCAACCTTTCCAGTAAATATAGATACAGTAGGCATTAGAACATCTGAAACTAATGAGTTAATAATTGCTTGAAAAGCACCACCAATAACAACTCCTACTGCTAAATCCATTATATTGCCACGTGTAGCGAATTTTTTAAATTCTTTTAACATAATTAATTCTCCTTTTATTAAAATGATTATACTATTTAAAATTTATAATAATTAAATATTATAGCAAAATTTATATAATAATAGTAAGTTATTGTCAATAAAAATAAAATAATATTGACAAAATGGATATTATATAAAATTAAAATAATAATTAGGAGTATTAAATGAATAATAGTTACATATTTTGGAAAAATAAAGAATATGAAAAAATTATTTTTAATAAAAAATCCTGATGTATTTCAGGGAGAAAGCAAATTAAATACAGACAAGATGTATTTTGAAGGATGGTATTATAAGAATACAAATAGTAACGAAGGAATAGCATTTATTCCAGGTATTAATATAGATAAAAAGGATAGAAATGCATTTATACAAGTGATAACAAGAAATTCATCGTATTTTATAAACTATAATATAAATGATTTCGAATTCAATTTGTCACCTTTTTATATAAAAATAGGAAATAGTACTTTTTCAAAAGATGGGATTAATATAGATATAAAGGATAATACACAGAATATTCGTATTAATGGAGAAGTTAAATACAAAAACAGTATAAATATTAATACAAATTTTCTTAGTCCAAATGTAATGGGACCATTTTCATATATTCCATTTATGGAATGTAATCATGCTATACTTAGTATGAAAAGTAATATTAATGGTGAAGTAATTATTAATGATAAGAAAATATCTTTTTATAATAATGTTGGGTATATAGAAAAAGATTGGGGATATTCATTCCCAAAATCTTATATATGGTGTCAAGCAAATGATTTTAAAAATCCAGATGTTAGCTTTATGATTTCAATTGCAGATATACCTTTTAAAATGTTTAGTTTTAGAGGAATTATTTGTGTACTTATAATAAATGGAAAAGAATACAAATTTACTACTTATAATAATGTTAAATTATTAGAGTACGAGTTAAATAAAAATTATATTAATATAACATTAAAAAAAGGAAAATATAATTTAAATATAAAGTCCAATTATGATAAAGGCTTAAAACTTTCAGCTCCAATTAAAGGAGAGATGAAAAGGGATATTTATGAAAGCATTTCTTCTTTAATTACTATTACATTAAAAGAAAATAATAATGTTATTTTTTCCGATACAAGTAAAAACTGTGGTTTAGAATTAGTTGACTAGAAACAAAAATTGTGAAATGAAGTTAGTTTAAATTTCGGGCTTAACAATTGATAGAATAAGAAAAACTAAAATTTCACTTTTAAATTATAGCTATAGATTTTTATTTTTGAAAGATATATAATATTATAAAAATAGAAATTAGTGTTTAATAATTTTAGAAGAAAGAAGGTATTATATATGAAAAAAGTAGCTGTTTTGTTAGCTAATGGATTTGAAGAAATTGAAGCATTAACAGTTGTTGATGTTTTAAGAAGGGCAGAAGTTAATTGTGAACTTGTAAGTATACAAGAAGAGTTTGTTACTGGTTCCCACAATATTGTAGTAAAATCAGACAGATTATTTGGAGAAGATATAAAAACATATGATATGATAGTATTACCAGGAGGATTACCAGGTGCTGAAAATTTAGCTAAAAGTACAAAAGTTATAGATATAATTAAAGAATTTAATAAAAATGAAAATAAATATATAGCTGCAATATGTGCTTCTCCAGCAATGGTTTTGTCTGTTGCTGAAATTGAAAAAGATAGATATATAACTTCATATCCAGGAATAGAATATGAAGAAATGCTTGAAAAATCAAATTATGTTGATGAACTTGTTGTAATAGATAAAAATTTAATTACTAGTAGAGGACCAGCAACTACGTTATTATTTGCATATAAATTAGTAGATGTTTTAGGTGGCAATAGTATTCAATTAAAAAAAGGAATGCTTTGGGATATGATTGAAGAAGAAGGAAAAGATTAGGGAATATTGACAAAATTGTTTAAAAGTGATAATATTCTTCAGTAAACATAATAGGTGAAAGGTGAAATATGAAATTTTTATTTTACCAAAGCATGTAAAAGGGAGGACGTCGTTGTGTTAAAAATTGTAAACAGAAAGATTACTGTAGGTCAGCGGATAATTTTGCCTGAAGAATGGCATGAGAAAATTATAAAAGCTGGAAACCTAAAAAATTATCCTTATGCACTGGTAGTTGAAGAAATTGTGAAAAAAAAGAGTAATAAAGAAACTTATTTCTTATGCAGACCAGAAAAGAAGGAAAAAAAAGTATCATCAATTGCATTAACAGAAGTAGTAATGAAATACTTGATTAGTAGTCAGGAAGTACCAGATCAGAATATTGGATTATCTTTTAAGGAATTTCTACCATTGGAAAATACTTATGTTTTAGTAACTAGTGTTAGAAATCCAAGTGAAGTAGTTCCTGGGATTTTTAAACTTGAAACAGAGATGGTTCAATTGTCTGAAGGAAAAAAAGGTACAATTTGTTTGAATTTTAAAATAGACTATATCAATGGAAGTGGATTTTCATCTGTTAAACTTTATTGCGACGGTAACAAAAAATCTACATGGAAATTTTTGTATAATAAAGATGTATCTTGCATGACTGAATATGAGCAAATGTTTCAGGATACAATTATACATAAAATGTATGTAGAAAAGAGTTGTAATAAGTTAGCAAGTTATCTTGAAAATGAAGGTGCATTAGAACATGCCAGAATGTTGCGTGAGCGTGCAAAAACTCATGATAATAGCAAAATTGGTTGTCAGGATGAATTAAATGCTTTATCAAGAATAATTAATGATAAATCAAGTTTGATGGATTCAAGCAAGTATTTATCTCCTATTCAGCAGGATTCAATTAAACTTCATTGGAAGCATAATCCTCATCATCCAGAACATTTCAAAACACCAATGGATATGAGTAAACTTGATATCATGGAAATGTGTTGTGATTGGCATGCTCGTTCAAGCCAGTATGGTACAGAGTTTCTTAGCTTTGTAAAAGAACGGCAGGAAGATAGATTTCATTTTCCAGAGTGGATGTTTTCTGAAATCTGGCACTATTGTAAAGTGCTGGCGTCTGAAATTTAATATGATTAATATAAGAAAAAAGAAAAGAATGAATCAATGCATTTACATAGATTCATTCTTTTCTTTTTAAGTATTAACTACTATTGCAAATTGCATAGAATAGTAGTATAATAACTAATTGAAAAAAATTATTTTAATAAAAGGAGTGAATTATTATGATAGGAAAAAGAAAAGTAGTATTAGTTGGAACTGGATTTGTAGGAATGAGTATGGCATATGCAATATTAAGTCAAGGAACAGCTAGTGGAGTAAATGAATTAGTTTTAATAGATGTGCTAAAAGATAAAGCAATTGGTGAAGCAATGGATTTATGCCATGGATTACCTTGTTCATCAAGTCATATGAAAATAAAAGCAGGCGATTATGATGAGTGTTCAGATGCAGATATAGTAGTTATTACTGCAGGACTAAATCAGAAACCTGGTCAAACACGTTTAGAACTTTCAGAAGCAAATGCCAAAATCATGAAAGATATAACAATTCAAGTTGTAAATAGCGGATTTAAAGGAATATTCTTAATTGCGTCTAATCCAGTAGATTTAATGACAAAGGTTGTACAAGAAGTTTCAAAATTTCCAACAAGCAGAGTAATTGGATCAGGAACAACATTAGACACAGCAAGACTAAGGTTTATGGTTGGAGAATATTTAAATGTTTCAGATAAAAATGTTCATGCATATATTATGGGAGAACATGGAGATTCTTCTTTCGTACCATGGGAACATGCATATGTTGGATGCAAAAAGGTAGCAGATATATTAGAAGATGCTGGAAAAGGTTTGGAAGACTTAGATAAAATATATGTTGAAGTAAGAGATGCTGCATATGAAATTATAAATAGAAAAAAGGCCACATATTATGGTATTGGGTTAGGTCTTGCCAAAATAGTTAGGACAGTTATGAATGATACAAATGAAATTCTTACAGTCTCAGCTTATTTAAATGGTGCATATGGACAAAAAGATATTTATATTGGTGTACCAGCAATAATAAATAGTAATGGTGCTAGAGAACTATTAGAACTTGAATTATCTGAAAAAAATCAAGCTAAACTTGATTCTAGTGCTAAAATATTAAGAGAAAATATGGAAAACATTAGAAAAGTGTTAAATACAACTAAATAATATTCAAAATAAAAATCCTATTTAGTCTATTTTTGATTAAATAGGATTTTTTGAATATATAGTTATACAGTTTTTTTATGTACCAAATGAGTTATATATACTAAAGATGGAAGAATATGATGAAAGAATGAATTGTTGCGATATTATGTAAAATGTGATATAATTATTTATATCAATTATATTGGAGGTTATATTATGGAAATACGGAATGCTGAAGTAACAAAAAAAGACTATGTATCGTTCAAAGAGATGCACGATATATTCCAGTATGCGGGATCAAAAGATTGTAGCCGAAAAGCAATTATAAAGGACTATAATCAATATGCTGAATATGCAGAAAACGAATGGATTATTTTTGCAGTTGAAGGCGGGGAAGTTGTTGGATATGCAATTTTAACACCGTATGATGACATGGCTGTGAAGATCCAGGAAGTATATATTAAGAAAGATGTTCAGCGGAACGGGCATGGCAGGAAGTTTGTATATGGTCTCAGAGATTTTTTAAGAGAAGAAGGCTTCCGGCGTATCGAAGTATTTTCTGCAACAATGGAAACAGACGGATTCTGGGAAATGTGCAATTTTATTTCTTTGAATGGTTTGGAAGAGTACGTATATGTAATCCGGTAACCGAAAAAAAGGGCTGTCTCATAATAGAGACAGCCTTAACTCATATATATAATAAAAATGATTTGTATTTTATTTTTAGTTAACATTAATTAACTTTGCATGAACAACTATACGATATTGAGTATTGTTGTCACAAGTGCATAAAGTTATTATATTATCTTCATAAGGAACTTCTATATCAAAATTATAAATACTTTTTTGTTTACAATCAGTTATAAACTGATTAAATGCTTCTTCATTTTCAAAAGAATTAGATAATAATAAACTATTAGCATTAATTTTGTAAACAGAAAATATTTGTGCAATATATTTATGATCTTTAGTATTAAATATAAAATATTTATTTAAATTATCATTAAACCATTCAGGATTTAATAAATATTTTAGATTACTAAACATAGTATTATTACGTCTATTGTGACCATAAATAAGAGTGTTTTTATCTAAAGTATCAAAATTATTTGTATAATCTGCAAAAATCCAACCAGCGCTATTTGATTTTTTATCAAAATTATGAGTTAAATAATAACTATTATCATTTCCTTTAACAATTGGAAAATTAATATTTGTATTATTAATTTTGATCCATGCAACAGCTTGTTCATTATGATTTAATAATTCTTGAAAATTTACTTCAATTGTTTCATAACTAGGACTACTGTTTACATTTTCTTCTGAAGTTTCATCTGTAGGATTTACTTGTGTAGTTTGAGTTACACCTGTTATAAATGATTCAGACAGATTGTCTGCTAATTCTGAATTAGTATTATTTTCCAGATTCCAATTATAAAGTAATGCTAAACATATTAAAATAATTATTAATGAAATTAGTCTAAATATTAATAATCCAAGACTAAAGTTTTTTCTTTTGTTTCTCAAAATAATCACCCATTTAATTATAAACAATTTTTAAATTTAAATCAAGGATAAATATGAATGATATGCAATATATAAAAGATAAAGACAGATAGAAGTCTTTAATTAAAAGGAAACTTAAATGAAAAATTATGTATTAGTAAAGAAATTTTGGAAATACTAAAACAAATAGGAGTGTTTTTATGATTACTAATTTTTTACTAATTATATTAGGATTTATATTTCTTATAAAAGGTGCTGATTTTTTAGTTGATGGTTCAACTATAATTGCAAAAAAATTTCATATAAAAGAAATCGTAATAGGACTTACAATAGTGTCTATAGGAACTTCATTGCCAGAATTAATGGTTAGTTTAACATCTGCTTTAAATAATCATTCAGATATTGCAGTAGGGAATGTGGTAGGCAGTAATATTTCCAATTTATTTTTAATATTGGGCATTTGTTCGATAATAAAACCTTTAAAATTTCAAGAAGAAACTATTAGATTAGAAATACCAATTGTAATATTTTTAACAGCATTATTATATATTTTAGGAAATAATTCTAATGAAAATATAATTACACAAAAAGAAGGAGTTATTTTAGTAATATTTTTTGTACTTTTCATTTTTTATAATATTTTTATGGTAAAAAAAGAAGAGGCAGAAGAAACAGAGGACATTAAAATCTCTAATGTGAAAAAATCAGAAATTGTGAAAGGGATTATAAAAATATCTATTGGAATAATAGCTTTAAAGATTGGTGGAGATTTTGTTGTAGATAACGCTTCTGAATTAGCAGCAAAATTTGGTATAAGTGAAAAAATAATAAGTTTAACTATAATTGCAATTAGTACAAGTTTACCAGAATTAATAACATCAGTAAATGCTATATTAAAAGGAGAAATAAATTTGGCAATAGGAAATGTAATAGGATCAAATATATTTAATATTGTTTTAATATTAGGTGCAACTGCGTTAATAAATCCAATAGAATATTCGATTTCATATAACAAAGATATAATTTTCTTTTTAGTTGGAACAATAATTTTAGCTTTTTTACCATTATTAAATAAAAGAAAAATGCCAAGATTTGCTGGAATGATTTATTTTTCAGTATATATAGCATATATGATTAATTTAATTAGATAATAACTAAATTCACATAAAAATTATAAAAACTATTTATTTTTAAGGAAAATTGTGATATAATGGTATTGTTGAGTGCGTATAAAAACTCTGATTAGGATTATAACTTATATACTTATGAAAAAAGGACATTGAAAGTCTATTAAAGCTATAAATGTAAAATACATGTATAGGAGGTTATATGAAAAGATCAAACATGAAATTTTCAGTTGATGGAACTGCTGTAGCGTATAATATGCTAGATGGAGAAATTAAAGCTAGAATACTTACTAGAAATAATCCTCAGAAAAAAGCATTTTATGAAGAAAGAAAAATAATTAATTCTTCACCAGCAATTGTTAGATTTATGATTAAATATCCAAAGGTTTTTGGAAATAAAAAATTAATACATTCTGATGGTAGTAATTTCTTTGGTGGAATTTTATCATTATCTCCGATAGCGGGAACTAGTTCACAAAAAGAAATGCTAAAAAACAGAATGAAATATGAATATGGTTTAGTAAAAGACGAAATACAAGAAATGGATGGATTTTTTGAAGATTTAAATCAACTAAAATATTCTCCAGAAATAATGCAAATTGTTGATGAAACTGTAGCATATAAAAATTATATAAAGAGTATTTGGGAAGTTAATGAAGAATCAGTAATGAAACATATAGAAAAAGTTTTAGGCTATGAACCAGAAACAACAGGTAGTGTTAATACATATGTAATGTATCCAAACTTTGATACACATAGAAGTTGTCAACTTACAGATAATAAAATTTATATGTATTTTGGAAAATATAAAAGATTGGATAATAGTAGAGAAAATGATAAAATGTATGAAGCAAAAATATTATCAGCTTTAACACATCAAGCTATACATCAACCTATGTTACCATATAAGTCATCAATGACTAAGCAAGAAAAAGAAATTTTTCATTCTTTTATTAAATATTTAACAGACAAAGATATTTATAATCAATATTCAGGAAGAAGTTATTTAGATATTGTTAGTCAAAATGAAAATCATGAAATAATGGCTAAAATGTATCCATTTTGGCTAGGATATAGATATAGAAATGCAGATAAAGAAGGTAAAAATCCTGTTATAGAAATAAAAAAGGCTATTACTAGAGACAAAGAATATTATGATAGTTTGCCAGAAACTTCTAAAAGGAAAAAAGCATTTTCTACATATAATTTTGAAAAATTGGATTCTAATAAAATTGCCAAACTTTTTAAAGGAAAAAGAGCAATTACTCCATATGAATTTTCGAAAATAGATTTTGATGATAAATCCTTAGTTTATAAAGGTAGATATATTTCAGAGTCAGGAAGATAATAAAAAAATAGATATTAATAAAAAAGCAAATTGTTATAACAATTTGTTTTTTTTTATTTAGTAGGAAAGTGCTTTGCACTTCATACTAATTTCATAAATTCCACCTTCATTTCTTAGAAGAAAATTTACTATAGAATTAATTATTTTACTTCTTGTAAAAACCAATGTTTATTGTTAAAATTTTAAGCATATAAAATATTTATATTGATAATTGGTGATTAGATGGGAAAAAGAAAGAGAAGAAATTTAAATAGAAAAGCAAAAGAAATTATTGTTTTTGCACTAATAATAGTTTTATTTATAATTGCTGAAAAAACAGGAATACTGGATAAGTTTGAAAAGGAAATAGTTGAAGCAGGGATTGTAGATACATCAAATGTTGTAAAATCAAAGACAAATTCTAATGAAGAAATTATAACAAGTGTTTCTGAAGAAATTGTTATAGATAATGAAAAGTTAAATATATTATTTTTTAATGTAGGACAAGCAGATTGCGAATTGATAATATGTAATAATCAAACTTTATTAATAGATGCGGGAAATAGTAAAGATGGCGAAAAAATTGTTAGTGCAATTAAAGAATTAGGAATAACAAAATTAGATTATGTTATAGGAACACATGTACATGAAGATCATACTGGAGGAATGAGTTATATAGTAGATTCTTTTGAAATAGAAAATTTTTATTTACCATATAATACACACTCCACTACTAATTTTTACAAAAAATTACTAACATCTCTTACAAATAAAAAAATGAATATTTCAGAAGCCAAAATAGGAGACAAGTTTAGTTTGGGAGATAGTAGCTGTGAAATAATGTCTGTTGATAATACAGAACCAGAAAATATTAATGAAGAATCTATTGTTATTGAATTAAGTTATAAAAATCAAAAATATCTATTTATGGGAGATGCAGAAAAAGTAAATGAAGATTCTAGAAAATGGAATGATGTAGATGTTTTAAAAGTAGGACATCATGGATCAAATACAAGTAGTTCAGAAAAATTTTTAGAACAAGTTTTACCAGAAATTTCGATTATTTCAGTTGGTGAGAATAATAGCTATGGATTACCTAAAGATACTATAATAAATAGACTAAATGAAATTGGAAGTAAAATATATAGAACAGATGAAGATGGTACTATTCAATTAATAAGTGACGGAGAATCTAATGAAATTGTAAAAGTAAATTTAAGTTTAGATGGAAATTAAAATTAGAAGCTTATGCTATATAGATAAAATGTCGATAAATTTTGTAATGCTTTGATTTTATAAATATACATTGTTTACTTTGAACTAAAAAGCGAATATTTAGAATATGATTTGAATAATAAAAAAATGCACTTATATATTAATGTTTTTATACAGAAATATATAGTGCATTTTTGTTCTATTATAAAAGCCTACATAAAAAATTTATTTGTTTTTCTTAAATAGATTATTTACAATATTTTTAATTTCCTCTTGTTCATTGTTAGTAGCGTTATTGTCTAAAATGTATACTCCATTTATAAATTTTATAATATCTCCTTCTTTGCAATTTTTAGGAAGCAAAGTTTTCTCGATATTTACCATTTCGTTAGTAATTTTATTTTCGCAAACGGCAAAATTTCCTTCAAATCTATCAATCGAAAAAATACACTCTTTATTTAGGGTATTTTTTAATTCTTTTGAAAATGAATTATTAGAAATGTGATTTATATTATTTTCAATATTTAAGTCCATATATAATAACTCCTTTGTAGTTAAATTTTTAAGTTACCTTTCGGAAAATATTAGCATATATTATAAATAAAATCAAGAAATTTGATATAGAAACTAGATTGGTTTAAATTTAAAAGTAAATGCTATTGAAAGACTTTACTGTTACAGTTAATTTAAATTGAATCGTAATTCTTTATTTGATAGAAATTACAAATAATATTTTTACTAAAAAAATAATAAAACCCCTTTGCGATTTGCAAAGGGAGTTTTATTATTATGATCTTCGCCGTTGTAATTCTTTTTCCAATTCTTCAGTTGAAAATCTTGATAAGCGCTGTTGTAAGGTGAGTACAGGTGGATCATCCCTGTCAGGAATCATACCAAGGCAGTGAGAAACACTTTCATAAGTATATCCGCAGAAGGAACAGGTTGTGGTTTCATTACCTCCGTAGAAACCATATCCACCAAGGTGATGCTGTGTAATTTTTCCACATTTTGGACACTTAGTATCTGCAAAATAACTCATAGCTATACCTCCTTAAGTATAAGGGTAATCACCCTATAATAAGTGTACTAGTTACATAAATAAAATTTCTACTATAGTTTAACATGAATTTACATAAAAATCAAATAATTTATGATAAATAATTTGATTTTAATTCGCCAATAGTAGATGTTTTATAGAAATATTAGTATTTGAAATAAGTTATATGGAGTAAAGACAAGCCACTTAAATATATTTAAAATGTTTGAGTGTGTTAAAAGTAGCTCTTTTGTTCTTATAAATCTTGATTCTATATAATTTTATTGATAAAATAAGTTATGAAATTTAAATTAAAGGAGAAAAAATGAAGGAAAAGAAAAATATAATTTTGTTGATTTTTGCTGTTGTCTTTTTTTTAGTAGCACTTATTTTCTGTGTTTTTTGTTTTAAACCACATAATGATATTGGAATGACAAATATTAACAGTGATGTTAATATTAATGAGAATGAGAATAAGAATAATAACATTAGTAATGAAAATATTAGTAATGAAAATATTAGTAATGAAGGTGATAATAATGAAATTAGTCAATTAAAAAATGAAATAAAAGATGAATTAGAAAAAAAAGAAGAAAATGCAAATACAATATTAGAAGAAATTTCAAATACAGAAAATATAGAGAATGTTTCATATAATGATATCAAAGTTTATAAAGAAGATAGTTCAGAATTTAATTTATCTGAAATAGCCAATTCTTCAGCAATGATTTTATTTTGGAATCCAGAAGATGAAGCTTCTGTAGATGTCCTAAAAAAAGTAGAAAATGTATATAAAAAATATGAAAATAGAATTAAATTTTTGATGATAAGTACTTCTAAAGAAATTCCAAGTAATTTAAAAAATGAAATTTCTATGGAAATTTATTATGACTTAGATAGAGAGTATGAAAAAAAATATAATGTAACATCTCTTCCTGCAATGATATATATTTATAGTGATAATACAGTAATGAATGCTAAAAGTGGAGTTCCAAGTACAGATTCATTAGAAGCTAACTTAGATATACTATCTGATAATATTTAAAAAATATATAATATAAAATATAAAATCACAAATTGGAATTGAAAACAAAATTCCTTTTGTATTAAATTTAATGTAAAGTATAATTATTGAGATTATAGTAATAGCGATTTTTGATAAAACAAGAATCGCTAATTTTTTTTTCTTGTTTTGATTGTATAAATATGCTGGTATAAGAATTTTTAATGCAAATAAACTACTTGAAATAAATAATATTTTTGAGCTATATATTGCAAAATTAATAATTCCAGTTGTTTTTGTGAATGTTGAAAATATATCTTTAGGAAAAATATATAGTATTAATGAAAGAGAAATTTCTAATAGTGTGCAATATATTATAGTAGTAAAAAATTGCTGTTTAGATATATATATTTTTTTGTTTAAAGAAATGATTATTAATGGAAAAATCATTATTAAATAAATTATTAAATTTAGGAATATACCTTGTATTTGTGTTGTGTTCATACTTTCTCCGTTTCGTTAATTAAATAGTAATTTGTAGGGCTAATCCAATAAATTTATTAATATTACTCTTACAATAATACA
>OFGE01001113.1_pt1 | contig 25436 bp, 23 predicted proteins | sample 1521681 | NCBI WGS metagenome assembly OFGE01 (sample SAMEA3504093, study PRJEB24116) | mouse gut metagenome | biome: mouse gut; feature: mouse-associated habitat; material: faeces | place: Denmark | collected 2011
TGCCATGAATTCGGGAAATACTACCGGGCGCTTGTTGCCGGACGTCCGCTAAAAGAGGCGGACACCCTGGAAGATTATCTGGTGAAAGACCCGCGTACCAACCTGTCGCGCGTCTGCGGACCCGATACCAGGGACGCCAGGCTTGCCAGGCTGCATTATCAGACCGTGTCAGACGGACTTCATTTTCCCAAAGTTCCAGGCACCACGGAGCTTGACATCCGGCTGGATACCGGACGCCACCACCAGATCCGCGTACAATTGGCGCATATGGGCTGCCCCATCGCCGGGGATACCAAATACAACCCGGACTGCAAAGACGCGCACACCTGGCAGGAGATCTGCCTGTGCGCCTGCCGGCTGGACTTTTGCCACCCCAAGACACACAAGCCGCTCCAGTTCCGTCTGTAACCGCATCGTCCTGTGCAGTCAGTACAAAGCACAATGCCATAACGAGAACGCACGCCGCCAGGCGCACCATGCGAAAAAGGCTGCCGCAATCCTGCAACAGCCTTTTCTTTCCTTTACGCCGCCATGCAGTCTCAGGCTCTGCCGGCAGCCCCTTACATTACTCTTCCCTCTCTTCTTCTAATGCTTCTTCGTATTTTTCAAGGATAATACGCTGTATACGATCTCTCGTCCCAGAATTGATTGGATGAGCAATGTCACGATACTCTCCATCCAAAGCCTTTTTGCTCGGCATGGCGATGAAAAGTCCCTTTTCACCTTCGATGACCTTAATATCATGTACAACAAACTCTTCATCCATCGTAATGGATACCACCGCTTTAAGTTTGCCCTCCTTAGCCACCTTTCGCACGCGTACATCTGTGATCTGCATTCTTTTACTTGCCCCTTTCTTCCTAACCGACGCACTATAGTGCATACCTTTCGTTCTTTTCCACGACTACTTTCACACCATTCTCCCCAACATGACGTGTATTCGCCCTGATCGTATCCCGGCTCTCGACGATGCAGTTCTCAATATACGTATTATCTCCGAGATAAACGTCGTTCAGGATAATCGAGTTCTTGATCACACAATTATTCCCCACGAATGTCTTCTTGAAAAGGATCGAATTCTCTACCGTACCATTGATAATACTTCCGCTTGCTACAAGGCTGTTCTTGACTATGGCTCCAGGATTATACTTTGCCGGCGGCAGGTCGCTGACCTTGGAATAGATCTCCGGATGTTCTTTGAAGAAATAATTCCGCACCTCAGGCTTAAGAAAATCCATATTCGTCCGGTAGTAGGCGTCTACTGTTGATATGTTGCTCCAGTAATCTTTTATCTCATAACCGTACATTCTTTTCAAATTCTTATATCTGATCAGAATATCAGTTACAAAATCATGTCTTTCCTCTTCCGCGCAATGCTCGATCAAGTCGATCAGAAGCCTCCTTCTGATAATATAGATTCCGGTTGAGATAGTGCTTGAAGTAGCGAGCATCGGCTTCTCTTCGAAATCCTCGATCCGCATTGCCTCATCCATCTTCAGGAGCCCGAACCTGCTGGCGTCCTCACCGTCGTCCAGTTTCTTACAAACTACCGTAACATCCGCCTTCTTCTCGATATGGTATTCTAATACCTTATTATAATCCATCTTATATACGGCGTCTCCGGATGTAATGATCACATATGGTTCATGGCACCTCCGGAGGAAATCCAGATTCTGATAGATCGCGTCCGCCGTTCCTCTGTACCAATATCCGTTGTCCGCCGTGATCGTCGGGGTAAATACATATAATCCCCCTTGTTTCCTTCCAAAATCCCACCACTTAGACGAGTTCAGGTGCTCGTTCAGGGAGCGTGCATTATACTGCGTCAGCACCGCCACCTTCTGAATATGTGAATTCGACATATTACTCAGCGCAAAATCTATCGCTCTGTAGCTTCCCGCAACCGGCATAGCGGCAATCGCCCGCCTATGAGTCAGTTCCCGCATCTTATGACTGTTCCCGCCTGCTAAAATAATACCTACTGCTCTCATACTCGTTCACCTGCCTTTATCAATGTCTCTCCGCTCTCCAGTACGCCGTTCGGGTAGTCCTCCTTAACTGTGAATCCGCTGACCGCAGTATTCTTGCCGACCTGTACTCCGGACGGGATCACGGAATTCTCGCCGACCGTCACCAGTCCGAAGGAGTAGACTGCCGGTTTCAGCTTATTCGGTATATCGCTGCCGATCCCGAACGTCACGTTGCTGCCGATCTCGCAGTTCTCGGCAATGATCGACTTATCGATCACACATCCGCTTCCGATCGTAACATCTTTCATGATGATGGAATCCCGTACCACCGTCCCCTCGCCTATGGTCACGCCGGAGCCGATGACACTGTTGCGCACCTCGCCGTACACCTCCGAACCGTTGCCGATAATGCTCCTGTCAACGACTGCCTGTCCGGAAATATACTGCGGCGGCAGGATCCCGCTGTTCGTATAGATCTTCCAGTATTCCTCATAGAGATTGAATTCCGGAATAATATCAATTAATTCCATATTCGCTTCCCAGTAGGATCCAAGCGTTCCTACGTCCTTCCAATATCCGTTGTATTCATAAGCGAATAACCGCTGCCCCCTCTCATGGCAGTATGGAATGATATGTTTGCCGAAGTCACATCCCGGCACATGCTCCAGTGCGATCAACGCCTCCTTGAGCACCTTCCAGCTAAAAATGTAGATTCCCATAGAGGCAAGATTGCTCTTTGGCTCTGGCGGCTTCTCCTGGAACTCCGATATCTTACCGTCGCTGTCTGTCACGACGATACCGAATCTGCTCGCTTCTTCCTTCGGAACCGGCATCGCCGCAATAGTGACATCCGCCTGGTTCTCCTTATGGTAATCAAGCATCACCTCATAATCCATCTTATAGATATGATCTCCGGATAAGATCAGCACATATTCCGGATCAAACGTCTCCATATAATCCAGATTCTGGTAGATAGCGTTCGCCGTTCCCGTATACCATTCGCTGCTATGGCTCTTCTCATACGGCGGAAGGATCGTAACTCCTCCGAAATTGCGGTCCAGATCCCACGGGATGCCGATCCCGATATGCGTATTCAGCCGCAGCGGCTGATACTGGGTCAGGACGCCGACCGTATCAATCCCTGAATTAATGCAGTTGCTGAGCGGAAAGTCTATAATCCTGTATTTGCCTCCAAAAGCAACAGCTGGCTTGGCCACTTTTGCTGTAAGAACGCCTAATCTGCTTCCCTGACCTCCGGCAAGCAGCATTGCTATCATTTCTTTTTTTCTCATGTCATCACCCTTTCCAAGTAAATCTATTCTTATTATACCACAAATTTTTCATATAGTGAACAATATTTACAAAATAATTAAATTTTCCGCCAACATTTTATTGAAATATAACAAAAAATTTCAGCTTGGTTTTTTGCTCATATATGTATATAATAATATGAAAAGACTACTATTATTATGACTATTTTTTAAGGAAGGTATCTTATGTATAAAATCAACTTCGAACAACCTGTACATGTCCATTTTATCGGGATCGGCGGCATCAGCATGAGCGGTCTCGCCGAGATCCTGTTAAAAGAGGATTTCCGCGTTTCCGGCTCTGACAACAAAGAGTCTGCGCTGACCGAACATCTCGCGTCGCTTGGCGCCTCCATATTCTACGGGCAGAAGGCATCTAATATTATTCCCGGGATCGACGTCGTGGTATACACGGCGGCAATCCGCGAAGACAACGAAGAATACCGGGAGGCTAAGAAGCAAGGCCTTCCTATGCTAAGCCGCGCCGAACTCCTCGGCCAGCTTATGACTAATTACAACACTCCGGTTGCGGTAGCCGGCACTCACGGCAAGACAACTACGACCTCTATGCTGTCACATATCCTGCTGGCAGGAAAGAAGGACCCGACGATCTCTGTCGGCGGTATCCTCAAGGCCATCGGCGGCAACATCCGTGTCGGCGGATCGGAGGTATTCGTTACAGAAGCCTGTGAATATACCAACAGCTTCCTCCATTTCTTTCCTAAGGTCGGCATTATCCTGAATATCGACGCAGATCATCTGGACTTCTTCAAGGATCTCGACGACATCCGCAGCTCCTTTAGACGGTTCGCCGCCCTTCTCCCGGAAGACGGAGCCCTGATCATCAACGGAGCTATTCCGAATCTTTCCGAGATCACAGCGGGGCTTAGCTGCCGCGTCATAACCTATGGGAATGACCGTTCATTCCAGTACAGCTCTTCCGATATCTCGCATAACGAGAAGGGCGAAGCTTCCTTCGATCTGTATCGTGAAGGAGAATACGCTGAACGTATCCTTCTCTCCGTCAACGGAGATCACAACGTATCCAACGCACTGGCGGCGATCGCAGCAGCCGAACTGCTGGGTGTTTCCCCGGAAGCCGTCAGGGAAGGCCTTAAGGATTTTCACGGGACAGACCGGCGTTTTGAATACAAGGGCGATATGAACGGTGTCACCGTCATTGACGATTATGCGCACCATCCAACAGAGATCAGGGCTTCTCTGGCAGCCGCCCACGATTACCCTCACAGGGAGATCTGGTGCATCTTCCAGCCTCATACATATACCCGGACCAAAGCGCTTTTCCAGGAATTTGCCGACGCCCTTACAGCCGCCGACCATATCATCCTGGCCGATATCTATGCGGCGCGTGAGACGGACACACTGGGAATCTCCTCTGCCGATCTTGCAGCCGCATTAAAAGACAAGGGCTGCGACGTATATTACTATCCAACCTTCCGGGAGATCGAGGATTTCTGTATGGAAAATTGCCAAAAAGGGGACTTGTTGATAACTATGGGCGCCGGAGACGTTGTAAATATTGGAGAAGAGCTTTTGAAGCGCTAGTTATCCACATTTTCCACATATTTTTATCCACAAAAAACATGGATTTTGACTCAAAAATTCCTTTTTTGCCCGACCTTCTGGTGCTATAATATCTCTACGGGAAACCAACTGCAAAAAGGAGGTCTGGCGTAAGTATTATGACGAAATTAACCCTGACTAATTACGCACAGGGGAATACCACTGTGCTTGAAAATGAATTTATAGACCGTTATATGGCTTCGGCTAACGGTGAATATGTAAAAGTATATCTGCTTCTTCTGCGCCATATGAACAGGCCGGACGGAGTCCCGTCGGTTTCCGATATGGCCGATATCCTGGAATGCACGGAGAAGGATATCCGCCGGGCATTAAAATATTGGAAGAGCAAGGATCTTCTGGATTACCATGAGAAGTCAGAGGCAGAGAGGACTCCTGATTCTCCTCGGTATAGGCCGCCTGCCGGCACAGGCAGCAGGCGTTCTGATACTTTGGACGAGCCGGATTCCGCAGCTCTTACCGCCCGGGTCCCTGAAGAGGGGATCGCAGCTTCTTCGGCTCAGACGGCTGTTCCGTCTTCCGAAATCCCGCCGGAGGCGGACGCGCCGCCGGCCTTTGTGCCGAACATCCAGCAATACCGAGAACGCAAGGAATTCAAGGAACTGCTCTTTGTCGCGGAACAATATCTGGGTAAGACTCTTTCATCCGCAGATATTGACACGATCACCTACTTTTATGACACGCTTCATATGTCGGCCGAACTCATCGAATATCTGATCGAATATTGTGTCGAGAACGGTCATAAGAGCATGCACTATATCCAGAAGGTCGCCCTGTCTTGGAACGACCAGAAGCTTACGACAGTATCCGCCGCCAAGGCAAGCACCGTCATGTATAACAAGAACTGCTATTCCGTGCTGAACGCATACGGAATAAAGGGACGTGCCCCTGCTGCTGCCGAGACCGCTTATATTAAGAAATGGAACGACGAATACGGATTTTCTCTGGAGATCATCCTGGAAGCCTGTAACCGGACGATGAATACCATTCATCAGCCGAATTTTGAATATACCGATACCATCCTTAAGAACTGGTCAAAAAAGCAAGTCCGCTGCCGTAAGGATATTGACACGCTGGACGCCGATTTCCAGAAGGAGAAGGAACGCCGGAAGAAGCCGGCCGTGAAACCGGCGCTCGACATTAAGAACAACAAATTCAATAACTTCACCGGCCGCTCTTACGATATGGATTCACTGGAACGAAGACTGGTCCAGCAATAAGCGTTTGCCGGCATAACGCACCCCCGGCAATACACTATTTATAAGGAGAGACTTCCGACGATGGCACTTACCAATTCACAATATGACCAGATAATGCACGTCTACGAACAGCGGCGGCTGGACAATGAATACCGGCTCAGGGAGCGGTTTCAGAAGGCATATTCCCTGATTCCCGAGCTCGAAGAGCTGGATCATTCCATCTCTTCTCTGAGCGTCCAAAAGGCGCACCGGCTTCTGGACGGCGATGACCAGGCTCTAACTTCGCTCAAAGAAGAGCTGCACTCTCTGATCCGCAGCAAGCGGCTGCTTCTGACTTCCCGCGGGCTGCCTGCCGATTACCTGGAGCTTCACTACACCTGCCCGGATTGCCGGGATACCGGATACATCGGCGATCAGCAATGCCATTGCCTTAAGAGATCGGTGATCGGTCTTCTATATGAACAATCCAATCTGCAGAAGATCCTGGATCAGGAGAATTTCTCAACCTGCTCGCTGGAATACTATTCCCGCAGCCATATTGACCCCAAGACCGGACGTTCTTCTCTGGAAGCCATTCAGACGGCGTTAAAAGTATGCCATAACTTTATAGATACATTTTCCGATGAATTTCATAACATCCTGCTGTATGGGGACACCGGCGTAGGCAAGACGTTTCTGTCGCACTGTATCGCCAAGGAACTGATCGACACATCCTATTCCGTGATCTACTTTACAGCTGCTCAGTTATTTGATATATTTGCCCAGAACAGATTCGGCAGAAGAGACGAGCAGAACCCGGATATGCAGGGACATATCTATGACTGCGATCTTTTGATCATTGACGATCTCGGAACAGAGCTTCCGAATTCTTTTACCGTATCGCAGCTTTTCACCTGCCTGAACGAACGGATTCTGAGACAAAAACCAACCATAATATCTACCAATCTCGCATTGGATGATATACAAGCCATCTATTCGGAGCGGACGTTTTCCCGAATCAGCAGTAACTATACGATTCTCCGCCTGACGGGCGACGACATCCGCATCCAGAAAAAACTATTAAACCTGGGAGGTACCAATGATGCTACGCCGCAATGACCGTATTCTTGAAAACATACCGATAGGAGCTTTGGGGATCATCGCTCTTAACGGCTGCGAAGAGATGGGCAGCAAAGTAAACGATTATATTGTTAAATGGCGCAGAGACGAAGGACACGCTTATAAGGACGACGTTGTTTACAACGGTTATGAACGGGACACTTACCTGATCGACGCGAAAGTACCCCGCTTTGGCTCTGGGGAAGCCAAAGGAATCATCAACGAATCCGTCCGCGGAAAGGACATCTATCTCATGATAGATGTCTGTAACTACAGTCTGACTTATTCTCTGACCGGACATATCAACCATATGTCCCCTGACGACCACTATCAGAATTTGAAACGTGTGATCGCCGCTATCGGAGGCAAAGCAAGACGTATCAATGTAATAATGCCGTTCCTGTATGAGAGCCGCCAGCACAAGAGAAGCAGCCGCGAATCTCTGGACTGCGCGCTTGCTCTTCAGGAGTTGGTCCGCATGGGCGTGGACAATATCATCACCTTCGATGCACACGACCCTCGTGTACAGAACGCAATCCCGCTGAACGGGTTCGAAACCGTAAGGCCGACTTATCAGTTTATCAAAGGGCTTCTCCGCCGCTTTGACGATCTCAAGATCGACAGTGAACACATGATGGCGATCAGCCCGGACGAAGGGGCGACCGGACGCGCCGTTTACCTTGCCAATGTACTGAATCTGGATATGGGAATGTTCTACAAAAGGCGTGATTACACGAAGATCGTTGACGGACGCAACCCGATCGTTGCTCACGAATTCCTGGGCTCTTCCGTGGAAGACAAGGATGTCATCATACTGGACGATATGATCTCCTCAGGAGACAGTATACTGGATGTCGCACGCCAGCTCAAGCAGCGCAGGGCAAGACGGATCTTCGCTGCCGCAACCTTCGGGTTATTCACGAACGGACTCGACAAATTCGACAAAGCCTATGAGGAAGGCATCCTGGACGCCGTGCTTACGACCAATCTGATCTATCAGACGCCGGAGCTTCTCGAACGGCCTTACTATATCAACTGTGATATGAGCAAATATATCGCACTCATGATCGACACCCTGAACCACGACGGATCGATCAGCAGCATCCTGAATCCTGTAGACCGGATCCACCACGTTGTAAACAAATATAAAAAAGGAGAGACAGTCTGATGACTGTCCCTCCCCGTATAACAGCGCAGCTTGTCTGAACTGTTACATATCCATTCAGATGCGGTTCTGTTATAACCTCTCTATATGGCAGCTTATTTCAAGTTCCTTAAGCACCTGTTCTTCTCTCTTCTGACAGGTAAATATAATCACCTGCTTCCTGTGTTTCGCAAGCCACTTCAAGGTATTCCCAAGCCGCACATCATCATAATAAGCAAACGTATCGTCCAATATCACCGGATATTCTTCCTCTCTCAGTACATCGCTGGCCGCCATGCGCAGTGCAAAATAAATCTGCTCCACCGTCCCACGGCTTAACTGTTCAAGAGGAATTCTCCTGCCCTCCTTAAAGACGCTCATGTGAAGCTTCTCCTCTATCAAAAGCCTGGTGTATCTGCCTTCCGTGATCTCTGCAAGAATCCCAGAAGCCGCGCCGTTCAGACGATTCTCCAGCTGTCTCTGCAGCTCTCCGGACAGCTCGTTCAACCGGTCTTCAGCCAGACGGATCGCCATCCTTCTCTTGTCAAATTCCCGGAAGTCCTCGCTGACCTCATCCAACTCGTCTAACTGCTCCCTGAGATTATCATACTGGGTCTGCTTATCCTTAAGCTCTTCGCTCACATGCGCATACTCCCACCTAAGCCTCTTAAGCGGTATCTTCTCCTCCTCCGGGGTAATCTCCTCCAGAATGATCTCAGGAAGAGTCTTCTCCTGCTGCTTGCCGACCTTCATCCGGTTCCACACATATACGCCGCAGGCCAGGAAGATAATGATAGAGACCAGATAATTCCACGGCCTTGCGATCAGCATAAACGCCAGAACGATGATCACCGCGAACAAGATCAGCTCCACCGGATGAATCCGCCATTTTTCCGGCCTCAGTTCATCGATCATCCGCTTGTTCTCGATACTCTCCGGCGCTTCATATATTTCCTTCTCCTGCCGGTGCTTTAATTCCTCCGCAATGCGTCCGCACTCCTCTTCCAGATGATGTACGTCTCTCCAGACATAGGACGCTTCCTGCTCAATACGCTCGCGCTTCGCCTGTTTCCTGACAAGGGACTCCTTCACTTCCCGCTCCAGAGCCTTCTTCTTCCCTCGCAGGCACTCCAATGTCTGCGCAAGATCGATCTCATTATTTCCCGTTGCATAATAATTCGTCGCGTAATTCTTGAATTCTGAGACAAGCGCCTGCCCGGTCTCCGCCTTCATCTGTCCGATGGAGATCGTATTATCATAACTCCCCGCATTAAGCCCGCCAAGCAGCATCTCCAGGTCGCCGTCCGCAACCGATAGCTGCTCTCCGTCATCATCACAGACCAGGTCTGCCTTCTTCGTATATTTGTCAAAATTCCTCTCTATCCGAAATGTCTTCCCTCCGCTCTCAAACTTTAACGCGCCGGAATAATAATTCGGATTCTCCCACGGTTCATAGATGCTGAATGTATCATGGACAGACGCCCTTCCGCGCCCTCTCTCCATTCCGTACAGCATCCCCCTGATAAATGTATGGAGAGTAGATTTGCCGGACTCGTTTTCTCCGTACAGGATGTTGATCCCGTCCTTCATCCGTATGCATCTGTCAGTAAATCTGCCAAAATTATTTAGTTTCAATTCCTGAATCTTCATATACTTCTTCTAGTCTCCATCAACGCCTGAACGCCCTCACATAGCGCCAGGTACTCCACGCTGTCTTCATCATAATCCATCAGGCTCTCGATAAATCTTCCCAGAAGGTCTCCGCGGTTCTGCCCCAGAAGCCTCGCAAAATCATACGCCGGCTTCGTCTCGTCTATCAGGTCCGTAATATTGCCGTAAGGGTCCATATCCTCCAGGTCAAACAGAATGTCGGGATCATGGAAGCCCTTCACCGTCACCCGGTATATATTCCGGGTTCCCAATTCCCGGATCCTGCTCCTGATGCATTCCTTCAGCGCGTGGCTCGTCATCCTCCTTTCCGCTGTGATCTCCAGATGAACATACTCTCTTGAAGCACATGGAACAAACTGCATCCGGCAGCCTTCACCGGTAAGTTCACCCAGAATATAGCCATGCTTTCCCGTATCGTTCTTATCGACCGGTTCCAACGCCCCGGAATACGCTGTGCGGCTGTTATATACCTTCCCGTACTCCGGCCGTTTCCATCGGTTCTCTGCCAAAACCTGCGGCTTATGGATATGCCCCAACGCGACATAATCATATCCAAGCCCGATAAGCTTCTCCCTGCATATGGGAATATGCTTCTCATCGCCGCCATGGGCAAGCAGTATCTCATACTTCTGCCGTCCCTGCGGCGCTGCACCGTCATATCTTCTTTCCGCCGTCTCCTTCGCATGATAGCTCAGGCCGTACACCGCCGCAGACAGGCCGGGAAGCTCCACACAGGCAAGCTCCCCGCTCAATATCATATGTACATTCTCCGCCCATTCAAAGGTCCGGTAGAAAGAGTCCCTCTTCAGATGGTCATGGTTCCCGGCAATCAGAACCACCTGCGTATTCTTAAGCGCCTCAAAAAGGGAATTCACCTCTTTTAACTCTCTTAGAAGCGGCTGCCTGTGGAACAGATCGCCTGCGATCAGCAAGAGCTCTGCTTTTTCTTCATTGCAGACCTCCGTCACCCTTGCCAGACTGTTCCAGATCTCCTTTTCCCTCTTTGCGCTGTATGCGCTTCCTGCGTCCGGTCTTGCCCCCAAATGCACGTCTGCGATATGTACGAACTTCATCTGCTGTCCCTTCTTCCTTCTCCGTCTTCAATGGCAGGTCCACGATAAACTGTGTCTTGATGTCGTCGCTCTTGGCATGAATCATCCCGCCATGCAGTCCTACAATCTCTTTTGCAATTGCAAGCCCCAGCCCCGCGCCTCCGGTTCCGCTGGATCTGGAACCGTCCACCCGGTAAAACTTCTCAAAAATCGTCTGGAGCATCGTTCCCGGTATCTTATCCCCCTGATTCACGAATATGATCTCAACATACCGCTCCTTCATCCGGGCTTCTATCCGAATCTTAGTATCCTCATAGCAGTATGCGATCGCATTCCTCAATATATTGTCAAATACTCTGGCAAGCTTATCCGGGTCTCCGTATACTACCAGATTCTCTTCCACATAAACTTCACAGGCAAGGTGCTTCTCCTGAAGGACTCCGTACAGCTCATCCGCCAACTGCTCCAGCATAAAGGACAGATTGATCTCTACCGCCTCCAGTTCAATATCCTGGAAATTATAACGGGTAATATCGAAAAATTCATTGATCAGCTCTCCAAGACGGATCGATTTCTCTAACGCGATATGCGTATACTTGATCCGGTCCTCCTCCGGCATCTCTGTATGCGTGTCCAGCATACTCAGATAGGCAACGATGGATGTCAGCGGCGTCTTCAGGTCATGCGCCAGAAAAAGAACTAAGTCGCTCTTCTTCTTCTCGCCTTCTTCTGCGTCCAACTCCTGACGCTTCAGCGTCGCCTTGATCTCATTCAACCGGATCTCAATCGGTTTCAGTTCCGTGATCAGATGGATCGGATCGGTAGATTCCGCCAGAATATTCTCGATCCCATCCCCGATCTGATCTACATACTTCATCATCTTAGACAGCGCCACATAGTAAAACAGCGCAAAGAGAAGCAAAAACCCGACAATAATGAAGAATGTCTTGTTATTGCCGATCAGCTTCCAGTACAGGCTTATAGCTGACTTCTCCTTCATATTCAGAGACATCATGAATTCTACAAACATCTCCGCAAAACTGTCGTTGTAAATGCCGTCGATCACATAGTTGAGAATGAATCCTCCGACCAGGACCGTCAGCGCGGTTACCAGGACCGTCTGGAGCAATATGCTGAACTTTAGCTTACGATAGTTATTCTTCAATCTTGTACCCTACTCCCCATACCGTCTTGATAAAGTCTGATTTGCCGGTGGGCCCGCTCATCTTCTCCCTGAGATGCCGGATATGCACCATCACCGTATTGTTACTGTTTTTATAATATTTCTCATTCCATACTTTTTCAAATAATTCCTCAGAACTGATCACCTTGCCCCTGTTCTCGCACAGAAGCCAGAGAATATCGAATTCTATGGGCGTAAGCGTAAGAGGCACCTCGTTATACACACATTCATGGGAGGTACGGTTCAGCAGAAGTCCGCCGAAATCAATAATGTCTCCCTCTTCCTTCACACCGTCATTATACTGGGTATATCTGCGTATCTGCGCCTTCACCCGTGCAACCAGCTCCAACGGGTTGAAGGGCTTCGGAATGTAATCGTCCGCCCCCAGCGTAAGCCCCGTGATCTTATCCATATATTCCGTCTTAGCCGTCAGCATAATAACCGGAAATGTGTATTTCTCGCGGATGATCTTCAAAAGCTGAAAACCGTCGATATCCGGAAGCATGATATCCAGGATCGCCAGATCGATCTTCTTGCTCCTTATGCAGCTAAGCGCTTCCTCTCCCGTATAGAACTTGAACACACTGTACTGATCGTTCTGCAGATATAATTCTATAACGTCCGCAATCTCTCTTTCATCGTCTACAACTAAAATATTCATACGCTTCTTAATCCTTACAGTTCACAATTATTAACGGTTCTCGGGAATGGGATCACGTCCCGGATGTTGCTCATTCCGGTCAGATACATCACACATCTCTCGAATCCAAGACCGAATCCGGAATGTCTTGTAGAACCGTACTTGCGAAGATCCAGATAGAACTTGTAATCTTCCTCCTTAAGCCCCATCTCCTTCATCCTAGTGAGCAGCTTATCGTAATCATCTTCCCTCTGGCTGCCGCCGATGATCTCGCCGATCCCCGGAACTAGGCAATCCACTGCCGCCACTGTCCTTCCGTCTTCATTCTGCTTCATGTAAAACGCCTTGATATCCTTGGGGTAGTCCGTCACAAATACCGGACGCTTGTACACCTCCTCGGTCAGATATCTCTCATGCTCCGTCTGCAGGTCCGCGCCCCATGAAACCTTGTATTCAAACTTGTCATTATTCTTCTCTAAGATCTCGATCGCCTCCGTATATGTCACCCTGGCAAAATCTGAGGACGCAACATGGCGAAGCCTTTCAAGCAGCCCCTTATCTACAAATGAATTGAAGAAATTCATCTCCTCCGGCGCTTCCTCAAGAACATAGTTGATCACGTATTTTAACATGGCTTCCGCCAGCATCATATTATCATCCAGATCCGCGAATGCCATCTCCGGCTCGATCATCCAGAACTCCGCCGCATGCCTTGTGGTGTTGGAATTCTCCGCACGGAAGGTCGGCCCGAATGTATAGATATTACGGAATGCCTGCGCATACGTCTCTCCGTTCAGCTGACCGCTCACGGTAAGGCTTGTCTCCTTCCCGAAGAAATCCTGGCTGTAATCCACGCCGCCGTCCTCCCTCTTCGGAAGCTCCTCCATATCCAGCGTGGTCACCCGGAACATCTCCCCGGCGCCTTCACAGTCGCTTCCCGTGATCAGCGGCGTATGCACATAGACAAATCCTCTCTCCTGAAAGAACTTATGAAGCGCGTAAGCCGTCAGCGAGCGCACCCTGAATACTGCCTGAAATGTGTTCGTCCTCGGCCTAAGATGTGAGATCGTCCGAAGATATTCGAAGCTGTGCCTCTTCTTCTGCAGCGGATAATCCGGCGCAGACGCTCCTTCCACCTCCACGGTATCGGCCTGGATCTCAAAAGGCTGCTTCGCCTGCGGCGTCGCAACAAGCGTTCCCGTCACGATCACCGCCGCGCCTACATTCAGCTTGGAGATCTCTGCAAAATTATCCATCTTGTCGTGGTATACGATCTGCAGCGCTTCAAAAAATGTCCCGTCATTCAGCACGATAAATCCAAATGTCTTGGAATCCCTGATGCTGCGCACCCAGCCTCCTACCGTAACCTTCTGATCCAAATACTGCTCTTTGCTCTTGTATAACTCCTTGATCGTCATCAATTCCATATTTTTTACTCCTTTTTCAATATATTTCTTTTCCAGATATAATGCACTCTCTTATGCGAATGCAGGATTCCTTGGCCCGCAAAAGACCGTTCCATACGGCCCGCGGCCTGCACATGTACCCTATTATAACACAATGCAGATATTTTTTAAAGGCAGAGGTTAAGTTCACGTGTCAGTCACGTGTCAGTGAAAGCTCCTCAAACTCTGTTTGACTGAAAGCTTGATTTTTTCTATATTCCATGTTATACTTTCAATCGTTGCAAAGCCCGCAAAACCAAGGTCTTATTGGGCTTGCCGCCGATTTCCGGCGTTAAATGAGTCGTGTGTTCGAGACCTTCCACACGTAAAACAAAACTAAAGGAGACAAAACAATGAACAAATCAAACACAGCTTTTCTAAGCCAGGCAGCTATGATCGCTGCCGTCTATGTGGTGCTCACTTATGTATTCGCACCATTTTCTTTTGGAGAGATACAGGTTAGGATTGCCGAAGCGCTTACCATCCTGCCGGTCTTTACCCCCGCCGCCGTCCCCGGTCTTTTTATCGGATGCCTGATCGGCAATATATTAGGCGGTGCAATACTCCCTGATATTATCTTTGGAAGCATTGCTACTCTGCTCGGAGCCCTCTTCACTTACAAACTGTTCGGAAACCGTCCGCTGTTGGCGCCGCTTCCGCCTATCATTGCCAATACGCTTATCGTACCTCTTGTACTGCGCTTTGGATACGGTGTGGCTCTCCCGATTCCGTTCATGATGCTTACGGTAGGGATCGGCGAAGTCCTGTCCTGCGGCGTACTTGGGTTAGCGCTGTATTACGCACTGAAAAAATATAAAAATATCGTCTTTCTTCCGGCCAAAAATTGATGCAGCGTGCCGGCCTTCTTGAAAGTGATGCAGTCATAGGATGAAATCATAGATAGAAGAATCATAGACAGAAAAAACATAGCTATAAAGACATAGACTAAAAAGGGGTTACCGGAATTATCTGATAAGATTATTTCCCGGCATCCCCTTTTTAGTTCGTCTAAATATTTTACTTCCCTTTAGGAAAAGTGTTCCCATTGCTTAAAACTTGAATTAAAATGCATATTTATACGTGGAATTATTGAATCTGCATTTACCTAAACGTTCTTCAAACTGGAATTTATCTATTCATCAGTTCAAGCGTTTTTTCAAATGAAATACATTCAGCGTATCTTCCATTCCACATGAACTCATTGTAATATCTATAAGATTTTTCCGCTGTCATATACGCATTATCAAACGTACTGTTTGTATTTGCTGGAACCATCATTTTAAGCCCATGCTCAAAACCACATTTCACTGTTGCATCTATGCAGTAATCTGTTTGCAGCCCTACAATAATAATTGTATCTTCGTCTTTTTCATGTAGGTAATCCAACAACCCTGTATCTCTAAAAGCACTGTTTACATTTTTATCAAAAACTCGCTCATTTGGCATTGGCTGAAATTCTTCGTATATTTCATAGCCTAATGCGCCTTTAGTTAATTTCTGCCCAACACCATCATCATGTCTAACATAAATAACTTCTATATCGTTATTGCGTGCTTCTTTGATTAGTGCTTTAATACGATATACAAAAGTTTGAAATTTATATAAGTCATTATTCATAATTGAATTTTGAGTATCAACAACCAGCAATATCATTCTATTACCTCCACAAATTCCGATTTTTATCTCTGCTCCGTTCCCCGCAAACTCTCATTTCCATTTGCCTGTCTATCAGCAAAATATCTATTTTCTGGAAAACAGAATTTCTCCCACTCCCCCGGCTCTCCCAAAGTTTCCATCTGCCACAAAAACATTGATCCTCTCCATATCGCTGCTCCTGTCCTTAAACGCCGGAAAAAGAAACCCGCACTCCGGCTCCCCCGGCTCGTAATCACCGCTCACCGGGCAGACCGCACAGACTAAGAACCGATAAACCTCTTCCGACTCCCACAGGCTTTCCTTATCACTTGCTTTTAGCGGAACGTCATAGCTGCCATGAAAAAAGTAAATGGCATAGCTTTTATTTGTCCGGTACCTCTGCCCAAATTCCTCATAAAATGTATCCAGCATTGCGTCATTTTTCAGCCCGCACTCATTTAATGCCATGAGCAGCTGCCAGATGCTCCCTGACCTCCGATCCGCCTCACTGAAAACATATTCCTTAAGCTGCACATTTGTATCGGAAAAGGGAATGGCCTTTGCAATATCAAGGTTTGCCTGCTGGTCTTTCTGCGACAGTTTCTGGAAATGCTTGTTGAAGGTTCCGTCCACAAATCCCTCTTCGTCCAGATATGCCCCGGCAATCCTGTCAAAGCAATTCCGTTTCAAAGTCATTCGTCTGGTCAGCTCCAGCATATCCTCACGGTTGATCTTTCCCATAAATGCTATCCCTCTGTTACATACTGCCGCACCCTAAAAGGGCATGCGGCAGTGCTTTCTTATTTTCTGCTATGGAAAATTATAGCGTATTTTCTGCCGGAGGGCAACGTCTTCTCATATTGCCTATCCGAGTATGTATCTCATTTCAGTCCTCTGCCTCTTCGGTTTCTCCCTCCTCCTTCCCATTTTCCTGATCCTCATTGATATAAGCGCCTCCGTCATAAAATTCAAGGTCCTCGCTCTCCGCATCCTCTTCCTCACGCTTTGGCTTCCATACCTTGAAATAGTAATAGCCGCCGATACTGCCAGCACACAAAAGGATAATGGTAAACAGCGCCCCCATTCCCATGCCGCCTTTTTCCGGCTCCTTCCGGGATTCTTCCTGTACCGGCTCCGTCCGGGGCTCTTCCACGATTACAGCCGGTTTTTCTTCTGCCGGTTCCTTCTCCCCTTCCTCAATAAATTCTGCAAGGTCATTTTCATCAATCAGGGAAAGCATATACACATTCTCCGAATTTCTGGAACGGTCTATGACCATGAAAAAAGTGTTCCCGTTCTTTGTCTGGACGGTAAGAAACTGCTTTGTTTCATCATCAGTGATGTCGTCTAAAAGCTGTCCGTTCCCTGCCACCGAAAAAGGCGTAATCTCTGTCTTCTCCGGCGTTTCCTCCGAAATCACAGACTCCGCCGCTGCCTCTTCTGTCTCGTCCACATAGGCATATGCTGTCATGGTTCCTGATAAAAGAATTGCCACTGCCATCACAAACAATGCCGCTAAATTCCTAACTGTTTTCTTCATTTTCCCTGTCCTCTCTTTCTGCCGGTGCTTTTTCCGGCTCCCCGATATTTTCTGCCTCTTTGGGCATACTCTCTTCCTGCCACACCGCCTCTCCGGGCTGCCTCTGCCGGACATCCACTGCCCCACTCCGAATATTTTCCAAAAAGGCAATCATTTCTCTGCTGCCTAACTTCATGGAGCGGATACTCTTTATAATCTCCGCGTCTTCCAGCTGGTTTTTCCTGATATTCAGTTCTTCCAAATGCTCCTGCCATGCGGCAATCTTGTCTTCCGTCCGTTTGATCTCATCTAAAACCCTATTTAATTTTGCGTTCATGCCACACCTCCGATCCGTGAAATATACTCCTGTTTTCCTTTAGGATATCCGCAGCCCCGCTTATGCCTGACTGCCGCGCGGCGGGACAACGTCAAGATAGGCAAATTCAAGCTGCCGCTCACATATCCCACTGCACAGATAGCCGCTCTGGAAAGGCGCACTCATGGGCGACCTCCCGTCTTCGGTCAGATAATATACCCTTGGACTCAACCAAAGCATTTCCACCCTGTTTTCCTTAAACATACGAAACCGCTCCCTGCTGTCGAAAATCCCCTGAAAATTAATCAGCATGGCAAAAGGCTTCCCGATCTCATACAGCCGCTTTAAGACCTCTCCCTTTAAGCTGTAGGGCGGGTTGCTGATGACATAATCGCAGTCCGGCACTTCTGTATGGAAAAAATCCTGCCCCGTCTGAATATGCCCGTAGGTCACACGGAAACCATTTTCAGAAAGCACTCTGACAAACGCACTCTCCGCCTTATCAAAAGGACACCATACCGCCGCCCCTGCTTTCAGGCGTTCCATGACCGGGTAGACCGCATAAGGCGGCGTGAAATATTCATCATTTTTGTGAAACTGGTACTGCAGCTGTGCCATACATTCCTCCTTTCCTTCTAAAAACAAAGGATGCCAAATTCCATCAGGCATCCTCATGTTTCGTAAAACCGCATGAGTCTTCCTTTTCCCGGAAAATCCTGCGGCTTTTATCAATCCTTTTTGTAACTTTATCAGTTATAATTGTTACTCTCATAACCGCTTTTCAACGTATCCGCCCATAGGAGAGCAGATGCCCCTGCCAGTACGGGGTGTTGATATTGGAGTATTTTATCGGGTTGCCCGCATGGATCATCATTCCATTCCCAACATAAATGCCCACATGGCTTGCACCGGAGGTGTTGTAAGTTCCCTGAAAAAATACCAGATCCCCCGGTCTTGCCTCCGAAGGGGATACCGCCGCACAGTTTCTCCGCAGCCCTTCCGCTGTCTGCCTGCCCACATCCCAACCATTTCCGCTGTTGTTGATAACCCAGCTCACAAAGCCAGAACAATCAAATCCCGTCTCCGGCGAAGCACCGCCCCATACATAAGCCATGCCTAGATATTTTTCCGCTTCCCGTATCATACGGGCAAACTGTTCATCTGATAATGCCTCCTCCGGGATTTCGTATTCGGCACTGCCAGCATTATCAACGGGTATCCCGGTTATATCAAACAGGTAGCTCCTATTCCCATAAGTCAGGTTGTAAGCAGTATAAAGCTCCGTCTGCTCCGGTGTCAGCCTGCCTCTTGCCACCGTGTCGAACCCTTTGTTGGTCAGACAGATACACAGCACATGCCATTCATACTCTACTTCCACATCTTCCTCTGTCTCTTCCCCTGTCAGCGGGTTCATCACTGTCCGGGTTTCCGTCCTTGTTCGCGTTTCTGTCATTTCCTCCACCGTAAGGCGGTACTGCTCCGCAAACAGTTCCGGCAGGATATCCCTTAACAGATCATAAGTAAATTCCTCATATATTACAGTGAGAAAAGAAATCAGCTGGTAAGGATTGTGAGCAATCTCGTCCACCTGGTAACGGTATTCGTCATAGCCCGGATGGGTAACTTCCACAGTGTTTATCTGCTCGTCCAGCGCCTCTTCCAGTTCCCTGTAGGCTTCCTCCACCGCATAGATATCTTCGTCTTCGCTGGGGTATGTAGTGCCGATAAAGGGGGAAGCTGTCCCCTGCACCATAGCGCTGCAGCTGGAAATTCCTGCAGAGAAAAATAAAAATAGCAGCAGAAGGAACACTGCAGCTATGAGCAGACCTTTTTTCTTCCGAAAAACCTCTGCCGCTATGCTTTTTGCTCTCCCTAAAAGGGTTCCCGCCTCTTTCGCCACCACTCCTGCTGTTTTTTCTCCCCGCCTTGCTTTTACATAGGCTTTTTTGATCTGCTTTTTCTGATAAAATTTCCTTGATTTTTCCCTTTTCGCTCCCGGTATTTCCTCCCCCGCCCGGCGGTTCCATTTCTGCATCCTGCGGCTGGAACCGCGTACAGACAGACGCAGCACCCGCTCTCCTATCTGTTTTGCACCATGCAGCGCTTCCTCTTCCATATCTTCCTGCTGCCTGTCCGCCCCGTCATCTGAAAGAACAGAAGAGGCAAGCCCCACAGCTTTCCACGCCGCCCTCCCTGCCAGCCGCATTCCTGCGCCGCGCACCATGCCGCCCTCTTCCCCAAAAGAAAGGCGGGAAGCTTTCTCTTTCTGTCCCTGATACAGATGCCCGCACCCACCCTTCTTTTCCGCGTCCTTTTGGGGAACCGGCAATGCCTGCCCTGCCGCAGTCCGGTTCCCTGTATGCCAGTCTTCTTCCCTGTGGACTGCATTATCCCTCCCCTCCTGCTCTTTTTTCTTCTCCTTTTCCCTCTGGGCGTAGGCATACACCTGTTTTTTCTTCCGCTCACGGGAAACATTCTGATCCAACTCTGTTCCCATATCTGCATTTTCGGAAGCCGGTGTACTATCCGCCGCAACGTCTGTTCCCGTATGGGAAGAATTTTCCTGTATCCTATCTGGAAATTTTGTCTCCCTGTGGAAATCTTCTCCCTGTACCACATTTTTCCCATTCCTGCGGTAACGTACCGCCAAAGGCTCCGGGATATATTTTTTCCTTCTCCCAGAAGGGCTGTAAGAATGATCCGCCGGAATTTGCCTGCTGCTTACTTCCCTTATTCCACCGTCCGTTTCCGGCATTTTTTCCGTATCCGAATCTGTTCCCTGCACCTTTTCCCTATAAGGTTCTGTAAGCAAAGTATCTTCGCTATAAGAATCTGCCCTCTCTCCGTCTGTCAGGTAAAGACCAGCCTGTGTACTGCCATTCTCTTCATTATCTGGTCTTTTAAAATCCGAAGAATATCCACCCTTTTGTCTTCCTCCTGCTTTCCTGTCCTTTGTTCTGCGGCTGCGCCTTTCCTGAAAATTTATGGAATCATCGGCTGTTCCCGGAAGCACCAGATCATCGACTTCCCTTCTGCTTATTCTGACAGTTTCGCCGCTCCTTAAATTCTCTTCCGTAAGCCCGTCCCTGCCCATTTTCCTTACCGTTTTATCCCTTGCCCTGTAATGTTGTCCACGCATACTTTCAGCTGCCTTCCTTTCTACCCTGTTATTCCGTTTTTTACTGACTACTGCCATGCTCCTGATACCATCCGGTCATAAATACACTCCGTTCCGGGAAAGGCGGCAGGAGAACCCCTGAAGACCACATATTTAAATATCTCCGGCTGGTCTCCACATAAGAAAGAATTTCCCTATAATAGGCACAGTTCGCTTCCCTGTAATCGGCACTCCCTGCCTCTTCCTTTCCCATAAATGCAATCTCTTCCTCTGCCAGCCGCTCCAGACCACACAGGGTAAGATGGGTTTCCAGATAGCTGTAAATTCCCATAATGTCCGCCTTTGCATTGCCGGAGCTGATGTTACTTTTAAGCAATCCAAAAAAAGTCTCCTGTTTTTTCCCGGCAAAAAGGACACCAGTTGCAAACTTTTCCCTGCTGCCCTGCATATAGTCTGCCCTATATAGAATCTCCCTGCCTGTCTTCTGTTCCTTTAAAAGACCGTCAGCCATAAAAAGAGGATGCGGTTCTATAAAAACTGCACCCTCCTTTTCTTTCACAACAAAAGAAATAAATGGTATTCCTTTTTCTTTTTCCAGAGAGAAATTTTCTACCCTGGATATATCAACCAGAGCAAATGCCATAAGCGCTTCCTCTATGGGCACCGCTGCTTTTTCTGCACAGTAACCGCTCATTTCCCTGCCCTGCCTGCTCATTCCTTTTTCCCTCTCTCCATTTCCGAAGGCTTCGTTGTCATCAACTTATACAGGCGCAGCGAACGATCAAATTTATCCTTGAAGGGGATAATTGTACTGCCATAAAAGATCAGCCCTTCCCCTTCCCCGCTGTTTGTCACATAGGAAAGCTGGTGCGGAGAAATGTTCAGCTGCTTCGCCAGTATCTGCCTGTCCCCCGCCGCCTGGTTCAACATATAGATAAAGTCCGAATTTTCAAAGATGTTCTCTATCTCCCGGCTTGCCAGCAAATCCTTGATATTCTGCGTGATTCCAGTCGGAATGCCGCCCCATTTCCTGAAACGCTTCCAAATCTCCACCGAATATGCCGCTGTCTGCTCCTCCTTCAAAAGAAGATGAAATTCGTCTATGTAATACCGTGTTGATTTATTAGAATATCTGTTTACCGTCACCCGGTTCCAGACCTGATCCTGCACAATGAGCATACCCAGCTTCTTTAACTGCTTCCCTAAATCTTTTATGTCAAAGCAGACAATCCGGTTGTCCAGCTGCACATTCGTCTGGTGGTTAAACACCTTCAGGGAACCGTTCACATAGATTTCCAGCGCAGTTGCAATCCTCTGTGCCTGCACTTCCTTCTGCTCCCGCAGACACTGGTATAAATCCCCAAGCACCGGCATATTTTCCGGCACGGGGTTCTCAAAATACTTCCGGTACACAATGGGAAGGCACCTGTCAATGACCGATTTTTCCTCCGCCTCAATCCCGTTCCTGCTCCCCATAATCAGCTCGCAAAGGGATAAAATAAAATCACTCTTTACCCCCAGCGGATTATCGTCCTCCGAATAGTCCATGTTGATGTCCATAGGATTGATATAGTCATGACTGGTGGCGGATATATGGATCACCTGCCCGCCAAGTGCATTTACAAGGGGATAATACTCCCCTTCCGGATCTCCGATGATGATGTCGTCCTGGGTGGCAAAAAAGGCATTGGTAATCTCCCTCTTTGCAGAGAAAGATTTTCCAGAGCCGGGCGTTCCCAGAATCAGACCGTTAGGATTTTTCAGCTTTTTCCGATCTACCATGATCATGTTGTTGGAGAGTGCATTCAGCCCGTAATACAACGACTCCCCCGGCATGAAAAGCTCCTGCGTAGTGAACGGTACAAAAATAGCAGTTGAAGTGGTGGTAAGCGCCCGTTGAATGGGAATTAAATTTAAGCCTAAAGGTACGCTGCTCATCAGCCCCTGCTCCTGCATATAGTCCAGCCGCCGCAGGGAACAGTTGTACTTCTGTGCGATTCCGGCAGTCTGGAAAATCCCGTTGTCCAGCTCCTGTTTCGCCTTTGCAGTATTCATAAAAAGGGCAGTCACAAGAAAAAGCCGCTCATTCCTCTGCTGCAGATCTTCTAAAAGCCGCTTTGCCTCCCCTCCGTAAGTATTCAAATCAGAAGGAATGATATCCATATCATAACCACTCCGCACCGCCTTTTTCTGCTCTTCCAGCTTCATTCGGTCAATATCCGTCACCTTCCCCTTTACCGTTTTAATGGCTTTCAGCTGATCTAAGGATTGGATATGCAGATTTACCACAAGGTTCCTGTCCATATCAAGGAACTCCGCAAGCATACGGTCCGTCAGCTCCGGCGCAAGTATCTGTAAGTAGGACACCGCACCAAGAGTGCTGCCCATCTGGAAATCCTTCCCACTCCTGAACACAAAGCTGGGCGGCGCAACAAAATCCTTTGTTCCCATGCCGGAGCGCAGCACCTGATTATAGGAAAACCGAAAAGGCTCATTTTCCTCCTGATTGAAAGTCTCATATAAAATCTGCAGCCGCTCCTCCCCGCTTAAAGGGTATGCCTGCACGCCAAGAACCTTGAAATTATTCAGGATATCCGCCTCAATCCTCTCCAGCCTTGGCTTTGCCTCCCGGATATTCTCCGCTCCGATGCCAAAAGTGATGTATTTCGTCCGCACCAGCCCGTTATTTCCCTTGGCAAGCTGGTTTTTTAACATCTGTGCATACTCCATACGCACATCATCAAAGGCATCGTTCTGGGGCATGATCCTGATCACGGACTCATACTCCTCCATGCTGCTCCTGCGGTTGATGAAAGAAAGCTGGAAATGGATAGTACTGTCAAAGTAATTGAGAAAATCGCACCAGTTCTCAAAAATCGCATTCTTGTCCTCATTCTGTGCTAACTGGTAGTTGATGTCATAAAAGCGGATGGTCTTGGAATAATATTTATCCTGCACCCGACAAATCCCGTCCTTTGCCATTTCCCGGTAAGGGATGGACTGCTGGGCGGAGATGCGCTTCTCCTTCCTCTTTTTCTTTTCCGCCTCCTGCCCGTATCCGTTCCTGCCGCTTTTGCTGCTGCCCCTGACCGTGCTGTTATCTCCGGTATCCGCAGGGATTTTACTTTTGTTTCTGCCTTTTGTTCCCATTTTTCCGTCCCCCTTTCCCTGATTTTAAATGTAGTAATTCTTCTCCCGTTTCATACAAATTTTCCACCTCATATCTCCGAATAGCCGGGCGCAGCAGCTTTACCCTGACCATATTCATCAGTATCTTTTCAAAGGGAAGCCCGTCCTTCTCATACATGGCAAAGAAAAATGCCGGAAGCATGATAATCACCATGCCCGTCGCCGCATTGCTTGTCCCGATATGCCCTTTGGTGAAAAAATAAAAAGGCAGCCCCAGAGCCGCCGCAATCCCAAGGCATACCACCTGTCTTTTCGTCAGGTTGAACATGACCTTGCTCTTTACTTTTGTCAGATCCTTCGGCACACTCACATATGCCATTCCCATACCCGCGGCAGAAATCTCTCCGGCAGGGGAACGCCCTTTTCCGCCGCTTATCCTTTCTTTTCATTTCCCCTTAATGCGCCCCGAAAATGGCTTTTGACAATCCTCCTGTCTTTGTCAGTCCGAAACACAGCACCACCGTATATGCTGCCACCCCGAACAGGGCGGAGTGCATATCCCCCGATATCTGGATAGAGGATACCAGCACGCTGTAGATACCTACGCATATCATCATAAAAAATCCCTGGAACCCGAGGGCAAAAAGCCCCCGGAAGTAGTTGTTCCCCACCTGCCCCCATTCCCTGTTGGACAGGGTGGCAAAAGGGATCGGTGCAACTGATGTATAGAGATAAATTTCAATCATTCTGACAAACAGAATGACGGTAATAATTACTGACATAATCTTCATGCCAAGGCTTACCAACATGGTCTCAAGGGCAAGCACTGCCAGCTCCCCAATCCCCATAGACGACATGGCAGCGTCTATCTGGGTTATCAGGGAATCTACGTTGATGGAAGCCTGCCCGCTGATTGCCCCACCGGCAGCACCGACTACATGCTGCCCTACGTCAAATACCGCCATAGTAATCTCGAAGGTGTGCCCCACAAGGTAGACTGCCACCCACATCTTGAAGAAGTATTTGAAGAACATCCATGTATCTATCTCATGCATGTTGTTTTTCTCCGTCAGCATGGTAATCAGTTCATAGCACAGCACAAAAGTAATAATCATGCCGGCTATGGGCATGATGACCGAATCCGACAGGTTCCGGATCAGACCAAAAATGTTCCCGTTCCACCCCTGCGGCGTCTGCCCCACCTGTGTGGCAATTTCCCCGGTCTTCTCATTGACATCTGTAAACATGGTTGCAAGATTGGAACTTATCATGCCGGAGAGCAGCTCCCGCATCCACTGCTCGATTGCCTCAAAAATGTTATCAAACATGAGTCAAGCTCCTTTCCCGCCTTATCCGAACAGGTTTGCAAGGAGCGGCACCAGCTGTGTGCCGATAAGCGCCACCC